>Ga0307512_10000590_pt1 | contig 53762 bp, 63 predicted proteins | sample 14_EM_MG_FD_200267 | JGI IMG/M metagenome (GOLD analysis project Ga0307512, IMG submission 200267) | Populus trichocarpa ectomycorrhiza microbial communities from riparian zone in the Pacific Northwest, United States - 14_EM | ecosystem: Host-associated > Plants > Roots > Unclassified | place...
CGCGACGCGTGGTATTGACGCCGGGCGCGGAGTAATCCGCCACCGGGGTGTCTCTGACGGCTCTGACGGAGCGCGTCCACTCTGACGGAGCCATTCCGCCCGGACGGAAATGTTTTTTGCTGATGACATTGCAGTCATTCATGACAATTGCCAGCTCCTCCGGTATAATGACCGGGAGTACATAAGCAGGATCGTGCAGTCATTCCAAAGAACGATCAGCAACTCCGGTAAGATGATCGGGTCTTCATGAGCACTTTGTGGCCCTCCATACCAATGGCCGTCTCCTCCGGTAAGATGACCGGGTCTTCATGAGAATGACCAGCTCATCCTGAATAAGCTCTAATTTTTCGTCTCATCGGTAGGCGTGCTTAGGAATTCGGCTCTGATCCTGGAAGATAGCTTTGTTGCCTTTTATATTGTATCTTGATTTCTCTGGACTTCCGCCATGAATTGACTGACGCGTTTAGGGTTACGGCCATCGTGTAGACTTCGACAATGAATGCTCAATGTAGCTGTCGGTATTTGAACTCGTCTCGATCAACCGTATGCAATTGATTCTCCCGCTGTTCCTCCATCATCTCTCGCATGGCCGCGATCTCAGATTGCGTCGTAGGCTCGGGCTCGCTCAGGTTGTTTCCCAGACCGTTGCTCAGGCTGTTGCCCAGACCGTCGCTCAGGTCATCTTCCCTGTCGGCATTGTTTTCATTGTCGTGGCTATCACTCTTGTCATCGATTTCATCCTCCTGAAGCATGGAGACTCGTCGGGTGAGAATACGGGTCACCCTGCCGAGCGGTGATTGTAGGTTTTCCGTGCTCGAACGTGTACTAGCCAAGCGCAGTTGATCTCTGGCAGCTTTCTTAGAAGGCGTAGTAGACGATTGACGGCAAAATTGACACGCAAGCTGATCGTTTGCTGTCGGTTGTGTCATTCTTTGAGAATAGGGGTAAATCTCGTGTATCCTCGTGGATGAAACGTATCCGATAACTGAAAAATCTAATATAACGTAAAGGGAAGTACGCCTATGCTTGACCGCAGACGTATGATACGGTAATACGGTTGCACACGAATGTGAGTGAGTATATATGTAGAGTATAGTCATAACATATTCGATACTGATCCAAGTGCCGTAGCAGCAATCTATATACACTGGCGCTTACCCTGCCTCGGGTCACGTGTCGCCATTACACACCAGTCCTAACCTCCAAGCGACATCGCACCCTCTACAATTGTACTTCCATCGACTAATCCCGTATTCTCAATGCTGGTCATGTTGGTGATGTCGTTGCTGTTGCTGTTTCTGTCTCTGCAGGGGACGGGCTGGCTGCTGCTGGGGATGGCAGACCCACCCATAGGCAGAACAGCGGAGAATCGCATACTAGCTTCAGTAGCAACAACAAACCTGCTCAGACAATTAAAAGAATGGTCGGGCAGCTCTATCAGCTTCTCTGGGACGTAATCAAGGAGGTCCTCATCAAAGCTGCCCTGATCGTTGTGAGGTTGTGCCATCGCTGGGTCTGTACCAGTTGAGAGGATCCTTTGGTGGATCATGCTGCGGATATTGTCTATCTTTTTGGCTTGAACCTCTGGCAAGGAAGAAGGAAAATCCGCATCGAGACGAAGAAATACATCTGCGCACGCATTATCAACCACATGAATAATGTTTCTTGTATCACACTTATGTTGTGCTCCACCTCCTGGACCAAACTCTGGCGGGACCCTAAACTTGCCTGTTTTCCAGGCCGACAGACAATGGTGGATTGCCATTACGGTGAGGGCAATCAATGTCGAGTTGATTTTATCCATCAGTGATCAATTTTTCATTCCCATGTGTCGTATGCCATAGAAGTATGTCCGGTGAATATGATCCACAATTTCAGTCACTGCCAATCGAACCTTGCGCTCCTAAGTTCATCGTCAAGACAATGATTGAACAAGAAGGGAACTTTGAACTTACCTCACAAACGTTTGTGGGGCATGTCAACCTGTCATTGGCCAATAGCCAGGCTACCATGTTCCGGATCTCCGTAGGCGACAGTGTTCGAAATCTGTAAATTCAGTCAATTGAGGTCTTGCAGCGGTAGACCATTGCTGCATGGGAGCAAGTAATCTTTGCGAGAGCCTGATGCACAATGTCAGCGATGAAATTAATCATTGAGATGATTCATTTACCACCAAAATGTAGGCATGTGGAGGGTCTGAGTTTCTCTGGGCTGGATCAATCCTGGCAATTTCCTCATACCACCAACTATGAATCTGGGCGGTCTTCACCGCATTCGTGGCAAAGATATCAACCAACATCGCATAATTGATAGCTATAGGCATCACACCGGCCATGACCATCGCCGGAACGCCAGAAAGTGTTGTCTGCGCATTGTATCCTGTGCCCACGATGAGGCCTGTCAGGTCGTCAACAAAGGGCTCATATCGCCACAAATTTCCAACTGTCCATGCAACCAATTGCTCACCAGCTTCGTGTAAATCCTTCCTCTAGAAAATATACACAGTAGCACGCGGATTCAATAATTCAAATGCTTAATTGGATACCTTCTTAGATTCCAATGGCGCAGGCTTGTGTTCATCCTTCTCCTCCCAGACAACATAGACCTCCCAACGCTCAGAATGTAGGGGTTGTGCTGACATAGGAGTGAATTGAGATGCCGCAACTTGTTTTCCAAGTGTTGACATGAAGGAATCTTTTGATGGCCGCTGGCCTATTGCTTTTCTGGATGGTCGCCGAAGAGGCTTATCATCAGATTCTGAATTGTCATCTCGACGATCATTGTGATTGTCGGGTATTGTGCTGAGATCATCATCGAGATCCTCGTCGTGGATTGATTGTCTGCTTCTCCTGGTGTTGGAAGGAAGAGGAGGAAGAGAAGTGCGGCGCTTTCTCTTCATGATTTGAAATGGTGGCGAGTGATAAGTACGAAAAATTGAAGGAGTAACTACAGGAAATGTGAATCAATGTTGAGTAAATGAATTAAAGCATTGTGTAAAGGAAAGAAAGTGTTGATATGATTAAAACCATCGTCGTGATGCGTCTTGTTATCCTGTCGACGATTCACGGATCTCGGAGTGTCCCGCCACCCACACTTCCAACTCGTGGGATGGACGGAAACCCGGAACTACGAATGGCAGGTGACTCGCATGCCAAAGGGTTGTTTATTGGCTTCCTTAAACGAAAATCGTTATCGCAATGAGCTAAAAAGCGTTCGTGTTTCACTAATCCTTCAGGCAAACTTCTGCTGAGTAACGATACCGAACAACCAATTACATGATTGCCATACACAGAGTCCTATCGCTGCCACTCTGCCATTCCCAAAAATAAACGTCTCCACGATTCATCCCAACATTGTGAATTCTCAACACAGCCCTTCATGCATGAATATGAATGATGTCATAATAAAATAAACAAAACACCAAAAAGAGGCCCAAAACCTCACCAAAAAACTCCAAATTATCACTCATCCGTCCACCCTCCAAAGTGCCAGAAAAATACCCACCCACAATGCAAATCTTTAAACAACCATGCAGCCGGTGCATTCCATCCTCACAACGACTAATTTGCAGCTGGGTGGCTGCTTGTACACTTCCTATTGGCCAAAGAGCCTGCAGCAGGAGGATTCACAATGTGATTGTGCTCCCATAGCCAAGCCACATCCTCATCAGCAACAAGGCTTTGCTCGTAATCGGCAAAGGAACCCAGAGCACGGTTTCGGATGACTTCAAGGTATCGCTGCATTCCGAAAATCCTCTTTTGAACCTTCCATTCAAACTTTTGGAAGCCTGTTTTCGTCGTTGGGAAGCTTCTTGGATTTGGGTGCCGCGTCACACCACCATCATGCGATACCTCCTCGATATCGCAGATCATATCCTTGGCTGGAGGCGGGAGGATGACATCGAGAGGAACGTAGCTGCGGCCGCCACGCAGAGATGTCTGGGCACCAGCTGTGCCGTCGGCTTGTTGGCCACAATGAACGACGCAAAAAAACGTTGGGTTGCTTAACTTCATTGCTACCTTTACCCATCTCGCAGCAGTACTGTTATCGAAGATTGGGGTAACATTACTGGCATATGGACCACCATCTCTATTGGGCTCCTCCAGGCAGCCCCAAAGTTCTCAAATTTTCTAGCTGGGGTCTGGCGGACCGGCGATTGCAGCATTCACCATTGACAAAATGGTCAGATTGACGATTGATGTAACTATCGGAAGTATCGATTCATTATCCCTAGGCTAGTGCCATGAGAATAGCTTTGTATTGTTTTCACCCACCCTCTTCCCAGCAATGTCGGGATCAACATAGGCGATGGTAAAGCAAAATGGCTTGACAAGGAAATCGTTCGAGGCATCGCAACGCACCTTTATCAGCGAAGACCTGTGACCCGAGGTTTCTTCCTCATTGTCTTCTGGATCTACACATTATCAGGAACAGCACAATCAGCATCGGGGCGATGAAATACATACCAACATGCACGAGTTTTGTCTTCTTAGTCGGGGTATCTTCGACCCTATTCTTCCTTTGGCGAAGGCCAACCTCTGCGAACTTGTCCAGTGCTGCCTTGAGTTTCTGACCATCAAGGTCAGTCTTGTCTGCCATGTACCGTTTTCAAAGTGGCCTGTTAGACTCCAGATCACTGATTCGAGTAACGCAACAATCGGTTAGGAGATCCCATTGCACGGGGCCGGCGCCTTGCTTGTTGGTGATGCTCATGGACTGGGCAATCTCCCAGATGCGCTCCCTCACATCATTATCTATCCGTTGTGTTGTCAAGCCACCCTTATCCTGCCAAATGGCCATGGTTTCTGCTGCCCATTGGCTGACTGCAACACCAGCGTTCTCGGCCCAGACGTGGACTTGTAGAGTCGGCATCTGGAGTGGATCAGCATCTGCGACGACTGATTTCGGCAACCAGAAGGCATCACATTGCACTCCAGGTTCCCAACGGTGGTCAATGTTTGAGTTGTGGATATCAAATGCTTGTTACTTTAAACTAGCGTCGGGAGTGTTGCCTATATCGTCAAGTGTGATGCGATTCAGTAGCAGAGGTGAGAAGGGTGTGTTGAAGGTTCTGGAGATTGTAAGTAAGGTGGGCAGGCAAGCCGAATGTATATATGGGCTTGGAGGGTTTCCTTGATCTGGCGACATCATCTTCGCTGCAATTCTGCTAGGAGGCAATTTGCTTCGCATCATCTAAGCGCCCTGATTTGTCGACTGAATGCTTAAGTTCATCACAAAGACAACTAAAATCATGCTCTGCAGTCATATCTCACTCATTTGTCCTTGCTCTAGTTCTTGTACCCCCCAATGACATTGGTGGGTCGGTATCCAAGGAGAATGCACGGTTCATGTAAGGTACAAAGTTGACATAAAGTGACAACCTTAGATCAGGAAATGGTTGTAGGACGGTCTTGTGAGGGTGCAAAACAATCGCCGTGATGAGCTGAATGCAGATGCGGTATGCTTTTCAAGATCGAAGGGATGTTGAAATTTAGAGAGCAAGTAAACACTTTGCAAATGTGTGAAGGAGGATGAGAGAAATCCTACGAGAGTGGTAGGACCCCTTTTCTGAAAAACAAGTCATGGTGAGGCTTTTTCTGAGGACAGCTGGCTTGTTAAGGTGTGAGTAGCTAAAAGACCGTCGAGTCGCTTCTTAACGTTGTTGCAACATTTCATTCTGCTAACAAAACATGCATCTTTGTCAACAGTGTCTTCTCTGCTCGAAGATGGACTCCTAGGTTGGCCCTTACATCACTCACCTCCATCGTAACCACAAGGAAAGGATAGTATACGTATCAGCCGGACAACTGCCAGATGAAAGTTGTGTGATCGAGTATGATAGTGTTCGACTTCTATTTGTTCATGAACCACATCGTGACCATATTCTTCACCCTTTCGACGATGATTCCAGCGATCTAGATGCCCACAGGGAGAATGCATGTATCGATCCAGAGCGACCTCCAGTTCGGACACGTATTTGTGGTACTCCACACCTGGGCAACTGTCTAGCAGGAAAGCTTATTAGTAACGAGTATTTCGATATCGTCGATGTTGAAATTGATCTATGGTAACCATTTACTTGCGAGGAGGAGTATGGATTAGCGCACTGGTGCATCAAGCACAACTTGAGCAGAGCTGCTATCAACGAGCTTTTCAGGAACCCTACTGTTATGGGGGTACTAAACCCAAAGTAACTGTACATGTCAGTCTAAGTACGTACCGGGCGTACGGCGGTAGATCCTATTCCTCGTTTTGAGCTATCTTTCTCAGAAACTTCGTTGCTACTTGTTTCAAGCCTCGAGGATTCCTGCTCAGAATATCACTTAACCTTTGGATAACTGGCAGTTCCTTTATCTAGCTTGATAGGTCGAATGCAGTCCTTAACCCTATGTTGTCCTTACCTGTCAGAGGGCCAGGCGCAACGTAGACTCGCCTGCTGCTTTCCTTCTCTCAATTGCGTGAGAGTCAATTCCACAAGTTTTGGAATAATCTTTTATCTTGCTTTCTTTAACTGTCACTTAGCTTTCCTTGCTTTCTTTAACTGAGCCTTCGACTGTGGCAGGGGATTCACTCGGTTTCGCTGCCAAGAGTTTCGAGCTCGTTCTGACTCATGCATGATTTGCTCCACCTTATCCAGTACTTGATCGAATCGTTGATCCTCCGTAAGATTTCGAGGCGCAGCTGATACTCTGCGATTACTAACCATTCGTAAAATCCGTTCCGGATGAACCTGTCTTGCCAGGTGTTCGTTGCGAGAGCCCCTCTGGGTAACCGGGCACTCGGAGTCACAATCAACCTCAGGCGCCAATATACTACCGCTCTTAGTATCTTGACAAGTCGTCTCAGAACGTGTCCTCAGATTATCAATGTGTGAAACTAACCCAGTCTCAAGGCCAACAATAGAGGCTAGCCACCACACGCAATGCGCCACAAAGATCTGCTGTGTCCTGCTAGCGTAAGAGATGATCTTCTCAAGGGGGTATACAATTACGTCGTTATCGTTCTCGAAGGTAATTGTCACTCGTCCGAGGATATTACTCAATGGTGCGGGGCTGCCACTACAGCAAGCTAATAGATTCTAGGTATAGAATAATAGGTATAGGTATCATAATAACGCAATAATAAATAAGGATATTTCTCTGCTGGTAGGTATCGTTTTTCGTCTCTAGCATTTTGAGCTTCTTCTTCCATTGCCGAAACAATGTGGTCTTTTTATAATCCCTTGGTCCCTCATACCCTTGGTCCCAACTGGAACTATGATCATTGCACAATGATAGCCACGTATCTGTGCGTCTTAGTTTCATGCGCATTAGATATCCTTCCAGCTTATATCCGAAGAACGCATGTATCGGCAGTGGCCATGTATTCCCGAACGTCAACATGTTACCCGTAATATCATATATATCTCATAATCAGACCATAACTTCAGCTTTGACATCTCGCTATCTTTGAGTTTATTGGGTAGTTATTCTCAGGCTTATCGGATACCACTCCATGCTGCAATAACGTAGATCCTGACACATATCATATGTTGCAATCCAGACTCAGGCAAATCAATGCAAGGTGTTTGCTTCTGGCCAAAGCCAATGTCAAAAATCCCTCAGTTATGTCATGCTTAGGTAGAGACAATTCTCTTAATACTGGGGTGTGCCTTGCCTATATTCCTTTCGTTCCAAGATGGAGGTTCGGAGCCCACGTACTCACAATAGACTATCAACTGCCGTGCACATATGCTTGTGCATGTCCCGCATGGTATCAGAAGTGAAAGAAACCCTTTGCGGTGCTTGGCGTATTCCAACTGCCCCGCACAAAGCTTCTAGTAACGATTATGAACTCCCGCTAAAGAGCATAATCCTGGTCATAACTTGGATGACTAAGCATGGTATGTGCTTTTCCACGTCCAATCGCAAGTACCATTAATACTGTTAAGGGAGAACCCCTAACACCCACCATGGCAAGCATCAGCAACTTCACTTCGTCCCACACTTTATTCGAAAGGTTGAACGAAATGTCCTATGCAATGGGCATCGACTCTTGGAAATCCAGCAAAGTGTGTTACAATTGTTTGGCCGATCCAAACAACCTTCGCCACAATGATTACACATGTTTCTTTTATCGCAATCCTGTTGAATGCATTGAGTTCCTCATGCAACAGCCTGCGTTCAGGGAACATATGGCGTATGCTCCAGCAAAGGAATTCAATGACGCTGAGGAACGTATCTACTCAGAGGTCAAATCAAGCGACTGGTGGTGGAATGGACAGGTACGTTAGTTGAATTTCGTCATAGCTACAATGATTTTGACCGCTTCATAAGCTACGGCGGCCACTTGGAGCTATGATTGTCCCTTGATTCGGCAGTTCAAACCAGACACATCTTACAAACTATTCGGGTGACAAGAAGGAATGGCCAGTATATTTGAATCTCAGAAACATCGACTCGAGAATTAGATCACAGCCTTCAAATCTTGCAAGCATCTTTGTTGCGCTTCTTCCCATTACTCCTAAATATCACTTTAAAAGACATGGAAAAACAACTACCATGAAGGAACTACAAATCCACAATCGAGAGGTTTTAAGGAAGGTCATTGAGCTTATTTTTCATCCTCTCGAGTCGCTTTTCAACACAGGAAAGCTTATGCTTTGTGCCGATGGTTGGATGCGGCAATGTTATCCTGTCATCTGTGCATGGACGGCTGACTACTTCGAAAACATTGACTTGCATTCAATCAAGCAGCCCTATTGCCCTCTGTGGGAAGCACTGAAATCGTCATTTGGAGAAGGGAATTCATCATCATGGCAATTGAGAGACTATCAGCTATACTTCCACAAAATGATACTCACAACTCAGAGAGATGAGACGGATCGACGGGAAGCAAGACAATATCTGGATGATTGAGTGGTTGGAACCTCAGATAGAGTCTTCTGGTATATGAAATGCATCTCTCCGACGACTATGATTGTACCCGATATTCTTCATACCATCTATCTCGGTATGCTTAAGCATTTGATGGACTGGGTACTGTCCTTCCTCGAACAACATTCCTGGATGATCACATTGAACCAGCTCTGGGCGATGATACCTCCATATCCTGGCTTCGCTCGATTCAACAAGCCATATAGCCACGTGATGCAATGGAGTGGTAAGGAGATGAAAGCACTCAGGTGTGTGATTGTTCCAGTTTTCACGGCGACTCTTTTAAACCCTTCAGCGAGCCAAAGGATTCCCTTCACAGAAGCCCTGTTGTGCGTCAAGAACTGAGTGTATTTTCACCTTAGGGTACAGTACCACTACCATACTGAGGCCACGATTGAATACATGGAGAATTATCTGGAGGAATGTCACCGTCACAAGGTTGTTTTCAGCCGATTCTGCACCAGTAGATCTACAAGAAGGTCTTGGAAGCCTTCAAATGCAGCTTACTTTGGACAAACAGGAGGAATGGGGGAGTGACCCCACATGGAACAATCTTTCTGCAGCTGCAAAGCGTGGTCAAGTTGATGAAGATAGAACGCAGATCGAGTCAGAAATTGCACAACATCTTGTTGACGAATCGGATTTCAACTTTGTAAAGATGGATCTCCTGAACCACTTCTCCGACCATATCCGGCAGCTTGGCAAACCCTTAAATGTAAGCTCTGAACTCCAACAGAAAGCAATGATGGATCTTAAACAAGCATACCGACGATCGAATCGTCATGAGGCTGCCTCCCAGATTTTGCGAACAAATGCGCGAAAGGAGGTGTTCCAGTATCGAGAGCTGAATGCAAACGCTGCAACACAACGTCACGACGATGATATGCCTACTGTTAGCAATGGGTCTGGGTAACCCCCAGCGGTCCGGGGTTGCCCCGGAAAAACCGTTCAGTTCGCTTCCAGAACCGTCCAAAAACCCGACTGGCAGCTTCTTGGTGGTCCAAACCCGACCCCGTACCTATCAACCCATGGGTTTCACCTGGTTTGGCTAGACCGGTTGGGTCCAATCTCCGGTTTTGCATTTCGGAATGTTCTATTTATGGTTGCATTCAGATATCTTACTGTTAATCATAAAATATTAACGATGGTATGTCGATGTTCTTTTTGGATGAAATGGCCGCCTTTGTGATCAAAATATGTAGACGAACGCTCCATGCCCCATCCTGGAAATGAGCATCAACGGAGCATCAATGATTGTAGGTCTTGCATCCTGGGTAACCAGAGCGGGCTTTGATTGCAGCTAGTCACAACTGAGGTATTAGCCTCCTTTATAGGCAAGAACAGAAGTGACACGCTCCCTGCCCCATCGTGAAAATGAGCGTCAAATGAGCGTCAACGATGTAAGGTCTCGCATCTTGGGTAATATAAGTGGCGCCTGATTGCAAACCTCTATTCAGGAGGAATTGGCAGCCTCTCTAGGCAGATAAGCAAGCGACATTACCGCGTCAGCCTCCCAGACAGTGACAACTAATTTTATGTACAATGATGCAACGAAGAGTTCATGACCGTTTTAGCCTAGAAAAACTGTCAGAACATCGTATATACACAATGACAAATGCATCGCGCTGTGATTACCAATGATGAAACGACAAAATTCATTGACGCTCTGTTAACGCCCATTTTCATGAAGGGGCATGGAGCGTGTCGTTATCTTTTTTCCCTATAAAGGCGGCCAATACTTCGATTATATATAGGAACGACCATATCGCTTTTGACTCACCCGACTTACAAGACCAAAAATCGTTGACGCTCCGTTAATGCTCAATTTCAGAATGGGGCAGGGAGCGTGCGGCTCGCTCTTTTGCCTATAAAGCCAGCCAATACCGCATGTATGAATGGTCTCAGCCGATCGACAAGCAGATTACCAATGATGCATGACCAAAAATCGTTGACGCTCCGTTGACACTCATTTTGCCATGGGCGTATCCACAATATATTATCATTGATTTTGGTGTAATATATCATTAATGATGTTTTGGCAGCCTTTGTACCATCTTCATATACTTTCTACTTCATCAAAACATTGTTCTTGAATAATACATATAAATATATCCTTTAAAATATACTTTAAAGTGTCCCCTAATTGTAGATAATAATAAACTCAAAAATCTCATTTCATTCGATCAATGCTCATCTTCACTGTGAGGTTCGCTCAATTGGCTGCTGTCGTCTGCAAAATGGATGTCAGCTGCATTACCACGCAGCAGATAGTGTACTAACCAGTGGATGTTCCTTCATCAGTCAGCAAATCTGTATCAAAATCATTATCACACTTGTGATCCTTGGCATATGCATCATGATTGGAAAATTGAGCACTAGGAAGAGGGGTATGTATATACACATATCCGGGTGGCACACCTTCGATTTCGGATGGATGAGCTGCCTCATTGTTACCAGATGTACCAAGTGGCATCGCGGGTGGCGGTGGCGTCAGTTCTGGTGTCGGCTGTCTGAGTCGCTCTGGGGGAGGTGCACCCGTGCCTTTACGTCTCCAGTGTGTCTGGGGAATCTGTGCGGTGCCATTTTGGCGAGGAAGGCAGCCATCCGTCAGATTTTCCTGAAGCATAGCCGGGTGTCTTTCCATCACAGCCTTCACATTTTTATGCCCAGGAAACTCAACTCCCCGCTTTTCCTCTTCTCGGACTTCCGCCCGCAGCTTCTTTATTAGGAATTGTGTTTCCTCCATTGCGGCGCGCGAAAACCCCCCTTTGGCCATTTTGGCCATATTCAAAGCCAGGCGCATGTCAGACTGTTCTAGCTGTACCCGACCTCCTTGCCTTGCCATAGTTGCAGACATGTTGAATACCTACAAGGAAATTACTCGCTGCATCTACATATTAGATTTGGCCGTTACCTCAACCATATATGCTTCCGTAGCATCCTCTATTGTGGTGAAAGCCTGTTCGGTCCACTCTCGGGGAGTCTTATCACAAAATTTCTACGCGAACATCTCAGAGCTGACAACTTCATGATGCTCGATTTCACAGACTGTGCGGACAAATGCCTTGGTCGACCATTGAGGTTTCCCATTACGGGCGGCTAGGAATTGGTCACGCAGCTCTCTACGTACACCAGCTGCGTGTTATATCATCAGTTCACGGTCGTCTATCTCGATTCAATAATTCTCACATCTGATCGCATGCTGCATCTTCTTCCTGCGGCTTCCAGTTTTACGGACAGAGTTGAGCTTTGCGTCCAGGGTCATGTGCTCGTTGGCTGCATTTGCAGCGTCGTGGTGAGCCAAGTGGTGTCTGCATTGTAGTTGGGTCTCAGCAGGTGGCGTATTGGAAGAAGCGCCAGTCGTTCTGCTCGATTCTGTTCCATGCTCAACTTGCTGAGGTGTTTCTGGAGCCATGATTTGCTGCAGTGGAAGTGAAGAGATGATAACGAAATGAAGTGAGAAGTCCTGAGGAAGAACATAACAAAAAGAAGTGGGAAGTCCTGAGGAATATATAGTTACCTTTAAGTCAAAATGGCATGCGTAACAGCCAACTTGCTCGTTCTACACAAGATGAATCCTGTTGCCCATAGCTGCCAGTTGCACGGGTTGCCAACCGTCCTGCGATTTGCACCAAGTCGGTCCGATGTTGTGTGTGTGTTCACAGGGATAAATCACGGTGAACGACCGTCGAAATCTCGTGTTTGTGTGATTAAAATGGTACATTCTTCGTTGGAAAGGATGTCTGCTGATGTTTGTCTCAAGAAATCCCTGGGATCTTACATGATACAGACGCTAAAGATAACGTTATGATGTACAGTTAGCATTGCTATTCCCAATGTTGTGACGGTCAAAATGCAGATTTTGCTTTGTTCAAGTCCATTAAGAGTACCAACCTTGACATAAAAGATGCAGCTTGCCTCTATGTGGTCAATGTCTTGCAACATCCAACATCTCATCCATCAACGAAGTCAACACAAAATACAATGGTTAATGTTCCGAAAAAGAACCTTTCACCACTACCGGCAGGCAAATACGGCAAATCGACAATGCGTTCCACACGATGACGTCATCAAGCAGATCAGGGCAAAAGCGGCTTGGAAGCAGAACGGGTCCGAGCCCTTGGAGCGTTGCTTAGCTTGTGATCCAAAAAGAAGCTTGCGGCGGGGGAACCACGGGAAATGCACTTTTTAAGTAACGAAGAGAAGGAGACATGCATCAGCAAAAAACATTTTTGTCCGGGCGGAATGGCTCCGTCACAGTGGACGTGCTCCATCAGAGCCGTCAGAGACACCCTGGTGGCGGATTACTCCGCGCCCGGTGTCAAAACCACGCGTCGCGTTGCGTATTGCCCTCCGATCGCCGTTTCGCCGTTTCTTCTCGCTCTGTCGGTATCCTCTTTTAAACAAACAGTCTGGTGTTGTGGCCAACTGTGACCATACGTCGAAATGGGTTCATTGGGTACACGTTTGCATCGGGATTGCAATGGGTGATGCTGCAGCAATGTCTCCTCACGTTCCTTCTACATTACGCTCGAGGAGCGTAGGAATGTGAGAAGATATGATACTACCTGGCAGTGAGGATCAACGCAATTGGGCGGATCGACGAAATCTCGGACAGAGCAAGTGAGACCAAAAGTTGGGAAAGATAGAGTGTGAATTGTCATTGTATGATAGGAGGAGATGGAAATGAGATGATGTCTATCTACTCCGGGGTCTACCGAATATATACTCCCTGTCACTCTGTCCACCTCCGTTACCCATGTATCTCCGTAAAACCGCAGTCGCTCCTTGAAGATGTACTTGATCGAGGGTGTTAGAGATGCACTTGGAGACGTAGATCGAGTGAACTCAGAGATGCACTTGGAGGCCGTGATTGAGCGAGTTTGGATATGCACTTGGAGACTGAGATCGAGTGAACTCAGAGATGCACTTGGAGGCCAGCATCGAGCGGGTTTGGAGATGCACTTGGATGCCATGATCGTGCGAACTTGCAGGCCATAATCGAGTGAGTCTGGAGATACACTTGGAGGCCATGATCGAGCGAGATTGGAGGAGTACTTGGAGACGGTCAATTTGGAAGGAGGCGCGACTGCAGCTGAGACTCTATTCATTGGTTAACTAGTGATTTTGGGAATGTAGAGAGTTGAGTACAACATCCGCCAAGAGATGAGAAACTGGCTGGGAGCGGGAGACTGTCGATCTTGGGATGATGCTGTACTTGGTGTATGCTGTACTCTGTGTTGACTCATGATTATGGCATGGAGAGATAGAGAGGGATGACATAACTTCGTGTTCTTAGGTGATGGTAGAGTTGAGCACAAGAAAGAGAGAGATCAGAGGAGATGGGGGAAATCATCAGGAGAAACTGGGACTTAGAGAATTTCGTGAGTGAGTCAATTGACCAACCCCAATACGGCAGGTACGAGTCCCGATCCGGCGTGTAATAACACCGATATGAGGTCTTCCCAACCCAATCGGGCCAGTTGAACCCCTGATTTCTCATATCCGCTTGTATCCTCCATATCATTCTCATCTTCATCCCCCTTCTCTCTCTTTCTCGTCCACAACTCAACCATCATCGCACAACACAAAGTTAAGTCATCCCTCTCCATCTCTCCATGACATGATCATGAGTTGACACCGAGTACAGCATACACCGAGTACAGCATCCACCCAAGGTTGTTTGTCTTCAGTTCATTCCCATGATTACGAGTTGACCCCTGAATGTATCTTCAACTTCCGGCGTACCTCCCTACACGATTCCCACAGTTGCGAGTTAACTAACTGATGAACAGAGTCTCATCACCCGGTGCGCCGTCCATCGACCGCCTGCAAGTACTCGTCCAATCTCGCTCGATCACGGCCTCCAAGTTAGCACGATAATGGCCTCCAAGTGGCATAACTCCAAACTGCCTCGATCACGGCCTCCAAGTGTATCCCCGAACTGGCTCGATTACAGCCTCCAAGTTCGCATGAGCATGGTCTCCAAGTGCATCTCCAAACTCACTCGATCAGGGCCTCCAAGTGCATCTCTGAGTTCACTCGATCCCAGTCTCCAAGTGCATATCCAAACTCGCTCAATCACGGCCTCCAAGTGCATCTCTGAGTTCAGTCGATCTACGTCTCCAAGTGCATCTCAAACAGGTTTGATCAAGTATATCTTCCAGGAGCGACGGCGGTTGTACGGAGATACAGGGGTAACGGAGGTGGACAGAGTGACGGGGAGTATACGATCTTGGCCTCGGAGTAGAACCGCCTGCAGCCAGTCCAGATATAGCGTGTGTAGATGGGTAGCTATATAGATACATAGATACATAGATGAGAATACAAACTGAATACATGACTGTGATTCGAGGTGCTCCCAGACATGTCGCTGGTGCTCCCAGGTGCTCCCAGGCTTGTCGTTGGTGCTCCCAGTTACTCTCAAGGCCAGCAGGAATGCCCTCCTAGGCTGTGATACTCTCCTGAAATTGACCCATCTAAGTTTACACTCCACATCCTCTCAGACACTCCTGGAGGCTTCCAGTGACTAAAATACATTTTGCTGATGCTATGCAACACGACGGGCAGCGTGTAATTCACCATCCGAGGGTACGAGGTCCCCTCAGAGCCGTCAGAGCCGTCCGGAACACCCGTGTGTTTCTGACGGAAACTAGAGTTGATGCTGATGTGCATCAAGGATTATGTGGAAAGAGAGACCGCTGTGTCAAGAAAGCGAGTTGAAGACACAGAGACAGCAATTAAACCGAAGCAGGATGATATGAGAAATGCTGAAAAGGCAGGATTGACAACCACCAAGCATGAAACAACATTTCAGGAGATGTTGAACGCCACCGGAGATAGTCTGAGCAATCTCCCAAGTTCCAACCATGGGGAGGATGGGGAAGACGAGGATGATGATGAAGAAGATCCTGCGGGGGGCAAGCTTAGCGAAGATGACTAACCCGGGTGGGTGCTAGGCACAATCTCGAAAACGGTACAGTATCGCATGGAGCGTTTTTGGCAGAAGCAGATGAAGCTTGACAAATTGACGCAACAAGGGTGGGGAGACGCGGCCAACTACTTCCGTGAGAGGGATACGAAGTATGGGACGACTGAATTGAATGTTCCAGCTGTTGTTCAACTTCAAACGGCAGATGATGCAGCATCATCTGTGCCGACGCCATTTAGTGAGCCTCTGGAGACTCTTGATAGCGTCCCCGGAAAATTGCAAATGCCGCAAGTGACTTCTCGACCAGGTAGTTGTCATATGAAGCTACGTGCGCAGAAACCTCAGACACACGAACGCATTCTGTCCGTCCCGCCCGCCCCAATGCCCGAATGGTCACAAATTCAGCAATCCAACCATTTTGAACCTGTAAGCGTTAACCCCTGCATATCGTGTCCCAAGCTAATTACCATATAGAAATCAAATTCCAACGAGGACATGGTAACGGCTCCTGTGTCGCCGGAGGAATGAATAGACAAATTGGCATTTGTGACGATGTATCAATTTGAAATGCAATATCTGCACTTATTTTGCTGCATGTCAGCTTTTACTTGATTTCAGTGACCAAATTGTGAGACATGATAATCGGTCTATGCATGTGCAAAAGTCAGATAGGCCATGCCAATGTTCTAGACATCCAATCTCGTTGACTGATGACCAATGAACGTGATATCATCCTGCCCGTCACTATTAAGTGAGACAATGAAAACTAAATTACAGACGAAACTCACAAACAAAATATAAGTCAGTGATGTCATACGAGTCATAGATGCAGCAGTCAAAGCGCAAGATGAAGCTGAATGAATGACAACCATCATGCCGCATACGATCATGGATCCAACTGCATAACTCACTGCACAAACCTGGTGCACATAGTTGAGATGTTTAAAATTGCTTATGGTAGGTCATGGAAATCGCGGAGAATGAGCAGGATGGGGAAAGGTGAAGAAGTCGGGCTAAATATAGCAAAAACTACAGTACAGATTTATATGCGGTTAATTGCGAGCTGAAAGCGCTGGAACTTGATAGGCCAACGTAATTTATCACTCAGATAATGTGTCTAGTGGTGGATCAGAAATTGAGAGGCTTGGAAGCATTTGGATGCGAATATTTATACATAGAAACGATTTATTAGCTGCCAATGACGACTATATGCATTTTTACATACAATTGTTGAGCACCCACTGACTGTCAGTATGTCATTAAGTTGAGCGTCAATGGAGCGTCAACAATTTTTAGTCTTACATTTTCGGCAAACAAACAGCTGCATAGTGACCTCCTTCCAAAGTGATTGTACTGGCGGTTTTTATAGGCAAAAAGAATAGTGACATGCTTGTTGACCAATCCTAGAAATGAGTGTCAACGATGCGTCAACGATTTTTGATCTTGTGAGTCTGATGATCAAACAGAAGACATGGTCGCTGTAACACATAATCAAAGTATTGGCCGCCATTAAGGCCAAAAATGTTAGTGTTGACATCGCTACTATCTCTTAAAAATGAACGTCAATGGAGCGTCAACGATTTTTGGTCTTGAATCTTGGATAATCAAACAGCTGTACGACAATATTAAGCTACAATCAAAGTTTTCGCCACCTTTATGGGAAAAAATGGCAGCGACGATATCGCTACCACCTCCTAAAAATGAGCGTCACCAGAGCGTCAACGATTTTTGGTCTTGCATCAGGGACACTCAAGGAGCTGTGCATTGACATTAATCCATAATCAATGTATCGCCCGCCTTTATGGGCAAAGATGCTAGTGATGATATCATTACCACCTCCTCAAAATGAGCGTCAATGGAGTGTCAACAATTCTTGGTCTTGCATCCTGGACAATCTGAAGGCTACGGAAAGGTGTTAACCCATAATCGACTTATCGGCTACCTATATGGGCAAAAATGCTACTGACGATATCGCATCCACCTTCTACAATTGAGCGCCCACCGAGTGTCAACAATTTTTGTGGGGGCTCAGCAAGCTACACAGCAATGAACTGCATCGCATTGTAACAGAATTGAGTCTTACGCGGTCAGTCTTTCCAATATGTCCTTGTATAGTACATCACAAATATGCATGCAATGTCCCACAGATCTGATTTTTTTGCTTGTAGCTGTAGAGTCAATATTTAAGGACCCGCGGTCTGCTTTACTGTATCGTTATCGTCGGCAGGCTTTCGAGTCAGATTACCCAGATTTCAAATTCCTACGGTCTTGTCTGATTCAAAATCTTTAAACACCTCATTGCTCGAGATTATGATCTCTTCCAAAATTGAACGTGTCTTCATTCGTGAGTTGGGCGACCTTACTTTTCAAATCGTCTTCAATGCTTGTTGGGCTTCAATGAATGTAGGCTCGAAGCGGCCTATTGCTTGGAATAATTCCAGACATGGGCCTTCGTGGCGATTCTATTTACACTGCGGAATTGAGCAGACCGGCAGCCCGGGCATCATCTGTATCGCTTGTCATCAAGTTCTTCGCCATCCATCAGACCATGGGACCAGCTCAAGGTGGAAACACTTGCTGGCACAAGCTTACATCGCAAAGTTGAACAAATTAACAGAGTCAGAGGTTACAGAATTGACTAGTTCGACGGTTGATGAAACCGCTTTGGCCATCCTGAAAAGGCAAGGAAGTCGAGGAATCACAATAGTATGTTCACAGAGGAAGATCATATTTGACATCGAGGTTGATCCATATTGACCGAAATGACAGACAAAACGTTCCAAACTGGCAGCTAAGGACTTTGGAACATCCAAATTTCACCAAGACACGTGGAATCGCTACCTCATGTTAGGATTTGTTTCGGCTCGTGTTCCGTGGAACACTATATCAAATCTAGAGCTACGACAGTCATATAAGGCATTACGCGGTGACCTAGTGCTGCTGTCCGCTACGACTCCTAGCAACATTTGCTGGAGGGAATATTCACTGACCGTGGATGCAATTAAGAAGCAATTGCCGTCACGTAATAAAGGTTGTTTAGCTTTAGACGGATGGACATCCCCGAACACACTAGCCATAACGTCGGTCATTGCATACTCTATGTATCGAAACTGGGCATTGAGTGAGGTTCGACTTGCTTTCGATGAGGTTTATCGCCTGTTCTTTTCCCATTTTGAAAGCTAATTCAGGATGATAGATGAAGGGCCAACATACTGGAGCAAGGCAAGCCGTACATGTGAAGGATGTGCTTGATCATTTTGAGCTTACCGACGGCCGTTTGCTTGGTATTATGACTGATAATGCCTCCTCGAATTACTCGATTACACACAAGTTGCAATCGACACTCGAGGCCTCTGCAATCCTGTGGCCTGCTTTGAGGAACCACATACCATGCATGGCGCACATCATACAGCTGGCTTTAGGTGCATTCATGAGCAGTCTTGGTGTAAAAGGCCGCACCAAGTCTTCGGAAGCCAATGAGCGCGATCAGCAATTTGGAGAGAATGAGAGCATAGATATTGGGAAGAGTCAAACACTTCGAAAAGAGGGCAATGCTAGAATCAATAAGGTGTCGGCCATGAAACCAGGTTTAGGCAAGATAATTGAGACTGTGCGTATTTCATGATATTTTGGAAGTCCTGACATTGACCTTCATATAGCAGGGAATGCTTGCAGTATTGATTATGCTGACACCTGGTCATCGAAACGAGTTCATTGACTGTCAAAAGGCCAAAGTTCGCATTGCGGTACTACCGATTATGGATGTGAAGACACGGTGGAGCTCAACACTGCAGTTGCTCGAGCACACCTACTGATTACAGGAATTCACATGCGAGTGGCTCCACAATCCAAAATACACTGATTCCCGGCCACTTTTCACAACTCAAGATGAGTGGACCATTGTGAAGTATATCATGGTAATATTGAGGCCATTTTGATATTGGACCCTGTGGATGTCAAAGAGGCATACAGTGACATCGTATTACGTTATCACAGTGTACAACGACATGTTCGATCACATGGACGGCGTGATGCGAGCTTTAGCCAGGAAGAAGACTCCATGGAAGAAAGACTTGTTCTTCGCTGTGAAGTTAGCTCAACAGAAGCTGTCCACATACTACGCTGAAGTGACTCCAACGACGGGCATGCTGCTCATTACTGCACATATCCTCGATCTTTTTTGGAAGTTGCGATCATTTAGAAAGTGGGACAAGGGAATGGATATTAATCCTGAGGACGTGACATCCTATACTACCCAATACCAAGAGGCCTTTCTGAAGTATGTTGAGAATGAATACTGTGCCAAACATTGACGTGTGCTGGTCAATAAGCACGAAAGCTTACCGAGCAGCAATCTCATCCCCTCTGCAATGGCTTCAGTATCCTGTCAATCATCCTTTGATCCATATGATGTGTTAAGCAATGATGAAGAATACTTGACGTCTAACAATGTGGCTGAGACGACACCCGGACGAAGCAATTGCACAGCATGACTAGTGACCGCCGCCAGGCTGTATTTGAATTCGCCGCCTGACGCACCAAAGAACTGGGGGCAAATTAATCCAAATCTCAAAGATTACCACTCCAACCCAATGGAGATTAGCAGTACATTTTGGTTACCGGACATAACCGACTAGTGGCGTCAACTGCAGGAAACGCACTCAAAGTATGCCAATCTTGCTAATGTGGCGCGCGACATCTTCTCTATCATACCACATGGTGTCGGAGTGGAGGCCAGTTTTTCCCTTGGCCGAGATGTTATCAGCTAGAGGCAGTCAAAAACCACAGGGAAGACCCTTTGCAAAAAAGTCGTTGTACGGCAGTTTGCTCGAGCCAATAATGGGATGTTGGCAGGCGCTGACCCAGAATTGGATACAACAAACACAGAAAACGACTCAGAAATGAAGAAAGAAGTGGAAGAAAGGAAATTGCGCAGAATGGCCAAGGTTCACGACTTTTTGGAGATGTGGCAGGGCAGCCAAAACCTACGTGCTACCCGGGAGGAATCTTGCGCTCAAAACAAGCAAATGACCGCCATGGGATGCATTTCGGACATGGAAGAGATCATAAAAGCATCGTGGTCACTCTTTCAACATGAAGGTGCGGCTGCATTCAAAATGTCAGAAAGATCTCCTTTACCACCACCTTTGTCTGCAAAGGACCTCCCTGGAGGATGAACTCAAGTATTGAATGTCCACCAAATCTGAGGAATCAACCGTCATCCAGTCGAAAGTGATGAGGATAGCGCACCTTATAGCATTTCGGACACTGATGATTGGCTTCACCGGAATGGGGACTTAGATAATCCAAATGACAGTGAAGACGATTGTGCGGCGGACGCTGAATCTGATATACAGTAAGACAATAGCATCGATGATCCGGAATGCCCAGAGCAGCGGGATGTGAGCGCCATGCCAAATGTTCCTGGATTGATTCGCCCTACATGGAAATCAAAGAGTCAGACTGAAAAGGTGTTGATGACGGTCAATGCAATCGAAACGAGGAGGAATAAGGGAGTGAAGTAAAAGTAGGACAGAATGCATCAATGTTTCACCAGCTTCTTTATGTATCTTGACAGAGAGTGTTAGTTAGAGATATATAATGGGCGAATGGTGAGCAGTAGCTTGTGAATACCGGTTGATAAACAGATGTATAGCAGGCGCAATAAACCTTTTGACAAGATACATGAATTTTAGTCATGTGAGAGCGAACAGCGCAAGAATGTTACTGCGCTCGGCTTTGCCACAGGGCCAAGTCTCAACCTGTTAGAAAGACTACCAAGAAGTTCAAAACATGATGAAAACTATTATCGATGACAGCAGATGTTGAATGGACAATACATCAAAATGAGCGTCAACAAAGCATCAACAATTTGTGGTTATGTAAGTACGGTAATTACACAGTGATTTGGTCGCTGTCATGCATAACCGATGTATTGGCTGCCTCTAGAGGCAAAAAATACAGCAATACAGTCACCGCCCCATTGAGAGAATCAGCGTCAATGGAGCGTCAACGATTTGTGGTTTTGGAACTTGTACGGTAATTACACAGTGATCTGGTTGCTGTTATGCATAACCGATCTATTGCCAGCTTTTATAGGCAAAAGAGGCAGCAACACGGTCACTGCCCCTGTCTGAGATTGAGTGTCAACGGACCGTCAACGATTTGTGGTTTTGTAAGTACAGTAGTTACACAGTGATTTGGTCGCTGTTATGCATAACTGATGTATTCGCAGCTTTTATAGGCAAAAAAGTCAGCAACACAGTCACTGCCCCTTTCTGAGAATGAGCGTCAACGGAGCGTGAACGATTTTTGGCTTGGCATCTTGGATAATTCATGTTCAGATTGGTTGCAGACATCCATTTAACAGATATTGGCTGCCTTTACTGAGAAAAACCACAGCAACATGCTCGCTGCCGCATCCTGAGAATGACCGTCAACGGAGCGTCAACGATTTTCAGCTTCGCATCTTGGGTAATTTATGTCCCAATTGGTTGCAGACACCCAGTTATCAAATATTGGCAGCCTTTACTGGCAAAAACAACAGTGACATACTCCCTGCCGCATCCTGAAAATGAGCATCAACGGAGCGTCAACAGTTTTAGTTGTTGCATATTTGTTAATCAAGGCATCGGACTGATCTTCACATTCATAAAGTAATCATCGACCACCCTTATATGCAAAAATACAATTTATCAAAGGTAAAACACTGATTCCAAATTAATTGATATTGCATGCTGCAAAGCATGCAAAAACATATCCTTGGTTGTTGAAAATGCGATTCTGATAAGATACTATTAACATACTCCAAAAACAAGAGCCTTAATTGAATCGATGGATGAACCCACTGGGCGACCTGCTGACAACCTGCCCAATTCAGACAGGTTGGGAGTTTACCATCGAACGGTACCCGAGTTGACAGTTCAGGTTTATTGACAACCCGGACTGCCAGTTTGGCAATGGTTGATGTTGGACCCAAACCTGGACCCGAAGTGACAGTCCGGAACCGTTGCTAACACAACCGGCAGCCATATATAGTTCCATAGGCCCACGCGCACATCTCTATGAATCGACTATAGATGACAATAGGCTGCGCAGCGCGCAGCGCGCAGGGGTCCACGGGAAGCTTGCTATGAGCTGCGCGTGTGTGCATGTGCGCGTCGCGCAGCCTATAGTCGATTTGCAGTTTTGCTGATGGATCATCGAGATTAATTATACGGGTTATATGTATTGTCAATATTATATCACCCCACGATACGATTCAGTTGCTATTCATCCAATAGCATCTGATACAACGATACATATTTGTCCTCTTTGGGTATACGATCTCTACAGACTTCCGATACATTGTGTCTGGAGATACGCATAAGAATTTTGATTAAAAGAACTACGGTCGTGTTACCTTATACTTGATAAGTATCTACGGGTACTTATAAGTATAGTTACTTAGGTTACAGCACCCCCGTAACACCTTCAAAGGGGACTTGAAACTGTACAATTCATTGCCGGGTTCTCATCTACTGAACATGCACACCTTGTTCCCATACAACAGTGACAAGAACATGAGAGTGAAAGCAATACTGATCGACTTGGACTGAATTCTTCTCAGTATGTCAATGAAGTCTGGGTTCCACATGTTCTACCACTCCATGAAGCAATGGGAGGGTCTAATGCAGGTGTACATACCATTGAAGTTGGTGCCAGCTACCATACATCTGCATATACATGGAGGTGGAGATAGAAAAATGACATAATACATTTCGATTGGGCACCCCATTCACCAGATATGAATCTGATTGAGAATGTATGGTCAATATGGAAAGCAGGCTTTAGAAAAGTAAAGATGGACCATAACCAATGACCTCATGGTTGTGAGGAAGTCAATGCTGTTGAGCAGCAGTTGTGGGAGGAGCTGCCATGGGGGCAAATCTACAGGTGGATAGATAGCATGCCAAGAAGGGTCTGTACCCTCCTTCACAAAAATGGTGGTCCTACCCAATGGTAGAGCTTCTTATATGTGTATACTACTTGCATCTTCATTCTTAATTAAATTGACCAGCGTTGTGTTGAGAAATCGATTTTTGAACGTTGCCCGTAGGTCGCGAAAATGCCAAGCGTCTGCTCACTTTCTTCACTCGTCTGGCCCGTTGTGTCTCCCACTGCTTAGTAGGCTCTAGATTCTACATATATGGCGAATGATTCATCAACCTAGAAACGATGAAGAGCACCAACGAATACCAACATTCACCCGCCCAAGCGCACTAAGGAAGTGTCTTGCAGTGATAATTTCTATATATTAGCTAGGCGCCCGGGAAAATGACAAACGGTCAGAAACCATTGAACTACCGTGGATATAGACAGGCCTATGATCATGCAGCTCTGGGCCCGTGCAACAGTTCTTGAAGCATAAGTCGGGTTCCGGCCTTCAGGCAATGGGAAATGTGCCTGGACATCACCGAAACCCAGAGAACACGACTAACTAATTGATGGGGGTAGAGCATGCGAGAAGCACTTGGGGTGTATAGAGAGTAGAGTCCGGTATGCGCGGAAACCCTAGAAACACCTAGACAAAAACCAGCCCCCTGACAGACACTAACACTGCAGATCACCAGAGTGATAGACCCTGTTGGATATGCGAGAGATTTAGTACCTTTTTTCTTAACGCCTAACCAATCAGGTGGTCTTAAGCTTGCTTAAGACTATGCCGGAAAAATAGGTGAACTTGCTTAATCAGAAATGGGCCTTCTAGCCAATCCGAATGCGACAAAACGAGTGATTGTTTGTGATTTGGAGGTGAAAAGAGGTCATGAGACTAGAATGTGGTCACGAGAACGAACAGGAACTCAGCGTGCAGCCTCACAGCATCTGAGACTAACAGGTTATTGAGTGAGAGTCTTATATGAAGGTCACATGACCCTTTTTTTGAACCGGCCCCCTGCTGTGAAGTAGAAGGTAACCACGATGGAATTTCAAGAACATTTTCAGAGATACAGAGTACATGGGTCTGGGGGGCTTTGCCCCTAGCAGAAAGGCAAGGGGCGGAGGCAGGGTGGGAGTACCAGCGACCAATCTGCCTGCAGTCCTGAGTTATTTTGTTTTTTGTTTTATTCATACTGTATGCACTCTAATTAGAGTATGACAGGACCCAATATCCCCTCCGCCTCCGGGCGAGCCGGCTAGATGGCGGAGCTCCCCCCCCGCTACCCTTCATCCCCGCTGACAAATGAAAAAAACTAAAAGATAGACCCGAACCGGAACAGAAAGGAAAGGAGAAGAGAAGATATACGCCCACTGCCGCCGCTCCCCGCACCTGAGTCAGCCTCTGCGCCTGCTCCATACCGTCCTTCATTTGGGCGGGAACTTCCCGACTTCAGTAGCCGCCAGGAAGTCCATCACCGCTTGGTCGCACTCTTCCACGGAAAACAGCTCAGAGATCTGCACGTGTCTGCATCTGCCCGCTTTCCAGCCCGTCGCTTTTCCCACCGCCTTCCATAGTGTCTGTTGCTGGTCTCTCCACCGGCTGCAGTGGCGGAAGAGGTGTTCCCGCGTCTGGGCCGCCGTCCTGCCTCCGCCACCGCCGCACCACCAGCATTTGTCGTCCTCTCGGTGGCCGAACCGTGTCCTGAGTTATTCTGCTAGTATTCAGTTGATAGGTACTCTGCCCATAACTGTAAATATGCCTGTGAGCCTCCACGGCACTGGTGTATATCCGCTGCTTAAGACAATAGTCTTCGCGTAGCGGAGCGGCCAGTAGATTCCAACTGCACACATCGTTACCTGAGTACTCGAAAGTCATGTATGATCACTCGATATAGACAACCATCCGGGTGTTGCATATATAGACCTGACCAAGTTGACCATAAGCTGAGGCGTGATGGTAGGTCACCAGGTAAGGCACAAGGCACAACTATCTGGCGTCTTTCTCCTCTCTTCTTTCTATACCTAAAGTCTATACATGCACATGGTTCTCCCCTCCATATCACAATACCAGGAACCGTGCTTGTACTCACGATAGAGAGAGAACCTCAAGACTATCTTGTACACATTAAGTGAGTGAGAAGCAAGTCACAAGTGCAGGTGTAGAGTATATATTTATGCAATAATTTGATCACTTGGGTGGGTTTTAATCTCAACTCGGATTGACACTTGGCATTTGCATATCAACTTTTATCGATAGTGAGATCCACTCCGCTCAGATGCTCTCGATCCCAGATTTTCTCGTCGCTTGCAAGCTTGCCGGAAGCGAAAAGTAGCGGCTAGATTTTAAGTCCGAGATTTATCAACAATTTCCGCTAATTCTAAATGACGAAGGGAGCCACTCAGGTCGCACTGATTGCATACAGGTATAGGTGCTAATTTAGGGTTGTCACTGGCTCTGAAAGAAAAGGGTCACGGATAGGTGTCTGCCCCAACAGCGTCTCCCCAATTCATATAACTTACTTACAAGCAAGTAAACACCAAACGGGAAAGACAAGGCGTAGTAGAACAAAGAAGCATGAAATCTCCGTAAAAAGAACGCAAACATGCATCTGCATCTACTCTTCTGTAGTCAGTCCCAGCCGCTTCTAGTATAAAAAACTTCAGCAACAAGAAATGAAAAAGTATGAACCAAAAATCTTGATATTGCACACGAAGCAAGGAAAAAAATAGAAAGACCCAAAAAAAACCCAAAAAAACCTAGCAAGTACACCTGCAGTCAGAAACCAAAAACCCTCAATGAAGCTCGTACCCGCCCCCAATTCTTGATCCCAACAACGTTATATTACCCACCGATCATCCACCACTACCTGCTGCTGCCTTACCATGGTTCCCAAAAATTCGCCTAACGCGCCGTGATCATCCTCACCAAATGCTGCCTCAAGTCCTGATTGCGGATGATTGTCTTCATTTCCATCGCTCGGCTCATTAATTCCGCTCAAGTCTGATGTAGTATGAAATCCTTCTCCCGTGACAATCCCAACCTTACTATCGTACCTCGAAGCGCTGTCGCCATAAATGTGTGCTGCATGTTGGGCATCCATCATAGCCAGCATTCGTTCCCAGTCGTCCACTGATGTGACACTTGTGTCTGGTGGGACCGAATGGGGAGCTGAATGTAGGGCTGAAGGTCTATCTGGGATACTCTGCGTTGGATCAAGGCTCCAGAAGAAATCAAGGTTCGGTGGGTCATAGGATATCGAATGTCGACCCTCTTGTATTATTGTAGCTTTTGCCGGTTGGGATGGCGAAATTTGCTGGTGTAGTGATCGAGAATGTAGATCCGCCACGGATGATGACATTACCCTCGACAGATTACCCGAACCAAGTACATTACCTCTTCCCGAACCAAAGTCGTGGGGAAGTGATGGTCGTCTAGCGTTGTTGTTTGAAGGTGACTTTCTAATTTTCGCCGAAACCGAGGAACTTGTTCGGCGAACAGTAGAATGCTGAATTTCTAGTGAACTCGAAGCATTTAACGGTAGCGGAGATACAGCCTGAATCACATTGGTGCTGGCGACTGGTGTCGTCTCCCCTTTAGAGGCGCAGCTGATAACAGAAGATGCCACGGTACTGAGTGCTTGAACCATACCGTTAGACCCCATTTCTCCTAGTATCACTGACAGTAGCTTTTGGTTCTCCTTCGCCAAAACACCGTCACGCTGGGACTCCACTGCGCTGTATATAAAGGTGAATCCAGCCAAGAGTAACACCTGTGCCTTGTTCAGACAGAAGGCAAACCCGAGGCCCCTCTCGGTGAGCAGGTCTATAATTTGAACGATGCATTTGCTAGAATCCCTCACTACGACAAGTGCCGCTGACGAGTGATGTGAGAGATTTGAGCTAATAAGAGGGCGATGAATCAATGTTCGGATGTAGTGGTACGCAAGGACCTATAAGCTGCATCAGACGAAATTATATAAAGTTGGCAGGAACCAGTACTACCAATAATGGAGAGCGACTGTGAACAATATTGGTGGCAGGTGTCCCATTGACAAACTCCAACCTCAAATGCGGTGCCAGCCCAGCCTTCCAAGCGTCAAGTTCCTCTTCCAAATCCCGCAGTTTGCTGTAGCTCAACTCAAGAGAAGCTGCAGTAGAATACTCCACTTCGAGAACCTGGGCAAGAACTCGCGATCCCCGGAAGAGAGCCAATGCACTCGAGATTTTCGTCGAGTCGCCCGGCAAAGTTGGTAGGAATCCTTCTTCCGAAACATATTCATCGTCAATATCGGACGGATACTCGGCATTAATATCATCCTCTCGCAGAAGCTTCGGCAAACCAAGCATTGCGGCCGAGAAACTAATGAGGTGAGTATCATGGACCTAAGAAGTGGGGTTGCGATTGACTTACCCATCTAAACAATAGACGCACCAAAATGCCCTCTTCCTCATCTCACCGCCTAGGGCCCCCACTGCAAACTTGCGCTGGCTATGATTTAGTCCCAAACGCAGTATAATGCCAACAGCCAGATTCTTGTAGTGAAGTAACTTTGCGTAGTCTCCACGTCCGAAACAGTAAAGCTGAGCTAGAACTAGACATTGGACAGTGTTGATCGAGGTCTCTGATATAACTGAATCTAGCGCCCGTTGCCATTGGAAGTCAAATGACTGCTGATCCGGGCTGTTTCTTGGCTACCATCAGGTTAGCCTTACTAATCGAAGTCTCTAGCAGTATGATTCCTTACTTCATGTTGCTGCAGTGCAATTGCAAAGACCAAAAACAATTTTGCGATATCATGAGCAGGGAGAGAAGCCGCTGCTGTGCTATCTGCCGCTACCAGCTTTTCGTATGTTGATAGAAATGTAGGCCTATGAAGAACTGGAAACAATGGATGATACTCTTGGAAATAAGAAACAAGCAAGTGATCCGACAATAGTCTGGGCGGAGCCTTGAAGGCATCTGACTGGAGTAGGGAATCTGGTACGATAGTGGACTGTCCTTGAAAGAATTGTTCTGTTTCGAACTCCACTGTGTATCGTCCCGTTTCTTCCATTCGTTGCTTTACAGTATCTGCTGAGACTCAGCTTCAAATTTGCTTGTACTGGACCAGGATTATCATACCGACGAATATTCTTCCGCTTGAAGCACCCATATACAATCCATCCTGGCTATCTACGCTGATCAACTCCGTTGGCTCCCCAATTGTAATCATCTCGTCTCCTTCAATGCTCCCACTTCTCCCTGACCTGAAACTCTCTGGACTCTTTCTCATCCCACGCATCGTCCCAGGTGAGGTGCTTGCGGGTGGCGAATATGGAGAGAAGGAATGTATCTTTGAAACCATTTCAAGCTGTTCATCCTTTGCATCGAGTAAGTCCTTCAATTCTCTAACCTCCCTCTCCAAACTCCTTACTCTCTCCTCCAAACTCTCAGTGTAACCTCTAGGAAACGCACGCCGCGATAATTTATCCGACGTTTTACACTCAAATCCAACGTTCGCACACTGGGAGCAGCATGGCCGCACCCCATCACAGCGAATCTTCTTTGAACGGCAACGATCGCAGGCTTGCGCGATTCGCGTCTGGGATGAGCCGCATTTGATAAGTTTCATGGGAATAATTCCCGGCATCTTGCAAGAATCGGGTAGGTTTTTCGATGGTAGCGAGACAGGAAGCTCCTATCGTTATGTTGTTGCTCTGTAAACCGTCTGCAGTTTGTGCTAAGTATTGGTCGGTTGGTCAGACTGGCTGGGAAAGTGTTACATTCGTTATGGATAGAGCAGTGGGGATCCGATAGAAGTCACCAGCCGATGTAGGAGACGTGTGATATGAGCGGCTGTGGCGGAGGCGCCGTTATTATTGCCAGTGGTTGTTTGTTGCTCTGAGGGTGATGAAGGCGATAATGATATGTTCCCCGGAGGAGATAGAGGAGGGGAAGGCGGACTAGGTATGAGGAAGTTGCGGTAGTCAAACGGTTGAGTGGACTAATATGCTAGGTTAATCTTGGTGCCGAGACCAGCAGTTGTGTGGAGTTATGGACTTGTCCTGGTGCTAGGAAATAGTTCTCCAAGGCGACAGACGAGAGAGAGGCCAGACTGCTGAATTTCGGACTTCCCGAGTTCAAGCGGGGTACATCGTTTGTTTTATTGTGAATCTGTGAACCCTCGACGTAAGGGCAAATAAGGTCTGGAAAGTATGTACTTGAGAGCTTACCTGGTCATCACGCACTATCACGCACGGACTATCGCGCCGGCAGGTATCAATCTCTTCCCCGCAAAAAAGCGACATCCCAAACGAGTCACGACGACAGGACTACGACTTGAACTTTTTTCTCTCCTCCCTCCCTTGGGATTTATCCGATTGAAGATTCGACCGGCTGACGTCGCCGGCCAAGAGCCCCTTACTATTTCCCACGAGAGTCCCAGATGCTCGCCGCCACGATGGGCGAGCAGCTCCAAGTAACAATTTCGTCCATTACTCACCCCTCAGTATAGAATAGTACAGAGTACTTGCTCCACACGTCATTTCCCTCAAGCTCGGAACTAACCGCAGCAGTACCAATGAGTACGGCACTTTCCTCGGGATGTCTGATAGTATACAGTACACCGCCGTTGCTCTATGTAATGAATACTAATCGCGGGTGTACTTATCTACTTCATAAGCCTCCATATCACGGTCCCAGTTTATAACGGTCTCAGTTATTATTCAGTCAATAATTAACTCGATTACCTAATATTACTTCTGTTGCCACCGTGGGCTTCTGTGGTTGCATCCGACAAATACATACGTACGTACGCACCCAAAGGATGATCGTACTCGAGAAGTACCTCATATCGTCACTCGCGTTGCATCTCCTGTGGGCTCTCGCTCGTTGCATCAACTTTATTGTTAGCTCAGGGCATTTCGGCGAGCCAGCCGTCGTCGCCGTCGCCGCCTTTGGGCAGTCAAAAGCTGGAATGTGAGGAGCAGGCCCAATTTCCAACAGGATCGATCTATTCGGTGAGTGATGTGCCATTGCTTGTAGCAATAGGCCTGCGTGAGAACGAGGAACGGTGCAGGGCTTGCCCTCCTAACGGAACTTCAATGTCACATTCTATCAGCATCGTTTTGCACCAGGAAGCACTTGGAGCTAAGTATTATTTGCAAGTGCATAGCGGCAGTGACAGTCACCTCCCGCCATGCATGCTGTTTGTAAAAATTTGCACCCATAAACATAAAAATCTGCAGTATTCTTATTTTACCATGGGCATAAACTCTTTGAGGATACACTTGCTAATAGCCCGGTCCTGAATCCCGGTGCATGGTTATAACGAAGAGGCGGGAGGCGAGAGGCGAGAGGCGATTGTAGAGTGTACAATTAGTTGCTTAGAGTTCATGATTTCGCTACTCACTCCTGTTCTCATACAAATTTGTCTGGATCGATCTACATTCTTCCGATTTTTCGTGACTCCCTCGATAAGTCCTGTGGTTCAAGTCTCTCCTGCACTCTGCTTCTGCCTCTGGACCTCCGCTTGCTAACGAGGTTCACCGAGTAACCTATTGGCTACGCTCTTGCTCATTCCAGTTGGAAAGGATGAACTACTGCCTAGCCCTATTGATGGCTTCTTATCTAAATGATCTACTTACCCACGGTGGATATGGCGTTCATTAAGTCGGGGAAATTACTTAAGTATAGGGTAGTCCATTTAGTAGAACACATCGCTGTATGAGATCTCAGCCATTGACCACCACGATGTCTTTCAGACCACCAACTCAATGAACCAGAACATGATGGTACTCACCTCATGACGTTCCAACTGCATACGTCAAGATGGGTGAGCATCAGTCAGGCTCAGGACCCGCCATCCTCCGCAGTAAAGTCACAATAATCCTCGAATCGCACCGTGGATCATCAGCATGCATACAGTTCTCGCTTATTGTCCACATGGCGTCCATCTGAAAACCCAGTTCTGCCAACTTTATTGTGTTACCTTTCGTTCGTTTTGCTCGCCAAACCCCATTAAGTTACAAGAATATACCAATGGGGGAATTTAATCCCGTTCGTTCCGAGATTTCCAGCCCATGCGAGATTTCCCCACGAAAAGTCTTCTCCAATCATGTCTCAAACACTTGATTCTATGGCTGATATCGAAAGGTCTGTAGTTGAACATGCATGAACATCTCCCGATAACTAGTACCCGAGGTCGTATGGAGGGATTGAAGATGCGTGGAACGGGATGGAACGATGGCTTCCTACGACGCACTTTTTTTCGGTTGCATACGATAATCTTCGGGGAGATGCGCGGAATCCGTTCTGGGGGAGGTGGCTATCTGTGGGTCATGTATTATTCAGATGGGTCTAAACGGCTGGACGTCCGTGCCAGTAAAGATTCAGAATAGCGTACAACATAGTGATAGGGAAACCTGGGGAAATTTTATGCCGTGTACAAGAGAACAGAAGCTAATCAGCATTTAATGATAGTGTCTATACAATTTACGTGTACAAATCTAGTTTGCATGAACTCCAGATTCTAAACCATGTGTTCTCTAACCATTCCAATCACCAACCAAGGAAGCCAAGTTTCCTCCTACTACCACCAGCGCAACTTCGGCGCAAAAAACAGGATGAAAAGCGTAAGGAATACCTGAACAATGAGGTATCGGTGTCAGCAGCAGTCTAGATTCAGGGGTTGGCACAGCCAACAGTCGCAGGGACTCACCAAAGCCACTATAATCGCCAGGTAGATCATACTCCATATGAAGGAAACATTTTCGTCTCTTCTCAGCACATCCATTTTTTGCCCCGCCACCTGCATTCCCTGTGCATTACGGTCTAACCCTTCCCGTGCTGCCTGCAGATAGCTCTTCTCGTCGTCTAAATTTTTGCCAAACTCGAGGCTGCTTTCTTTAAGCATCTTTGCCATAGAGAGGAGATCGGAGGTGATGGCCTCTTGCTCCGAGCGCTGATAATCGAGCAGTGCCTCGGTGCCGGCGAATTCCGGAGCAACCGTTGTGCTTGTAACCTTTTTTGCGCCGGACGCGGAAGCGCCAAAAAGTTCTTGTCTTTGCTCGACAGCTGATTTCGTGGGAAAACGGTGTCGTACTGTGGGTGCCATTTGGGTGTCTGCTTGTAAAGGCGTTTGGGTATCTGCTTGTAGAGGCGTTTGAGAAAGTGAAGCTACATGTCTTCGTCGTGTAGGCTTTGATTTCTTCAACGAGGCGTAATCATCATCGTCGTCATCCTCTACCCGTCCGCAACCGTCAACCGGCACTATAACTCCGCTGTCCTCATCGTCTTCACCTTCGGATGAAACCTCTCCTTCGGTAGTATTTGACGCCGCGAGCTGTAACGATTCGTTGAGCCGACGGATCGTTTGCTTTTGCGCTCCGAGCTCAGCCAAAGACTTTTGGCGCCGCGCTGGGACGGTGATGGTAGCGCTCGCCAACTCAAGGTTGTGGAGAAGCTGTCGAGAATACTCGAGATTCTGGATCTCTGCTTTAGCTCAGACTGTAGCCATACCTGTCGGGGTATTCAGAGGAGCCCACGGCAGCTATCTTTGCACGCTCAAGAGGCGTGGTGGAGCTTCCTCCGGAACGCAGTTTTTGATCGAGGCGTGAGAGAAGGCGTGAGAGATTCTTAGAGGCAACCGTCGGCGAATCGAAGCCGGTGGGAACTGTGTTTGCCATTGTGTCGCGAATGTGATTGTCGGTCGTCGTGAGTTGAAGCTTGCTTGCTGATGAGGACAAGTCAACGCTAACGGTAGCTTCTGGTGGATTAGGGTTTCCCTTTCTAAGAATAACTCACGATTTTTTTATTCGACTGACTTAGAGGTGAGCACATTGGAGATGTCACCAACCACAATGTCGAAATCCAAACGCCCTCTCGAACATGAGCCAGTATTAGATCAAACGGACCAGACGAAGCGGGCGAAGAAATCCCAGTCAAAACGATTCCTTGATGAACTTGCGTGGAAGGAAGTTGCAATGCCGGACCGGCTCGACGATGTCGAGGGCTTCTTTGGGCTGGAGGAGGTAGACGGAGTGGATGTTGTTGGAACGGAGGGAGGGAAAATAGAGTTCAAGGTAATCCTTGAGTCTTGCGACGTTTTGCGCAGTGTTGATCGGAGTCTAGCTGGTGGATAAAGCGAAGAAGGTGAAGTCGAAGAAGGCGAAAACCAAAACCAAGCCCACCATCGCAGCCCCGCGGGCTAAGGAAGAGAGTGATAATACAGCAGATAGGAGAGAGGAGGAATGGGGTGGGATTAGCGATACTGAAGTGGAGCCTTCAGACGAGAAGCCTGCGCTAGGGAAGAAGACAAAGAAGACAAAGACAAAAATGGACAAGAAGGACAAGAAGGATAATACAGTTTTCCAGGTAAAGGACAAAAAGATGCAACAGCAGATAGCAAAAAGCCGAGCTGGGAATCCTTTCGAGGCTCTTCTGGGGGATCGGCCGGACGGTTCTGACGATGATGGTATTGCATAACCCCCAACTTATTGTGGTATTTGCTTGAATTGACATAAGGAGCGGTAGTTGACCTCCCCGAATGGAACGAACTCAATCTTTCTACTCCGACTCTCCAAGCCATTGCAAAGCTTAAATTCACTTCACCTACAGCCATCCAGTCCTCCGCTATTCCAGAGATCTTCGCTGGCCACGATCTGATTGGAAAGGCTAGTACAGGTTCTGGAAAAACCCTTGCATTTGGAATCCCTATCCTCGAAACATTCCTGAAGTCTAACGTTGCCTCGGCTGAGCTCGCCAATGCCGGCAATTGCAAAAAAAAGGCACCAAAACTCCCTCTGGCACTCATTTTGTCGCCGACCCGCGAGCTTGCACATCAGCTAAGCGAGCATTTAACGGCATTAGCGGCATTTGTGCCAGATCTTAGAATCGTGACCCTCACTGGGGGACTTTCTTTACAGAAGCAGCAAAGACAGCTGGAACAAGGAGGCGGTGCGGACTTGATCATCGCCACACCTGGAAGACTATGGGAGGTAGTTAGTGAGGGTGTGGGCTGGATTGATAAGCTCAAGAGGGGGCTGAAGTTTTTGGTGGTGGACGAAGCCGATCGGTTGTTGCAGGAAGGACGCTACAAGGAGGTGGAGGAGCTGTTGAATCTTTTGCAACGAAAGGAAGATGAGTCGGAGGTCGAAGATGAAGCCTCGTCACAGGAAGATGTGGATGCCACGGAATTCAAGAACAAAAACAGAAAGAAGAAGCTCCTGACGGTAAAACGACAAACTCTTGTTTTTTCGGCGACTTTCCATCAGGGGTTGCAGCAAAAGCTGGCATCGAAAGGTGGGAAAAAAAGCTTGGGAAAATTCGGTACTGGGGGTGATCTGATGGATCAAAAGGAAAGTTTGGCCTATCTTTTGAAGAAGCTGAACTTCAGAGAAGAGTCACCAAAATTTGTCGATGCAAACCCAGTGGGACAGTTAGCGGAAAGATTGCGAGAGGGAATTATCGAGTGCGGCGCTATGGAGAAGGTATGTTATCTGAATACCGACGTCGAAACTCGGAGATGCTAACTTGGAGCTTAGGATTTATACCTCTATTACTTGCTTCTACGATACCCTTGTAGGACCCTTGTTTTCACCAACTCGATATCCTCCGTCAAACGTCTGGCTCCATTCTTGTCCGAACTACAGCTTCCTGCGAATCCCTTACATTCCAATATGATACAGAAAGCTCGTCTACGAAACCTAGAACGCTTTTCGTCAACATCAAACCCCAATTCGATCCTCATTGCTACGGACGTTGCAGCTCGTGGTCTTGATATCAAAGGAGTCGAGATGATCATTCATTATCATCTGCCCCGGACAGCAGATATATATGTGCATCGATCCGGAAGAACGGCCAGGTCCGACGCTAGAGGTATTAGCATTCTTCTTTGTGCACCTGAAGAAGTCATGGGTGTCAGACGACTCGTTGGAAAGGTTCACGAAGGAGAAACTGCAAAGAGTACAAGGCGATACGCAATGAAGAGCTTCGGTTGCGACCGAAAGCTCGTAGATTGTCTCAAGAAGCGGGTGGATCTAGCCAAGAAGATCGCAGATAGCTCGGTTGAGAAGATGAAAAAGAGTAAGGAGGGTGATTGGCTCAAGACTGCTGCGGACGAACTAGGTGTGGAGTATGATAGCGATGATTTCAATTCGTTAAAGATGGGAAAGAAGGGGCAGAGAGGTAAACAGAAAAGGGAGAAGGCAGCAAACGCTCCAAAGGCGGATGTGGGTGCATGGAAGGCCGAACTGAGAGAACTGCTGAAGCAGAAAATTAATAGTGGGTTCTCCGAAAGGTACTTGACGAGCGGGGCAGTGAACATCGCGAAGGCTCTGTTGGAGGGGGATCTAATGCATGAAAATATACTGGGCATGGAGAAGAAGAGCGTGGTAGATGAAACAACGTGGTAGTACTATCAATAGTCAATGTACCTGGGCTCCGGGAGCCCTTGAATTGGCGATGTCGAGATTGGAGTTGCTCCTGGGATGCGGAATGCGAGTGATGATTTGTGATATCACCCCGAAATCGCCTCCTGATCTTGAAGTATTAAATGTGTCAATAAGATGGCCCGGCCCGTATAGCTAGAGCGCCTGCATTTATATGTACAGTGACGTTCATCGTCAAGCTCATGCGTTTGGGGTTGATGTAAGGTGAATACAGTAGGACCTTGGCATTCTCAGAACTGCGTTTGCCCTGGAGGCAAGCCAGCACGACCTCAAGCAGCAGAGCCGCCATATAGCATTGCATTACTTACTCAAACCAAGTTCGAAGTAGCCAACCAACCCCTTTAACCATCCATCCTTCAACCATCATTTCCATCACCCTAAGCTTCAGCACTTCATCCAGATACCTCCGGAATTCATATTCCCATCATCTACCAACTCCCCACCTTTCATACCTATCGTCCATCATCGAATCCGGCGATAGCCAGCTGCAGAAATGCCCGGCTTGACTTCCGCCGCCGGCCTCATTGGCCTCCTCGACGAACCGGATAGCCATCTCAGAAGCTTTGCCCTTCAGCAGCTTGACGTCTATGTTCATCAGTTCTGGCCCGAGATTGCGGATGAGGTTTCGAAAATGTACGCAACTGGTTATTGAGTTTTCCCCGCCAACTTCTGCGGTGTCGTTGGCCGGCCTTCGTTATCAAAGATCATCATGCCATTTCTCTTACAATATCTCAGTATCTCTTCATCAAGCGTTGGATGGAGGCTAATTGGTCGGCGATGACGTAGTGAGATCCTCTATGAGGATGAATCATTCAAACAACGAAAGCTTGCCGCGCTGGTAGCTTCGAAGGTGTACTACCACCTTGGTGAATATGACGAATCGATGATGTTTGCTCTGGGTGCTGGCGAATTGTTCAACATCACCGCGAAAGAGGAATACGTGGAGACCATCATCTGTACCTATCTATACTGCCACTCCGAGCCGCAGTGAGTAGCTGACATTCTTGGCTAGCTAAATGCATTGACGAATATATCGCTATAACATCTCGAAACGATGAAATAGCACACACACCCGATTACGGCACGGATGCTGCACCGGGCGAATACGTACCAGGGCCAAAGGAAATCGATCCCAGATTACAGGATATTGTGGAACGAATGTTCCGAAAGTGCTATGAAGAAGAGGACTATAAACCAGCAATCGGCATAGCTATTGAAGCAAGACGACTAGACGTGGTAGAGGAGGGAATAAGGTTGGCCGGTCAGCGAAGCAAGGAGCGCAGGGGAAAGGCGAAGGAGGTAGTTGAAGAGAAAGATATAGCTGTTGACCTGATGGAGTATGTATTGGAAATTGCTATGGTAGAGGTACAGGAGATCAGCCTGAGGGAAAGAGTATGTTTACAGCGTAAAGCATGGAAATTAGGAGTGCGCTGACATATCTACAGCTTCTACGTCTTCTCGTTAAACTCTTCCTATCCCTTCCATCACCAGACTACTTTTCTATCAGCAAGTGCGTTATACATCTCAACGACACCTCATTGGCAGCAAAGATATTGCAGGATCTGGTACAGAAGGAAGAGTCAAGACCGCTACTTGTCGCGTATCAGATTGCTTTCGACTTGGACACCTCCGCTACACAGGAATTCTTGCAGAAAGTCATCACCGAACTTCCAGGTTCGGATACGGAAGAGACGGATAGTGCCGCAGCTACAGCGGGGAGCGATACAGTTGTTACCGACTCAACCGAAGATGACCCGAAGATCAAATCCGACAAACACTACCGGTCAATTCGGCAAATCCTCCGCGGAACTAAGAACATTGAACTTTCCCTCGAATTCCTGTATAGGAATAACCGAACCGACATGCAGATTCTTAATAAGATCAAAGATTCCTTAGAAGCCCGGACATCCATTTTCCATACTGCTCTCACGTTTGCCAATGCTTTTATGCACTCCGGCACAATGGTGGACAAGTTCTTCCGGGACAATCTTGACTGGCTTAGTAAGGCAGTCAATTGGTCCAAGTTCACCGCTACCGCTGCATTGGGAGTGATTCACAAGGGTAACCTGAGCCAAGGAATGAAACTTCTGCAACCTTACCTGCCGCAGGAGGGTGTTACAACTGGCTCGCCGTATTCCCAAGGAGGAAGTTTGTACGGATTAGGACTGATCTACGCAAACCACGGTACCGACGTGCTTGAGTTTTTGAGGAAGCAGTTCAATGCCGCTCAGGATGAGATTGTGCAGCACGGTGGTGCTCTTGGCCTGGGTGTTGCGGGGATGGCTACCGGTAATTCGCAGCTGTACGAGGAGCTAAAGGTAGTTCTATGGAGCGATTCTGCTGTTGCGGGTGAAGCGGTAGGATTGGCGATGGGACTGATCATGTTGGGCACTGGAAATATGGGCGCAATAGAGGACATGACCCAGTACGCACACGAGACTCAGCATGGGAAGATCATCCGAGGCCTAGCGATGGGTATGGCTTTGATTATGTTTGGACGGCAAGAGCTTGCCGATGAGCTGATCAAGACTCTACTTGATGATCAGGACCCGATACTCCGATATGGTGGTATCATGACTATTGCTTTGGCATATTGCGGTACCGGAAGCAACAAGGCCATTAGGAAATTGCTTCATGTTGCAGTCAACGACGTTAACGATGATGTTCGCAGAGTTTCGGTCATGAGTTTGGGCTTTATTCTCTTCCGGAAGCCAAGTGCGGTTCCCCGGATGGTAGAACTCTTGAGTGAGAGCTACAACCCCCACGTCAGATATGGTGCATCGATGGCTCTGGGTATCGCATGCGCTGGTACCGGTCTCGATGAGGCGATTGACCTCTTGGAGCCCATGATTAAGGACCCCACCGACTTTGTGCGACAAGGCGCCTTGATCTCCATGTCAATGATTCTAGTCCAACAGAATGAACAGATGAAGCCTAAGGTTACACCGATCAGGAAAACCTTCGAGAGCATGGTGGGAGATAAGCATGAAGATGCAATGGCGAAGTTCGGTGCTGCTTTGGCATTGGGTATTATCGATGCTGGTGGCCGGAACGTCACCATTGGACTTCAGACCCCTACAGGCAGCTTGAATGTTCCTGCAATAGTGGGGATGGCTGTTTTCACTCAATATTGGTACTGGTTCCCGTTAACTCATTTCCTGACTCTGAGTTTTACACCTGTTGGTCTGATTGGGTTGGATGAGGACCTGAATGTAAGTCCTTTTGTCAATTCTGCTAGCTAGGGTCCCCATTAACTGTCGGTAGATTCCTGATTTCAAATTCTGGTCTAATACCAGGCCATCACAGTTCGATTACCCTCCCAAGGTCGAGGAGTCTACCGATAAAAAGCCCGAAGAGTTCGCCACCGCAGTGCTTTCAACAACAGCCAAGGCTCAGCAGCGAGCAAAGAGAGCGGAGAAGGAAAGGGCCGCAAAAGAGGCTGAAGCTGCAGCTAAGAATGAAGGAGGCGATGCAATGGAAACCGAACCTACAGCATCAGCACCTGCTACTCCCGGTCCATCAACAACAGAGAAGATGGATATAGGCGAAGACAAAGAGGGAAAGAAGGAGAGTTCTGAGGAAGAAAAGAAGGATGGTGAGGGGGATAAGAAGAAGCGCGTGGAGAAAGAGAAGGTTGGGTACGAAGTTAGCAACTTGTCGCGAGTTCTTCCGGAGCAGTTGAAGTATATCAGTTTCCTAGAAGATGGGCGGTATGAGCCAGTTAAAAGGGTATGTTTCCATCTCACTTTCTATATGCCCCAATGGAGGCTAACCCCTCGCTTATTCTGTAGCCAACTGGAGGCGTCCTATTACTCTTCGACCGCAAGCCAGAAGAGGAGGTCAAGTTTATGGAGGTCAAGAGTCGAAAACCAGCAAGCACTGCTGCGGCCGGAGCTGCAACTGGAGCTGAAGCCGTGGCTGCGGCGGATGTAGGCGGTGCAGAGGCGGCTGTTAATGTGCTTAATATGGAGGACGATGATGGGACTGAGGATGCGCCGACGCCAGATCCCTTTGAGTATAATACTGATAGCGAAGATTAGATGGGGGCGGGCTTCTGTGTAATTAATAGCTATGTCGTGCGTTTCTGCTACTTTTCTTCTTCCGGAATTACATAAAGTTTATACAAGTCTAGTCGTGTGCCCCAGAGCTCCTCAATCACAATCGCGTTAAGCGGTAATCGTCAATTCTTCAGAGTCGAAGAGCTTGAACATCATTGTTCCAAACACACGGCCCATCACTCACCCATTAAACTTTATAGTTGTTGCATGTATATATAGAGCTAACCGCTAGCGGGGCTGGTAGTAAGGGGCACACTTCTCTCTCGTATATAACTCAAGTCTTTCTCCTCTCTTCTCTGTACCTTAAGACTATATACGCACACGGCCCATCACTCACTCATTGAACTTTATAGTTACTGCTCTCCTCGGTGGTTCCCTGCTTGACTTGTGACTCCTACTCGCTGCAAAAACGCGTACCTTTAACCAAGGTAGAAATATTTAAAGTTGAATATTGGTTCCTGATCGCGCACGCACATCTCTTGATCACTACGTCATACCGTGTAATCCTGCCAGCACCAACCACCACCTCATACATAAACCCTCCAACGCCCCCTCTGTCTCACCTGTATCACATTACAAACCACACAATGTTCCGCGTCACCACCGTCCGCCGAATCGTCACACCACAGAAACATATTATCCGCTACTACGCCAGACGACCAGGTACAGGCCCATCAGATCATACGGTCAACAAACCGCACGAGCTGGACATACAGAGTCACAGCAGTAAGCAGGGGATGCGGGAGCATGATGTTGAAAGTGGATGGGGGGTGAGAGATAAGGTGGATCCGAAGAAGGAACATCCCAAAGCTCCCGAACCAGTTATTGGGATGCAGGATGAACGGGGGCATACTAGTAAGTTGCTTCTTTTTGTCTGAGAATGGGGTGTGGGCTGATGGAGGATTAGAGGGGAATTAGGGAAAGGGAATTGGTTCATATGATTGATTGATTAATTGATGAGCTTTTATAATGCAGAGAGATAGATGTATATATTTAATCCACAAGTGCTGAAAGACAACTCCCCTGGCTTTTCACGCAGGCTTTTTCATGTTCGCCCGACTTTGAAGGATAATATCTACAGATTGTGAGTTGGGTGGAGAATTGGGGGGAGGAGGGGGAGGTTACATCGTTTTTCCCTACTTCTATAATCTCATCTTCTGCCACTCGCACTCCTTTCGCGCTTTCTATATATGCAATCGTCACATCACCCATGACTTTTCGTGCCGCATCTTTCACTGTGATGTTTCTACACCCCCCATCATCAGTAAAACCCCACCAATCAGAGAGGGTATCCCTACTTCCCAACTAGCACACAATCCCTAAACACTGCATTCTGTCCTGCAGCGCCCGATCCAAAACTGTGAATATTCCGTACCAGAAACACGGGTACCAAACCCAGCAACTTCGCCGCCCTAGAAAGCACCTCCACCACGCCGATAGACCCAAACCGGTACAAGACCATATCCTTCAGATTCTCAACCCTATTCTTCAGCTTATCATCCATCTCCTTCAGCCCGCCACCTTCCGGATCACCATCTGCGATGAGGTCGTCTCGTGTATCCACAAACTCACTTCCTGCCTCATAGCGCACATAACCCTGCTTCGCTAGTTTCCGGAGGAAGACTTCAGAGATGGAAGAGGTCAACATGATTGACTGTAGATCCTGCTTCTTTGCGATCTTAGCGATGTGCTGGTCCGCGTCCGGATGGTCGATTTTGTTGAGCGCGATCACGGTGGGGAATTTTTCGTCTGTGAAGGCGTTGACGACCTTTTCGATGGTCTCGTTATCCCATGCCTCCAGCGGCGTCTTGAGGTTGAGTTTATCCAGATACCCAGCGGCGACCGCAGATGTAGATCCATAGCTGGAGAACTGCCCCTGCAGTGTATCCACCGCGCTGGCCTCTACACGTTGTCAATCCCCACCCCCGCCGAAAGAACAGGTGCCGCTTACTCAACGCAATATGCCTCGTTCGGATACTCCCCACTTGTCCATCAAATTACCTTGTATCCTGGGTGGTGCTCAGCCACCCATTCATGAGACACCAACCTACAGTACACTTACCACCTCACGATCTCGCCACGCAACCAGACGATATCCTAGCTCGGATCGTATCCTCTAATCGCCTTCCCTTTCGCATCTGTAGTCCCACTCACATCCACCACATGCACCAGAGCGTCAGTATGTCGTAGGTCGTCAAGGAACTTATTCCCGAGTCCCCTCCCCTCGTGCGCGCCGGGGACAAGCCCGGCAACATCCAGCAGCTTGATCGGGACTGATCGTTTCCCGTTCTTACACGTGCCATAGTTCGGCCGGCAGTATTCTTGCTTTCCGAAGCGCGCGCAGGCACAATCCTAAGATCTATCAGCTACTACGATAGGGAGGAGTAGGGAGAAGGCGCGGAACTATTTGGAGGTATCCGATGGCCCGTTGCGGATCGATTGTTGTAAACCTTTGTGCAGGTTAGAGATTAAGAAGTAGGTGTGGTGGAACCGGGGGTGCGCTCACGAGAAGTTTCCTACGCATAACACAGGATCAGCATAATGCAGCTAGCTGGTTGTGCGATGGGAGGAACTTACCAACCTTTGAGCTCGCGTCTGTCAGTGAATTTAAGGTTGCTGATTTGCCGCTGGAAGGCTTTCAATGAGGCCAATCAGAGGGTTGTGAGGCATATGGGGTGAAACTGCGCAGTAGTGATAATTCTTATTGCATGTATATATAGAGCTAACCGCTAGCTAGCGGGGCTAGTAGTAAACTCGCGTCTTTCTCCTTCTCTCTTCTCTCTGTATCTAAGTCTATACACACGGTTCTCCCCATACTCGCAACAATTCTAGTGGGTTGAGGTTGCGAGTGATATTGAAATAATGGGTAGGTAGGACAAAAGTTCTAGGCGCTGCCCACGATTGGCATTCAACACCACCCAACCACGACCCGCGAGCAACTCTCGCTGCTAAGAGCAAAAGGTACTGGGGATGGATGATTAGCGGACTGACTTTCTCGCTCACAATTGGGTTGAATCTTGTAGTAAGAACAGTTCAACTGTCAAAGTTCCTTTATTCGAGAGAACAAGAGATTAACCAGGTAGATGGCAACGCCCTCATCAGACGGATTGAGTGTCGTAACGGAATTTTTACTTTAGCGTCTATGGATACTGATTTGGGTAGCTCTTCACACCATACTACCAGAGTGCTAACAACACCCTCCAGACTTGGTCCAGTACAGGTTCTAAGTTGTGAGTTGGAGGTTCGTTGTACATCAACTAGGAGAACTCTGACGTCTAGAACACTTGCCGTACTCTGAACTTCTAGTAACTACCTCATGCTACCTGTTCAGTTGACAGTCGAACGCGTCGTTTGGGCGGGTTCGAGCATCTGTCGGAAGTACCAAGCACGCGAGTACAGAGCAACTTGTCGGATATCGTTAGTTATGACTTCACCTTGGGATTCTCGAGCACCTCTGTAGTGGAACCCACCGAGCATCCTGTTTTCCAGGATGCTGCATGTGGAATCTCTGGGGACCTGCATCCAAAGCTTAGCAGACCTGCTTGGCATACGTCACAACGAGTGACATCATGGTAACCACCAACAACGAACAAGAAACAGAAACAGAACATTTAGAAATCCGCATCTATAAAGCCATCAATTTACCCCCGTCTTCGGCTTCCTCTCATCATCCTACAAACACTTCACATATACTTCATACACACTTCACACTTCACACAACCAAACAACCAAACAACCAAACGACAATCAAACAAACATGTCTTCGAACGGAAACAACCAGCCCTCCACCCTCAAGTCGTACATCGACGCCACCGATGCCACCGTCATGAACGCCATCGGCTCCCTCACTGGTATTTCCCCGCCCTTCCCCCTTTTCTTCCCCATTAACATCCCCAGGCAACCCCGCCGACAAGCAAGCCGCAGCCAACAAATCGACCTCCGCCAACGCTGAGCGGGAGACCTCCCGCGTGGGCGGCAGCGCAGGTCCTTTGAATTTCTCCACCAGTGGAGTAACAGTCGACAATGAGGATCGCACAAGGGGCAAGAAGGACCAGATGGCTGGCTCCGGCAAGGAGTTTGTCGGCAACGTTGTGGGATCGGATAATCTCAAGACCGAGGGTCGTCGACAGAACGAAGAGGGGCAGGGCCGTGAGGCCGCGGGGCAGATTAAGGACTATGTGGGTGGTGCCGTGGACCGGGCCACTGGTACCATTGGCGCGGCTGTGGCGGGGGTTACCGGGAATAGTCAGGCAAAAGGTATGTCCACGGGGGAGAGGAGTGGTTGATAGTGTGTGCTAATAGATGTGACAGATGCATACCAGAGCCAGCATGATCAGGGCAAGACCAATTTTCGTGGTGTCGAGGCCGATGTTCAGAAGCAGCAGTAAATGTCTTTTTATACCTAGAAGTCTGATTTGGTTTGTTGCACTTTAACTTTCGGGGAATCTTGGGTTGAATTAAGGCGCCGAGTGATTTGCTTTCTACTATGGTGTTCTCGTATTGGGATTAGTAACTGCCTGCACCAATAGGTAGCCTGCTTGGGTATCTACTTTCTTGCCACTGTTGGTGATTCTGTGACAATGATGCTGGTTGTTCGTTCCATCTTACTGGTGTTGATAATCCCATGGAGTGAGGTCATGATTGTAACGAGCTGCGGAGTCTTGAGCTTTTGGGGAGTCATCATGTTCTCAAGGTCGATACAGGTTCATCCCAGACGTTGGTCTATTGGATGGCTAGTCTAGACTATTTACTGACGATGCATCTTCCTATAATGTTTTATTACTTCAACGCTCACCAGAAAGCGGTGTGCCTGCAGAGAGGTTGCTCTTAAGAGCCGAAGATATTCTATCGAAGAAGCGGAACCGATATGTTGACAGCTCAGCCAGAGCCATTCTCCTGGTGAAGAACTGGCTCGGGCAGTCTGAAGTGGGGCTGTGGGAGGTTGTGGAGGTAGAGGAGGAGGAGGAGCAGGAAGTTGGAAAAGATTGGGTGAACGCTAGGTACCCTGGACGATCACGGTAGGAAAGTTGGGAGTGGCAGGGAAGCGGCCGGAGGTAGGCCATAGTGATTCGAATATAGAAAGAGGGACTGGAAGGCAGAGGGGGCAGAGGATGTAATGCAGAGTGTGTAGTAAGACAATATCCCGGGATGGCGAGCGAGACCACTGCTCAGTCCCGGGACCACGAGGTAGATAGGTCGGCAGGACGAGATGTCCCGGGACCGGCTCCGAACTCGTCTCGTCCCGTCCCGTGTACAACATTAAGTAGGCTATTCGAGGAAAGCTTGGAAACAAGATGTTCCTGAATTCGTGGCGAATTTTGTTCAGCGGATGCAAAGCACCGCTTGGGGTATGTGCACCGAGAGCAGTAAAGTTGTAAGGCTTGAAGGACATCTCCTTCCACGCACCATTGTTTCGATCATCAGCAAAGCTCCAGCCTACAAGGTAGCAAATAGTGCATCAGCAATCTCATCCCCATTATTGTCGTACTAGGTTGACTCACTGCTAACTAGCTCATTGATCTTAAGCTCATCTAAAGACTTACAAACCGCCTCGTATACCTTGGCCTCATGGGAACCACCTTGCACATTTTTCGCGCCCTCTGTCGTTAATACTGCAACCTCTTTGCCCACCGTTTTGTAGGTAACTATATTTCGACTCTGCAGTGAATCCAAGGGGCCCTTCAAAACCAGTGGCTCGAGGTCTGGGAAGGCCATTGTAGAGGTGAGAGATAGAGCGCTGGCATCGTTCAGTGTGTGTGTAGGAAGATCCGGTGCCATTCTTTCGAGCTCGAGGTCGTTAGTTGAATCACGGTGGGGTCATTTATTACCCGGACAGATATTATTTGTGAGTCACTCATTGTAGGGACTTACCAAGTCTGCCTACAACCGAGAAATGGGCCACTGGCAAAACACCGAGCCACCAGGCTTACTTAAATTCATTGTTGATAAACGATATTCATGTTTCATTGATCATAATGTCTGTTTATAGCATTCAAGAAGCAACGCGTTTTACCTCACCGCTGATCTCGTTCCAGAAGAGCTCAACTGCCGTACCCAATCAACCCAAACCCAGTTTATCTCAACTTGATACAAACAAAAGGAACCTCCACATCTTCTCCGGATTGGTCATCGACGCAAACCTCAAATATCAGATTCTTGGTGTGCTCTGGAACAGGAACCTTTGAGACGAACTCGACCAGTTTGCTCATCCTAATCACACCATTAGCTACTGCTCATTCATGAATAGCTGCCGGGAAACTCACTTCAAACCATATCTCTCATCCCGCTTCTTCTTTGGGAAGAAGCTGGCATATAGCAAGCTGACTCCCGAGCTCAGCATGGTAACCTCGAGACCTCTCTCTTCCATAGAGTCCAAAAACTCGCGAAGCGTGATGTCATTGTCGTACTGGAATCTGTCCCAGAGCTTGTCCAGCTCAACTTCTCCATTCTTACCCACATACTTTCCTTTCGGACTGGCAATAGGCTCGCTGAAAGCCAAAAATGGCAGGGCGAGGTTGACAAAACCATTCTTGTAGTCATCAATCTTGGTCTTACCGTCGACAAGCTTGTAGAGCTCAAGACAAATCAGACCCGTGGCTAAGGAAGTGGTTGTGGCTGAAAAGCGGAACCGCAGTTAGTGTCTACAGCAACCCCAAAATTTTTCAGCCAGAACGCTTACCAATGGCAGGAATAATCTTTCCGGCGATTCCTTTAGTCTTGTGCTTGTCAGCAGTAGGGATGCCATAGTTCAAAGCCCTTAGGTTGGATGCGGCAGTAATGAAGTCCATATGGTAGTTGGTATCATCGTCCTTTTCAAAATCGACCTTTTCGAGTCTGTAACCTGCCAGCGTGCTAGGTGGTGGCAAGCTGTCGAGGAGCTGGTTCAACTCGGACTGATCATCAAACCCACTACCTTGATTGGCATTTGGGTCTGGTTCATTGTCATCCGCCTGTATCTTCACGCTATCGCTAGGTGAAAAGTCCGGAATGATCATGCTGTCGAGAATTTTCTTATATGTAGAATCATCAACGTTAGTGCCCTTAATACCATAGTTGAAGGCATGAAGGTTAGCAGCCGCTTTGATGAACGACATGTGCTCCGGGTTGGAGGTATCAAATGCCAAGGGACTGGGTGCTCTCTTGGGTCCACTCCAGAACGGTGTTCCGGTCGAGGTGACGGAATCTTTCGGAAACGTGAACAAAAGTTGCTGAATGTTGTTATCGAACTGCTCTTCGAACTCTTTTCGTGCCCAGCTGATACATTCCTCAAAGGTAATTGGTTTGTAGGTAACAAGGTAATCTCTGATAGTCTCCAAAATCTGTTTCTGGTTGCCCGACTGCTTGAGGGTAGATTCCAGGAAATTAGGTTGCGAGAGGTATAGATTTACATTCTCTGCTGATTGGACGAAGTATGCCTCAAAAAGATCCCTAGACCATGCAATTGTATGCTCGATCCTGTTGGGGAAACTTCTGAGTGTGCACATCGGGAAAGACTGTTCTGGGGGATCCTGGGAACTCGAGTAACTTTCAGTGACCTTAGGTAAGATCACCTGCGTGTTTCCTTTAGTGCCGAGCGTTCCGCTCTCAAGTAGTGGCTTCAAGAAGAAAACACAACGGCGATCAACATACGTTCGCGCTTCTACGTTATCCAATGCATTGGTAACGCCGTCGAGCTCCTGCCAGAAATCTTCATTGAAGACGTGTTCGGTATCCTGACCCACACGATCCCTCATAGTGTTGATTTTACCCAGGAGATCTGGATTCATGGCCTGCACGGCGGTTGCTGCGCATTCACTCTTGAGTTTGCCAACGTCCGTAGGGCGGAACAAGAATTGTCGGTTCAAGTTGCTCTTCTCAATCTGATCCATGTCGGTCACAGATACCTTGCCGTTAGGACCAGTTCCAAGTCCCATCAGTGCCCAGTTCTTGAGCATTTCACAACCAATAGCGCCAGCTCCCACCAAGAATTGCTTCATATTGGCGATATTATCTTGGAATTCCTTTCCGAAAACTGCAATCTGGCCGTCATAACGAGTGCCCAAAGGCTTGCACGTTTCTTCGGACCGAACGACGGAATTTGGCAAGCTCTCCAGAGAATCAAAGTACATGTACTGCACTATTGGTCCAAACTTGCACGATACGCTCTTCAAAACTTCCTGGGCTGCCATTCCACCGAATAATGCGCACATGGGTGATAGGTAGCCTGTGGCCTGGAAAGACAGTTCTTTGATGAGTTTCTCGTCCAACTCAGGTTTCGAATCTCCATAGGTCTCGGCAATCTTGGTTGCGAGACTATGTACCTCGGTGGCATCCTGCTCGTTCATAGGGCGGGGCCAAGCCTTATGAGCTTCCTGAAACTTATGAAGTGCCTGGAAACCAACGTGGAGCTGCATTGGCCTGTCAAATTTGGCGTAATCGGAGTAGACAAATTCTGGCTGAGCAAGTTGCTCTGCTAGAGATTTGAAATTGATGATCTTTGGTTTCTTGACCTGCGTGAATTGGCCTCCTCGTATGTACGGTCCGTAACTCGAAACATCGCCGATTGAAAATGTGTAGGGTCCTAGATATTCTATATCAGCCCGCATTCGCTCGCAACCAGGAAAAATACCCTACCTTTGACTTCTACCTTAAATTCGGCACCGTTGATTCCTTCCATTCCCTGAACCTCGTGGAAAGTCACATAATCACCATCCTCCAACCCGTGCCGACTCTCATCGAGGGCGGTAACCAATCCCGTTTCGTCAATTCCCGCCAAAATCCCACTCACGGGGTTCTCGCCAGTTGGATCCACTACCGCAAAGTCGCTGCCAAAATCGCAGAAGATACTCCCAAAAAGTCCATGCGTACACACCGAAACAAAGGCGATCTTCTTCTCATGGCAATATTCATTAATCCGTAACTGCTCGGATAAAGGGTAATCGGTTAAGACAACCGCTTTGTATCTCGCCAACTCCTCGAGATTGCTTAAGACGTTCTGTGGAGCAACTTGTACCGGAGTGTAGGTGTTGAGTTCTGCCAGACGAGGAGCAGATACCTCATCACGTCGTTTTCTGACGTCTTCTGGGCGGAGGAAGAACTGTGCAGACAGGTCCGCGATCTCGACTGGTTCTGGGTCGTAGAGCGAAATGGATTTAACACCGGCAAGGCAGATGTTTTTGGCTATAACAAGTCAAAAACTAAGCTTCGTACAACAAAAACCAAGTTTGCAAATACCAATCTCGACACCAAGTCCCTTAAGTCCAACAATCAGAATATCCGATTGGCTCATGCGTTTCATGGCCTCATGCCCAAGAACGTATCTAGTCAACGGTTAATGCGACTCACACGACAGTCTGCGGGATAAGTACAGCTGACGACTGTAGAGCCCTTCATCGATAGTGGAGCTTTGGGTATCGACGGCCGGAGAATCAACCTGCATTTTCGTTGGATCCTGGACTGGTTAGTATGTGCCATCCATCCAACATCACCGTCCAACGGAAGCCTATATTACCATCACAGCTTGTTTTGCGGGGCGAACGAGGACGTCGTTCGAAGCCTTTCTTTTCGACACCTTGGATATGGAGTTGGGTATAAGGTGATGACGTTACTGAGTGCAACGAAAGTTGAAGTAATTACTAGCTTCAAAGTGAACTGAAAAGTATAGTGTGTGGTAGGTACGCAACGAGGCGACCCGACGCTGGTAGAGGTGGTAATGGCGGGTATTTGTAACAAGCTGGAAGTACCAGAAGATACAGGAACTGGATGGAAGAAGAAGCACGTTGATGATGAGACCGAGAGAACTTCAAGTTACACCTTGCTGCCTAAGTGTCATGTGGGGGGGAGGGGCACTAAGACATTAGCCAAGAAGCCAAGCAGCCAAGAAGCCAAGAAGCCAAGCCACCCCCACTCCAGTTCGTAACATCAAAAGTCACTCGAATATTCCAACTATTGGCGATTGGCGATGGTTCAAGTTACTAGACACCAAGGGATTTCTATAGATATATAACTGTCTAAAGTAGCACATGGTGTTTGAGATCAGCATTCTTAAGGCTCTAGACAAGCTTCACATCGCCTACTCCGTCTGTCCACCCAATCATTCCTGAATCCGTGGCAACAAAGAGAAAGTCCAATGCGAATGTAACATTTGAGATGATATCACGCAAGCCTACCCCGCAATAAGTAGCGACCCATAGCACAGGATGCTCCATTCCACCCTCCAATCTACCAGCCACCTACTTGCAACCGTGGTAACAAGCAATTACTCGCAGCACTACCGACTGCAGCCAAAAATTCCGGGTCACTATTGACGTGTCCGTGGTGGGTGCTAATACCTCTTCGGCAGAGGGTGGGTTTGAACTTGCATATAGTTGATGAATGTGACCAAAAAAAGGGGGTGAGATCCTATATACGGCGGGGGCCGGGAACAGTCGTATAAAACGCCCCACTGGTCAGCTACAATCTCCTCCTTCCAGAATTTCCAACAACTCAAGCAGACAAGACAAAGTGGTCCCACCACTGGCGGCAACGTTGATCCCATCACGGTAGGATATTCCACTGACCATACATTGCAGCAGGTTCATAGATATTCGGAAGATTATTCAATTCGGAAGCTACTCACACATTAGCGACCCTCTGCTCCACGGTATCCCGGATCTCGAAGCCATTCCATTCATCCAGATATTCTATGTCTAGTAGGAGTGTTGACGCCATGGAGCTGTCACGCTTGAACTTATCTCATTCTCAAATTTACTCGGTGTCCTTGGCCACTACTACCCGCACGACTAGCATCCAAGGGAGGGTTTCTGGAGTGCTGGGTACGAAACACTTTGATGAGGCACAAGACCAATGGTAAAGATGTTCTCACGGTCTCAGAGAAAACTGACTGGATTTGGAAGTGGAGGAGCAGAGAACAAAAATCTTTGAGAAGCATGGCTGTGAGGAGTAATGGTGGAAGCTGGTCACTGGGAGAACTTTTCGCGGTTGAGAAAGAATAAGGTTATCGATAAGGAACAACCACACCGCGAATCTGCGATCGCGCGAGATCTTGTGATGCAACCGCGTGTCCTGTCACAACCAACCACGTGGAAAGCGCTCATATTATACTTTTAAATACACACCTTTATTAACAAACCAAATAAAGTTCACATTCTTTCCCGGACGAGAGAAGAGGCGATAAATATACAGCACGAATTCCAGGTCGGGCCCACTCATGGGAATATACGGTGAACCACGCTGCCTAGCCTGGAAGTATAAAATCAGGGGTCACTGCGGGGACGTGTTGGAAAGTATGTGTGGGAGCACGAGGTGGAAGTGTGTAGGTTGGCGGTACTTAACTAAAGGATGTTTGACAGCGCTTAGTCTCTCTTTTCCTCCACCTCTTCTCGGTGAAGGCTGATATACTAGCAATTATCTCTATCAGGCTGCGAAATCTGTACATACGAGGCGGGCTGACAGGCCTCCTGGTGTTCGATACGAGGTCGTTAGGCACAACTTACATAGTTTCGCTAGGCAAGCTGAAAACTGTCAACATTAAGACAAGACTCGTCCAGCGCCTACGACCAGGGTAATACCAAACCTGCATATCTCACGAATGGGGCAGGCGCCATCTTTGGAGTAGATTTCATGGCCAAAATCGTATCAATATTATTTATTCTCGGAGACTAATTAAACGGAGGTCTATCCATCTGGATAGACACCGTCTGCATCGACCAGGGCGACAATGAATCAAGGGGCTATGTACTGAGTCATTGAATGTATTCTCACACTGTGCACATATAGCGAGGACAAAACTACATATGCAACACCTCACGTTGCGTAAGCGCCTGTTGTCAGTTCCAGGTATCAGAATTCTCGGAGCCTTGTCGGAGCTGTTAAACTCAAACCATTGCCGAGATTATACCACTCTTGTGTCACGGCTCCCGAATGCACTACTGGCCACAATATTTCGCTTGAGGAAGACATGATGGAGTACAGATAGCGCGGGCGCATGTAGATTTGACCAGAAACCATCCTATCGGAAGGCTGTCAGTTTCTGGGTAAAAGTGGGACCGGGAGTTCGGAACGTTAATCTTTGCGGGCCTTTGAAACGAAGCGGCCAGGTAAAGTGCACGTTTGGCGATAGCAAAAGTGGCTCCGGGACAGCCGGTATATGGAAGATCTATATTCCATAGACAATGCCAAGTGCGAAGGCAACCGGTATGCTACGAACTCAGCAGCTTGCTTTGAATTGACTTGGCCTATGGTACCCACCAGTAGGAGAAGGTGACGAAGAGATTGTCAGAGTACGCGCGGCTTTGCCTAGATAAGATACGTCATAGATGCCCTCTTCTTACTAAATCTAGTGCTATCTGTTCGATGATCGGCGATTCTGCAACAGGACTTGTGAGGTTGATACCACCATACAATTAATACTTACTCGAGTACAAGCAAAAAACCGAGGTCAGAGTCCGGCCTTGAACACGGATATCGGCGGGCCCAAGCCGGCTGCGGGTTATCTGAGAAGATGTGATCAAGGGCGGATTCGGCAAGATCGATCGCCAGTCCTTGGCATGCAAGTGTAGGCGGCAATAAATGCCGGTACTTAAGAATTATGCTTGAGGCGAGAGCCCACTTTATTGTCGGTGGCGGAGAAGACTGATTCGCCGCGAACCGCTTTCTCGGCATGTTGTCGAAATGACCCATCTCGGCGTAGTATTATTGGGGAAAGTTCTTCACAATTTTGGCAACACGCTGATGTCGTACAGCGTCGTTATATGTTCTAATCAAGACCGTTACAAAGTCAGTTTAGATATGGTCGGCGCGCTAAACCTATAGCACGAGAGCGTCATTGAGTTTATCTACTCAAGAATAAGGTTGCAGTTGGCTGTTCTCGATCTACGGCAGTGCGATCTTGTTGGGCTATATCTGATTCTAGCCGTGTACGGTGGGAATGTTCCTGTTGAATGGAGGGTGCTCTCAAGTATCAATCGACCTTGGCCTGTCTCTTGGACACAAGTTGTTAGTCTTGGAGTGTAATATCTGAGACTAACAAACTGTATTCCCAGTGTGCCGCCCAAAGATTGGCCGTAGAAAAATATCTCGCCGTCTTTCGAGTCGGAATGTTAGAGGGGGACCTAATACCGTCTGCGTATTAACGAGAAGCCCTCCTCCGAAGGGTGACCAGTAGAGACTCTGTATCTGGAATGCGCGATCGGTCAAACTGGGTGCCCCGATAAGACAGCAAGATGCCACAGCCCACTCGATCCGAATCACTTGCGTAAGCGGTCCATCGGTGGCCCTGCCAGCAGTCAGCATTACGTCGGTCATGTGGGGCGTACTGACGATGTTTCATGCGTTTCTGTACATGTTAAGAACCTTTAAGGCGTGCTATAATGTCAATTCTCCCGCGAAGCCATTAGCAACTTCGAGAGCGCAGGTTTAAAGTATCCCCACCCCCGGCGAAGAGCTTCACCCACCCCCCATCCACAATCTCGGACTCGTCGATGTGAGGACTTTAGTTCGTGCGCCTCCGGAACGTATTGAGGGTAAATG
>Ga0307512_10000591_pt1 | contig 53762 bp, 50 predicted proteins | sample 14_EM_MG_FD_200267 | JGI IMG/M metagenome (GOLD analysis project Ga0307512, IMG submission 200267) | Populus trichocarpa ectomycorrhiza microbial communities from riparian zone in the Pacific Northwest, United States - 14_EM | ecosystem: Host-associated > Plants > Roots > Unclassified | place...
TCGATTACGGCCTGCAAGTGCATCTCCAAACTCGCTCGATCGTGGCCTCCAACTGTATGTCCAACCTCGCTCGATCACGGCCTCCGAGTGTATCTCCAGACTCGCTCCATCACGGCCTCCAAGTGCATCTCCAAACTCGCTCGATCGCGGCCTCCAAGTGTATCTCCAATCTCGCTCGATCACGGCCTCCAAGTGTATCTCCAAATACGCTTGATTACCGCCTCCAAATGCATCTCCACAGTCGCTCGATCACGGCCTCGGAGTATATCTCTGAGTTCACTCGATCGTCATTTTCAGGCGCACCTCGAAATGCTCTCAAGCACCGCCTGCAGCCAGTCCAGATATTGCGTGTGTAGATGGGTAGCTATATAGATACATAGATACATAGATACATAGATGAGAATACAAACTGAATACAAACTGAATTCATGACTGTGATTCGAGGTGTTCCCAGACATGTCGCCGGCGCTCCCAGGTGCTCCCAGGCTTGTCGTCGGCGCTCCCAGTTACTCTGAAGGCCGGCAGGAATGCCCTCCTAGGGACTGATACTCCTGAAATTGACGCATCTAAGTTTACACTCCACATCCTCTCAGACCAGTGACTAAAATACATTTTGCTGATGCTATGCAACGCGACCCGTCGCCTGGGCGACGGGTAGCGTGTAATTCTCTGTCAGAGGGTACGAGGTTCCGTCAGAGCCTTCAGAGCCGTCCGGAACACCCGGGTGTTTCTGACGGAAACTAGCATTGTTGCTGATGTGGGTCATCAGAGCGGGTATTGGTTGCAGCTACTCATAACTGAGATATTAGCCTCCTTTATAGGCACAAGCAGAAGCGATACGCTCCCTGCCCCATCGTGAGAATGAGCGTCAAATGAGCGTCAACGATTCAAGGTCTCGCATCTTCTGTAATATAAGTGGCACATGATTGCAAACCTCGATTAAGGAGGCATTGGCAGCCTCTCTAGGCAGATAAGGAAGTGACATTCCCGCGACAGCCTCCTGGACAGTAACAACTAATAGCATTTCCAATGATTCAACAAAGAGTTCATGACCGTTGTAGCCTAGATAAACTGTCAGAACATCGTATATACACAGTGACTGATGCATAGGGTTTGATTACCAATGATGAAAGGCCAAAAATCATTGATGCTCTATTGACACCCATTTTCATGAACGGTCACAGAGCGTGTCACTATCTTATTTCCCTATAAAGGCAGCCAATGCTTTGATTATATATAGGAATGACCATATCGCTTTTGACTTACCCAACTTACAATACCAAAAATCGTTGACGCTCCATTGACGCTCAATTTTAGAATAGGGCAGGGAGCATGAGGCTCACTCTTTTGCCTATGAAGCCAGCCAAAAATGCATTCATGAATGGTCTCAGCCGATCGCCAAGCAGATTACCAATGATGAAAGACCAACAATTGTTGACACTCTGTTGATGCTCATTTTGCAATGGGCGTATCCACAATATGTTATCATTTATTTTGGCGTAATATAACATTTATGGTGTTTTGGCAGCCTTTGTACCGTCTTCATATACTTTCTCCTTCATCAAAACATTGTTCTTTAATAATTCATATAAATATATCCTTTAAAATATACTTCAAAGTGTCCACTAATTGTAGATAATAATACACTCAAAAATCTCGTCTCATTCGATCAATGCTCATCTTCACTGTCAGGTTTGCTCAATTGGCTGCTGTCGTCTGCCAAATGGATGTCAGCTGCATTACCACGCAGCAGATCATGTACTAACCAGTGGATGTTTCTTCATCAGTCAGCAAATCTGGATAATAATCTTTATCACACTTGCGATCCTTGGCATACACATCATGATTGAAAATTTGAACACTGGGAAGAGGAGTATGTATATAGACTTATCCGGGTGGCACACCCTCGATTCCGGACAGATGAGCTGCCTCATTGATACTGGGTAGAACAAGTGGCCTTTCGGGTGGATGTGGCGTCGGTTCTGGTGTCGGCTGTCTGAGTCGCTCTGGGGGAGGTGCACCCGTGCCTTTGCATCTTTAGTGTGTCTGGGGATTGTGTGCTATTCCATTTTGGCCAGGAAGGCAGCCGTCCGTCTGATTTTCCCGAAGCATAGCCGGTTGTCTATCCCTCACAGTCTTCACATTTTTATGCCCAGGAAACTCAACTCCCAGCTTCATCTCTTCTCAGACTTGGGCCTGAGGTTTCTTGATCAAGCATTGCGTTTCCTCTATTGCGGCGCGCAAAAACCCCCCTTTGGCCATTTTGGCCATATTTAAAGCCAGGCGCATGTCAGACTGTTCTAGCTGTACCCGACCTCCTTGCCTTGCCATAGTTGCAGATATGTTGAAAACATACAAGGCAATTAGTTGCCGCATCTACATATTAGATTCGGCCATTACCTCAACCATATACGCTTCCGTAGCATCCTCTAACGTGGTTATGGCCCGTTTGGTCCGCTCTCAGGAATTCCTGTCACTAAATCGTTCCGTGAAAATCCCAGAGCTGATGACTTCATGTTGTTCGATTTCGTGGACTGTGCGGACTAATGCCTTCGTCGACCATCGACGTTTCCCATTATGGGCGGCGATAAATTTGTCATGTAGCTCTCTACTTACTTCAGCTGTATGATATATCATCAATTGATGGGAGTGTACCTCGATATGATGACACTTACTTCCAATCGCATGCTACTTCTTATTCTTGCTGCTTCCAGTTTTACGGACAATGGTGAACTGGGCGTCCAGGGTCATGTTTTTGGTGGCTGTATTTGCAGCGTCACAGTGAACTATGTGGTATCTGCGTTGTAGTTGGGTCTCAGTGGGTGGAGTATTGGAAGAAGCGCCAGTTGTTCTGCTTGATTCAGTTCAACCTTCACCTTGCTGAGGTGTTTGTGGAGCCATGATTCGCTGCTGTGGAAGTGAAGAGATGATGATAATGAAACGAAGTGGGAAGTCCTGAGGAAGAAGATAATGAAAAGAAGAGGGAAGTCCTGAGGAATATATAGTTAGCATTAAGTCAAAATGGCATGCGTAACAGCCAACTTGCTCGTTCAACACAAGATCAATCCTGTTGCGCATCGCTGCCGGTTGCACTGGTTGCCACCCATCCTGCGATTTGCACCAAGTTACGTCTGATGTTGTGTTTTTGTCCACAGGGATAAATCACTGTGAACGACCATCAAAGTCTCGTGTTTGTGTGATATAAACGGTACATTCTTCATTGGAAATGACGTCTGCTGGTGTTTGCCTCTAGAAATCCCTGGGATCTTACATGGCACAGATGCTAAACATCCTGTCATGATGTACGGTTAGCATTGCTATTCCCAATGTAATGACGGTCAAAACACAGATTTTGCTTTATTCAAGTTGATTAAGAGTACCAACCTCGACATAAAAGATGCAGCTTGCCTCTATGTGGTCCATATCTTGCAACATCCAACATATCGTCCATCAAGAAAGTTAACACAACATACAATGGTCAATGTTCCGAAAAAGAACCTTTCGCCACTACAGGCAGGCAAATACGGCAAATCGACAAAGCACTCCACAAGACAACGTCTTCAAGTGAATCAGGGGAAATGCGGCATCGATGCAGAATGGGTCCGAGCCCATGGAGAGTTGCTCAGCTTGTGATCCAAAAAGAAGCTTGCGGCGGGGAAAAGACAGGAAATGCACTTCTCAAGCAAAGAAGAGAAGGAAAAATTGATCCAGGATTATGTGGAAAGAGAGACCACTGTGGCAAGAAAGCGAGTCGAAGACGCAGAGACAGCAATTGAACAGGAGCAGGATGATATGAGAAATGCTGAAAAAGCAGGATTGACAACCACCAAGCCTGAAACAACATTTGAAGCGATGTTGAACGCCAAAGGAGATAGTCTGAGCGATCTTGCATGTTCCAACGATGGGGAGGATGGGGAAGACGACGATGATGATGAAGAACATCCTGCGGGGATGCAAGCTTAGCGAAGATGAGGAACCCGGCTGGGTGATGGGCACGATGTCTAAAACCGTACAGCATCGCATCGAGTGTTTCCGACAGACCCAGATGAAGCTTGACGCAATAACCCAACCAGGCTGTGGAGATGCGGCCGACTACTTCCATGAGAGGGATAATATGTACGGGATGACAGAATTGAAGGTTCCGGCTGTCGTTCAACCTCAAACGGCAGATAATGCAGCATCATCTGTGCCGATGACATTTAGTGAGCCTCTGGACACTCTTGATAGCTTCTCCGGACAATTGCAAATGCCTCAAGTGACTTCTCGAGCAGGGAGTAGTCATATCACGCTAGGTTTGGGGAAACCTCAGACACGCGAAAGCATTTGATCCCTCCCGCCCGCCCCAATGCCCAATTGGTCACAGATTCAGCACCCCAAGCCTGTTGAACCCGGAAGCTTTAACCCATGCATATCGCGTCCCAAGCTGATTATCATATAGAAATCGGAATCCGAAGAGGACATGGTGACGGCTCCTGCGTTGCCGGAGGACTGAATAGGCATATCGGCATTTGTGACAATGTATCAAGTTGAAATGCAATACCTGTACCTATTTTGCTAAGTACCAGCTTTTGCTTGATTTCAGTGACCAAATTGTGAGACATGATAATTCGTCTATGCATGTGCAAGGGTCTGATAGGCCATGCCAATGTTCTGGACATCAAATCTCGTTGGCTGATGACCAATGGACGTGATACCGTCCTGCCCATCACAATTAAGTGAGACAATTGAAACTAAATTACAGACGAAACTCACTAACAGAATATAAGTCAGTGATGTCATACAGTTCATAGATGGAGCGGTCAAAGCATAATACAAAGCTGAATGAATGAAGACGGTGATGCTGCATAAGATCATGGATTCAACTGCATAACCTGCTGCCCAGACTTGGTGCACATAGTCGAGATGTTGAAAATTGCTTATCGTAGGTTATGGAAATCGCGGAGAATGAGCTGGATGAGCAAAGGTGAAGAAGTCCGGCTCAATATATCAACAACTAGTGTACCAATATATATGCGGTTAATTGCCGGCCAAAAGAGCTGGAACGTGATGGGCCAATGCCATTTATCAATCAGATGATGTGTCCAGTGGTGGATCAGAAATTGAGAGGCTTGGACGCATTTGGATGCAAATATTTATCCATAGAAACGATTCATTGGCTGCTAATGACTACTATATGCATTGTTACATACAATTGCTGAGCACCCACCGACTATCAGTATGTCATTAAGTTGAGCGTCAACAATATTTAGACTTACATTTTCGGCAAACAAACGCCGCCATAGTCACATCCTTCCAAACTGATTGTATTGGCGGTTTGTAAAGGCAAAAAGGATACTGACACACTCGTTGCCCAATCCTGGAGATGAGCGTCAATGATACCTCAACGATTTCTGGTCTTGTGAGTCTCATAATCAGACAGAGGGCATGGTCGCTGTAGCACATAATCAAAGTATTGGCCGCCTTTGACGCCAAAAATGCTAGCGTCGACATCGCTACTGTTTCTCATAAAATGAGCGTCAACGGAGCGTCAACGATTTTCATTCTTGCATCTTGGATCATCAAACATCTGTGCGACAATATTGAGCTATAATCGAAGTTTTGGCCAGCCTTATGGGACAAAATGGCAGCGACGATATCGCTACCACCTCCTAAAAATGAGCGTCAACGGAGCGTCAACAACTTTTGGTCTTGCATCATGGACACTCAACGCGCTGTGCATTGACATTAACCCATAATCAATGTATCAGCGGCCTTTATGGGCAAATATGCTAGTGACGATATCGCTACCACCTCCTAACAATGAGCGTCATCGAAGTGTCAACAATTTTTGATCTTGCATCTTGGACAATCTAAGGGTTACGGAAAGGCCTTAACCCATAATCAACTTATCTGCTACCTTTATTGGCAAAAATGCTACTGACGATATCGCATCCGCCTCCTACAATTCAGCGCCCACTGAGCAGCAACAATGTTTGTTGGGGCTCAGTAAGCTACACAGCAATGAACTGCATCGCATTGTTACCAAATTGAGTCTTACGCGGTCAGTCTTTTCAATATGTCCTTGTATACAACTTCACAAATATGCATGCAATGTCACACAGATCTGATTTTTTTGCTTGTACCTGTACAGTCAGTAATTAAGAACCCGCAGTCTGCTTTACTGTATCGTTACCTTCAGCAGTCTTTCGAGTGGGATTACCAAGATTTCTCTTTTCTATGGCGAAGTCTGATTCGAATTTTTTAACCACCCCACTGCTCGAGGTTATGATCTCTTCCAACAATGACTGTGTTTGGATTAGTGATTTGAGCGACCTTACTTTACAAATTGTCTTCGATGCTTGGTGGGCTTCAATGGATGTAGACTCGAAGCGGCCTATTGCCTGGAATCATTCTAGACATTCGCGTTCATGGTGATTCTATTTACACAGCTGACTTGAGGAGACCGGCAGCCCTGGAATCCTATGTATTGTTTGTCATCAAGTTCTTCGCCATCCATCAGCTCATGGGACCAGCTCAATGTGGAAACACTTGCTGGCAAAGCTCACATTGCAAAGTTAAATGAATTAACAGAGTCAAAGGTTACAGAATTGACTAGTTTGACGGTTGATGAACAGGCGTTAGCCATCCTGAAGAGGCAAGGAAGTTGAGGAATCACAATAGTATGTTCGCAGAGGAAGATCATACTTGACATCCTGGTTGATCCATATTGACCAAAATGACAGACACAACGTTCTGAACTGGCAGCGAAGGACGTTGATACCTCCGAATTTCACCCAGACACATCGAATTGCTGCCTCACGTTAGCGTTGAGCTGATTGGACGTACAGATATCACTATGCCATCGAGTCTGATGTAACTTGCGTCTTTTGTAGTTAGCGCCATTAGTCATCGATCGACCTTATGTTGATGCAACATGTCTCCTTACACGATACAATAGACACACCTTCGCATCCGCCCGCGCACACTCAACTACTCGAGCACACACCACCATACAACAGGTTCTTAGCCCTTGGGTGTAAAAGGGAACAGACGATATACACTTCCACTTTTGTTTGTCGAGTGGAGGTCATCGTCACGGAGAAGTGTCTCCACAAGCAAAGCGATTACCCAGCATTCTGCCGTGTGTCTGACGGCGGCTGCTGGACGTCACCCATAGAGTCCGAAAGACTACTATAACTGACGATTGCGATATAAGATCTTGCAGGATGAGTTTGACTACGATCACCATCATCAAGTTCAATCGCATGAACTATGCACAATGGGCAACCGAGATGGCCCTACTTCCCGAGCAGAAGCAAGTGTATGGTATCATCACAGGATACAATGACAAGCCGGAAGAGCCAGCAGCAAACGCGACCGCCACAGAGAAGGCTGCTTTCAAAGACAGGATGAATCGCCATGTTGTTACCAGATCGACTGTCCTACTCGGCATGGAACTGAGGATACAGGCGGAATATACGGTCGTCAACAATGCGAAGACGCTTTGGGAAATGCTCGCATCAGCCTACAAGTCAAAGCTGAAGCTCAACATCTTCGAGATTAGGGAAGACCTTTGGAGCATCAAGTAACAGGACTATGGAGATGTCAACAATTACACATCGCAGATCGATCGGAACGTCAAGGATTACACTATCTGCGCAGGGCCAACGACCACTGACACTGATGCCGGTGCAAATGCAAAGACAATAGCCACGATGAGTGACCAGGAACACATCTTCTACCTCCTTGGAGGGGTCCCAAGGAACGAGGAGTGGAAAGTCTTCCTGGAGCTCATGATGGACAAAGACGCCACAATGACCTCCACGCCCGATGAGATTGTCACCAAGCTTGTCGAAAAGGAAGCTGCAATCAAGAGAGAGAATGGGCTCGCTCCAGAAGCTCTGCTCTTTGCAAAGAAGGGTGGCAAAGGTGGCAATGGCGGTAAAGCCGGTAAAGGTGGCAGAAGTCCAAAGAGGGATAAGAGAGATGATAAGAGAGATAATAAGGACGATAGGAAAGAGAAGGATCTGCGGAAGTGCTTTCATTGCCACCGGCGAGGGCATATCACCGAGAACTGCTTGAGCAAGCAATGCGGCGATCCTCCAAAGGCTGCCGACACTGCAGCACAAGCATCGACTGAGACTACTTCGACTCTCACCACATCGATCAAGAACTATTGGATGGTGGCCAGCTCAAATGCTTCATCCAGTGATTGGTTCATCGATTGTGGATGCACAACTCACATCTCCGGCCGTCGATCAATGTTCATCACCTAAACCGAATATCCTCCAATACAAAGAAGGTGAAGGGATACAATGGGGTCACATCGTTTGCATCCGGATATGGGAGTGGTAGTTTGATTTCCCAGCTGCCTGATGGAAAGACGGAAACGATAATACTTCAAGAAGTGGTGCATTTGCCGTGATCGTTCAATCTCATCTCACAGTGTCAGATCATGCACAAGGATATCAAAGTCGAACAGGTGAATCACTGCAGTCTCAACCTCTACGATCGCCATGGCAAGTTGATTGCCACTGCACCTCGGGTCGATGGGCTATTCCTTCCGGATCGAGCTACGGAATCGACTGAACACACGGATATCGACGACAGCTGCCTGCACGCACTTAAGACGACTGAGCATGCATCTCGGCATGATGCAGCGAAGCGGATGTTATGGCACCGCCGTGTGGCACACGTCGATCTCAAGGCTTTGGAGATCTTGCCGATGGTCGTTGCCGACGCTCGGAAGATGACTGGGAAGTGCGATTGCGACAGCTGCATCAAGTGCAAAATAGCTCGAAATCCCTTTACTCCGAATACAACTTCCCGTGCCACTGAGCAACTGCAGCTAGTGCACTTGGACATATGCGGTCCATTGGAAAGAGCCATCGGAGGAGGTCGATATATGCTGCTCTTCATCGACGACACCACGAGACATACAGATGAATACATACTGAAGTACGAGTCTGAAGCCCTGGAGAAATTCAAGGAATGGAAGGCTCCTGGAGAAAGGAAGTCGGGCAAGCAAGTGAAGCGATTTCGTACTGATAGAGGCGGTGAGTATACCTCCAAGAAATTCGCAGAATACCCAAAATCAGAAGGGATCTTAAAGAAAACGACTACGCCCTACACTCCTCAGTCTAATGGTGTCGTTGAACATGCGAACCGCACGATCATGAAGTGCGTACGATGCATGCTGGACGATGCGGGACTATCGAAGAAGTACTGGGCATTTGCAGTCTCAGTGGCTGTCGATCTGAAGAACCGCACTCCGACGTAATCGGTAGTCAGCAGGACTCCGTACAAGGCCTGGGATGGGAGGAAGCCATCGTTGAAGCATCTCCATGTGTTCGGATGCTTGGCTTTCGTGCACGTTCCAAAAGAGAAACGAAAGAAGCTGGATAACAAAGCCACTCCCGGCATATTTGTTGGGTAAAGCATATCGCCGAAGCAGTACTTCGTGTATGATCCATTGGCCATGACACTTCACCGCTCCAGAGATGTGGTATTCAAAGAAGGAAAGCGGTACACAGCACCGAATGCTGCAGACAAAGCTATCTTGAACGAGCACTTCTATAGAGATGTCATCATTGAACTCACACCCACCAAGAACAAATCTGAAACCTCACAGTCAATCGAGAAGCGGCCAACCGGAGATGGAGATTCTGAACGTCAAACGGAGGAGCCATTTGACGATGATTCACCTCCCCATCCTCCAAAGCCAAAGAAGAAGTCACGAGAACTGGCTGGCCTTCAGACGTCACTTGGAGATGCATGGAAGCCGCCGGCCGAAGGTAGTCTGCGAAAACGCACTGGCAAGTTAGCAGAGTCTGCACAATTGGCTCTCGAAGATGAGAAATTCGAGGATATGATTCGCATCTGCGCTGCAGCTGCGATCTCCAATAATCACGATCACGAGGATGGCATCGACGATCCAAAGTCTTACAAAGCAGCAACCAAGTCTCCGCTCGCCGAGAAATGGGACACGGCGATGAAAGAAGAGTTAGATGCAATTGGTCAGCATCAAGTCTTTGGAGATTTTGTGGAGCTTCCAGAAGGGAGAAAGGCTTTACCAAGTCACTGGGTATACAAGATCAAGCGCAATGGAGCAGGCAATGTGCAGCGGTTCAAGGCCAGGATAGTCTGTGGAGGAAATCACGAAATCGAAGGCATTGACTACCAGGCTACGTATCCACTGACAGCTCGATTGGGCCACATTTGGCTGGCACTCGCGATCGCCGCCAAGTACGATCTCGAGATCCATCAAATGGACGTATGCACGGCTTTCTTCGGAGCAGACTTGGAGAAAGAGATCTATATGCACCGGCCGCAGGGATATTTTGGTTTGGTCCAAACTGGGAGTCGATACTACGATCCAAAGTCAAAGACTTTGCGGAAGATGGTACTCCGCTTGAGAAAGTCTCTTTAAGGCCCGAAGCAGTCTTCGCATGATTGTTATGGCACTTTTAAGGACCTCGTGATCTCGATTGGATTCGAGGCATCACGTGTCGACGGAGAAATGTTCATGCTCCATGATAAGGATCGAGGCAGAGTCGTTGCCGCAGTCGTTCTGTACGTTGATGATCTCCTTCCCATTGCTAACGAGGGCTTGATTGGGCCCATCAAGGATCAGATGAAGAAGAGGTTCCGGATGCATGATCTCGGGAGTGTCTCCTTCTATCTCGGTATGAACATCGAATGCAATCGGGAGCATCACACGATCGACATCCATCAGCACATCTACATTCGGACGATCTCAGCGAAGTTCAGAATGGACAAGTCCAGGTCAATTGCCTCGCCAATCGCAATGAAGCTTCACAAGAGGAAGCCTGACGAAGCAGCCTGCGATCCGATCATATACCAATCGATGATCGGAAGCTTTAAGTACGCGATGATAGCCACTCGGCGCGATATCGCATATGCCATCGGAGTTCTCAGCCGGTACAATTATGACCTGAGCCATGAGCATATGATAGCTCTCAAGCGAGTGTTTCGGAAACTCAACAGCATGAAGGACTGGTGACTGCGTTTCGGATAAGCACTCGGAGGAGCACTCGGAGGAGCACTCGGAGGAGCACTCGGAGGAGCACTCGGAGGAGCACTCGGAGGAGCACTCGGAGCAAGTACACTCGGAGGAGAAGGAGCAGGCGCACTTAGATGTTATGTCGATTCGGACTATGCTGGATGCCCGGATGACTATTAATCGTCAACTGGACGGTGCATCACTTTCGGAGGAGCGGTCGACTGGCGATCGAGAAAACAGAAGTCGACTGCCCAGTCCACGACCAATACCGAATACTATGCCATTGGAGTAGGCTGCATGAGACTCACACAGATCTCGCATCTTTTAAACAAGCTCGGCATCCCGACTATCCCTCACGTGTTCTCCGATTCACAGTCACTGATCGCGAGCATCAAGAACAGAATCTACCGCGAAACTGCAGTTGCACACATTGCGACCAAGTACTATCTTGATGCAGATATGGCTAGACATGGAGAGATCGACTTGAGCTACGTACCGACTGCTGAAATGCTCGCCGACTGCTTCACAAATCCACTGCCAAAGTCCCCCTTGTTGAAGCAGTGTGCTGCGATGGGAATGATCGGAATTGGACTTGGGAACGGCCTCGGAAATGGCCTCGGTACTCTCGGAAATTGTCACGGGAATAGTATTAGAATTGGAAATGGTATCGGGAATGCCGTTGGAAAGTAAATTGAATGGCAAGTTTGTTTCGAGGAGATCGACGATGTTTGATTGGCTCCTCTGCACGTTTGTTTACCTTTCGTTTGAAACAGACGTGATAGCTGTCCTGGAGGAACGTTGAGCTGATTGGATGAACGGATATCACTATGCCAAGGACTATGATGTAACTTGCCTCTTTTGTAGTTAGCGCCATTATTCATGAATTGACCTTATGTCGATGCGACATATCCTGTTACACGATACAATAGACACACCTTCGCATACACCCGCGCACACTCGACTACTCGTGCACACGCCACCGTACAACAGTTGAGATGTGTTGCGGCTCATAGTGCATGTAACGCTATAGCGAATCTTGAACTACGACAGTCATATAAGGCATTATGCGATAACCTAGTGCCACCATCTGCCACGACTCTTAGCAACATCAGCTGGAGGGAAGATGCACTGACCTTGGATGCAATTCAGAAGCAATTGCCGTCACATGATCAAGTTAGTTTCGCTTTGATCGGATGGTCATCTCTGATCAAATCAGCCATAACATTGCTTATTGCTTACAATATGGATTGAAACTGGGCATTGCGTGAAGTTCAACTTGCTATCGATGAGGTTGATTGCCTGTTCCTTTCCCGTTTCGCAAGCTAATTAAGGATGGTAGGTCAAGGGCCAACATTCTGGAGCAAGGCTAGCCGTACATTGCAGGGACGTGCTTGATCATTTTGAGCTTACCAACGGCCGTTTGGTTGGTATTACGACTGATAATGCCTCCTCAAATTACTGGATGACACACGAGCTGCAATTAACACTCGAGGCCTCTGCAATCCAGTGGCCTGCTTTGAGGAACCACATACCATGCATGGCACACGTCATACAGCTGGCTTTAGGTGCATTCCTGAGCTATCGTGGTGTAAAAGGCTGCACCAAGTCTTGGCAAGCCCTTGAGGGTGATCAGCAATTTGGAGAGAATGAGAGCATAGATATTGGGAAGGGTCAAAGACTTCGAAATGAGGGCAACGCTAGAATCAATAAGGTGATGGCCATGAAACCAGGTTTAGCCAAGATAATTGAGAAAGTGTGTATTTTATGATATTTTGGAAGTCCTGAAATTGACCTTCATATAGCAGAGAATGCTTGCTGTATTGATTATGCTGACACCTGGTCATCAAAACGAGTTCCTTCACTGTCAAAAAGCCGAAGTTTGCATTGTGGTAATACCGATTATGGATGTGAAGACATGGTGGAACTGCACACTGGAGTTGCTCGAGCGTGCCTCCCGAGTACGGGAATGGACACGCGACGGGCTTCAAAATCCAAAATACTCTGATTACCGGCCACTGTTCACAACTCAAGATGAGTGGATTATTGTGAAGTATGTCATGGAAGTATTGAGGCCATTTTGATATTGGACCCTGAGGATGTCAAAGAGGCATACAGTCACATTGCATCACGTTATCGCAGTGTACCACGACATGTGCGATCACATGGACGCTATGATACGAGCTTTGGCCAAGAAGAAGACTTTATGGAACAAAGACTTGTTCTTTGCTGTGAAGATAGCTCAACAGAAGCTGTCCAAATACTACGCTGAAGTGACTGCAATGACAGGCATGCTGCTCATTTCTGGACATATCCTCGATCCTTTCCGAAACTTGCGATCGTTTAGAAAGTGGGTCAAGGGAATGGATATTCATCCTGAGGACGAGACATCCTATACTACCCAATACCAAGAACCCTTTCTGAGGCACATGGAGAATGAATACTGTGCCAAACATCGACGTCTGCCAGTCAATAAGCACGAAAGATTGCCAAACAGCAATCTCATCCCCTCCGCAACTGCTTCAGGATCCTGTCAAACATCCTTTGATCCATATTATTTGTCATGCGATGATGAAGAATACATAACGCCTAACAATGTGGCTGAGACATCACTTGGACGACGCGATCATGTAGCACATCTAGTGTCCGCCGCCAGGCTCTATTTGATTTCACCCCTTCAAGCACCGAAGAACTGGGGGCAAATTAATCCAAATCTCAATGATTACCACTCTGACCCAATGGAGATTAGCAGTACATTTTGATTATCAGACATAACCGACTGGTGGCGTCAACAGGAGGAAACGCACACAAAGTATGCCGATCTATCCAATGTGGCGCGTGACATTTTCTCCATCATACCATATGGTGTCGGAGTGGAGGCCAGTTTTTCCCTTGGCCGAGATGTTATTGGCTGGAGGGCGTCAAAAACCACAGGTGAGACCCTTCTCGAAAAAGTCTTTCTAAGGCGGTTTGCTCGCGCCCATACCGGGAATTTGGCAGGCACAGACCCAGAATTGGATACAACGAACACAGAAAACAACTCGGAAATGAAGAAAGAAGCGGAAGAATGGAAATCGCACAGACTGGCCAATGTTCATGACTTTTTGGAGATGTGGCAGGGCAACCAAAACCTACGTGCTACGCAGATGGAATCTCGCGCTCAGAACAAGCAGATGACCGCCGTGGGATACATTTCGGGCACGGAAGAGATCGTCAAAGCATTGCAGTCACTCTTGAACCTGAAGGTCCGGCTGCGTTCAAATTGTCCAAAGATCTCCTTTGCCACCACCTTTGTCTGCAAAGGACCTCCCTGGAGGACGAACTCAAGTATTAAATGTCCGCTGAATCCGAAGAATCAACCGTCATCCAGTCGAAAGTGATGAGGATAGTGCACCAGAAAGCATTTCGGACACTGATGATTGGCTTGACTGCAATGGGGACTTAAATAATCCAAATGACAGCGAAGACAATTGTGTGGCGGAGGTTGAATCTGATATAGAGCAAGGCAATCGCATCGAAGATCCGGAATGCCCAGAGCAGCAGGATGTGAGCACCGTGCCAACCGTTCCCGGATTGATTCGGCCTACACAGAAGTCAAAGAGACAGGCTGAAAAGGTGTTGATGATGGTCAATGCGATTGAAACGAGGATGAATATGGGAATCAATTAAAAGTAGGAAAGAATGTGTCAATGTTTCACCAGCTTCTTTATGTATCTCGACCGAGAGTTTTAGTTAGAGATATATATTGGGCAAATGGTGAGCAGTAGCTTGTGAATACCAGTTGATAAACAGATGTATAGCAGGCGTGATGAACCTTTTGACAAGATACATGAATTTTAGTCGTGTGAGAGCGAACTGTTCAAGAATGTTACTGCGCTCGGCTTTGCCATAGGGCCAAGTCTCAATCTGTGAGAAAGACTACCAAGAAGTTCAAAACATAATGAAAACTATTATCGATGGCAGCAGTTGATGAATGGACAATACATTAAAATGAGAGTCAACGAAGCGTCAACGATTTGTGGTTTTGTAAGTTCGGACATTACACAGGGATTTGGTCGCTGTTATGCATAGCCGATGTATTGACTGCTTTTATAGGCAACAGAGACAGCAACACAGTCACCGCCCCATTTGGAGAATGGGAATCAACAGAGCGTCAACGATTTGTGGTTTTGTAAGTACGGTAGTTACATAGTGATTTCGTTGCTGTTATGCATAACCGATGTATTGGCAGTCTTTATAGAGAAAAGACACAGCATCACGGTCACCATCCTATTCTGAGAATGAACGTCAACTGAACTTCAACGATTTGTGGTTTTGGAAGTACAGTAATTTTACAGTGATTTGGTCGCTGTTATGCATTACCAATGTATTGCCAGCTTTTATAGGCAAATAAGACAGCAACACGGTCACCGCCCCATTCTGAGAATGAGCGGCAACGCAGGGTCAACGATGTGTGGTTTTGTAAGTACGGTAGTTACACAGTGATTTGGTCAGTGTTATGCATAACCGATGTATTGGCAGCTTTAATAGACAAAAGAGACATCAACATGATCACCGCCACTTTCTGAGAATGAGCATCAACGGAGGGTCGATGATTTTTAACTTCACATCTTGGATCATTTATGTTCGGATTGGTTGCAGACATCCATTTATCAGATATTGGCTGCCTTTACTGAAAAAAACAACAGCGACATGCTCGCTGCAGCATCGTGACAATGAATGTCAATGGAGCGTCAACTATCGTAAGCTTCGCATCTTGGGTAATTTATGTTCCGATTGGTTGCAGACATCCATTTATCACATATTGGCAGCCTTGCCTGGCAAAAACAACAGCGACATGCTCCCTGCCGCATCCTGACAATGAGCGTCAATGGAGCGTCAACAGTTTTAGTCGTTCGATATTTGGTAATCAAGGCATCACGCTGATCTTCGCATTCATAACGGAATTATTGACCGCCATTATACGCAAAAATACAATTGATCAAAGGTAAAACACCAATTCCAAATCAATCGATATTGCAAGCTGCAAAGCATGCAACAACATATCCTTGGTTGTTGAAAACGCGATTTTGATAAGATACTATTAACGTACTCCAAAAACAAGATCCTTAATTGAATCTATGGATGAACCCACTGGGTGACCCACTGACAACCCACCCAATTCAGATGGGTTGGGAGTTTACCATCAAACTGTACCCGATTCGACGGTTCGGGTTTATCGACAACCCGGGCTGCGAATCTCGCAACAGTTAGGTTTGGACCTGGACCCTGACCCGATGTGACGCTCCGGAACCATTGGTAACACTACCGGTCACCCTGTTTGGGCCCATAGATGGGCCCGCTTCTAACATTGACATCACACAACCACAATCCAGCCAAATGCTCCCAGAATAAATCAAAATACTCTACATATGGTGAAATTGACAAAACCAATTTTGTTTGGGTGTGAAACACAACGCCTGATTGCAGTCCTCACACTTTATGCCGGTTTTGATGCCTTCTCCACTACCACCCTGACTTCTTCTCCACCTGCAAAGGACACAATCTACTGTACTCTCTATCTAGAGTGGGGAATGCATCCTTGGTACCCTGTGGCAGAGGGGAAGGGGGGTGTGCTTGGTAACTAACCTGGTAGGCAGTGGGGGCAAGGCAGATTGTATGGTGGGAGCTGACCGAGTGATTTTTCGTGAAGCCGGAAAGCAGGAGGACCTTTTCATTGTTGATGGACTTCCAGCTTGCAGAAGGTCATGAACAATGGAGAGATGGACGTCAAAGTGCTCCACAGTGTGCACTTTGTTTGCTGGAAGATCTTGATAGATTATGGGGCTATTGATAAGGGCTGTCTCCCGAATCTAATAGAAAAGTAGATATCAATTGCGTCTGAATATGAGCTGTGTATCAAAATAGGTTTGATACTGGTCAGCCACATCCACACCCACCTTGTGTTGGTTGTAGGCATCAACAATGTCTGGTATATCAAGCTCTTTCTGGCATTCTCCAGGAAGAAATGTGGAATTTGCTCCACTTGTATTAGTACTTGTGTTGCCAGAATACTTTCTCAATCTCAGCACCAGTGAATTGTCATCACTTAGAGGGTGGATTGTAGACATCATGGTGACAGGAGAACTGTCCATCCATAGCAAGGTTGCAACCTCATCATTAACAGCTCCACTTCGAAAATGATAGGGCAACTAGAAATTTCTCACAACTTTCAGCTCCTTGGGAAATCCTCAGAAATGTATGGAGAAATATGGAAGAAATGGTGGATCTCCTGAATGCGAGTCTTGCCAATGTAGGCTGCTGGTGGTAATACATCCTTGGGAAGGTCAACTCCATCCTTCATCAAGTATCTCTCAGGAGGAACTCCAACAAGACACATATGAATTTGAATTGCCAGCCAGAGATAAAGCTCCTGAGCAGTAACTGGCTGCCAGGAATGCTGCTGCTCCTTCTCTAGCCCAAGAAGCTGCTGCTGGGCATAGGAATTGGTGTTGCCTACAAGTTGTCCCATAATGGAGTGGGTAAGAAAGAGAGTGAAAATTTGACTTGGAGTAATAGCATCCAGCTTGCAGAATGAGATGGGCAATCAGTTCCATGCATTGTGAGGAGGCAAAATAGGTTGTGTAGGGTTGAATGTGGGAAGCTTAGGATGATCTGTCAAATTTTGAATTGGTTTTTTGAGTGTTTTCTTATGCTGCTTGGCCAAGTGATCAGCTGTGATTGACCCAGCTTGCTTAATATATGCTTTGTCTGAGGAGCTATATTTATCATCAATGTTGAGCATTGTAGGTGAAGCTTCAGCAGTGGGTGAAGACATATCAGGTATAATGACAGGTCACTGCTGTACCATTGTAGGTGGTGGTGGTGGTCAGGAGGTGGTACACTTTGGACCAGAGTGATCGTCCATGAAGCAATGCTTGGCACTGTGTTTTTTTACATTTTTTGGTGAGGATGGTGGAGATGAGAGTATAAGTGGTGGGGGTAGGTAGCTGACATTAATATTCCAAGGTCTGAGGGCTTCTCTGTTCATGGTTGTTGCGGGTTGCGGTGTGGTAGATGGGGAGTGGGAAGGTGGTTGCTGCTGGACTGGAGTATGGTACTCTCACAATCTCCAAAGTACTGCTATTTATATGCAACTCAGCACTACAGAACTTGTCACACTGCCACAAGAATTCATATATCTAAGCTTCTACGAGTTATCTTTCATTTGATAATATTCTAGGGGAGGGTTTGAGTGGGTGGCTGTGTGGTTATAAGCGAGAAGACACAGCGCACGCGAAAGTGGGCCCTATTGTGGGCCCACTACCGGCAAAGGGATATACATATTTTTCCAAAACCACAATATTACAGATACTTTATATTTGCTAATGATTGAAACAGTTTTAATATATAACGGCCAGTGACTGGGGACTATGTAATTGATGCTATTCCTGTGAATCTACTTATTGGTAATTTCAAATTGCTTGAGATAACTGTTAAATCTTCAATTTTCATATCTGAATATATTTTATTCGTTTGATTCATACACTATTCACTTAGTTAACTGTATGGCAGATGGCTGAAGGGGTTTCAAGCTAGTGATATTTCACTTGTCATGGGATCTTCTGTTAATTGATGTATTTATAAAGGTTTTCTTTCTTAGAATTTAATTGGCATGACCCTGATACTTGTACTGAAGCTATCTGGATAGTGATGGTTCTTAACTGGTCAACATGTGCGTTGGGTTCTGTTCAGGAGATGTGACAAAGGGAATTCCACAATAACAATATGCACTGTCCAAAACTATCTTACATAATGATTGAACCTGCCTATTTGTTAATGGCTGGAATATTGGAATAAAGATATGAGATTTGAAATTAACTGTACTATCATATTGATATAGACATGCCAATGCTCTGTGGAAATAATCTTTTTCTAGTGCATGCCTTTGAATTAGCCTAGTGTATAAATAGCCTCTCAGATTTTATCAAACTTCTCATTAATAATTCTACTTAGTGAAAGTATTACTTTCAATTTGATCAAGATTGTATACTAGATGTCATTTTTGTAACCCTTAATACCAATGCATTGAGTAGTACGTTGATAATATCAATATTCTTAATATTGAATTATATCATATACATTGCTATGGTTAAGCAATAAATGATCAAGATGGTCAATATCAAACAGTTATTATATTGTATGTTTTAATGTACACAAGGAATTCAATTCAATAGAAGTAAGATTGTAATCAGTAAAATAATGGAAACAGAAGAAGGAGATGACACATGTACACATTCACACAGTTGAAACAGACAGAATTGACTCTTCACTATACATATATAGTGGGTGGTAGATTGAACTGGTGAGTAGCAAGCCTTAAAATAATTGTTATAACAACAATTGTTGACTTTTGTAACAGTCCAATAAGTGTTGTGGTTCTGAAATAATTCCAGCATCGGTCCTTTTAGATTGAATATACTGACATATCATTTACAACATACAAAAGCAGATGTATTTTTATCTTAGAATGATTCAATAGACAGTTCTATTAAAGTACTTCAATTATATCATCATTGCAGTTATTGTATACCTTGAAAGTTGAAAATGGTATTGTGGCTATAAAGAATAAACTACAAAAGTTAAAGAGGTACCCAAGAAAGTTTGAAATATTCTCTACCAACTGTGGAAAATTATACCTCTTTCTACCAGTGCAATATATTAGTACTTATAGGTAATAGATTATCCATTTGTGAAGATTTGGAAAAACTTTTCGACTAAATGTATCCAGATGGATGACAACTTAAATAATATTTACTTCCATAATATCATCAACTGAGACACCCACTGTTTGAAGATATAAAATAACAATCATAGGTTCATTATAATCATTGATTGTATTTTCTGAAATAGTCTAATGATATCAACTCTGTCAGTGTACTTATTTATCTTGAGAACAGAGGCATCTGTAATATAAAAGGTATCTTGTGGACTATGAACTATATATCTGCAATAGTTCTGATTAATTCTCATATTAGCACTACAATCTACCTTGGCATTAGAATACATTCTGTAAACTGGATTATGTTAGTTCTGCAAGGTGACAGGCAAAGTGAGATGTGTAACATGCCATTGTAGTCAATACTGTAGTATTCAAATTACACCTTGAATAATAAGACTTACACAACAGTTAGTTGATAGAAGAGTAAGGAGACAGCAGTACACAGTTGGGTTACAATGCTTGTCCTTACAAATATAGTGGCAAAGACTGCAGAGGCAGAAACAGAACTGTGGAAATGTGATATACTTTAACACTAACTGGGGATTATAACAGTATGGATACAATAACTGAGTTCATGAACAATAATTCGTGAGAGTTTAAAAAACAAAATGATAATTTTGTTTGGTTCAGTTCTAATGAGTCTACTTAGAAGAGGCCTTACGTGCTGTACATGCAGCTGACTGACAACCTACCGTATGTGTATAAGGTAATATAACATGGAAAGAATGTATAATCATCAAATAATAGCATTCAACCAACAATAATCTGATTCAAATCAAGTTGGTAATAGTTTGGCATTTGGATAAAGAGTCTACCTTGAAGTATGTCACCATACGAATATCTATTCACTGTGTAAAATACATATAGCTGCTTTGGTGCTAATTAAATGGAAGCTTTAAACTACTAAATAAATGGAAAATAGTCCTCAATAGAGTATACTAACAATCAAATTTCAACAAAGCTTCTCAAAATTTACTAACAGTAGCTAGAACTACAGATTTCCAATATTCTGAATTGTATATTAATACCTTTAACTATGATCATGCAGATGGCAATGTTAGGGTAAGATATATGGAAATTTGAATGTTGATGAATTACGAATTGGAATTTAGAATTCTTGCAGAGTATAATGGAGATGTATGTTCAAAAGGAAGACTACAGAATTACATTACATCGTACTTGTAAGAGGTGGCAGACAATTGGCTATGTTAATCTTGTTGAGGAATGTTATTGAATAGAGGATACTGTGTATAGTTGATATACATTACCCACCATTCTTATGACAGCACTATTTATTAATAATCTAATCTTTCAATTGTATAATCTACTAGATATGATAGTGAAAGATTGCATGCATCATCTTTCAAAAATTCTAGTATATTATGACACAGTGCCGAGCTCAATTACAATATCACTTGAAAATTCACAATAGACTATCAATAATGTTATCGTATTAATCAATATTGTGAATTCTGCTGAGTAGTACCACAGGCCAAATGTAACTTGTTTATAACAGATCACATATTCTTGACTCTTGAAATGAAAGTTGTTGAACTTTACAATCTAAGAGCTATATTTTGTATATGGATGGTAGCTATCATTTGAACCACCTGGTTGGAATGGATATAACTCACTTCATCTTTGTAATAATATATTTCCGCGCTGTTCAGGCATTTCTGGATCTAACACAGGTTGATGTTATAGTCACTATTATTAGAAGTACTATTTTTGGTAACAGAATTGTGAAAATAATGGGTTAAGATATTGTGAAAACTTATGAGTGTCATCCATTTTCAATTATATGTAAAAAATTTGAAAGATTCCAGATATAGTAATTACATCCAAAAATTACAACAAATTTATATCTTAACTTTACATGGTCTGACATCAGATTGGAGTGAATTGGACCCTAATAATTCTGTACTTCTTGTAACTGTCAGTCTCAGTTTGAGGTTATTGTTCAATGGATGTTATACTACAGAAATATAGAATAATGAGAGTTATAATAATTAGTTGCAATTGAGGATATCATGATAAAAACAATACTACTAATCAATTTAGGTAACTTGGTAGAGTTTATTACAAATGTATAGTTATCTAACCTACTAATGGTGCTTTATACACAGTACCATCACTATGACCACCTAGCTAAATACTGTTAATATATAGTTTGAGCACAATGCCATGTCTCCTATTTCTACTGCTATATCTAATTATTCGATTTTAACTTCACTCTGCCTGTGAAATATAGCTTATAATAGTAGTTTTACAACAATTGAATCAAATAGACAATCTCTATTATCTTTTTTAACCTGTATTATCTCTGACTTTGAAAACTTATGAACAATTTTGTAATACTTCTGAATCAAATTCCCACAATTAATACAATGTTCATCTGACCTGTACTATACTATAATCTTTCAGTGGAATTGCAGAATATATACCTGTTACGATTGTATTATTGCAGAAAGCAATACTGTACTTGACAGAAAATCACATCTATAATTATGAATACTGAATAGATGAATGGACCCTTGAATTTAAATTTGACTATATAGAAACAAGAATAACTTTATTTATTTATTGTTTGATATATCTCACATGTAAAATTAAGTAGAGCAGTTCTTTGGGCAATGTTCAGAAAGAATTAAAGGTGTGGTAGTAATAACCATAAGATATCTATCAAGCTGATACTGAATATATTATATAGTTGTACAGGTACTAGAGCTGGAGATTACTTTGCTGCTAGTATCTCCAGCCAGTTCCCAGCCAGAGCTTGAATTTGAGTATAGAAAGGAGCATAAGATGTAAGATACATGATAGGTGATATATATCAGGTGAAAAACAGTAGAAGTCAGGCAAGTAGCAACTTTAGTATCCATCTCCCCACCTCCACACCTCTCTGTACATGCCATTTCAAGTTTCTGTATTATCTACTCTACTTTTTGTAAATGCTATTTGGCTCAGAATTGATGAGATCAGTGAGAGTAGTGGGTATAATAGTAGTTACCACTTATCCAAGATAGTAATGTAGTTTGTAGTTTATTTGCACTGCAATTAGTACTTTGTTATAGTTTTTGCTATTGTACAATTCATACAGCAAATATGTCCATATGACAATTAACCATTATCAACTGTAAAATAGATGGGTTAGCTAGTGATAGCAATAAGATTTAAAACTTCTCATGGCATATTACTATATCTTCAGGTTTGTAATCATGTATGTTGCTTCTGGTTATTTTGACAGTATAATTGAAAATGGCAAACCAGAGTACTCTATGCATGTGTAGCAATACAATACTGTATCAGCAATAGTGCAAATTGATTATGCGCTGCACTACAAGTACATGTATATCTGTACAGCTCAGAGCGAACTTACTATAAACACCTATACATGGTTCATTGTACACTCACCTATAGTTCTTTGATTGCAATTTTTGTGATAACCAAGAATCTATATTTTGCTAGTAGCTGCAGAGAGACCTATACATTTCTGCACTATTTGAACTCTTTGCTGTTATACTGGTACTGTACACACTATTGCTGCAAGTCAACTGTAGATTGCTCTGGTACTTGAGAGTCTTCTGGGAAGCCTGCTTGACAGTTTGTTTGGTAGTCTACATGAGAATCGACTTGATAGCCTGTGTGATAGCATGCTTGAATAGCCTACATGATTGTCTGTTAGATAGTCTACTTAGGAAATTGCGCTTGAGAATGCTGTACAGTGGGAGCAGTAGTGTGTTCTATAAGAAGCTGTTTGTAGATGGAAAACTCTGAGTTTGTGGAAGCTTTGATTGATAGATAGCTCTAAATCTGTAAATGCTTTGACATTGACATTGATGTATCCAACTTACATATCTGCACACTTCTGGTTCTATGATCACCATCCCCGACACCATTGCCATTGCAATTACCACCACCATTGCTATCAATAGTATAACTTCTAGACTGAATGCATACATATGCCAACACTTACTGACAAGTGGGTAGCAGATTTCGCATGAAAATCTGAGTTGGAGATTTACTTTCCCAAATACCCTGTAGTCCACAGCCACTGTCAAATACAAGGCTGCAATTATCACCATCATGGCTATGAGGCATTGTGAAATCTAGTAATAATGGCCATGGTAATGTTTTGATTCTAATCATAATGTTCTTCAATGTCAAGATTTGAGACACCGTACACTACTGGCTACACATCACCTGCTATTATCACATGCTGCCCACCCTCTGACACCCATCACTCATCACCTGTAACGCACTATCTGCCCTCTACCATCTGCAACCTAATCCCTTCCACCAACCACCCTGCATCTACTACACACTACCTGCCACCTGCCACCCACCATGTGTCACAAACCCTCTGCATCCTGTCTACTAGTTTGAAGTACCTGCAACTCAACATGTCTCTGAATTGAATATGTAGAAGTACATATGAAAGCTATAGTAAAGTAAGATTGGAAGCATGTTGCCACTCGGGAGAGGACTTGGCAGCATAGAGCCAGTAGGTGGGGAGTATACCTTCCAGTGCAATTGGGGGTATACTGGAGAGTATATCTGGGACTATACATGAGAGTATGGTGCAAGTATACATTAGAGAAACTGGGAGGTGTACTTAGCAGCATAATTGGATATGAAATTGAACATGTATTTGAAGGTGTATGTGGAAGTATCTAGAAAGCTTATTTGGAAGTATACAGTCAAGCAGTCTTGAAGTGTACCATTGAGATAATTTGGGCATATACTAGAGAGAATGGTCAGGAGTGCAGTTGACAGTGTATATTGCAACATACATTGAAGCATACTTAGATGTATACTTGGAAGCTTGCTTAGTGTGTAATTAGTAAAGAAAAGACAAACAGCTGGGAGGGTGTAACTGAGTGTATTGGAAAGTGTACCAGAGTGTATACTTGAAAGTATAAGTGAGAGTGTACATGGAAATGTACTTGGAAGAGAACTCAGAGAGTATTTGGGGGTATCTGGAGTACTTATTTGGAATAGGGTGTCACCCAGCCTTAGAGTGTAAAATGCAGTACAATCAGGAGGGAATTCTGGAGCATGCGTGGAAACATCCGATGAAGTGCACTTGGCATCTTGATTTCAGGTCTATTGTATGCTGTATCATATATAGTACAAAGCATACATAATTGCATATTTATTATAATAATCCAGTTAATGCACAGATCTAAAACACCTTGTAGCACCACATATCATGTACACAATAAATCAGCATTCCAAAAACAGCATTCTTCCAAGGTCTGTGTTATATATAGTTATTTTTCCTGGAGTGGAATAGCAATGTCAAGTGACTATAGCCATACTGATAGAATGTAACAGGCTAATATAGCAAAGTGAGTATTGTAAGATTAAGTATAAGGTGCATATTGTATAAAGTCTATTCTCAAAGGCTAGCTAATACATCTATACAAAAGACATTATCTAGGTAATATATATCACTTGTATTCCTATATTCTGCAGTGTCTGAAATCAATATTGCCAATCAAAAACCCTGCAATATTATATTGAATCGCCATCTGCTCTCCCAGAATCTCTCAAACTCCAGTCATCCCATGCTTAGCGGTGGTATCAGGCTGCCTAGTATCATACTCTACTCATACGTTCTTACATCTGTACAATCTAGGCTTATCCATTAGCAACATCTCTAGTTACCGTCAGAAACACCCAGGTGTTCCGGACGGCTCTGACGGCGCTGACGGAACCTGGTAACCTCTGACGGAGAATTCCACGCTACCCGTCGCCCAGGTGACGAGTCGTGTTGCATAGCATCAGCAACATGTATTTTAGTCACTGGTCTGAGAGGATGTGGAGTGTAAACTTAGATGCGTCAATTTCAGGAGTATCAGACACTAGGAGGGCATTCCTGCCGGCCTTCAGAGTGACTGGGAGCGCCGGCGACAAGCCTGGGAGCGCTGACGACAAGCCAGGGAGCACCTGGGAGCGCCGGCGACATATCTGGGACCACCTCGAATCACAGTCATGTATTTAGTTATTTTCTCATCTACGTATCTATGTATCTATGTATCTATATAGATACCCATCTACACACGCTATATCTGGACTGGCTGTAGGCGGAGCTTGAGAGCAATTCGAGGAGTGCCTGAAAATGACGATCGAGTGAACTCAGAGATATACTCCGAGGCCGTGATCGAGCGACTTTGGAGATGCACTTGGAGGCGGTAATCGAGCGTATTTGGAGATACACTTGGAGGCTGTGATTGAGCGAGGTTGGGGATATGCACATGGAGGCCATGATTTTGCGAACATTCAGGCCGTAATCGAGCGAGTCTGGAGATACACTTGGAGGCCGCGATCGAGCGAGTGTGGAGATGCACTAGGAGGCCGTGATCGATCGAGTTTGTAGATGGACTTGGAGGCCAAGATGGAGTGAACTCAGAGAAGCACTTGCAGGCCGTGATAGAGCGAGTTTGGAGATGCACTGGGAGGCCGAGATGGAGTGAACTCAGAGATGCACTTGGAGGCCGTGATCGATCGAGTCTGGAGATACACTTTGAGGCCGCGATCGAGCGGGTTTGGAGATGCACTTGGAGGCCGTGATCGAGTGAGTTTGGATGAGTACTTGGAGTCGGTTAATGGACGGCGCGCCGGGACTCAATTCATGCGGTAGTTAACTCGCAACTGTGGGAATGTGACAAGGTGACGTTACCTTTGAAGCTCGTATGGAGAACCGGCTGGTGGAGGTTGATCGGTAGGGAGGTACACCGGAAGCTGAAGCTACATTCAGGGGTCCACTCACAATTGTGAGAATGAAGGGACGACAGACAATCTTAAGTGTACGCTGTACTCGGTGTATGCTGTACTCGGTGTATGCTGCACTCAGTGTTAACTCATGATGATGGAATGGAGAGATAGAGAGGGATGACTTAACTTTGTGTTCTTGCGATAATGGTAGAGTTGTGGACAAGAAAGAGAGAGATGGGGAATGAAGATGAGAACGATCTGGAGGATACGAGCGGCTATGGGAAATCAGGGGTACCACTTGCCCGATTGGGTTTAGAAGACCTCATATCGGTGTTATTACCAGCCGGATCAGGACTCTTACCTGCCATATCGGGGATGGTCAATTGACTCGCACACGAAATTCTCTTAAGTCTCAGTTTTTCATGATGATTTCCCCGATCTCCTCTCATCTCTCTCTTTCTTGTGATCAACTCTACCATCACCTAAGAACATGAAGTTAAGTCATCCCTCTCTATCTCTCCATGCCATAATCATGAGTTAACACCGAGTGCATCTCCAAACTCGCTCGGTCACAGCCTCCCAGTGCATCTCCAAACTCAATGGATCACGGCCTCGAAGTGCATCTCACAGTTCACTCCATCTCGGCCTCCCAGTGCATCTCCAAACTCGCTCGATCACGGCCTTCAAGTGCATCTCTGAGTTCACTCTATCCCGGCCTCCCAGTGCATTTCCAAACCTGCTCGATCACGGCCTCCAAGTGCATCTCTGAGTTCACTCCATCTGGGCCTCCCATTGCATCTCCTGACTCGCTCGATCACGGCCTCCAAGTGCATCGCTGAGTTCATTCCATCTCGGCCTCCAAGTGCATCTCCAAACTCGCTCGATCACCGCCTCCCAGTGTATCTGCAAACTCGATCGATCACGGACTCCAAGTATATCGTGAAGGAGCGACGGTCGGTGTACCGAGATACATGGGAAACGGAGGTGGAATGAGCGACGGTAGGTGTACGAAGATACAGGGGTAACGGAGGTGGAATGAGCGATGGTCGGTGTATGAAGATGCAAAGGTAACGGAGGTGGAATGAGCGACGGTGGGTGTACTGAGATACAGGGGTAATGGAGGTGGAAACCAGCGACTCGGAGTATATATTCGGGAGACCCCGGGGTAGATAGACAACATCTCATTTTCATCTCATCTTGTCATACAACAAAGATACACACTCTATCTTTCCCAACTTTTGGTCTCACTCGGTCTGTCCGTGGATCAACGCCATTACATGGATCCTCACGGCCGGGTAGTATCATATCTTCTCACGTTCTTCCTACGCTCTTCGAGCTTAATGTAGAAGGAACGCGAGGAGAGATTCTCGCAGCGTCACCCATTTCATTGCAATCCCAATGCATGTGTGTACCCAACGAACCCATTCCGACGTATGGTCACAGTTGGCCACAACGCCAGACTGTTTGTTTAAAATAGGAGACCGACAGAGCAAGAAGAAATGGCGAAACGGTGATCGGAGGGTGATATGCAACGCGACGCGTGGTATTGACGCCGGGTGCGGAGTAATCCGCCAACAGGGTGTCTCTGAAGGCTCTGACGGAGCACATCCACTCTGACAGAGACATTCCGCCCCGACGGAGATGTATTTTGCTGATGTCTCCTACATCTGACTGTAATCACACTTTGATTTCTGCACCACTATCATTATCATAATTAGTTGCTATAATGCCAAATATTTAGTATCATATTACTCAGTTGGTATAATGTCAATCACTTACATTTCTGTCTGTGAGTTGTGGTTATTTCAATCAGCTTATATGATATCAATTAGATGGTCTTTGACTATTATGCAGTATCATAGTAATTTGTGAGACATTGAATCTTGTCCTTGTCATCTATAAGTACTCTGTACAAGATGGAGGAGTTCTACACAAGTATATCAGCATTGGTATTAATGTAGATGTTAGTCTGTAAAGTCCATTTCCATTAGTATTGTCAAACTGCTCCAGGTATATCATTTTGATTATTCCAATTAGTATAGTATAGAATCTTGGTATAGTTTGGAGATTAAATCGTTCTGTGGATGTATTGTGTTCTCATCTCCAATTACTGTACATCCCGTCAATCTACATTGTTCCACCTAAATCACGACTGCAATAATACCGAACACAATTCAAAATATTGTATAACATTGAGTGCACGAAATACTATCTCATTCTAATTACATATCATGCAGCAATCCTGTTTTCATATCTTGCCAGATCGCATCTATCAAGTAAACTCAATTGGATATATTCAAAGCATTGGACAATATATTTTACCAAATGCATTCAATGTCTAATCACTGTTCAGAGGGAAAGTTACAGTGTTACAATCATGTTGTTTTATATGCAGTATGTGTAGTTTATATTTAAAACTAGTCGATATATATATACAAATGGACTACCCAGCCAACATATACCAATTGTACTTCTGACACCAATCCAGTACAGGATTGTTAAGCAAATCTTGTCAGATCAAGTAAGCGTTCTAAGAATGAGTATCTGTAGTAAGCCAAGCAAGAGGATGAATGTCGAGCAAATGAAATGATGCGCTACAAGTATTGAAAGGCTGAGTATGTGTACCAATGCCAAACAAGTGACACATAAAGTCAAGTACCAAAAATCATAAAATCAATAATGTTTCTCCCAAGACTTCAAATGTTGGTTTGGATACAATTTGTTCTATATTTGAAATGTATACTACAAATAGTTTCATCTCCATCTCAGTAATTAATTATATATTCAATATATGAAGCAATGCTTTACTATTACCAAAAGACTACTGAAAATGGACTATTTCACACAACAGTCCAATGAATAATTGAGATATTCTAAATTTAAAACCAGAAGCTCCAAGTGGGCTTGGTACTGCTGATGTCATAAATGGAATGCTTTGTGGTGGAACTGAAACTTGTGGATGTAAATGAAAGAGAACTTGTGAGTTCAGAAACTGAAGTCTAGGAGATCAAAGTATACTGTAACAGTCAACCAATGCCAATACTTTGTGGTCACTGTGTATCAATAACACCCACATCTATATACATATAATAGTTTCAACATCAAATAGAGACTTTGGGTAATGCTGGAAATATTGAAGCAAAGTCTTATTATAATTATGAAATTGCCAAAATTGAATGCTACTTGGACCATTGCACTAGCATCTGGAAGTAGCTGGAAGTACCAATGAATACTTATCAGACATTAGTAAATATCAACTAGTGCAGACAATGATACAAAGTGCTACTTGTTAGTACAGATAGCATATTGGGTTTATTTAAAATTTATAAGTACTATGTTATGGAGCATTTGTCTGGACAGTGAACATACTACCAACAGATATAATTATTTACAGTACTGTTAGTATACCAGATATTTACCAGTTTCAAAAATAGCTACTATTAATAAATAATTAATTGTAATACTCATGTATTTTGTTCATACAATCAGGTATTAATATAGATTTTCTTAACTAATCTATCTACATTGATTCTGAATAAGCTGGCTCCAAATGAAACTGAAGTATACACAAGAAACTTGTGCTGGAATGATAGTGGAGTTTGCATAGAATGATAAAGGGAGATGCATATAAGATCAATAAGGATGTGATTTTGGGAAGTGTACTCAGTGCTCTTGGAGGCTGTAATCAAACAAACTTGCCATTGGAGATGGGGTAAACCAATAAATACTATTGGAGATTGAGATCAAGTCAATGTACTGGTGGTAATATACAATACATGAAGGCATTGTTTTGCAATGTACAGAGTACAGTTGGTTTTGACTATTTAGCAAAATTCAACATGCCATATAGGTTGTGATTGGGGAAATTGGAGGGGAATGATCACAACTTGCTCTAGACAATACACATATTGGGACAATGTCATCAGAGCTTGTTGTAATGGGTTCACTTGTAATGATGAGAATGGGTAGAGACTTTGCTCTTGGAGAGCAGGCTGAAGGTGATTTTTCTGGAGGAAGCCTTCCTGTAAACTGAGACTACATGTAGAGATCAATATATATTTTACGTGCAGACAGAGTAGAGATCACCTACTTGCTGATGACTGTTAATCTGTATACCCAGTGTCAATTAACTTTATTACATGTTGACTCAAAGGGGGAGAATGTAACTGTGTATTCTCAGATGGTGCATAAGATGTATACCAGAAAGCTGCTAATGGGTAATGGAGATAGGTGATAATAAACGAAGAATTGAGGAGATAGGGGACTTAAGGGTGACACAAGTTGAAATTAGACATGGTTTCACAGGCATTGGAGATTATTCCTACCAGATTAGTGTAATATTCTGCAAGATCATGTTGGTAAAATCACTTTGGCAGATGAAATTCTCGAAGTTTCTCATTTTGCTGATATCGTTCTCCATTTCCACATCTCTCCATCTCTGATCTCTCTGATCTCTCTCATCTTTCTGATCCATCTGATCTCTGAAATCTCTCTGTTTCTTTTCTCCAACAATACCATGATTTGGCAATACAAAGTTACGTTGTTTAACTATTTCTGTATATACCAGAAGCATAAGTTCATACTGAGTACCCACATTAACCATGGTAAACCTGCTCAGAAGACAATTATTGCACTTCCCACATTTTGTCAATTATTACATTGCTTATGTATAGTGTACTATTGTTTATTCTATCTCGCTGTACATTTGTCATTTCAAGTCCACTCAGATTGACTGAGTGTAATTTGGTCAATTTCTAAGACCCACTTTGGCACCTAATGCGGTCATGAAGTTTTCATCCAAGTTAATATTATTGTTGACTCCATAATAATCTTTAAGGCTATTTCTATGTTGACTCTGCAGTTGGGTCCATTAGCATTCAGCATGATCATCAAGTGGTGTATTTATATTCACTCAGATGCAACTGTCATTTACACCCAACAGGATTACAAAGTACGTGTTCATCTTTACTTGAGTTCCATCCGCTCTTGTACATTTCTAACACCATCAATGACATCTTCAGGTGTGCCTCTAAGAGTACTCAAATACTGTCTGTGGAATAATTAAATGTATGTCAAGATATAGTGATATAGATTCAGAAAATAAGTAACTTTATAACATAGTATGTCTTGTTGTAATTGTGAAAACTGGATACCTAAATAAGATATATAATACACCAGTATGTTGTAGAAATGAAACTCTAGAAACAACCAAGTGGATGCATTGCTAAGATTAGAGTACACCAGAAAACTGGAGCAAATGGTACAATTGTTCTTACATCTGATTATCTGACAAGTAACATTCAATTATGATCCAAATATACCATTACAGCTGCTGATCTCATTTTATTGGACACAAATCGACCTGAAAGCGTTGGAGGATGCTGTAAAGTATATTGGAAATTGATACATGCAATAGATTGAATACTATACCAATGATAGCCTGATTGATTGTAATGAAATACTCTAAGATTTGAAGATTCCAACACGAAATGATGGACTAGTTGTGCTTTCAAAGTCACCAGTCAGTTCTCATACAAAAGAAAGATAACACACACTGGAATATGAAATCCACTAATCTTAAACTATTTCTCTGTACATGGAATTTAATTGATAGTCTTCAACATTTCTCCTTTCTGTATTTTATTTTTCAAAATCCTAAATCATATCTTATATACCACCAACTAAATTGTTATAAATATATTCATGTGATTTCACACTATATTATCAATTATCAAACTACTGACTTATTACAATAAATAATTCTGTAACTACTATGCAGTAATATTGCAATACCTTTGTATTTATCAATCTCTGTTGGCTACTCTATTCATTACCAATATCCCTCTTCTGCTTGTATTTAATAATATTGCTCCTTACAAGGAACCTTGTCCCATAATAAAAACAGCATCAGGAAGACATTCCAATAGCTGTTAAACTGATCCAAATTTGCTAATATAGCTATATTAATACCATTGTTTGCAATAGTCTCCTTGATTGGTATAGTCAATGTAGACTGCATAAAGTTATATATAACTGTCTGACTCTATATTAGAATATACCTACATATACAGAGAAATAATTACTGAAATGGTTATAAAAGTATTCTACTTCTGCAAAATATAATATAGTTCAGAAATTATAACTAACCAATTTGACTAGTTTATATGATTATATTGGTTATTCCAGATACTTTGAAATAATTCCTTAATTAACTGATTTCTGAAGTGTGGGACCTGTAGATACTAAATACTTCTCGCTGTCTGCAACCATATCTGAAAGCATTATCATAAATATGAAGTTCTTATCAGTATTAGTTAGAACAATACTTATTCGTTGGCAAAATATTTTGAAATTCTGGAACTACTATCATCTTTTCAATGACTATTCACGTGTACCTGAAATCTGAAGCCATACTTCATAACAGCAGGAACATAATTTTTAGATTCAAAAATAAACTTTAATAAACTGTTTATTATCCATATATCTGATTTACATATCCAGATTAATATGCACTACAGTGTGTATAGTTATCTTCACATGTTTCCAACAGCTATACCCTATCAATTCAATTCAATGTAATCTGCATATTCAAGTATTTCACTAAAGGGAATAGTATATATTTTATAAGTCTATTTTACAATGCAGATGTACCTATCCATACATCAGTTTAATGGCAGAGATTGTTGTAGTTTGTTGGGAATTGCATTACATATTCTTGTACTTGAAGATGTAATACCAATTTATTGGTATTCCTGTAATACTTGGAATAGATTAAAAAAGATTTCATAGTTGGTAGCTGTGTCAGAAATTAGAGGACCGGATTAGATTGAGTTCAGCTGTAGTGTCATACCAGAAATGATAGCAATGATTCTTACATAGTTGCTTAAAGGTTATTATACTCACTCTGGATATATTGAACGTAAATTTTATAAGTCTCAAGTAGAATGCTTTGATTGGCATTGTTATGTTAAATTTTGCAGTTCAGTCCTAAAAATTGAACTGAAGCAGAATTGAAAAATTGATGCCAGTAAGGTAAAATCCTAATCTGGTAGGAAATGAATATACTGTCAATGAGTATATTTTCATCATAATTTAACACCAACAAATCCTGTCATTTTCCCCAGTAATAAATATTACAGAGAGATAAATAATAGCCAAAGTTGAAAATTGTATAACATCGCTATCTTGTACAAAGTAATATCAATTTGTTAGATCTGTATTCTCAGTATTCTGGTGTTTTTTTGGATTTACTAATGTAGGTTTATGTATGGTAAATGCTAAGGTCTCTCTGTTAATGGCCAAATTGCTGCAAATAAAGTGTAACCATATATTGTAATTGATTAGTGATCGAGAGTAGACTGTAAAAACTGATGGATTCAAAATTTAATAACCTTTGAAGTATATAATAATACACTGTCTGCTGCTGCAAGTTGTGGCTAATACACGTGGTATTGTCTTTGAGTATTGGTCGAATATTATTAATAGTATTATGGGAAAAATATAACATTTTAGAAGTTTGATATTTTGCCATTACTGCATATTTATACTGAACTTGTTGTTGGAAGCCATGTACCACATTGCTTGCACAATATAGTTTCCCTACCACATTGTTGTTATTTGAAGCATATTTTATACTGTTTGTTCATTGTACAGATCTTTTGATTACCTATTGTCTACCATGAAGCTATACATACAAGTCAGCAGGTTGCTAATTTCTCTTAGAACTACATCTGCTTAATTGAGAAATTACCATGCATCTTTTGCTACTTATGGCAAGTAAGGTGCCTTTGAGTCTGGCAAATTCTGGATATTACTCAAATGTTGGTTATACATTTGTGAATCATAAACTGTAGCTGAATATTGAAAGTTATATTGCCATTCCTATCTACCTTCCCTTCTACTCCAGTTTTCCATTGCACAAGTTGCTTCTAGAGTCTACATAGGTGTATGTGACCTTGCAAACTGATAAATTTCAATGGCGGTAGCTTGTAACAATGGAATAGTGTATAAAATACCTTGTATCGAACTGGTATTACATAATTTACAAGTCATGTTAATAAGTTATTTGCCTTCTGTAAATCCGCATTTGACCAGTGTATACCTTTCATTTGTAGGATACTCTGTTACATTTAGAACTGCCATTATTATATTGTAGTTATCGTTTCAGCACTGTAAATAGGACTTATTATTGAAGCATGAATTGTAACAATCATTTTATTTCTAACCAATTGAAGTTGGGTAGTAACTAATCATTAATGTTGAACATGATAGACTTTAATATTATCTTATCCACACAATCACCTCAGAAAGTGTGCAATCACATTACTGTTGTGAAGTACAGGGAGAAACAGATTAGCAGAATCCAACAGGTTGACAATGTAAAAGAATTTGCACAGTGTGTGTAACATGTCAGTTACAATTTCACCAATACTATTGTTGGATATGATTTGATAGCACAAATATATTATTGTAGGCATTCAAATCATTTTAAAAACTTTCTTCCAAAGTTAGCACTGTTGTGGAATTAGTTATATAATCTTGTATAGTTTTAGAGATCCTAATGTTATATTACCAATGTGAATCAATTTCTGAATTCATGGTTCACCTTGCAAGCATTGAAGTATTCAAGTAGTATGTTTAATAAGTCCTTATCTAACTTTGGCCGCATATAATATAATATATCCAGCAGCCCAAGACAATCATCATTTAATGGAGGACATTATTAGAAGTATTTCCAGATAGTATGAAGTTCCATAGTATAAAGAGTATCAAAATCAGTACCCTGAGATAGTACTGAGTAAACTTTGAGATATTAAGTAGTTAAACAACTAAATACATTATTGGTATGAGTTGTGGACATTGACAAAATAGGCATGAATTATAAAGGACTCAAGTAAATACATTCCATTGGAAATATTCTCAACTCCTATACCAAACTCTGTATATTCTATTCTGTACCAGGCACTGGTAATATTCCACTGCAATTAAGGTCCTCAGATTTCCACATTTCTTTGTGGAATCCAGACCAGCAGACCAGCTGTATAGAATACTGTTTCGGTTTATTTGATACCACTCACTGACTCCAGAATTAGTGCGATTCAAATCACATATCATGTTCTGTTTATGTCGCAGCTATGCTTCACACTATTGCCAATTGTTACATACTGTATTCAAACCTAGTGAACTCCCAAAACAGTCATTAATTGAATCTTATTTTGCGGACAAATTACTGGTAAAATCTAAAAGTCTATAGAATATTTGCTTCATATATTTTACAACTGATTGCCTGTATTCATGGTGCCATATATGCAATAACTCAACAAGTCGCTATTATGTACCGGTTGAAAATACTCGAATGGATACACAGGAAAAGTTACTATAAGATACATTGCATATTCAGAAATATTACAATGGTTAAACACGTTCAACAAAATCTGAACTGTCTTTAATTGGATTATATTCATCCAGTCCCAAAATGTCTTCCAGAATGTATTCCCATCGGATGTGTGCAAGATGATGTAGTTGAAATTTGAACCTGTTTATTCGATATTTCAAAAGTTCACTTAGTCTGATTATTCTGTACTGGCTGAAAGATAATATCTGTTAATCTTTACTAGCAGGTACAATATTATACAATCAGTGCTATTATTTTGAGTAATTGTAATGTTGGATTATTACATCATACCCCAGCTCTGGCATATACTGTACTGCTGGCATTTTGCACATTGATTTCATCTCAGTAAGTTTTTCATTTCAGTTGATAAGAAATATATAGCAGAATAGTTTTCCAGAATCATCACTATGTGTTTGCATCAATATTGTCAAATGAGATACTTTGAATAGCATGACATCAATGGTAGACAGTCATCATAGAAGGGACATGATACGTCATAGTGTAGATTCACCTAGAGCAAATATAATCCAATTGTATATTAAAATACTATTTAGAAGAGCTGAATAGAAAGATTGGGTTTATATATATGATTTCTATTCAGATTGTTATATACTCACCTGAATCTATAAGTGATACTGTGAGAGAAAACCAAATAACTAGACTACTGAGAGTACTATTACACAAATTCAAACAGTTATAGCTAACTGTATTATGAAATTGGACTGCTAATAATTAAACTGTAGTAGTTCATAAATGAATAAGTAGTTACAAAGTGACAATTCTTGTCTGATTACCCATATACTGTAATATATAATTAATATACCATAATACTAATAGATTGGATATGTTTGGAAAAAAGAAAATACTTCCATTATTGCATTAATATCAAAATCTAAATTCTGAGAAAGTTACAAGAACTGGAAGTTTCAATTGAATATATACCACTGCATATAAGTCAGTTTTTTGACCACCACATGTTAACAGTCAAAATTGTGCCAATTTGTCCGATTCATCGTAATACTATACTCAATAGAATATTTCAATCAGTAAAGAATATATCAATATTATTGAACTTGACATTTAGATGATTGAAGGACTAAATGAATAAAACAGTTGAACCTATTTTTTACAGCGTTGAAGAAAAGGAAAATATTACAATGCATTTCTTGGATGAAGTGACTCTAATGATATTGAATACTATACATGATTATGAAGCATACATCTGTATATTCAGGTGTAATTACGATCAGCAATATCGTATTGGATTGTACGAAATGTTTTATAATACAGTATAGATAGGAAATCAAACATTATGGAAAGAAGATATGAAATAGAGCGGGAAAATCGTATTCTAAAAGGTTTCGAAATACTAATTTGTTGTCGTATAACCAATAAATACACTACTTATTTTGCAATGTATTCTGGAATCTTCCACTGGATTATTATTATTTGGAAAGTTGATAATGAAAATGAATCTTGAATGTAAGATTCAAAGTTCCCATAGAGCTCACTAGACATAGAGCTCACTAGAAGAATACTTTACAACAGCATACACAGTGTAAGCAGTACACCAAATAATTTTCAGTCCTGAATTCAATTTTGATGCAATAAGAGTGGGTGTTATCAAAATATTTTGACATGTATTAATGAGAATAAATACCTTAAATTGTGATAAAATTAACCACTGAATATAGTTATTATGCTGCTTACAAATTGGCTAAAATGTGTCTAGTTATAATTGCCAAAAGAATGACTAGAAAAGTAGATATAGATTAACTTAGAACTTAAAGATATTATCCGAGATCGCATCAAGAATGGCAGCTTGTATTATATATCAGTGATTCCTGATCTGTGGTAGTAGTATGGTGAGATTTACACCTGGTAATCTGATTTCAGCAATATGGTACAAGATGTAATTTGAATTCTATTATATATAAATTGTGTAAGTACCAGTTATTCATTGTAACAGAGTATTACAGAACAGAAGTAGTTCATATTAGTTTGCCAGGTGTGTTCTAACCAGAGAATTACAAGGTAATCCAGAAGATATAGAAGAGTACATGTGAATAGTAATAATTTAAAGAAGCTATACCAACTCAAAAGGCAACTATATATGAAATTGAGAAGGCCAATACAAATATCCAATTGTGTAAGATTGTGCAAGGTGATTCTGTATGTAGATAGGAAGAAAAGATATGATATATATAAGTAATTCAAAATACTTTATATTGTCAAAACATGCTAATTAGAATTGTGCACTTGGTTTTAAACCCAGAATGGGTACTTGAAATCATCAGGCTGGGCAGTAGACATCACAGTACATCAGTATCTGACACAATAGAAATTTTTTATATTTAAAATTTGTGACTAGATGGTCATCTCCTCGGTGGCAAAGCTCAAGAATGTGCAATTGATCAAAAAAGTATATTTGATTACTCTCCCGCCAAAGGTCTTGAGTTAAGTACAGTTGAGAATATATCTAATATCCACAAATAGCTTTACAGAAAATGAACTGTTTAAGAGTAATAATAAAATAATATTACAAATCCAGATCACAACATGAGAATATTGTCTCTCATTTCTATCAGTATGAGAATTGACACTGGATTGTCAGTTGGAAATGCTTAATAGATATGAGAGGCTGAATCAAAGAAGCAAATTTTTGTCACTCTACAGTTATATGTCTAATCATAGAGGTAACATATAACAATATCAATATCATCCATAAAAGAAATAGTTTCATAAACACATCAATGTTATATTTCACTGTGACATGACAATTACGAAATTGTTTTGAAGCAGGGACAGTTTATAAGTAGAGAAAAATGTGCAGATATCTTTGTATACATTGAAAGTAAATCAACAGTAGAAAGAATTTAGATAATATAAGGACTATGAGGTTTTGAGAGAGTTCAGATTTGAATGAAAATGAATCATCATGGTAAATTTTGTAATTTGTATAATAGATAATGATGGTAGCAACTTTTATCATTCAGCCAAGATTTAAAATTTATGGGTATGTGGTCCAGGTACTAAGGGAAAACTATCACAAATGTAAATATAATATCAAGGACTATTAATCACATCACATAAGGGGTTATTATACACAGGTTAGATTTTTCACCATAATATTGGAATTAACTTCAACTATGGATGAACATGTATGTAATAATAAGATACTGAATTAATTTACAAAATGTACAGAATTAATTCTATTTTATACAACATGCAAACTAAAAGGTGAAATTTGAATGTATGATTCTGAGTGATGTACAGGACTTCACAGAACTTAGAGTTAGCTGCCAGACCCACACGATAATATTCGCATTAACCTGGGATTATCAAAAGTGCTAATCGACTGTTCATCGCACTACATTGATACAGATACATGCCCCGGTCGCAGGCAACTTCCAGTGGATCCTTGCACGACAGGCAGTCGAAAACCATCAATAGTCTGTTCGTTGACATCTGCACATATTACAATGGGACAACACACAGCTGTCTGTGGACAAACCACTATTATTGGTTACTCCCGATAGGCTATACTGGAGCTGACACCGACTGAGATCATGTTCAGTAACCACTTCTAACCCTGCTTGACAGTGTTGTTTGGAGTCGGATTGGAAGCCTGATTGAGAGCTTCACTTGAGAGAGCTGAGCATTAGCAGGAGTTGGGTTTCCAGAGGAATCTTTCGGCCGATTGAACTCTTAGTTTGTGGAAGGTTTGGCCATTACAAGGAGTAAGTCAGATGATGCTTTGAAATTGGGGTTGATGTACCCAATCTACCTGACTAAGTGCTTTTGATACCATCACCATCACCATCACTTTCACTATCACCATCATGATCACCATCACTATTATGACCATCAGCGTTGGACCAAACATGCCCATTTACACCTAGCATCAATGGGAATATCGCTTCAGATTTGACTGGGAATATTGAGTTGGAGATCTGCTCTCCCAATGATCCAATTGTCTACATTGGCTGCTGAAAATATTGCTGCAATTGTCACAACTGTGACCTTGAGCCATGGTACAGTCTTGTCATGGTGGCCTCCCTAATGACAACTTTCAGACTACCATATCGACCAACAACATGATTTCAGCATCCATATGCAGCTGGCGACTTGGTACACGCCACACGCCACATACTACACGCCACACGCCACACGCCACACGCCACACGCCACACGCCACACGCCACACGCCACACGCCACACGCCACACGCCACATGCCACATGCCACACGCCACACGCCACCTGGTATATGCAAAATGCCTAATGCTATATGCTACATGCCAAAAGCTGTCTGCTGCCTGCCAATCACTGCCAGCCACATGTAACCAGCCTCACGCCACCTGGTACCTGGCATGTACAACTATGCATGTCTCCGGATTGAGTATGCTGGAGCATACATGGGAGCATATAGTCACATGAGTTTGGCAATATCTTGTCGCTTGGGAGTGTACTTGGGAGTGAAGAGCCAAGTACACTGGGAGTGACTCATCAAGTGCAAGTGGGACAGTCCTGGAGAGAATTCTTGGGAGGTCATTCAGAGTGTCTTGGGAGCTTACTTGGGAGCTCACTGTCAAGCAGGCTGGGAGTGTACCATTGAGTGCAACTGGGAGGGTTCTTGAGAGGATCCTTTGCAGTGCACTTGAGAACGTACTCTGAAGTATACTTGGGAGCACCTTGAGGCCATACTTTGGAGTGTAAGTGAAGTAGACAAGGAGTGCACAATCCATTGCAATGCACAGTGTACTTGAGAACATTATTGGAGTGGGCTGCTGAGCATCTTCAGAGCTCACTTGGGAGTGCAATGTAAACCAGGATGGGAGTGTACCATCCAGAGCAATTGGAGTGATGTTGAAAGCACGGTTGGGAGAGTACTTGAGAACGTACTTAGAGGTTTACTTGGGAGTGAACTTAAAGTTTACTTGGGAGTGTCTTCAGGGCTGACTTGGGAGTGTACAGTCAAACAGGCCGCGAGTCTGCTGTCACGTGTGATTGGGAGTGTGCGTGAGAGCATGCTCGGGAGTGTACTTATCAAAGTGCTCGGATGCGTACTTAGCAGTCCACAGTCACCCAGGGTGGATGTGTGCCATCAAGTGGCATTAGAAGTTTCCTTGAGAAGTTACTGGGTAGTGTATTTTAGAATGTGCACAGTTTTAACTGGGGACCATCTTGAGTGCGTCCTTGCGAGTATAGGCCAAGCAAGTTGGGAGTGTGCAATTGTGTGCAATCACGAGTATACTTCAACGCATATTTGGAAGTGACAATGGCTTGGAATCATGCAATGAATTGCATTTGGTAGTATGGTTTCAAGTTTGTTCTATGCAGCATGATGTATAGTATCAAGCATACATAATTGTACATGTATTATTGTAATCTAGTTGATGTGCAGGTCCATTGGACCTCATAGTGCCCCAGGTCAACTATGCTATGGGTTATGGTCCAAAAAACAGCTTCTATATGAGTTACACATCAGGTAAGGTAATGTTTCCCGGTGAAACCAATACTCAATATTTGCAGCTATATCCTTGACAGAATAAGAAATCGGATAATACTATGTATGACATATCCAATAGCCTTCACAAAGTCTTATATTCTATCAGGAGTCAATTTGAATTCAAATTTCTTTCAGCGTTTGACATTCATTCACCATCCTGATTGATTACCATGGGAACAATTTATGCAGAAGTTCCAATATCTGACTGTTCAATCTCTTGATTATCAAGATTTGTGACAACAAATTGTTCAGATTCAGTCTGATTGCAACTTCAAATGATGATAAGCAAGGTATAATATCAAATTGTTTGAACAGAAGAAGTTGATTACAGACTTGATGACAATCAAGTTGAGTTGCAAGTGAACTAGATTTGGCCATCAGTTAAATACATAATTCTGTACTACTTGAGACTATTGTTGATAGTTTCGATTACCTCTGATATAACATAATCCGTCTGAGAAGACTGTATCTCTCTGTCTAATAGGCTACTTGAAGTATCATTTTACACTTCAAGAAGAATACAATAAGTAACTACATCTTGTTTTGTTATTATTATCTTATCATTCTAGTATTGTATTAAGATTACAGATTGTAGAAACAACTATCTATAATGCACAATATACCTTCTTCAGCTTTGTACTGACTTCCAGTAGTATATAGATTATTAGACTCTGACTTGAAGGTTATTAAGTCGCAGGGGTAATAAGATAAGCTATGCTTAATTTGATATTTAGTTATTCACAAACTAAAAAGTATAATCATATGCTATGCGGTAATAATTGCATTAACAGTCTGTTTTACTTGCTGGAACTCACACATTAGCAGTTGCATTACTACTATTAATGAGTGTTATATTCCTCATATCAATTACTGAAGGTTTTTCTGCCAGTCATTATTAGACTGGTAATAACTCTAATAGATGGTCCTCTCTGCCATCAAGATTATCAGCATTGTAATATGCAAGATGTATAATAATACTTATAGCTAAGTCATCTTGATGTAGCTGAATATGTTAGGGGTATTATTATATGGAAGACTGTAACAATAGGACTTGGACTACTATAATTCCATTGTTATCAAGATTCTTACCTAGTTTGTATTATTGGAATATTGAATTACTGTATGTCCATTATTAATGACTGTTGTAAATCAAAAATAACTATGGAACTTTTTCTATAAACTTTATCATGAAACCATCCAGTCTAGATTTAAATAAGTTCTTTCAGTGTGAAATGCCCATGTATAAGGCAATAGAATAAGTTTTTCAGTAGTCAATTAGAACTATATTTGAAGTACCGTCTGAATTCATTAGTTCATCAGCAACAATCCTAGTTTCGGTCTGAAACACCTGGGTGTTCCGGACAGCTCTGACGGCTCTGGCGGAACCTTGTACCCTCGGACAGAGAATTAGACGCAATCTGTCGCCCAAGCGAAGGGACGCGTTGCATACCTCCCTTGCGGCGGGTATGATACCATGCCTCTTATTCTTGCTACGGGTCGCGTTGTATATTACGCTCGCCGCTCCGGTGTCAGGCTTGCTTTACATTGCGTCCGGAATGTGGTGACGTATACGCACCACCAGAGCGACACGTATGTTACACTTTTCACAGGGGTTGCAGTGATGCGGTAGCCATTTACACAACGCCTGGCAATGTTTATGCCTTTCTTTGGCTGATAGCCACATGCCGCACTCTCATTTATGTTTAGCTTTGAGATTTTGTCACTTATTGCAATACAGTCTTCGCTTCGGATACATCGCCTGCCGTTGCATTTGCTTAGCCATTATCGTATTTTACATGTCTGAAATATACTGTCCAACCTTCACACTCTCTAGTACTATGCCCTCAGTCCTCCACATTCTGCATTGATCCATCATCGGCTTGTGATGCTTCTTCCTTCTCATCTGCATCCGCATCATCGCCATCCTCGCCCTCAAACCCCTCGACATCACTGGTTCCCAGGTCAAACATCTCGAGTTCAGTCACGGCCCGTCGTCGCCGGCTGGCGGTGGGAATGGCATCACTTTCGTCACCTTCATCATTGAAATCCCCGCTGCCACCTGGCATCTCAAAATGCAGTTCATCATCCGTGTAATTGTTGTCCATCGGGATGTTTGGGTCAGTGCTTCCCATCTCAGGCGCCTCAAGCGCCACTTCGGAGGTCAAATAGTCACGAAGAATAGCATTGACAACACGCGCTGCTTCCACGCTGATCACCACGGCAGGCGTTGGGTTCTCCACCGGTTGGATCTGACGCATGACTGTGGCAAGAGTGTTGCTATACACCCTCTGATGGTAGCTCTCCGGTAGTGTGTTCCAGGTATTCATCAAGAATGTATATGTGTGTGCAATGCCAGGCGAGGTTAACAACTTGCGACCCATTACAGCGCAGCAGGATGCGATCTTACCACCGTCATTCTTGCAGTTGAAGTAGTCCAAGTGATCAGGTCTGTCCGCTTTCAGCTTTGACTTGGAAGCTTTCGGATGAACACCTTTGTTCATTTGCCACTCCAGGAGAGCATGGCGCAATGCAGTGCAGGTAAACATGATCAGTGGCGAGGGTATATGACTGTCCTTGTTGTCAATCACGGAATTATAAAATCCATCAGCATACTTACGGCGGTTGTTCGCCCAATGATGAAATTTGATGTAGATACACCGTGGTATTGCTTCCGCCAGGAAGCAAAGTGGAGGCTAGCCATTCGTTAACAGCTTTCGACTCTCTCTGCGTTGGATTTGGACCGCGTACACCGCCTTCCACACGCTCTGCAATAGGAAAAAGATACTTATTGTCTGACAGAAGGGAATCAATGAATTCCAAACGCTCTGCGGCGGATTCAAACCGGCGGAGATCTTGAAGCGCTGCTATCTCGTCCTTTGCTGATTGAGTACAATGGGATTTAACCTTATCGACTTGTGCTCGAACCTGGTACTGGTTTGAGCGTGTAATATCCAACGTGGGCCGTTGATTCAGCATACCTCTTTCAAGATCTCCTCTGTGCGTGCCTCGAATGCTATGGACCAAATGTTGTTTTGCTGCATAGCGGTGTTCCAGTACATCTCTAGTATCTGGCAGTGTGGGCCTTCAGCTAATGCTTTCGGAATGTGTTGCGTTGCATAACTTACTGTCTCCAAGTCGGTTGCACTCATAAACGGCCATCTGTTCCACATGTAGAGCTCCACGAGTCTGCCCGTTGCAAACACAAGACTCCTCATGTCTGAGTGACCAAATCGATGGATGCTGCGACGGCCGGAGACCATTGATCGAGGTGTAGACACTGCCTGCGGTTGCAATCGCCACTGCTTCTGCCTCTCATTCTGTTCAGTAGCTCGCGTTGGGAGTGGATTTGAAATGATCGCGCGGGCTTCTGGATTAGGGATGGGGGTAGGCAGGTTTTGAAGACCTCAGAGAGGAGTGGGAGTGATAACAATGCCGGATGCGGGGCTGGATACAACGCGACGCGTTGAGGTTCCTCCGGGTGCTGGTGTGCTAAGACTGCTTGTACCTGTCGTGGCGGTTGCAGTATATATTGACCGTCACTGTGTACCGGACGGGGTAGAAGTCACGCGTTGATTGATATCTGCAACGCGAGAATTGTTCAGTGAAGATGAGGGGGTGGAGTTCTGACCTTGGATTGTAGAGGGTACGGAACTCCCTGCTTCAGAGGAATCCCTCTTGCCAACCGGTACGGAAATGCGTCTCCTAGCAGGCGGAAGTTGAGAATTCCCCGAAGGCCCACGCTTCTGTTGATTCTGACGATTAGCAAGACTTCGAACATTTCGTACAACCGGAGTCGTGTCAGGGTGAGGGCTTTGGGAATGCATAGTCCAATATAGATGTTCGACATTAAGAAAGTAGGAACAATTGCCTGTGCGTGCATATGCAACGGCAGGCGAGGTAGACTCCTATTTGAGCGACCATGGAGGGTTTCGACAAAAATGGGAGGCGCAGCATGGACCGTGCTAGACTCTAAACCCTGACAATACTCAGTGACGAGATCCCTCGAAAAGGATTCAATTATAGGGTTAACTGCGATCAGATTAAACTCAGATCCAACTCCAATTAAACTGAGCATTGATATTCACTGTTGCAGCAACGTCTGAAGGTCTATTTGCATCGCGTGACGGATGTTTATGCCATCTTGGCGCGATTATCATCGTATTGCACTTGTTCTTGGCACAATACTTCGAAAAATCGATTTTGTATATCCTCAGCTTCCCGGTGGAAATCCCCCTTTGGCAAAGCTAGAAGCATCGCAAAGCGAACAATGACGTATTCTCTATCCTATGACATGAGTTGCGTGTGCATTTTTCACTGCTAGGCGTTGGTAGCCGTGTTGGATGGTTGCACAGTTGGGACAACTTGAGAACTACTCAGTTTGCACCGAGACGCACCAGGTCTGAGCGGTAAAAATGATGTATGATGCAAAGGAAATGCCCGGCGTGGTAAACTGTCCTCTCCCCGAGTACTAAATCTCATCCCGAGGCTTGTCGTTCATGAGGTGCCTCGTAGTTCTGCAAGATGAAGGTTGGGCCATTTTGTGTTTGTTAACCAACAAAACTCACAAGTTGAACCCTGACCCAAGAAATCGCCGAACTCGAGTATATATATCCCTTCTTCCCGCCTACACATCCTTTCGCTTTTCCTCCCGTATTCTACACACCGACAGCATCCTGATCTCGACATCACGTGACTTACACAAAACAATGCCTCTCGTTCCCAAACACACCCGATAACCTAGACAACTTTGCACTTTCCCACTGGGCTTCCTTCCGCTACAACTGTATCATAATGCTAACGTTTCGGATGTAGATTCATTTTCTACTCACAGTGATGGCACCAAAGGGCAGCAGCAAAGGAAAGGGGTAGGCTAGAGCAAGGATGCCGACATCGGTTATAAATCGACCCCTGTCATTGGATCGGGACCGTATAACGGGATTCATCTCGGAACACATCCATGGACTCATACGCATATACAATGTTTGCGGCGTGAAGGATGGGAGGGCATGGGACCTCTTTTATGATGTAATCTTTCTTGATCCAGTCACGACTCGCCACTTTTCACAATTGCAGCAGATGTGGCCGCACCGCAGGAGCAGGAGTTCGACTTTTCGGTAGTGGTGGGCTGCCGTCCGCTCATATATGGGGCAAATGTTTGACAAAACCCGTGACCAAATAATCAATTGGAGGTGGGACAACACCCGTGCTCTCGGGGATCGAGTGGATTGCCCCAGTCCGCAGACAACCAGCTCGGGGGGGGTTGAACGCACCAGTGAGCGTTTCTCTTGGTACGGTAGCGATGATCTCAGGGCACAGATTGAGCCGCCAAGCTGTCAGCAGTACAAACCAGGCGACTTCCTGGCCGTTAGACCACTGAATTGGGATGAGATCATCGACGAGGATGATGATGATGACAACTGGGCAGATCCCGGAGCGCCGAGCGGTGGAAGGAGCCGTCCTGGCCATGGCAATGACAATGACGACGGCGAGCGTGAGGAGGACACACAGGGCAGTGAGCAAGGGACCGGGAAAGGGAAGGGAACAAAGGATGGGACGGGGAAAGGGAAGGCGACTGAGGACGGGAAGGGGAAAGGGAAGGGGAAGGGGAAGGGAAACGGTAAAGGGAAAGGTATTGTTAAACACACCCCAGGAGGAGATGGTATCTCTGATGCCGTTGCTTTGCAGTTGCAGAAGGAAATGTCAGAGGCAGACTTGGACACGGAGGGCTAACTAGAGGGGGTGTATTTAGAGCTGGAAGCATCGCCCGCAGTGTCAATTTCCTCAGATGATGCTACCGACCCTACCGAGTTGGACGGCGAATATGACTCAGAACTTGATGTGGATATGAGCATGGAGGATGATGTGGACGCACCGGACGGCGTTGACATCGACGGCGATGTGGATATGGAAAGGGATGGTGAAGATGAGGAAGATGAAGAGGATGAAGATGAGATGGAGGAGGAGGTGGTGGATGAGGATGAGGAGGAGGATGAGGATAATGGCAAAGAACCTCGGACAATTGGCCAGGGAGAGATGGTAAATTGATCGGCTGACGATGGTGATACCATGGTAGACACTGAGCCAACCGTGCTACGTGAGCAAGGCCAGGAGATGCGGAAGCATACCCCACGGCCACAACCTCCGGCGCCTGCCCCACGGCCACAAACCCCGGAGCCTCCCCCACGACCACGAACTCCAGAGACTCATACCCTCAGTGGGCTGGAGTTTTTGGGGCTTGTGACGCCACAAAAACCTCGCCCAGCGGCGCCAACTCTGCGAGAAGCTGAGGCAGCCGGGAACACCTCGGATGTCGATGTGGAGCAGCAGCTCCTCGGCGAATCGGCAGGTGGCGACGGTCTCCGCGATGGCCCTCTCCCGGATGTCCCTCTCCCGGATGTCCCTCTCCCTGATGTCCCTCTCCCTGAGGCACGCCCGGATGGCTCGGTAGGCGAGGAGTGAACCAGTCCTCGCGTTGCAAAGGAGGAGTGCGTTTGGGTTAGAGTCGGGTTCTTGTCTTGTTAGTTTCCTTTGCTGTAATATATTCATCTTACGCACTAATCAGGGCACGTGTGGAGGTGTTATGTTCGTTTGGGTTAGGGTTGTGGGCTTGTTCGTTTCATTTGGGCTAATCAATTTATCTCAGGCATTGATTATTACACGCGTCGCGAGGTTTTTGGATTGCTCAGGGTGTATTTTTTATTTATTCATAGTATTATGGGACATCGCGCATGCAGTGTTTTTGCAACTCCTGGCGTGATGGTGTTGAGGCTTAATAAATCTCTCAAGTATCGTGAGCTTATACCCACACCAGACTGCTCAGGCCCAGCACCAACTTTCGTCCCTTTCTACAGTGAATACTCCACTCCTCCCGTGTCGTCAACAATGCCAGAGAAGACCCCATTCCGTTGCCCCGAATTTTCAAGCCGAAAGAAGCTCACCTCAGACAGCTGGCGACTTAATCATATCAAATTACACCATCCTGAACACCTTCAAGTTGCAAAGAATCTGACTGTTCCCAACGCGCCCCAACACGTTGAACCCGCTCAGGGCCGTGAATTCAACTCTAACAAAAATTCAGTCGAACACTTGGACGCGTTTCCCTACCTCAAACACGTTGAAAACATCGCACACTCGGAGTCTCAACCACCACCACCTCTTCTGCCATGGACGGAATCATACCCCAGTGCCGGGGCTCGGCTGAGCGATTACATTGCTGAGCCATGGGAAAGCGACGCTCAGAGGTTCCTTGAGACGAACCTACAGAACAATCCCTACTACCCGTTCGCGACGTGTGAAGAGTACAAATATATCCAGTGTGGGATCAAATAGAAGGGCATGAAGATGTACTATGACAACGTACTAAAGGAAGAAAACACCGCTCTGCGTTTCCCAAGCTTCAAAGACGGAGATGGCGTCCAGAAGCTCGTGGCTAGCATGCCAGATGATCTGGCTCTTGGGGAGTGGCAACTACACACTCTCGAGGATATGAGATGGAATGACAATCACCAACGCACTATCAAGCACTGGAGTCGAGACATCATCAAAAGCATGAGATGGTTGATGCGGCACCCAGCTTACGCCAAGCATCTTATATACGCCCCTCAGCGTTGCATTAACAGCGGTACGCCACCGAAATGCCTCTATACCGAAATGCACACGGCGGCCTGGTGGTGGGAGACACAGGTAAGGACAGATACTCCAGGATAATAATGTGCTAATCGACGTTTAGGCAACGCTCAGAGTTGTGGATACACTGGTTCCCTTGATCTTCATGTCCGATGGAACACATCTCTCGAATTTTGCTGGCGACAAGAAAGAGTGGCCTGTATATATGACAATTGGCAATCTATCTTCGATGATCCGCCAGATGCCCTCAACGAACAGCATCTTGATGGTCGCTCTCCTGCCGATTCCAATCAAGAACAGCAATATTCCTCAGAAGCGGCTGGATGAGCAGCGGTAAACAAACCGAGAGGTGCTGAAAGAAGTACACCAGCGGTTACTCCAGACTCTCACTTGTAAGCACAATCCCAGCGCCGAGAGCGGGTATGACAATGCTCTCTGTGCAGATGGCAACTTCAGGCATTGCAAACCGGTTTCAGCAGCATGGGCTGCAGATTGCCCTGAGTATAGCGACCTACATCATCTGGAGTGGCATGTCTGTTATTGGTGCGAGTGTCCAAAGAACGAACATGGAGATTATGTCTCTCCTGACAAGCAACACCCCCGGCGGGATCACAACCTATATGGAGCACTCAGCAATGCCAACACGAAGGCAGCAAATGCGGAACTCTCGTCGGGCCATGTTCACCGAGGATTCAACCTGTTTCGACATATTCCCTGTATCGTCAGGGACCTCCCTAAGCCCAACCTCCTCCAGACAATGCAGATCGGCATGCTTGACCACCTCCAGAAGTGGATTTTCCACTTCATGAAGACGCACGAACAGCTCGACATGTACAATGCAATCTGGTTATCTGTGCCTGCTTACCACGACCTCACACCAAAAAATAAGTCATATGAAGAAGTTTCTCAATGGAATGGGAAGGAGATGAAGGAAATGAGCCGGTACCTGCTTGGAGTTGTAACCCAGTCTCTACGAGGCGGAAGCCCTGCTCAGCGTCCCATATTCAATCACGCAATTGAGTGCATACGGGCATTGTTAGAATTCTATATGTATGCTCGATATAAATCTCACAATGATGCAACATTGAGCTACATGGAGGAGGCCTTGCGTCGTTTACACACCTTCAAAGATGTTTACTTACTCGGGCGAGCAGGCAAAAAGGCGAAGGGCAAAGCCAATGCCCTAAGAAGGGAACTCGTGAGGAAGCAAAAGGTAGACGAGGAAACCAATGCTGAAACAGGGACGCCGTCTAAGAAGCGGCGCGAAATGAACGCTTGGTGGGATTATATCAGCCACTAGATAGATGTTTCCAAGGAGTGAGATGCCAACTTCAACTTTCCGAAGATCCACTTGATGTCTCATTGGGTCAAACAGATTCGTCGATACGGAGCCTTGCAACAGTATTCTGCCGAGAGACATGAACAAGAACATAAAACGAACCTCAAGGACGGTTAGAACCGCTCCAATCACAATCTCAACTACCTGCCACAAGTAATCACCGTTCAGCGTTGCAACCTCTGCTTCGAAGTCAGAGAGCTCAATCTGCAAGCCCTCGCTCAGCGTCGGGAGAACAGCGCTGCCTCATGCAAAGTCCTCCCTTCCGGTGCTGATCTGGCTGCCCCCCTGAGCCCCCGGTCATATGCGAAGCTCGCATTCATGGGACCCCAAAACCGTCGTGATGGAAAGCATCCTGACGCTATGATCAAAGACTTCGGAGCATTACCCGACAATACGCAAGACGCACCGCACCGCGTGGCAATATACCGCGGCACACGGGAGTTTATCAAGCATAAGAGTTGTAACAAGACATTTTTATAGGATGAACAACTGCACGCACTGGAGCTCTGTATTTACCCTGGTATTAAGGTTCAAGTTGAGAGTTTAGATGGTGAACGCATATCTCAGATGTGTCGATGCACAAGAAGCCAGAGCTGGCGTGGAGGGGATCGACAGAACGACTGGGTGTGGGTAAAGCAACGCCCGGGGACGTGTTATGGCGCGCTGAATGGGCGTCTCCCGTGGTAACTGCAACAACTATTCAAAATCAAACTCCAAAACGAGGATGGAGCTTTCGTTGAGTACTGGTTAGCCCTGGCACTCACCACAATACCTGAAAACTCAGGTAACTTGGATCCGGTCTCGAAATTTGTACAAGTCAGAAAAGCACCGGCAGCAGTTGCTTTGCAAGTTTTCAGCATAGAAAGTATTGTCGGCTGCGCGCACATAATTCCAGAGATAGCTACTAGTAGTAAGACAGAAGACGGACGGAACGAGCGATGGATTGTTAATAGCCACATAGATCTTGCGACTTGGAATGAGGTGTATAATTAGGAAAGAGAGTATTGCATTTTGCGCGCAGGTAGAAGGAACGCGAGGAGAGAGATTCGCAGCGTCACCCATCCCATTGCAATCCCGATGCAAGCGCGCATCCAATGAACCCATTCCGAAGAATTTTCACAGTTGGCCACAACGCCAGAGTGATCGTTTGAAATAGGAGACCGACAGAACGCGAAGAGACAGTGAAACAGCAATCGGAGGGCGATATACAACCTGACGCGTTGTATTGACGCCAGGCGTGGAGTAATCCGCCACCGGGGTGTCTCTGACGCCGCGGACGGAGCGTGTCCACTCTGACAGAGCCATCCACCCGAACGGAATATTTTTTTCCTCATGTTCTAGATCCTCCTTCTTGTACAGTATTGTCCCAGTTTGCATGCACATAGCCCTGTTTACAATCAGAATACTTGTTATTTGTACAATTTTTAATCTGTATCCTGGTTATAAAAGTAATTTCAATTGACAGTAACAGTTATCTACTTGGATATATAAATACTTAATGTAGTGGATATGTACAGAATTCATGAAAAGTATTTATATACTTGTTAATACTCAAGGAGGTTGAGTATATAATTGGTGCATAAATGATACAGCATATGGAAAACTGAACTAAAACAATTCATTTTCAAAACCAGATTGGAGATATATATACAATACACCCCATGACACAAATGTAACTCTTAAACTATTTTCAAGTTGCAAGATTCACAATCATCATTTTGGAGAGATATCATATATATCTGGTTCCGAGAATACATTTGCCATGTAACAAGATTTTGAATTTGAATGTTTATGTCAAGGAATGGATAAATAAAATTTCAGAGATAGTTATATTGATCTTAAAGTCATAATATGCATTACAATATAATTGTTAATACTCAGTTTTTGGTGAAAATTCATCACTTGAACATTCTGAAAGCTCTACAAAAATGTGAAAGATTGATAATACAAAACATCAAACTATTACAATGAACAATAATATATTTACTGCAGTAGGTTTAAATAATATTTTTGGCACAATATTCTGTATACCGATACTAAAGGTACAGTACCTAACATTATATAATACTTAGTATCTATTATGTAGAGACACCAATAATATTCAATTCAACTAATTACAATATTATTTATATATTCTGTGAACAATGTGTTTTGTTATCCTCCAGGTAAATAATGATTTTATTCGATGGGGAATACTAATAATATTTATGAGATTACTAGATGGATGGTGTACAATGTACTTTAAGAATTCTACTGTTGTTATCAGTTGAAAAGGCAATACTAATAATGCTATATTTCTTAGCTACCTTGAATACTACAAGTCAAAAGAAAATAGTAATGTTCTTGTAACACAGATTATAAACAACAATACCTAATTACAATCGAAAACCCTATATCAGCAAATGCACTTCGGTCACTGGGAGCCTCAGGAGGTGAGTGCAAGTTGTTGGACCAGAATCCCAGGGTGGTCAAATTCCAGATTTGACCAGACAGATGGAGTGGCCTAGAGGTGAATCTGGGAGACCAGGCAATGAACACCCGGAGCTCCCTAGACAAATGCGATGGACCCCAGGTCTACTTGGGACTGGGTATGGCAAGCCAGGGAGCACATCAAATTGCGGTCGAGCAGACCGAGATAAATGAGATCTTCTTTGGAAACGCCACCAGTGAATCTGGAAATCATAGTTACAACTTATCCGTGAACAATTGTTAAAACTCATGTAGTCAGTATTTATTTTCATCTAATTATCGATGTATCTATATAGCTATCCATCCACACACGGTATAACTGGACTGGCCGCAGGTGGTGCTTCAGAGCACAAATCGAGGTGAGCCTGACAATGGCAATCGAGTGCCCTGTGAAATGCATATCGAGGCCATGATCGAGCAAGATCAGAGATCGAGTTGGAGGCCGTGATCGAGCCAGTTGGGAAATTTACTTGCAAGCCGAGATTGGGTAAACCAAAAGATGTACTTGGAGGCTGTGATCGAGTGAGTTTGGAGTTGCACTGTGGAGGTGGGGCTAGAGTAAGTTTGGAGATGCACTTTGAGCCCAAGATGGAATGAACTGAGAGATACACTTAAAGGCCATGATCGAGTGTGTTAACAGATACACTTGCAGGGTGTGATGGAGTGAGTTTGGAGTGACACTTAGAGCCCCAGATTGAGCAAACTGAGAGATGCACTTGAAGGCCATAACGGAGTCAGTTCGGAGATGCACTTGGAGGCCACCATCATCTGAATGTAGACATGCTCCGGAAGATACTGATTGTACCCATTCGAAGCAGCCCGATCTGGAGGTGCTCGATCAGGAGCTGACACTGTAGGCATCAGGTAACTAACATTTGTGGGAATGTGATACATTGCCTTTGGGCGGAGTGAGCGCTAGTTGGTGGTGGTAAATTTGTATGGAG
>Ga0307512_10000593_pt1 | contig 53758 bp, 50 predicted proteins | sample 14_EM_MG_FD_200267 | JGI IMG/M metagenome (GOLD analysis project Ga0307512, IMG submission 200267) | Populus trichocarpa ectomycorrhiza microbial communities from riparian zone in the Pacific Northwest, United States - 14_EM | ecosystem: Host-associated > Plants > Roots > Unclassified | place...
GACCAAAAGATGCGCCGAGCAAAGCTACATATTTCACATACCAAACACTAAACTCTCTAATTAATATTTGTGGCCTTACAGTGATGGTTCGCTTAAAAAATCGTCGATTTTTGATGGGGTAAGGCCGTTGCCACGCAGACCTATAATACCCGCCGGGTCCAAAACTGGAACCGTTGCTAACACTACGTACGATAGAAGAATAGCACTTAATGACGTAGCTATACATATTGGAGCAATAGTTATGAGCAATCCGTCTATCGCTGAAAAATTACCAGTTCATTATCATAAGTTTCTACTTTTGTTTGACCCGAAGGAGGCCGAGAAACTACCTGATAATAAAGGATGCAACCATCGGATCGAGTTGCTAGGAGCGGAAGATAAACTATGAATGCGCCCTATTTACCAGTTATCTTTAGAGGAGGAAAAGTTGCTAGTCAAATACCTCGATACAATGATCAAGGAAGGAAAGATTCGACCGTCAAGCAGTACAGTCGGAAGCCTGATAGTGTTTGTACCAAAACCTACCGGACGGGGTCTACGACTTTGTATAGACTATCGTCACCTTCATGATTATACGAAGAAAGATAAGACCCAGTTGCCAATAATGGAGGAATTGTCCTCACGAGTTCGAGGAGCTACGCATATTACGAAAATCGACCTTAAGTCTGGGTTTCATCTGGTTAGAATGGCATTGGGTCACGAGAAGTTTACCACCTTCCGTACACAGTTTGGCCTTTACGAATACCTAGTTATGCCTTTTGCACTCTGCAACGTGCCAGCAACGTTTCAAAGAGAAATTGATAGGATTTTAAGACCATTATTAGGAATCGAGCTGGTTATAAAGACCGACGTCCACATTGACAAAGACGAAGGAATGGTAGTAGTGGCATATATAGACGATATACTAATAGCCACAAAGGGATCTTTGGATAAACACCATAAACAGGTGTCAAAGGTCTTTCAACTCCTTATGGATAACAATATGTGCATCGAAATAGATAAATGTATCTTCGACGCTTCGGAAACTACTATTTTGGGATTTGTGGTAAGCGGTCCCGGGTTACGGATGGACCCAGAAAAAGCAACAGCAATTGTGGACTGGCCTCGACCCACGTCCAGAAAGAAAGTTCAACAGTTATTGGGCTTGTGGAATTTTTACCGAAGGTTTATCCATAACTTTTCAAGACTAGTTTCACCCATTACCGACTTACTTCGGCAGGACATTAATTTCCAATGTGGAGAAGCTCAGGAAGCAGCGTTTTTGAAAATCGTAATATTATTTACTTCTGGTAAAACTCCTATCTTAAAACCTTATGATCCGGATGGACCTGCACTGCTAGAAACGGATGCTTCGGATTGTGCAATAGCCGGTATTTTATCGCAGAAATTCGAAGATGGCAAAGTTCATCCAGTTAGATTTGTCTCCAGGAAACTCAGTCCAGCTGAGCTTAATTACGATGTTTATGATAAGGAAATGTTATCCATAGTATTTTCGTTACGGAAAAACCGACATTATCTACAAGGAGCCGAGCATAAAACTACGATTTTTTCCGATCATCAAAATCTTACTTATTTCAAATCGACAGTTTTGCTAAATCGAAGACAAGCTCGGTGGGCCGAAGATCTTAAGCAATATAATTTCCAGATATTATACCGGAAAGGCTCCGCCAACGTCAAAGCTGATATACTTTCTAGGTGTCCGGGGTTCACCTCTAGAGAGGGGGGTACAACTTCCGCAATAAAGCAGACAATGCTAGATAAGAGTCAGTGGCTAGAAGTTGGCGCTATGGGATTAGACACCAATGACGAATACAAAATAATTCAAATATCAGCCATGGACGTGGATCAACTCCTGCCAGAGGCCAAGGAAAGAATTAAGGAGAAAGCCATGTTAGACGAGAAATACAGAGACATTTGCAAACAGATATCATCCGGAGGAAACATAGATGGGAACTTTTCAATAATGAACGAGTTACTATGGTGGAAAAATACGATTTACGTACCTGAGGGACTACGACAGCGGGTAATTCAGTCGGAGCACGATTCGAAAGCCGCAGGGCATTTTGGAAGAGAACGAACGTTGGAACTTTTGTCTAGGAATTTTTACTGGACCAACATGGAACGAGACGTAAGGAAGTATTGCAGCGAGTGCGATAACTGCCAGAGGACGAAGGCTCCTAGACACATTAAATACGGACTCCTACACCCGTTGAAGTTGGCTTGTACACCATGGACGCACATCTCCACGGACCTATCTGAGTCCGAAGGTGCGACAATAATCTTAGTAGTAGTCGACCGCTTTACTAAGATGGCACATTTCATTCCAATTAAGAAAAAAGATTCGCCAACGGTAGCCAGCGCTTAATTGGAAAACGTGTGGAAATATCACGGTGTTCCCGAGGATGTGGTATCTGACAGAGACTCAACATTTACAGGCAGTTTCTTTACGGATCTATATAGTTACTTGGGAATAAAGCGCAGTATGTCCACGGCCTACCATCCCCAGACTGACAGTCAAACGGACCGCATTATCCAAGTAATCGAATCCTATTAACGATTATACTGCAATTACAAACAGAATGACTGGGCTTCAATGCTAGCGATGGCAGAGTATGCCTATAATAATTCTAAGCATTCGTCAATGAAAATATCCCCTGTTTATGCGAACTACGTCTTCGAACCTCGTATAACGTGGCCGACGGAAATACAGGTTAGAAATCCAGCATCGGAGCTATACGGACATTATATGACCAGTATCCACACAAAACTTAAGGAGAAGTTATCCGAAGCCATAGAATCAATGAAAAAGAATTATAACAAAAAAAGGAAATTCATTGAACCATTTAAAAAGGGGGAGTGGGTTATGCTGAACGGACAAAATATACGGGCAAAGCATAGGTGCAGGAAATTGGAAGATAAGATGTTCGGGCCGTTTGAGATTTTGTTGGTGGGAAGTAATCAAAGATACTGCAGGCTCGGTCTACCCGACTCATGGTTGATTCACCCAGTTTGCAACATCGACTTACTGAAAAGGTATAAGGGGTCCGATCCGAAGAAACAGGTAGTTGAAGTTGAAGCCGACATAGATGATTGGGTGCTGAAAACGATGGTAGCAAGCGGTCCTTCGGACGGGAATCCTAAGCAGCATGTGTTTTTGATTAAATGGAAGGATTTTACGCAAGAAGAAAATACGTGGGAAACATATGAAAATGTTGCAGAACATAATTGGGAGTTGTTGAAAGATTTTTACAAACGGAATCCGGAGATGGAAAAAGACAGAAGATTTCAAAGGAACGGAAAAAAGAATACGATATTGAAGAAAAGATAGTTGAGAAGATCGTAGGTGGAATGGTTGTTGTTTGTACGAGTTGTTATTGTTAGTATTTTGTTTTGTTTATGTACGGTTGGGGTCACCGGTCTTAGAGAAGGGGGTGATGTTAGGGGTCGTCCCTGAGCAGCGATAATGATACTTGAATTATGATACAAGATGCATACATATCTATGATATGCATAACACCTATGCATGTGAACATTCAAGTGGTCAGCAACATGCTCTGTAACGGAGTACATGTTGGTCGGGCGAAGTGAGGGTACTTCATTCACACCTGGTTACTATGCGGGACATGTGTGGTAATCACACACGGCAGTTGATAGTCATGCGATTAAGAGAGCTCTTCTCCCCACCCGGAGACGGGATGGGATTCGGAGAAGCACGTTCCGGTCTGGAGAAAAGTCTCGACCTTAGCATGACGTAACTGAGGGATTAAAGACGTACGCAATGTGTCTAGAGCGAGCACTACTAAGTCGACTCTGGTAGTCTGGATCGCAATGTAACCTCGTATCGGATTCGAGCTTACACGTCTTTAATCTACGTTGGCATAGTATCGGTTGGTCGCCGACTAAGTCTATGACGCAATTAATAACTCATGCTCATGGGGGATTAAGAGGCGTAAGCATTATCGCTCGGGCGATAGATGTTCCAACTACCGACTCGTATAATGCAAGGATGTCTGAGGTAAGAAAGATAAGTGATATCGCGCAATGGATGGCCTGATCGTTATCAGGAGTGTAACGCTTTATACCACATTGCATGAGCACAATTACCTGAGGGTGTTGTGAGTAGTTATTACCAGGCGCTAAGGGGGCGCGGCCGAGATAACGCTATCACTGCTGCGAGGAAGCATTGGCTATAAAGAGGCAGTGATGGTCGAAGGAATTGGAGGACATCAGCAAGCAAGTTAGCTTTCAGAGAACACCGAAGACGATCATACAATATTATTAAGAATTCTATCTATCTATCTACCTATCTACCCGATAAGAAATTCACTATTTCTTCTTTAATCAATCTACGCGATCACCCTCTGTATGCCTGGACACAGGTACACACACTCCGAATACGCACTTCAACAAGTTGTCGAGTTGTTCGGAACTCCATTGTTCTGTTTGCACGAGCAAAATTCAACCCACACTTACCGCGTGGGTTTTCGTTTCGCTCAACTCAAGAATATCGATTACGTGGTGCAACGGTACATGAACACCGGCTTGTTACCATTCGAGGAATTTTCTGAGGACCTGTTGTTCGACGAGGAGGCGTAATTTATATCTACAGAGGGGACGGTCTGTGGTATAGGTTCAGATTGGGAGTTCTCATTGTTCAGGAACGAGAAGTTGAGTCTTAGGATAAGACGAGGAGAGAAAGAGATACTTAGATAGGCGGCTGTACTCAGTTTCAATAAATATTGTATTGATTATTGGGACTAAGAACCCCCATAACAATGTTGAATGGACAATACATTGAAATGAGCGTCAACGGAGCGTCAACGATTCCTGGTCCTGTATGTATGGTAATTCACCAGTGACTTGGTCGTTTTTATGCATAACGGACGTATTGGCAGCTTTTATTGGCAAAAGAGATAGCAACACGGTCACCGCCCCATTCTTAGCATGAGGGTCAACGGAGCGTCAACGATTTGTGGTCTTCTAAGTAGGGTAATTCACCAGTAACTTGGTCGTTTTTGTGCATACCGGACGTATTCGCAGCTTTTATTGGTTAAAGAGATAGCAACACGGTCTCCGCCCCATTCTTAGCATGAGCGTCAACGGAGTGTCAACGATTTGTGGGCTTCTAAGTACGGTAATTCATGAGTGACTGGGTCGTTTTTATCCATAACGGTCGTATTGGCAGCGTTCATTTGCCAAAGAGATGGCAACCCGGTCACCGCCCCATTCTGAGCATGAGCGTCAACGGAGCGTCAACAATTTTTGGCTTTGCATCTTGGGTAGGTTATGTTCTGATTGGTTACAGACATCCATGTATGAGATATTGGCAGCCTTTACTGGCAAAAACAACAGCGACATGCTCCCTGCGTCATCCTGAAAATAAGCGTCAACGGAGCGTCAACTGTTTTAGGACTTGCATATTTCGTAATCAAGGCATCGCGTGGAACTTCGCATGCATAACTGTATTATTGACCGCCTTGCTAGCCGAAAATACCATTTAATGAAGGTGAAACACAGATACCAAATTAATCAATATTGCAAACTGCTCAACATGCAAAAGCACATCATCGGTTGCTGAAAAAGCGATTCTGATCAGATACTATTAACACACTGCAAATACAAGAGCCTTATATGAATCTATAGATGGACCCGCTGGGCGACCCGCTTACAACCTGCCCTATTCAGACGGGTTGGGAGTTCACCATGGAACCGTACCTGCGTGCACAGTTTGGGTATATTGACGACCCGGACTCCCAATTTGGCAAAGGTTCGGTTTGGACCCGGACCCGGACCCGAAGTGATGGTCCGGAACCGTTGCTAACACTATATCCAGTATACAAAATTGCATGTGTATCTTTGTACTCCAGTCAGCATGTAGGTTTATAGGAACTCAGAGTGCAATATGGAAAAGATGCAGTGTTAGGAGCTCTGTCACCCCCTGGTCTCCAATTTGCACTCCGATCAATACTCATTGAGTCGCTATGAAATAACTCTCAAAATCATGCCCGAATTGCAGGTTTTCAACAGCTGCACCACAAATATTGCCTATAGTCTAAATCTGAGACCAGCAGGTGAAAGAGCTCCTGAAACTGCATAATTCACGTATGGATCATGTCGCAATAGGATCCGAACTCCAAAACTTATTTGGAGGCAAAATGCCGGGCTTCGAAGGGCCGGGTTTTCGGGTGGATACCAGCCCACAAACAACGCTCCGGGTTTTCCGTGTGGTAAGACCCATTCCAATGGTTCGGTTCCAGTTCCCACCCTAACCCGGAACCGTTGCTAACACTAGATATTTCAGTAACACAAGATACTAGTCAATATTTCATTGTAAACTATTACACATTCATTTGAATAGGGTAATATTGGTTAATTGAGTAGTATGGAATATTTGCATAAATGTGGCATGCATTTCACATTCTCACTACATTAAGGCTGCAACAGTAATAAACATGAGCACATACATTTAACTCTAACAGAATAAAGTAGCAATGCACCACATGGCATAGTAGTTACAAAGCTGTACTTATACTCCAGAGCAGGAGTTCAAGCACATGTATAAGCATCTGAGACAAGTATTTGTGCAGTTGAAATGGCAGCAGCAGCTGCCGAATGAAGATGGATGACACTAGGTTTTAAATACCGAGATAGGTAGAGATGTGCAGACATCAAGAGATCTATACATGTACCACTTATATAGTATGACTGCTATATTTCCATCAATGTGCATTGTTTAAAATGTGAGATCAATGTGATTCAATATATTATTGGTGGATCATTTCAATTTATTTCTAATACTACACTGCTGTAAAATTAATCACAAATGCGATTCAATTTGGATTCTTATACATTCTGAAATACCCTACAAGTTGAACTGATGCATACATTTACAGAGTATCTAGCATTCAGGCAGCACAAATTCACCATTACTAAATGCAGGTATTTTGGTATAGTAATCATAATTTTATTTCAAATTCAAAATCTGCTTTTATTCATTATCCTATAATTCTTTCAGCTGCTGTAGCTTCTACCCCTCAGGGACTCCCCTAGAACTTTGACTGTATGATAGTCTCTGAATCAAGACTAAACACACCAGAAACATTTGATTATAGACCCACATGATGCAATTTACCTTACGCTTCACAAACGATCACTCGAGCCAAGCCTGCTTATTCCAATGAGTTTTTTCACCCTGGCTACCAATCCAGACTTATCGCTTTGACTCCGCCACAGCATTCGAATTCCAACATCAGTTATCAACGTACCATAACTTCAGTTCCCAAAGAAGCTTGCACTGATGCAATATATCCGATTCCTCAAATCGCCCCGCTTCAAGGCGGGTAGGCACCGTGATGGCATAATATCTACCTTGATAACTGTATGTTCTGATTTAGGCGAGTCATTCATGGTTAGGGATAGCCCAATAATAGGGATTGTACGACATTGCAACGGAGCGGAAATATTCCGCAAGGAATTTTTGTGGAAGAGTGGTATGCGGACCCTCCAAATCAACATTACCGTGGATCGAGCCAGCTATTGTGAACCCATGATTCTTCAAGTTTCTACTGATGATGTGGCCGCGGATCAGCTATTCCTGGAACCGAAGACTACTGTTCTATCTGTTTGGAGTCCTCCTTTTGGTCTCAGTCATGAAACTGGGACCGAATTCTTGGTGGAACGCAGGTTAGACATTGGCTGCGAAACATATTTTGCCGTCTGGGAGGAAACTAGGGACAGCATTGCGAGGCATATTTGGGTAAAATGCCTTCTAAATTGCATATATAACTCCTGTTGTCTAACAGCGTGTCTCGTTGATATAGGACGGCGGTATAGCATTATCAACGTATCTTACTAGAGTGCTTTCATATACTGAACGAGGGTCTCTTGCCAAGTTTGACGAGCTTCTGCAAAGCAACCGATACCTGAATGTTTTGGAACTCGGTAGTGGGTAACGCATTCTCGCTCACCTATAATCATGATCACAGGTAGAAGCTCACATCATATGCGTTCCTAACTGTAGTTGTGGGATTGTCGGCCTGGCTTTGGCGCGGTTGCACAGCAATTGTCATATTACATTGACGGACTTAGCAGTAGCTACGGATATCATTCGTAAAAACATAGGAGACCAAAAGGATGTAGCGTTCCGTGTGTTGGACTGGGAAAGCGAATTACCAGTGGATATATCCTCACAGCATTTTGATGTAGTAGTTATTGCGGACTGCATGTACAATTCCGATGCTGCGCCATCATTGGTGTCCGTGGTTGCAAAGGTTGTGCAGGATGATTCCATCCTAGTTGTTGCCCATAAGAAGAGACATGTGAGCGAGGATCGGTTCCTCGATCTCCTGGAGGACTGCGGCATGGTATGTGAGGGTCGAACTCGAGTGGATATTGGGGAGGAAGACATGGATCTGGAGCCCGAAGGAGTTAAGTTGTATGTAATGCGGGATAAACATCAGGTAAAGAGTAGCACCAAAGCTCTAAATAATGAGCCACACATCTAGCTTCCAGCGACAATGGAGCGAATGTTCCTATCATAGGTACGATGAGCCCTTCGTAAGCGGTGTTTGCATATGAGTAACATATTTTACCGGGTGACCGCCAATGACCGGGAAACTGACCATCTGTGGGTAGCAATTATTGACCCACATGACCTCCAGACCTAGTAACTATTGGGGGTTGACTACCAACTCCTTCTCTCCCGTGTCCATGCTCCATTGTGACATCTATGTCCAGCATATTACCAATATATATGAGGGATTTCCCCCCTTAAATTCCTTCTCATGATATCTCGTCACCAGGAAAAATGACCTTATGTGATGCATAACTCATAAAGAAGCTATTTTTGGGATGGAAATCAATAGCATACTTGATGTGTGGCACTATGAGGTCCTAAGGACCTGCGCATTGACTAGATTACTGTGATACGCATGTGATTATGTATGCGTCATACTATACATCATGCTGCATTCAATTAAGCTGCCAAATGCGATTCATTACAAGCTCCCAAGTACGCTGCCTGAAGTACACTTATAATTGCATTCGATTGTACAATTCCAGCCTGCTTGTTTTATGCTCCCATGTAAGCTCTCAAGATGCTCTCAAGTTCACTCCAGGTAGTATGCTCCCAAGTACACACCACATACACTCCCAAGTACCCTTCGAGTACACTCCAATATACATTCGCAGGTTCATTACCATGTACACTCAGAGTATGCTGCCAAGTACACTCCCTAGTACAGTCCCAGTAAGCTCCCAAGTACAGTCCGAATACACACCCTAGTACAGTCCAAGTCTGCCCCAAAGTCCACTCTGAGTATGCTCCCAACTATACCTCTGAGTACATTCTGAAGTACACTTCTAGGCACTGTCTTAAACACACTCCCAATTGCACTCAATGGCACACTCCCAGCCTGTCTGATTGTATGCTCCCAAGTAAGCTCTCAAGACACTCTCAAGTATACTCCCAAGCATGCTCCATCAGCAAAATGTAAAATAATTTGAAAGTAATAACTGAACAACTCAGGAATTCTGAACAGCAACTCCAATCCTTTCAGGGGCTTCCAGATGCTCCCAGATGGGCCAAATGCAAATCGATGAGCTCTTCAGGTACTCAGAGACTACTTCTCCGGTGCTCCTCAATACTCGGGAACTTGTGGCCCAGAATCCAAGAATAATCGAAACAGTGTATAGTTGTCCTCAATATGCGACAAAACCAAACAATTGGGATGTGTAAATTTCAGAGGTATTGGGATGAATGACCACATTCCTAAAATTATTACGCAGCACCTCGAACCTTGAGCCATGCACCCCAGCACTGTTTTGTGTGATGTCTATATGAAACAGTACAATTTGAAAAGCTATCATACTTCTGTACACCTTGCATCCGGCATTCTACGTACTACGATACAGTCCAGTAGGTATCTCAATGTGCATGATTATGTATCCGCTACACACTATGGATTCTATTGGATGCAGCATTCGCTTGCACCTAATGTACAGGTCCAACAATTGCTCCGATGGGTACAATATGCATCCAATTAGTCAGTTAGAAAATCCAAATGAACCTGTCAACATAATCAGCCCATCCATCCGGATTTTTGTACTTTATAGAAATCACCACTGCATATTCTTGAGCTTGAGGATGTGCTACACATTGTTGAGGATTCTTGCACCTCTTCAAAAAGTTCAATATCGTTTTCCCGACTGGCAGGCACTCCTACAATTGAATGATCTGATTCAGTGGAGTACGGCTAGAGTATAATACAGGAAATGAAGGAACTCAACCTTGGAAGTTGTTATCAAGGTCATTCTCTTCAGTTTCAGTATATTGGACCCAGATGGTATAAGATTCAGGCCTGATCCCTTGGTTGGCATTGGTATATTCTACCTTGCTATCAAGTCCCAGACGCTCAACAGAAGTAGAGCAGTGAAATGGTTGACAATAGTACAACAGCCCATTTTGAAGTTTAATAAATATACTGTCTATGAGTACATTATGATCATATCCAAGCACCAGTCCACTAACTTTGTATCCCTGGTTCACTTCAATTTGTGCACGGAATAGCTGTCCAAAGTTGGAAATTCTGTAATCTACTGATGCATCTCTGAGTGAGGTTACTTCGATACTTCTGCACACTTTGCAAACATGAGTGTCTCTCAAATGATGTACCTGGTTTGATACAGGGTGGGAAAGTGGCTTGTTTTGACAATGCTAGAGGCGTAAAGGCAAGGCTCTGCATGCATTTTGCTGTTTATCAGTAGCACATAGTAGTTTGAAGACTGTTGCAGAGTCAATATCATACCCGCCTTGAAGGACAAGATATGACAGTGTCTCCTCAGTATAGTCAACACCAGTACACTGGTCATTATGCTTGAGCATATATCGAATCTATTTGACTTAGTTAGATGATTAACATGCCTCATTCAAATTGCTGATATTCAGCTGTTCAGAACTATCTGTGATGAAATTGTCACCAGAACCCATTTGCCAAATCGACCCTGATATATGGCTTTCAAGATGCATGTTTGGATTTGCAAAATGTATGACGCGCTGTTCAATTGTTTTCTGGAGCTCCTGGATGCCAATTGCCTTCAACCAAGCTTCCAACTCAATCAAGCAGATCGAGAACTCCTTCTTGAACTGCATCTGCTCATTCAAAGTGATACCATAAATCTCTCTCTGCTGCTAATTCCCCACACAGTCCATGTCAGCAATACTACAGGGGGTAGCTTCAGTCACAGCACTGGATCGATGGAGCTGCATTTCAGCACGCTTGTCAGGGGTCATGTTGACCCTCCCGTAAACCTCTCCTTCTGCAGCAGTTTTCAATTGCCCAAGTTTTGTGGTGAATATTCTTCTGGGACCGGTTACATCAGGGTCAACTTGAGGCAATTGTTGTGGCTGTCACTTGATGTTGAAATAATCTAGCAGAAAGATTGCATTTAACAGGTGTCACCTGATGGGTTTCACACTCGTATCACTCTTTTGTCTTCTGTTCATCATCTTCTGACCATTTGGTTGCCACTTGTTGGGCTCAATTAAGGCACACCTGAAATTGCCTTCATTTTTGTAAAGTAACCTTTTCAGTCCAGTACACAAGGACCTCCATTGCAGCATGAATGTTATCAATCATTTGTTCAGGTAATTGATGCCATTCTATTGCCAACTGATCATTCACTTTGGCCTTTGCAGACTTCGACATTTTCTGCTCTTGAAAAGCACTCATTGTGGTGGTATAATGGCTGGAGTGCATTGTCTGATGCTTCACAGGTTGGATAACAGCGATTTTGTTGGCTAATGTTAGGGGTTCTCTCCTATTAGCGGTAATGATACATGAATGGATTGCAGCAAGCACACGTGACTAATCGTGTGGGTACAAGGTCAAGTGCAAAACACCTGCTTGTGGAACATCATGGTGATAGTTAGCCGAGTAATCCTTAGCGGGATGATACTTGGGCCGCGTGTCGATCAATTAGTAAATTGGTTCACCCTGACTAGCCGATTCACTTATGATGATGCAATTATGTCGCCATTACTGGGAAGTGAAAAAATCTTCAGCAGTGCGCATAATTATTGGCCACACCTACTATATCTTATCTAGCGGGACAACACAGAGTTAAGTTGCGCTTGCGCAGAATTACGTGTGCAGCAGATGATAACGCAATATGCCAGAAAGTGGGAATCTGTAAGCTCACGCACCAAGCGGTGAGAAAACCTTGCGGCTCTCCTTGGTCTACGGAACGTTGAGACCTAAGCATGTGGTGTCTGATCGATTAATTACATTGGCTGAAGCTAAGAGGGCAGAAGCGACCCTGCTCATTGGCTTGAGTTAGTATCCATCGCAACGTCATACAAGTTAAATCAATACGACGTATGCGTGTCATAATCTATGTTGGAAGAGTTTTGGTTGGTCGCCCATTAAATCTCTGACGCAATGCCAAACGTCCTTATCTAAGGTTAGGCAATTAATAGCGACGAGCTATAAAAATATATTACGATAAGCGCTGATAAGACTACGAGTCATCAGACGTTCAAGCTACTGAACAAATGGGAAGCAAAATGTCTAAGTTGAAGTTATGAGTTGTCATATTATGGGCGAGTGATATCATGATATGAGGTTGGCCCGACGTGGGGGCGTAACGCCTTATAACCACTTATACATGAACACGATAACCAAGTGGAAATTCGTGGCCCTATCAATGAGTCACTTAAGCTGACTCGGCGATAAGCTATCAATCAAACTATGTGTCATGGCGGTAATCGAAAGGCAAGCTTGACCTGAGGATCCGACTATATAAAGACTCGCATTGTCCCCGACAATGAAAAGAACCAAGCTCTAGCAGCAATCCACAGTCAGACATTACAAGCGAAGAACACCTTAAGATATTATTAAAAATTCTATCTACGGAAATACTCAACATTACTTCCCTAACTCATTTACATGAATATTCGTTATATGTGTTCATTCAAACTGACACAATCTCAATACGCACACAAAGCGGCCATTGAAACTATCTGAGATCAACTTCGATACATCAGCGAGCGGCGTTTAACCCACATCTACCGAGCGCTTTCACTTTACGTCGTTATACTTGGTATCGAATACGACATGCACCGGTACATCACTACAGGGTTGTTACCTTTCGAAGAATATTCCGAAGAGCGACCTTGGACAGACGAGGATGAGTGGTGAGCTCTTACTAGTGGAACTAGATAATCCAGGTTGTGTCTTGGGAAAGATGAGGAGTTGAGGAAAGAGGAGAAGGTTTAGATAGGCGGCTTTATTTAGTCTAATATATGTTGTATTGATTATTGGGCCTAAATATCCCCGTAACAGCTAACAAGGAGAGAGAATTCACATAATGCCCGCACCGCTCCCATTACCATTGTATCAGAGCCTCTTTCTACCACACATTTCCCATCATCATTTGAGGCCACGAGAAATGGAGTGCAATCCATTACCAGTATTCTGATCATTCCACAGACCTCTTATCTAGTGTTAGCAACTGGTCCAAATTCGCTGTTCGGTTCCAAGTCCGGTTCCAACCCGGAACCGAACTGTTGCAACAGGTTTCCACACAACACCCAGCATTTCAACATAACAACTTTGCCTCCAATTAAGTATTTGAGTTCCGTTCATATCATGATATGATCAGTACGTAGATTGTGCAGTTCAAGCCGCTCTTTCACCTCCCAATCTCAGATATGTGATCAGACCTATATTCGTTGAGTCGCTATCGAAAACCCACAGATTTCGCTCTAATTTTCTCTCTTTTCACAGCCACTCAACAAATATCAGTCGTATTGCAAATCGGAATGCGCGAGGTGAAAGAGCGGCCAGAACTGCACAATTTACATACTGACCACGTCACAATACGATGAGATCTCAAATACTTAATTGGAGCCAAAGTTGGAGGAACCGTAAAATGGAACCGTGGTCTGGTTCAAACCCGTGCCCGAAACCAGTGGGTACACCTGCATTCCGGGGAGCAACCCGGACTGAACAGTCCGGTCCGGTTCCAAACCCGGACCGCTGCTGGGTAACCCGGAATGGTTGCAAACACTACTCTTTTCACTCACAGGTGCTGCATTTCAATAAATCGAATTGTGTAGAGAATCAAAGAAGGCCTGGCTATCATGGTACAAAGGTAAATTGATTATCAAATTGATCCTTGATATTTTTCACTTCCAGGAATTTGTGCAGGAAGTGTAATAAGTCCTGAACCTGACTCAGGAGCAGCTGATGCAATTCGTCAGGCAGCCAAAGCTGATAGACATCGTAGAGAGGGTAATGCCAGAACTGGTTGCAGGTTGGGTGAACACCATGAGTGTGCAGAGCATCAATTCTAGTTTCCTTGAGAAACGTTGTGTAAACATGCCAATCTTGGGAGTGATCGAGGGATCGAAAAGTTAAATACCGCATTGGTGCACCTTTAGGAATTTCACACATCAGGCATGAGTGATATGAGACTTGGGCGACCATCACTGGTTTTGGATAATCCCCAACCCAGGCAGCAAACAGAGGGTAACATTGTCTCTGGATTTGATCTACACAGTCCCATTTCGAGCCTGCACTAGATATGTCAAGATTCCTGAGTGTTGACAGCGCAGTTGCAATTGTGGTATGCCATGCCTCTTCATTGATTTTGGCACCCTGCAGAATACAGCAAATCAGCTCAGCGAGTTTCCAGGTGTGGATTGTAGGTGTGCAGCGGATTTCATTTCGAATATTACTATTTTTGATATAGTGTGAACTAGTATGCTGAACGCCTGAAAAATTGATCGTGTGAGTCTCGTCGCATGCACAAATGCCTGGCACAACCTTCGCTCCAGCAGGAAGTTGATGCTGGGTATCCCACCACAAATTGCCTGTGTTTGTCACGCTGTATATTCCATGACTTTCCTAGTCTGTGAGGCACACTGGTTCAACACCAAGGTGTACCTGGAATGGGAGATGTGCCCAAAGGCTTGATATACATTTGATGATATCCCTCTAGTAAAATATTCCAAAGATATGTGAATGATCGTCAATTCAACTTTTATTGCCAACACAAATATTGCATTCAGAGAGCAGCCTATGAAGGGCATCTGCTCATTGAAATAATCTGATTTTGAAGTTCTCCAGTCAATGCTCAAGATGGTGATCAATCGAGGTTTTGGTGTCCTGGTTAAATCATTGAGCTTGTTGAAAGTCGGATGGGGACCAAACTGGATACCATGGATTCTGTAGCTCTCAGTACCCACAATCCTTCTTATACGACGCAGTTTCTTTGCCATTCTCATTCCTCACAATATTGACCACACCAACTACCTTGGGATGAGCTTTTGCCTTGGTTGGATCGGGGGTAAATATCAGATGAAGCTTCTGGGGCGCTATCGTTTCTTCAGCTGGAGTATCTTCAAGTGGTCGTGCACCTGGAAGATCATCTACTGGTAGATCATCATTAGTTGACTAGCTCATCAATGGTCATTCAGGTGCACCTGCTGAAGTCAAACTGTGATTACTTGGGTCGATTGCATACTGCAGGTCGTATAATCCCCTCTAGTAATAACACTTGATTCATCATTATACTGCGACAATGTTCATTGTAAACCTCCAGTTGGGTCTCATTGAATGATATATTTTTGCAGCTAAAGAAGGTAATGTGTTCTTGATGAGTGTTGACCATAATTGAGAAATGGTCAGTGTCGACGCAGTATTACCAACGGTTCCGGATTGCCGCTTTGGGTCGCAGTCCCGGTTGAAACCGAAGCATTGCCAAATCTGCATTCTGGGTCACCAATTGACCCGAACTGCCAATTCAGATATGGCTCGACAGAAATCACCCATCCCATCTGAATTGGGTGGGTTAGTGGGTCGCCCAGTGGGTCCATCTGTAGATTCATATAATGATTTTGTATTTACTGTTTGATAATAGTATCATATTAAAATCACTTATTCAACACGCAGTAATCTCCGTTTCCAGGTTGTGCAGTTTGCAATATCGATTATTTTGGAATCGGTGATTTTCCTTTTATATTTCCTATTTTTGCTTATAAAGGAAGTCGATGGTTCAGTGATGGGCTCCAGTATCTGCGCAATGCCGAGATTACCCAATATGCAAGACCAAAACTTGTTGACACTCCATTGACATCGATTTTGATGATGGGGTGACATTGATGCCATGCACTGCTTTGCCTGAAAAGGCTGCCACTACTTTGTATATGAATTGTTGCCACAATGTGACACTATGATTACACAGGATGCAAGACCAAAAATTGTTGATGCTCCGTTGACGCTCATTTTCAGGATTGGGCGGGCACAGGCCACTTTTGTTTTTACCCCTGAAGGAGGCCAATACATCCATTATGCATGTCTGCAACAAATCGCCACCGAGATTACCCACAATGCAGAGCCAAGAATCGTTGATGCTCCCTTGACACTCATTTGAGACAGCGGCAGTAAACGTGTCCCTTTCTGATTTGCCCAGACAGGCTCCCAATATGTTGGTTATGCATAACAGCGACCAAATCACTTTCAATTACCTTACTTAGAAGACCAAAAATTGTTGACACTCTGTTGACACTCATATTGATGTATTGTCCACTCAATATGTGCTGCCATCGATAATTGTATTCATAATTATTGGAACTTATTCGTTACCTTTCTGACTGTTTTGAGACTCCACCCTTTGGTAAAGTTGAGCCAGTGAGCAATATTCTTGTACTGGTCTCTCTCATTCTATTAGAATAAATATATCTTGCTAAATGATTTGTTTTGCCCGCTATACTTCTGTTTATTAACAATCATTCACATGCAACTGCTCACTATTCTCCAATAATAGTTCTCCAAATGAAATTCTCGGTCAAGCAACATAAAGATTCTGCTGAAAACATATGGACACATTCTGTCCTACATTTTCTTGTTTCACTTCTTCCTTCTCGCTTCCATTGCATTGACCATCATCAACCCCTTTTCAGCGTCTTTCTTTGGCCTTTGTGGTGGCTGAATCGATCTGCGAATAATTGGTGCAGCACTCACAACCCGCTGCTATGGGCTTTCCGGATCCTCGATGCCATCGTATGGCTCTAGATCGGATGCAGCGTCTGCTTCCCAGTCATCTTCACTCTCATTTGGATTATCCAAGTCACCATTCCAGTTCAGCCAATTATCGGTGTCCGCAATGCTTTTTTTTTTTTGTTTCAATCATGCTGTATTTACTCTACTTAGAGTATGACAGTACTCAAATCCCCTCCCCCTCCGGGTAAACCGGCTGGATGGGGGAACTCCCCAACCTCTACCCTTGCTTCCCCTTTCCACCATGCCCCTACCCTTTCTACCACACCCTCGACCGTTCTCTTCGTGTCTGGTTAAGGATATACCAGAATGATTGTTGGGGAGATGGCACTGGGATTCGAACCCATAGCATGCAGCTAGTAGTATAGCAGCAATACTACTACACCACGTGGGCCATCCCCATGATGGCAATGCTTTCAGGTGCACCATCCTCATCACTTTGGGCCGGATGATGGTTGTTTTATTCTTCTGGCAAACATTTAATACTTGAGTTTATCCTCCAGGGAGGTCCTTTGCAAACCAAGCTGGTGGCAAAGGTGATTTTTCTAACAATTGAAATGCAGCCACACCATCATGTTGAAAGTTTGACCAGGATGCTTTGATGAACTTATCAGTATCTGAAATGTATCCTACAGCTTCCATTTGCTCGGATTGAGTGCAAGATTTCTTTCCGTCTAGCAGGTAGGTTTTGGCTGCTCTAACAGATCCCCAAAAAATCATGGACCTCAGCCATTCTGTGCCATTTTCTTTTCTCAACCTCTCTCTTCATTTCCAAGTCATTTTCAGTTTCATGGTATCCTAAGCAGGGTCATTGCCTGCCAGTATGCTGCGATTGCCTCAAGCAACCTGCCTTGCTATGACATCTTTGCACAGAGTCTCGCCTGTGGGTTTTGACTGCTTCCAGCCGATAACATTTCACACAAGGGAAAAATTGGCCGCTGCCCCGACACCAGGTGGTATGATAGCGAATATATTGCGGGCCAAATTGCAGAGATTGGCATGCTTTGAGTGCGTTTCCACATGTTGACGCTGCCAGTCGGTGATATCTGGTATCCAAATTATACTGCTAATCTCACTCAGGTCAGAGTCGTAATCAATGAGATTTGGAATAACTAGCCCTCTGTTCAGTTGTGATTCAGGAGCTGAATTCAGGAAGAGCCTTGCGGCTGTCAATAAGTGTGCTGTGCGACCGCCTTATCCACGTGTCATTTCAGCCACATTTTTAGGCGTTATGAATCCTTCATCATCTCAGAACAAATCATATGGATCAAAGGAGAATTGACCAGATCCAGAAGCTGTGGCGGAGGGGAAGCCATTGTTGCTTGGTACTCTTTAGTGTTTAATAATGGGCAAATATCTTTGTTTGGCACAGTATACATTCTCCACATACTTCAGAAATGGCTCTTGGTATTGGGTAGTATAAGCAGTCTCAGTCTCAGGAATACTATCCATTCCCATGTCCCACTTCCTGAACAATCGCAACTTCCGGAGATGATCAAGGATTAGTGCTGAAATGAGACACATACCCATTGTTGGAGTAACTTCAGCATAATATTAAGACAGCTTCTATCGCATAAACCTCGCAGTGAAGTATAAGTTGTTGTTTCATTTAGTCTTCTTCTTAGCTACAGCTTGCATACTGCCATCCATATAATCGAACATGACATTGTAAAAAGTGATAACCTGATGCAGAGTAAGCGGATGACTTTTCGACATCTTCAGGGTGCAGTATCGGAATGGCCTTAAAACTTCCAGGACATACTACATAATGGTTCATTCATCCGGTGTTGTGAAGAGCGGACGGCAATCACTGTATTTAGGAATCCTGAGCCACCTGCAGGTGAATTCTCGTAATCATTAGGCTCTCTCAAGCAACCCCAGTGTTGAATTCCATCATGTTTTGGCATCCGTAGTAGGTAGTACTGTGATCCATACATTGGCTTTTTGACAGTCGATGAACTCGTTTCGACGACCTGGTGTCCGCTAAATACTCAATCCAACAAGCACTTGCTGCTATATGATGGTCAGTTTCAGGACTTTCAAATTTTCTTGAAATAGGTACTTTCTCAATTATCTTTGCAAAACCTGGTTTCATGGCTGACACCTTGTTGATTCTAGCGTTGCCATCTTTTCAAAGTCTATGATGCTTCTCAATGTCTACGCTGTGATTCTCTCCAAATTGCTGATCACACTGATGGGTATCTCAAGACTTGGAGCGGCCATTTACACCGCCACTACTTATGAATGCACCGAAAGCATGCTGAATAACTTTTGCCATGCATGGGATGTGGTTTCTCAATAGAGGCCACTTAATTCTGGAGGCCTGAAAGGTTGATTGTAGCGACCAAGTCATCAAGTTGTTTGAGGAAACATTATCAGTCATAATTCCAAGTATACCGCCATCGGTAAGCTCAAAACGATCAAGCTCTTCCTTCAATATCATCACTAGGCTTGCTGCAGTATGGGGACCATTGACCTATCATCCTTATTCAGCTACCGAAATAGACACAGATTAGGCTATCAACCTCATCGAATCCCAGTTGTACTTCTTGCAATACCCAATTTCTGTCCAGATGGTAAGGAATGACTGATGGTATGGCTGATTGATTTGTGGATGTCTACCTGTCTAAAGCTTAACAACATTTATTTCTTGATTGCAATTGCTTGTTAATTGCATCCACTGTCAGTGTGTATGCCCTCCAGCAAATGTCGCTCGGTGTGCTGGCGGACAGTAGCGCCAAGTCGCTTTGTACAGCGTTATATGACCTTTGTAGCTCGAGGTTAGAAATAGCGTTCGATGGAATATGAGCCAAAAGAAATCGTAGGATGAGGTTGCAATTCCGGGTGTCATGGTGAAATTTGGCAGAGTGAAAGTCCTTCTCTGCCAATTTAGAGCATTTAGTCCATCAACTGAGTTAATATGGATAAACCTAAATGTCAAATCTGAATGTCCTTTGTGAACTTACCAGTGTAATTCCTTGACTGCCTTGTCTCTTCAGTTTGGCCAAGGCAGTTACATCGACCGTTGAACAGGTCAATTCAGTAACTTCCAACTCTGTTACTTCATTCAACGTTGAGATGTGCATCTTTCCAGCAAGTGTTTCCACATTGAGCTAGTCCCATGTTCTGATGGATGGCAAAGAAGTTGATGAGAAATGATACATACCATGCCGGAGGTGCCAGTCTCCCCAATTTGGCAGTGTACATATTAACACCACAAAGCAGCATGTCTAGAATAACTCCAACCAATAGAACGCTTCGAGCCCACATTCATAGAAGCCCACCTGCTATCACATATGATTTGTAAAGCAAGGTCACTCAAATCACGAATAAAGATGTGTTCATTTTTGGAAGATATCATAACCTCGAGCAACAATGTAGTTCAAGATTTCAAATCCACCATCGCGGTACGAATTTGAAAGCTGAGCAATTCGACTTGAGAGATCATCAAAAGTAATGTTGTAGTCAAGTAGAAAGCTGGTTTTCAAGGTTTCACTGTACAGCCAGGAGGAAGAAGAAAGTAAGACCTGCGAGACCTTGCATGCAGATTGGTGAAGCTGTATACAGAGAAATATTGAAAAGACTGACCGTTGAAAACTCATTTCAGGACCAATGCCATACAGTGTGTTGCTGTGTAGCCTGCTGAGACCCCACAAAACTGTTGACACTCTGTTAACGCTCTGTTGACACTTTGTTGATGTGCTGTTGACGCTCTGTTGACACTAATTTTTAGGAGCTGGTTGTGATAGTGTCAGTACCACATTTGCCCATACAGGGAGCCAATACTTTGATTATGGGTTCGTGCCATTGCACAGCCCTTTGATTATCCAAAATGCAAGACCAAAAATCAGTGACGCTCCATGGACGCTCAGTTTTTGGAGGTGGTAGCAATATTGTCACTAGCATTTTTGGCCATAAAGGCGGCCAATACTTTGATTATTGGTTAATGTTGGTGCACAGCCCTTTGAATATCCAAGATGCAAGTCCAAAAATTGTTCACGCTCCATTGACGCTCATTTTTAGCGGATAGTAACAATGTTGTGGCTAGCATTTTGGCTGACAAAGGAGGCCAATGCTTTGATTATATATGACAGCGACCAAGTCTTTGTTTCATTATCAGACTGACAAAACCAAAAATCGTTTATAATCCATTGATCATTTCTACGATGGGGCAATGAGCATCTAGCTTTCATTTTTGCATATAAAGACGGCCAATAGATCGACTTTAAAAGGATGTGACTATACAGCCCTTTGATTGCTGAAAGTGTAAGACAAAAAATCGTTGACGCTCCATTGACTCTCACTGTAAAGACATACTATCAGTCACTGTATGCTCAACAATTGTATGCAAAAATGCATATGGTCAGTAATGATAGCCAATGAATGATTTGTAGGTATATAATCATTTGCATCGAAAAGCGTCGAGGGCTCCCAATTCCTGACCCACCACTATCCATTGTACCTGTGTGATGAATGACATAGGCCTATCATGTTATAGCACTTTCGGCCAGCAATTTATGGCATGTAGATCCATCCAATTGTTTTTGATATTTCTAGCCCGACTTCCTCACATTGCTTTATCCAGCTCCTTCTCCTTGATTTCCATAACCTACCAAACGCAATACTTGAATTCTTGTTCATGTGCCCCACGTCTGAGCAGGTTGGTATGCAGATGGATGCATAGATGAGTGCAGCGTGACAGTTGTCAATCATACAGATTGGTAGTGCGCATCGACTACTCCTTCTATGACTCGTCTGACATCACTGACTTAAATTTTGCTCGTAAATTTTGTCTCGAATATAGTTTTTGGTTTCCCACTTAATAGAAATGGGCAAGCTGATATCATGGTTGTTGGTCATCTATCAACTTGATCTGGAGTCTAGAACTTCCGTATGGCCCATACGACCCTTGCACATGCACAGACGAATTATCATGTCTTACAATTTGGTCACTGCAATCAAGAAAAAGCTGACAAGTTGGAAAATTGGTAAACAAATGCATCTGCAAAATGTATCTTGGTCACCGGGAGCCTTCAGCAGTGTCTGAGAGGTTGTGTAGTGTAAACTTAGAAGCGTCCATTGCAGGAGAGAATCAGACCTTAGGAGGGCATTCCAACCAGCGTTCGGAGTAGGTGGGATCTCTGATGAATTGTTCCGGTGTATCACAGGCGTCATTGTGAGATTTTCCGGAACATGTGGCAGCGCCGGAGTGTTTGGGGTCCTCCCTTAACAGTCGATAATGGTACTTGTTATGTAAGCCAAAGATGAACACTAGTTGATGGACAATTAGAAAATTACCTATTCTAGGCTCGACAGGTGTCCAGGCCTTTTGGCCTTTAGCCGGGCTTCAGGACAAGTTGCAAGTTGATTAGATCGGAGATGGCATTCTCTGAGCAGAGCCGTTTTGATGATGCTGCAACCTTGGTCTTGCTTACAAAGGTGCCAGTTGTTTCTAACTACTTTCATTCATTGGTGATGTGCATATGGGGATTATCCCTAAGTGCAGGACAATCAAGTCAAGCAATTGAGTTGGCTCTCCTGCCTTCCATTATGACTATGGATAGGACCAATATTGGCACACCCTGGCACTGCCTAAGGTAGTACGAGATTGAGGGAATTGTGACTTTTGAGAATACTCTTTTGATTGAGTTTGAAAGAGCTTTCTGCGAGGTCGGTTCATATTAGGTGATATGAATTGATGCGTCAAATTCTTCGTGGCAGAGCATTGGTTGGTATACCAAATGATGACGCTTTGAAAAAGCAGCATCAGGGATTGAGGCGTTGTCCACTATCCACTGAAGGTTGCGAGATATCTAAGTTAAAGCGAAGAGTCTGATATAGCGTATTGCATATGAGACGGTTGCAAGATCCCGATAACTATAGGGATTCGTGGCCGGATGGTCAGAGAGTAATTCCGAGACTAAAGGAAGACTATATCATAGTTCAAAGGATGAAGACAGGAGGACCGGAAAGAGTTCTGGGGAGTAACTCATTAAACCACTATCATCATGCCAAAAGAGCTATAAAGAGACAACAGTGCTTCGGCATTGAAAGAGACAGCCCAACAAACCCGAATGAATATTGATACGTCCCTGCGAAGAAGAAACTGAAATATGATTAAGTTATCAGTTGGTATTTATTATTATTATTATTGAGTATAATAGTATTATCTATTAGGATTGTATGCGGTTCCCCCACCTTATAGTTGAGCACAAGCTGAATACAGAGTACGACGTAATAGTTTCTGCCTTATCCCTGTTACTGGATCGATTCAAAAAGAGGATCAGTTATTCGCACCGCAGTGTATATGGTGCCGGGCAAGTATAATCCAGTTTACGGAGATATTAATCAATTATCGACAGTATTAAGTATTTCTATCAGCATACGTTAGGGACTGTGTAGTTACGCTGTTGCCGAGCCAGGACACCAATGGGACTATAGTTCAGGAATCTGATATTCCTGCCTTGGATCTCAATTCACAGTCCAATATTGAGGAGCATTTGTCGGACGAAGAATTAGAAGTTGATTCTCGAGTCAACAGACGTATACAGTTAAATACAAATAATTTTTGACTGGGGTTCAAGAAGAAACCAACATATCAAGAACCTACCATTCTTCAGCTTGAGCAACATTATGGCAAGCAAAGCAAGATTCAATGGAAGCATACGAGGGCACGCCTTCAAGATGAATATGTGAATATATAATATTGAGGGAGATTACGCTTACGACGTAATATTGCTGATAGTTTCTCAACGCCAGATTTATCAAAGAATTGTAAAGGAAGAGTGTTGTGGTGATAGGTGTCAATTTAGATTGCACTATCAATGGGTGAGATATTACCACCACCATATTAATTCGTCGCCGAGATCAATTATATGATGATATATTAACTAATCACCGAGATTAATTCTATGATTATACATTACTGTATTAGTTAACCACCAAGATCAATTATATGACCAAACATTACTTTAATTATCAAGATTGATTTAGATGTATTGTGATTATTGCACTACACCGTGATAAGATGTAGTCGCTATCCAGTTGATAGCATCTGTGATGATTATACATATTTGTCGCTTGTGTGTGTACGATTTATACAGAGTTCCAATACATTTCGTCTGGAGATACGCATAATGATATAGGATAGGAACTACAGCGGAGTATGACGAAGTACGTACTCATGTATTCTAGTATACTTGATGTATACTTACCTAGGCCATACCGACCCCGTAACATGCAGAGAGCTTTGTGTTCACCTGGGACTGTCACCGAACCAAAGTGGAAATCACAAACAGACGCTGAGAGATGCCTGGGTTCCGCTATATATTCATTCGGAGGACTGCAGGCATTATCAGAGACTCACAGGATGTCCACAAGCAGTCAATTTCCCTCAACAGTGAATATGCCGCATGAATTATCATTCATTATGACTTTTCAATCATACCAGCTACCATGTTCTTCAACATTGATTGTTTGCCTCGCTACGTTAAGGAATGAAAGGAAGAGGCAAGCGATTCGAACATAAATGCAGGTACACTGAAACAGTAACCCGAGTAAGCAGTCAAACAGTATCATTCATACCTGGTGTCAATGTCATCCACTACCACTAGCATCTCATCAGGGCCAACGAAAGCAGAAACACACAATTCATCAATGGGGCAAAGATGCTGGAGGCGCTCCTTGTATTTGCTGATTATTCGTACCTGGCAAGTGGCTGAAATTGAATTGCAATGTCATTTGGCTCGATTGGTGATATCTAACACAAGTGTAATGGGATGATAGCTAGCTGCAAACCAAATGGGGGTTTGAAAGGCAATATGATATATTCGGATGAAAATGGGGACCCACTACCAGGCAAAGAAGAGTGCACAGAAGGTGTTGGAGGAGCACGGAATGAAACAGAAGAGTGCCACATCCAGGCCACAAAGTGCCCAAGGGGATTGAGGAGTGTGCAAACTATCGGAGGAGGACTGAAAGGTGGGTGTGGGGTCAGGTGTGTGAAATCAAATAGAGGAGCCCCTATCCAGGCAGAGGAGCACTAATGGCAATTGAGAAGTGCTCTCCCAGCAGAGGAGCGCCAAACAGGGGGAGGTAAGGAGTATGGAATGATATATAGGAGTGATAATCCAGACCGTCGAGCACCGGTGGGAATTGAGGAGCTCCCATCCCAGGCTGAGGAGCGCAGAATGAAATACAGGAGTGCCAATCAAGTCAGAGGGGATTGAGAAGTGACTATCCCAGTGGAGGAGCGCTGAAAGAGGAGGAATTGACTGCGGAATAAAATAGAGGAGAATGAATCTAGGCTGAAGAGTGCCGACGGAGACTGTGGAGTGCCTATCCTAGTGGAGTTGCACTGCAGGGTGGGGAGAGTTCGAAGTGGCCCACCAATGTGTGATTGATAAGTGCAGTGGCTTCTGGTGTAAAATTTGCCACAGGGGATGGGCAAAATGTGCCTTGATATTTATCTTGAGAAATCATCACCGTGGCCATCTTTCCACTGGCAAATTCAGACAGTGCACAATGCATATCTGCGGCTGCCAGTGCTAAAGTCTGCAGAGCGAGAGGTTGGACATACTGGCATGTTGTTGCCTGGCACCCCGAGCTATTGCCGACAAAGAACAATTGATGGTAAATGGGATTAACGATTTGAATTCCCATAAACCACAATATCTTATCATCAACGACCTTGCAAAGATATGCATCACTAAACAGGAGCTCCTTAACCTGGATCCGAAGCTGAGTCTCAGAGAGCAAATTCACCTGGTAACTATGGTCAACAGTTCGACGAGCCTAATCTGCCAACTATCCTCAAATGGTACTTAACTTCGGATTAAACAATGTATACTTTGGGGCGTTGTCAATATCGTAAATCAGATGAAGGTGCGTTGAACAGAATCCAAGACTTATAGGTTCTCGTGTTTGCAGATTAATTTTGAGAGATTGACCACTGCACAATTGACACACAGATGGTGTGACTACAGGAGCACCTGTTAATGCCCACTGATGATTGTGAGCTTCAATGAGTGGTTTCCAAGCTTCTTCAATCATCGAGTACTTGTCATCGGAAGATATTGGCCTAAGAGTCTTCGTGAATACAATTGCCTCCATGAACCTCTTTGCTACCTCAAAAGGGTTAGTGAAAGTTCTGTTAAGCACTTGCCTGGGGTTGTGGAGCATTCTGGTCTCCACTGGACTTGAGATGCGGCAGCACCTGGGCAGATAGTAAATGGTCAGACCTGGATAATTTGTTGAGGAGGGCTGACTTGTGGTGTTTGAGCAGTGGTGGTGCCATTGACCCAGGTGGTTTTCGGGAATTTGGAAGCGGAGGGTGTGCAATGATAGTTCTGGCACTGTTCCGTTTCTCGAGCAATGGAACCCTTGTAGTTTGTAACGAGTTGTTCTGGTGCACCTTGCCTAGATGTAGGACATCCAGCTGGTGATCGAAATCATCTTCTTCAATATTGGATCATATGGTGGACTCTCCGGTGTCCTCACTTGCGTCATGACCATTCTCCCAATCAGTATCGTCATTCTCCTTCACTAATGATATCAGGGACATTAGTCATCTGCAATATGATGGATGAAGGCACATAATTGAAATGCAAACATTTGATGGACAATGAAGATTGGCTGCTGTGTTGAATGCAAGTGCTCTCTCTAGGTGTGCTTCTTGATTCATCTGTGAATAGTGATTCCTCACCTGGCTGGGTGTATGTTCCATTTGCTGTAATGAAGATAGACAGTTGGGGAATGTGGGAGAGAGTAGTGTATAAGCAGTAAATATAGCATTAAGTGCAATAGAATGATGGGAGAAATGGTGCAACAAGTTGCACATGGTCGAGGAGGATGCAATTCGAGGCTCGCCTTGACGGTTTCAAGAGAGATGACTTCAATGTTTCACCTGTATTTTGAGAACAGCAGTCCAGTGTTTCGATTTAGGATGTTGTCAGGTGAACCACAATGGATAGATTTCTTCCCAGGTGCGCCGGAATAAATGGATTCCTAATGCCAAACATTAGCAACACTCATCAAGAACATTCTGTATAAATGAAAGAATTGGAGGTCGGCTAAAGCCAATGTACATTGAACAGAACAACATGCACCAGAACCAGACGCACCGGAAGAAAACTTGCGACATTAACCAATTCTTGGTGCTGGCCCAATAGAGCACTGAGAACTGGAATGTAAACATGTGCCCCTGCATACTTGAACTCCTCAAAACATAATATTTATGTGTGAAAGCTCAATCATTTAAGGTGACTGCATGGCATAGAACTCATGCAGCATTGAGAATCTGCAGAACTCGATGAGTGATGGCTGAGTTGAAAGGGTTCATACTTAGTGTGTTTTCGATCAAGGAGATATATGAATCTCTGTATGCAGTATATCTGCCGGAAGCACACACATGTATTCATGATATTGTATTGTATCAGATTGCTGTAGCAAAGCTCGAGGTTGATAAGGCAATATCGTACGCATAACTTCCCTTCCATGTGTTCATCTTGGCCATGTCTGCAGAATTTGCTCCACAACAACATTGCAGTCCATGGTGGAGGGAGAGAATTTGGTATACTAAGGTGAGATACAAGCATAGAGATACAGGTGTCGAGAAAGAATGGTAAGGTATGATGGATGATTCAGGGGTAATAGTATTGATTCGAGCACTGATGGATTGCATGATTGCTAACAAATGTGTCATAAATACTCACTCACATTCTGATTTTGCACCTAATATCTAGTAAGTTGCACACCACTAAATCTCATACTTATTATGCGTCTCACTACTACAATATAGGGTTAAAACGTGATCAGGTTGAAAGCTATATGCTATGATGGTATAAATGCATAGTGAGACATTATCTCATAGCTGGTACAGAAATGGGGATTGCATGCATTCAGTTCCAGGGAATTGAGGTGCACCGAAGATTGAATGGTAATGTTAAGATTCATTGGCTGGGGATTGCAGGCTCGCCTTACTATGAGAGTTAATTGCAACCTTTGAAATTGTCTTGTCTTCATTTGAGCTTGCAAGATTCTCTCTCTTCGAACTTCTCTCATGATGGAACTCTGTTCACATAATCTATCTTAATCAATGAGTTTTGGCAGTCCAAACATACATTTACTTAGAATCGAGTTAAGTCTGCATTTCAAGCATTGAGACTTTAGGCCTGTTTGAGTAAGTGCAGTACATGGGTGAGCGGGAGTTGCCAGCCATCATGTTGAGTCACTGAGCAGAATCTGTCTTTTGAGATTCTCGATCTCAGGCAGCAGCTCTTTTGAGAGAGCACAATGTTGTGGAAGCTATTTTAGGATTTGGAAGCAGAGGTCCAAACATACTACTTAGGCAATATCGAGTTAAGTGAGGTTGACAATTGGCCAGGTCTATGCATGTATGGTTTAGTTGTGCAGGGCTACCTTCCTCCGATGCACAGTTGACATGGAGCTAACAGTTCAAAGCATTTTGGTGGCAGCCTTCACATACTGATGAAGCAGCGATTGATATCATAGCAGAGGCCGAGCGGGATGAGCCGCCTGCACTTAGATGCGATGTGTCTTGATAGATGACAATCTGAGCGCACCGCATCCATTCATTCAAAGCCGAAGAAAGCATGATGAGAATGAAGCAAATGAAAATAAAAAGTGCACTATGGACTGGCTTACATGTGGTTCAGAGGCTTATAGTAGCTTTTGATACATGCCTGGGCTGGAATGATACATGCATAATGCGTTGCAGCTTGTCAAAGTTGGCTTCAGATAAATCCAAGAATGTCATTCTGGACTGGATTGCAGATCTCAGTTGTGCACAAACTTCAATCATAGGCCAGGACAAACCCAGCAGCACAAGCTGCAGCGTAGCCGTGAATACCCAACGTGTATCTCAGTCTCCCACTCGCGGCGATGTAGATCTGATGTGTGCCAGAACGAGTATGATATTGCTACACAAGCCCCGGCTTTGACAGGAATACATCAGCAAAATGTAAAATGGTTTGGAAGTCATAACTGAACAACTCAGCAACTCTGAACAGCCACACTGATCCTTCCAGATGCACCCAGATGCACCCAGATGATCCAAGACTACTTCACCGGTGCTCCTCAATGCTCCGGAAGTTGTGGACCAGAATCCAAGAATATCCTAAAGAGTGTATAGTTGTCTTCAAAATGCTTCCAATTGAAAGAATTAGGATGTGCAAATTTCGGAGCTATTGGGAGTATTGGCCGCGTCTCTGAGAGTGTTCCGGTGCACCTTGAACCTGGAGCCATACTCTCCGGGAGAGATCATTATAATGTTTATATCAAATAGTCTAATTCAATTAACTATCTTCTGCACACCTTGAATCCGGCATTGTAACTTTAATACACAGTCCAGGCGGTATTTAAATCCACATGATTATTTACAAGCCATACGCTATTGATTCTATCTGATGCAGCATTATTCTCTCACAACAAATGTGCTGGTCGAACAATTGCTCCGACAGGTACAATATACATCTTATTAGTCCATTTGACAACCCAGATGAACCCATCAGCAAAATCAGCCCAACCATGCGGATCCTTCTACATTGTTGGAATCACCACCGCATATTCTTGAGGTTGAGGACGTAATATCCATTGATGGGTCTTCTTGCACCACTGAGGGAAGGTCGATATTGTTTTTCCGGCGGGCAGGAGATCCTGGGATTGGAAGATCTGATTCGGTGGAGTCCAGCTGGTGTATATTCCAGGAATGGGAGGAACTCGGCCTTGAAAGGTGTTATCGAGGTCACTGTCCGTATAGTGGACCTAGATGTGATGAGATTCATGCATGATCCGTTGGTTGGCATTCGTATATTGTACCTTGCAATCAAGTCCCAGATGCTCAACAGATGTCAGGCAGTGAAATGGTTGATTGTAGTACAGCAGCCCATTCTGAAGTTGAATAAATATACTGTCTATGAGTATATTGTAATCATATCCGAGCTCCAGTCCACTAACTTCATGTCCCCAGTTGTCTTCAATTTGTGTACGGAATAGCTGTCCAATGTTCGGAATTCTGAAATGTACTGATGCATCTCTGAGTATTGTTAATTTGATACTTCTGCACATGCCACGGACATGTGTCTGTCAAATGATGAACCAGTTGTGATATTCGGTGGGAAAATGCCTCTTCCAGACAATGGTGGAGGCGTAAACGATGGGCTCTGCGCGTATTTAGCTGTTCTTCCGCAGCTGATGGTAGGTAGCAAACTTTTGCAGAGTCAATATTGCACCAGCCTTGAAGGGCTAGACACGACAGTGTCTGCTCCGTATAGTCAAGAATGGTACACTGGTCATTGTGCTTGAGCATCTGTTGAATGTAATGAACTTTGTTGGTCGATCGATGTGCCTCTTTCGCATTGCCGATACCTAGCCGTTGAGTAATATTAGTGGTCAAAATTTCGCCAGAACCCATTTGCCGAATTGACTCTGATATATGGCTCACGAGATACATCTTTGCACATCCGAAATGGATTGCACGCTGTTCAATGGTTTCCCGGAGCTCCTGAACGCCAATTGCCTGCCTACAAGCATCAAACTCGATCATGCGGATGGAGATATCTTGCATGAACCGCATCTGGCGTGTCGAAGTGACACCATAAATGTCTCATTTGAGCCGATTCACAATACGGTCCGTATCAGCGATACTCCAGGTGGTGGCTTCAATCTCAGCATAGGGTAAACAGACCTGAAATTGCACACCCTTGTCGGCGGTCATGCTTGCCGCCTCGTAAGCCTCTTCCTCTGCAGCAGTCTTCCTTCGAGATAGTGTTTTGGCGAATAGGCTACTGGGACTGGTTGCCTTAGTCCCGACTGCCTGCAATAATTGTCGCTCATAATGTTGGATTGATTCATCGAAAAGCCTGCATTTAGCAGGTGTCACTGGATGGATCTCGCGCTTCAATCGCTCCAGTGCGCTCTGCCGATCAGCATTTGAGCATATGGTTGCCCCTTGTCGGGCTCTATTCAGGCGCACCAGAAATTGGCTTCGTTTTGATGTAGTAACCTTTTCAGCCCTGTACACCTGAACCTGCATTGCAGCATGGATTTTATGAATCCTTTGGTCTCGTAACTGATGCGTTTCTCGTGCGAATAGCTCATACACTTTGGCTTTTGCAGATTGCGACATTTTCTGATCTCGAAAGGAACCCTTCTTCTTGTAGCATCACTTCAGTGCATCGTCTAGTGCTGTGAGGGATAGATCAGAGTGATTTTGTGGGCTGATAAGGAACGAGAATTCACATAATGCCCGCACTGCTCCCATCACCATTTCATCAGAGCCTGTTTTCACTGCAGTTTTCCCAGCATCCTGCAAGCAGTCAAGAAATGGACCACAATTCACTGCCAGTGTTCTGACCATGCACCAGATTTCTTTTCCCTGCCCGGAGCTGCTTTTCATCAACTCGAATGGTTGAGAGAAGCGCTGGAGGCCTGGCTATGGTGGTACTGATGTGCATCGATTGTCAAATCGATTCTTGACATTTCTAGCTTTCAGGTATTTATGCTGCCAGTGCAATACGTCTTCAACTAAACCCAGGAGCAGCTGATGCAATTCAGCAGGCCGACAAGTCGATAGACATTGCAGACTGGGTATTGCCAGAACTGGTTGCAGATTGGATGAACAACAAGAGTGTGCAAAACATCAAGATTAGTTTCGTCCAGAAGCTCCGAGTGAACTTGCAAATCTCTTGGGATTTCAAGTTGTCGAAAAGTGGAATGCCCCATCTGTGCACCTTGAGGAATTTCACACATCGGGCATGAGCCATATGAAACCTGAGCAACCATGACTTATTCTGGATAATACCCGACCCATGCAGCCAAGAGAGGATGACATTGACTCTGGAATCCATCAGCAGAATCCCGTTTCAAGCCAGGGCCAGTGATGTCAAGATTCCGAAGTGGAGACAGCACTGTTCCAACCACAGAATGCCATGCCTTGTCAGTATATTTGGCACCCTTCTGGGGACAGGGCATCAGCCTGACATGAATCCAGGCACCCTGGTTAGGTGTGCGGCGGATATCATTTTGAATATTGCCAATCGTGAGATACTACAGCCAGTCACGCTGGTTGCCCGAAATATTGTTCAAGTGGGTGTTGTCAGTTGGACAAATGACTGGCACAATCGTAGCTCCAGCAGGAAGCTGATCTTGCGTACCTCACCACCAATCGCATCTGTTCATCTCGGTGTATATTCAGCGAGGATCCGAGTCTGCGAGGCACACCAGTCCAAAATCGAGGTGCGCCTGAAATGGGCGATGTGCCAAAAGGAACTGTATACATTAGGAAATATCCCTGTAGTATAATATTTGGAAGATGTGCAAATGACCTTCAATCCAACTATCATTGCATAGCCCAAAATCGAGTGCAGAGAGGACCTTTCATTGAGCATCTGCTGATTGAAATGATTCGATGTTGAAGTTGTCCAGCCCACACCTCAGATATTGAGCTATTGATGTTTTTGTTTGCTGGCTAAATGATTGAGCCTGTGAAAAGTCGTGTGCTAACTGAAATGGATGCCATGGATTCCATTGTGCTGAGTACTTGCGATGCTTGTTGTACAATCCAGTTGCTTTGCCATATGCTTTCCCCCCCGCTGTTACGGGGGTACAACACCTATCCAATAATATTTCGCTAAGTACTATGGATGCGTACAGCCGTAGATCCTAATGTATATTATGTTCGGAATTGGAACTCTCCGCAACGTCACCTTCTCCTGGGGATCTAACTGGCCCTCGACAGCTCTGATCCCTAGGGAATATTGCTGTTCCATTATCGAATTGAATATGTCGTCGGCAATTCTTGGCTCGATGACCTCCTTTCTTATCGCAGGGCCAAGCACAATGTAAGCACTCTCCTGCTGCGTTCCTTCTGGATATTTCGCTGGCGTCAATTCCTTCCGTATTACTATATCCCTTATATTCCGGAACTGCTACTTCCTTAGAAACCCTTTTTGATTTCTTCAAGTACTGCCTAGGTTCCTTAGTCGGGCTTATTTGATCAGTAATTATCTTTCCCGTAGCGTTCAAAGCCACTACTTTCTTCAACCGTCTGGATGCCTTCTGGAACTGTTCAGTCTCGTCCAGTACCTGATTAACTCGTTGATCCTCGGCAAGACTTCGGGGAATGATCGAATCCTCCCTGGGATGTTGCTCCTGCAGATTTTGAACTTTCCTATCTCGAAGCGTGTCGATATGATTCACTAATCCCTGCTGTAATCCGATATCTGAAGATATCCACCAAACACTTTGCGCTAGGAAGATATGTTGATTATCTCTTGCGTAAGAGATTATCTTCTCAAGAGCATATACTATAACATCGTTATCGTTTCCAAAGGTAATGGTCATTCGCTGAATATTGAATAACCGATGGTGCGGGGCTGCCGCTACTCAAAGCTAATGGATTCTAGGTATAGATATAATAGGTATAGGTATCATAAAAACGCATTAATAAATAAGGATTCTTCTTGCTGGTAGGTATCTGTCTTTTCGTATCTGCAGCCGGTTGCCTTTCTCATTGCCGGAACAATCCTGATCTCTATATAGTCTCCTGGAATTAAACAGTACGGGCTTAGCATCGCCCTCGATGATCCCCTGTCATTTCAGCGCGGGCTTAGCATCGCTCCCGATGATCCCCTGATTTCCAAACTATAAATTAATCGCTCAATCATCAGGCCATTGCCCCACATGGCTAAATACCCAAAATTCCTTATCATAATTAATCCCTCAACAATAGCAACTTATCTGTGGGTGTTATCGAATTGCCTGGTAGATATCCTTGCAACTTATTGCCGTGCGCCTATCGGAAGTGCTTGATCTTTGAGTTTGTCCAGTAGTTAACTCTTCAGGCTCACCGGATACCAGTCCGTGCTGAGAGAACGTAGATCTTTGACACGCATCATGCGTTGCAATGCAAACGCATGCAAATCAATGCAAGGTGCTTGCTTCTGGCTTAAGCCTAATGTCAAAAATCCCTCAGTTACGTCAAACTTAGGTAGAGACCATTCTCGATACCAGGGTGTGCCTTGCCTTTATCCATTCATTACGAGATGGAGGTTTGGAGCCCGTCTAATCGTTTGGACTATCCACTGCCATGCACGTATGCTTGTGCAAGTCCCGCATAGTATCTAGAAGTGAAAGAAGCTTTTTGCCACGCTTGGCACCGCGTCAACTGCCTCGCTCAAAGCTTCCCGGAACGATCAGCAGACTCCCACTAAAGAGCATGAACCTGGCCCATAACTCGGAGGACTAAGCATGGTATGTACTTTACACATCCCACTACGAGTGCCATTATTGCTGTCTAAGGGAGAACCCCTAACACCCGCATTTTCCATTCCAACTACCTGCCTATGAGCCCTCATCTTCGTTGGATCAGGGGTAATAGTCAGATCAGGCGTCTGGGGGTCTATAGTTTCTTCGTCAGGAGTATCTGAAGGTGGTGGTGCACCAGGTACATTGTCGATGGGTAGATGAATTAGTTGACTAAGCTCATCGATGGGCATTCCGGGGAACCGACTGAAGTCGAACCGTAATGGCTCGGGTCGATTCCAGCCCGCAGGTGGTATAATCCCATCAGGTATTCTCCCTTCATTCATCTAGGTTGGGTCATATTGTTGATAGTGAGCCTCGAGTCGATCCTCGTCGATTACTTTCCTTTTGCAGATAAAGCACCTGACATGTATCCGGCGAGTGTTGACCATATTTGAGAAATAGTCACTGAACACGTATTCGGATAAATCTCGATGATACTTCAGCAGGTGATAAAGAGCCTCAGCGATATTTGTTTGAAAGCGAGCGAACTCAGGTTAGTGTAATGCATTCACTGCAACATCGTGCCCTGCCAAATGCGGGGGGGATGTTGCTTTTGTCATCACTGCAATCACCACAATGGGGCCTTATACTAGGTCATTGCGGCATTGTGAGTTATACTGCATACGCTCGAGCCTCCGAGCAGCTGATAATGAGAGTGGATTGTCATTATACCATGAATTGGTGAGTTCCCTAGCTAGCTGGATGTCCGGGCATTGATCATCGAGAACTGGGATGGCTAGTAGGATGTTTGCTTCAGTCATTATCCTTGACTGGAATGTGGATCATGAGGAGAACTAACATCTATAGGCAAGGTAGCACCATGGGAAGCAATCACTGTTGCTGCCCGACTCACAGGCCTTCTATTGAATGAGGTTGCAAGGTCGTACAAACACAACTTATGTGTAATATTCGTAGTCGTGCCAACCTCCATACTGGATATAGTTCTTGTTGGGTTCCTGGACATATTATATCATATCCCTTCAATGACCTGTAAAGTCATGGAAGCATACAAAGGTGAGCACCTATCCCATATTCTAGTATATGAAATCGAGCATATCACAAAGAAAGCCAGAATGTGCGTGGTTAGGGTTTCTTTTCCTCAGGGCCTGGGGTTGGTTTCAGGGATCAACTCTGTAGTGTTACACCACAGTTCATGACAACAGAATGGGATATAAGAAGCCCTGCATTCCACCGAAAGTCACTGCTGTGTGCAATATACTCAACCATACTCCGATTTATTCTACATCTCATCTTGCATCTAGAGTAGTTTACTGCTATCTTTGTTTTACAGAGCATGTCGAGGAAAGGATCTCCACTGAAGACAGTGATCATGGCTCCACCTGGTGGCCTATCTGGCTTGCAACAATGCGGTGATGACAATTCAGAATCACCAGATAGTAGTTCACCACATGCCACTCGCAATGACAGTCAATTTGGGAAACACACCATTCAATATCATCCACCGCAAGGGTATGGTTACCCTTCTTCACAGCAGCCATTTCCAGGTGCTCCGCAGTTTCATCACCGGTCTCCATTCTACATGACACACAGTTCGCAACCTACCATCAGCGCAAGCCAAGGATTTCCAAGTTATGGGCCACCGTGGCAAAGATATGACCTGCACCAAGGTGGTGATGGCAGGTCTCAAATGTTTCCCCCTCTGCAGTTGCCAGGACAAGGGCCATGAACTCCAGGTGCACCGAGAGTGCCTCCAGAACCGCCGGGATATCATCCAGTCAATCAGCTAACATCTTCCAGCTCGACTCCGCCACCTCAACCTCTTCCAGATGCACCTGGGAGACACCCCATAAGGCTCCCGACGAGAAGATTCCAGCCGTGAGCGAAACCACGGAAACAGGATGTAGCAAGGATTGCGGACCTGCCCCCATTTGCGGAGAGGTCCTACGACGAATATGATGCAGCTGTTGAAACTGACGATTTGTCGGACTTGGACGGTGCTGTTAGGGGTTCTCCCTTAACAGTAATAATGGCACTTGTGATTGGGCCTGGAAAGCACATACCATGCTTATGTCCTCCAAGTCTTGGCCAGGATTAAGCACTTTAGCGGGAGTACATAATCGTTACGAGAAGCTTTGAGCGAGGCAGTGGGAGGAATCACCCAGCATCGTAAAAGGTTTCTTTCACATCTGGATAATATGCGGGACATGCACAAGTATACGTGCACGGCAGTTGACAGTCTAATGCGAGTACGAAGGGCTCCGAACCTCCACCTCGTAACGAGTGGAAAAAGTCAAGGCACACCCCGGTATAGGAGAATTGTCTCTACCTAAGCATCACGTAACTGAGGGATTTTTGACATTAGGCTTTAGCCAGAAGTGAGCACCTTGCATTGATTTGCATGAGTCTGGATCACAACGTATGATGCGTGTCAGAGTCTACGATCTTTCAGCATGGAGTGGTATCCAAGTAAGCCTGAGAGTATCTACCGAACAAACTCAAAGATAGTGAGATGTCTAAGTTGAAGAGTGGTCTGATTAATGAACGAAATGATACGTGTCCCCCGGGGAGCGAGAGCACTTCCGATAGGCGTACGGAAATAAGCCTCAAGGATATCTCCTGGGCATCACCAATAAGTCCCTCAGATAAGTGGCTATCATTGAGGGATTTAATTATAGTCTGGATAAGGCAGTTCAGGTCTATAAAGAGATTTCAGAAGAGGTATGGTGTGAGGGATTAATTTATAGTTCGGAATCAGGGGATCATCGAGAGCGATGATAAGCCCGGACTATCCATTCCGAAAGACTATAAAGAGATCATGTTGGTTCGATAATGAGAGGGGACAACCGGCTTGAAACAGAAAATTCGGATACCTACCAGCGAAGAAGAATCCTTATTTATTATTGCATTTTTACGATACCTATACGTATTATATCTATACCTAAAATCTATTAGCTATGTGTAGCAGCAGCCCCGCACCTTGTTGAAATCTTATTTGATTAATGACGATTACCTTCGATAACGATAACGACGTTGTTGTGCACGGCCTCGAAAAGATCATACTATACGCTAGAAGAACTCACCAGATCTTTGTGGCGCATTGTGTTTGGTAGCTAGCATCTATTATCCGATTGGAACAAGGGTTAATTGATCATATCGATAATCTACGGAAACGATCAGAAGTATTGCTAGCAAAGGATAGGGAATTGTCGGAAGGTTCAGCAGCTTCGGTTCAACAGCTGTTTCCTGTTGCTACGGTTCAACAAGCTAGAGAGATATCAACGGTACCTAGAGACATTCAGGAAGAATCCAGGATCAGTTACGAGACACGATATATACATCCGGATAGAGTGTCTCAAGTCCAAGACACAGATAATGACGTTAGTAACTTGGATCCAGATAGTTCTGGGAGTGAACATCAGCTTTGAGTTATTCAAAGTACCAAGCAGTTCATTACAAAATCCCGTAGGGAAAGAAAGAAGCTAGGTACACAAAAGCAGGTCGATCCCTTGTCCAGGACAAGATCTGGAAAAATCCAGGGGAAACCTTTATCTAAAAAACAAAGGCAATACTTGCAATCAATTGCAAAACTGACGATAGCGGAATACTTGGAAAGTAGGAAATAGGATCTACGGCCGTACAAACCCATAGTACTTAGCGAAGTATTATTGGATTGGTGTTGTTACCCCCGTAACAGTATAATAAATAAACTCTACGCTCCTAGGTTTATTATTACGACGCATGCAAGAACCGGAGCATAAGGCTTACCAGGGACTAAAGAAGCAAGGAGCTTTGTTGCAGCGTTCACCACGGTTTGGATCAGTAGTAGTTTCTACTGAATTGCCAAATCTTACGGTTACGTTACCATTTCGGATTCTGGTTACAACATCCGAGTATCTTAACCAACATCATTATAAACTAGAATATTACTAAGAACCTAATATTTTGGAACGAAAAATTCAGCTTTACAAAGACGGCGGGATATCGAACGAAATATCAGATAATATAATATTTCGTCGGAAATAGGTGTATACCCATCAACGTGTTGCATTTGGCCGGATACACACCTAATTTATTCGAATACGAACCCCTCAAAATATTCGGTTCAATAGATTCGATTTTGTCTGAAAAATTAGAAAACGACTGGAATAACCTGATATTCCATGCAGAACCCGAGACCCCTACACCTTGGGTCGAATACTTTCGCCAATCAGCAATCAACGGAGAATTGCTTACAATCAACGATCCAGTATTCAAAGACCATGTGAAAGTATATCACTCGTGGGCCAACGAGTGGCAGTGCAACTGCAAAGAAGAAGATAAAACCGAGTGGTGTTATTGCGACGACAATGAAACATCGGTAAAATGCAGCCAGTGGTAGATCTTACCTGTCCTCCGATGGATCGGCTATATGATATATTGATCATTATTGCACTGTCGATAATAATGATTCAATTACGAAACCTTATCGAGCAGTCCATGCTTATGCGATATTATCGGTTTTAGAATGACAACTGCTTATCGCTCCGTTATGAATGGATGCATCATTTCGGAGAATCTATTCAAGTCGCATATGGGAGAATTGATAAATATACACCTCGTGATTGGAGGATGTATAATGAAGGAAAAGATAATTGTTATGCCAACGGTTATAACCAAGGGCTCTTGGAAGGGCATGATAATGGCTGGGACAAAGCCAAAGAATATTAGCAAAAGATATTCGAAAGAGAGCTTCGTGAAGCTAAACAACAAAGGTAGGAAGAAGGTGCGCATAATGAGTATTCTGATGATTTAGCAGAAGAATACGAGGAACCAGAAGTGGATGACGAGTGGTCATCTTACGGACAAAAAAGAGACTCAAAGCAGACTGAGTCAAGGGAATGATTTGAGGATTAGCCTGATGATGAGCTTAGGGATGCCATCGAGCGAAGTTAGCAGCCCGATACAAATTGAGCGAGTGTTGTTCTAATGCACATTCTGAGATAATTGCTTTAGACGTCTAGGATGTCACTTTTACAAAAGTTATAAAAGATCATCAGCTGACATTAAAGATCATGGTGCGAAGCAAGTTTAATGCTATTACCACCAGTTCCAGGGTGGGTGCTTTATATCATCGATATTACTTCGTAGATATTACCTTCGCATACTACTTCGGTAGTTTATATCATCGACATTACTTTGTCGAAATTACCTCGCGATTACTTCAGTAATTATACCATCGAAATTACTTAGTCGATATTACCTTCGCATATTACTTCACTAATTTATATCTTTGGCATTACTTCATCGAAATTACCTTGCGATTACTTCAGTGATTATATCTCCGAAATTACTTCGTCGATATTACTTTCGCACATTACTTCAGTAATTATATCTTCGATATTACTTTGACGATATTACCTTTATATATTACTTCTGTAATATTTATCTTCAATATTACTTCGACGATATTACTTTCGCATATTGCTTCGGTAATTATATCTTCCATATAACTTCGATGATATTACATTTATATATTACTTCTGTAATATTTATCTTCGATATTGCTTCGATGATATTACCTTCCCAAATTACTTCAGTAATATTTATCTTCGATATTACTTCGACTATATTACCTTCATATAGTACTTCGGTAATAATTATCTTCGCTATTACTTCGTCGATATTACGTTCACACATTAATTCAGTAATTCATATCTTCGATAGTGTCCTGTCGATATTCACTTTGTATATTACTTCAGGAATTTATATCTTCGATATTACTTCGACGATATTACTTGTATATATTACTTCGGTATTTATATCTTCGATATTTCTTGGACGATATCAGCTTCATATATTACTTCGGTAATTATATCTTTAATATTGGTTCGTTAATACTACCAATAAATATAATTTCAGCAATTATATCTTCGATATTACTTCGTCGATATTACTTTTGTAATAATAATTACCATGAATCAATACCTTGAATAATAAAAGCTTCCGTTAAATACGGTATACACCGAGAGAGATCCCTTTCGAGGGTGAAAAGCAAATAAAATCAGGCGATGTTATGGTTGAGAATTATTGTTATAATTTGAAACTGCCACGTTTCAAATATTTAACGATATAAGCAATGCTTTGGCTACTCCTACTTCGGTTTAAGTTATTAAGGAACTTCGTTCCGTTTTTATTTTATGATTGTTATAATTAAAACATTCATATTTTATAAATGGCAACCGGAGATTTGCCATAAAAAGAAGGGAGTAAAAATACTACAACAGAATTATTCGAATAAGAAAGACCACATTTAGTATGCAATATTAATAGGCTTGATGGTTATTCTTAAGGGATAACAGGATTCGAGTTAATCAGAATTGCATGACTGTGTCCCGCACTCAGGCAAGGCTAGTGTTGTTAGTATTCTTACGAAAGATATTTTGGTTTATGGATCAACTTATTAATCCTTATCGAAAAAGTTCGTGTATAAGAGAAGGAGTAAATGAGCAAGAAAGTGGCAATAGGTATTCTCGTTAACATTTGAATCACCTTCGACAAAGAGAAACGAGGACAAGCTATGTTGTCTTCAGGTATTCTCATTGACATTCGAATCACCTTCGACAAAGAGAAACGAGGACAAGCTATGTTTTCTTCAGGCATTCTCATCGACATTCGAATCACCTTCGACAAAGAGAAAAGAGGACAAGCTAGGTTGTCTTCAGGTATTCTCATCGACATTTGAATCACCTTCGATAAAGAGAAACGAGGCCAAGCTACGTTGTCTTCAGGTATTCTCGTCGACATTCGAATCACCTTCGATACAGAGAAACGAGGATAAGCTACGTTGTCTTCAGGTATTCCCATCGACATCCGAATCACCTTCGATAAACAGAAACGAGGACAAGCTACATTGACTATGGGTATTCTCGTTAACATTCGAATCACCTTCCACAAAGAGAAACGAGGACAAACTATGTTGTCTTCAGGTATTGTCATCAACATTCGAATCACCTTCGACAAAGAGAAACGAGGACAAGCTATGTTGTCTTCAGGTATTCTCATCGACATTCGAATCACCTTCGACAAAGAGAAACGAGGACAAGCTACGTTGTCTTCAGGTATTCTCATCGACATTCGAATCACCTTCGATAAAGAGAAACGAGGACAAGCTACGTTGTCTTCAGGTATTCCCATCGACATCCGAATCACCTTCGATATAGAGAAACCAGGACAAGCTACATTGTCTTCAGGTATTTTCATCAACATTCGAATCACCTTTGACAAAGAGAAATGAGGACAAGCTATGTTGTCTTCAGGTATTCTCATCGACATTCAAATCAGCTTCGACAAAGAGAAACAAGGACAAGCTACGAAGTCTTCAGGTATTCTCATCGACATTCGAATCACCTTCGATCCAGAGAAATGAGGACAAGCTACGTTGTCTTCAGGTATTCTCATCGACATTCGAATCACCTCCAACAAAGAGAAACGAAGACAAGCTATGTTGTCTTCAGGTATTCTCATTGACATTCGAATCACCTTCGACACAGAAAAATGAGGACAAGCTATGTTGTCTTCAGGTATTCTCATCAACATTCGAATATACTTTTTAAAGAGAAACGATGATACTTCATGGTATTATCAGGTATTCTCAATAACGTGGAATAATAATCAACGATGATACGCTATGGTATCATCAGGTATTCTTACGATTACACGATCATAGTATAATGTTTAAGTACTCATTATGCATTTTTGACAATCATAATTACAGCCATAACTAGGAATGCTTTGATTATAATCGTTATATCAAATAAAGCTAAGTAATATCTATTCAAACTATATACGGAAATTACTGCTGTGAATTGTTATACCGATTAATCAGAGACGGACATGTACTATGTAATGTCCAGGTACTCTCGTATACGGGTCGATAACTTTAGGAAACAAAACTGAATGATATCGGGCGCATTCTAAATAGTCAGACCTGACCCTCTTGCGGGTGATACTGTAACGGCGAATGTCTTCGATCGTTTGGAATCTTTCTTGTACATTTTGAGATATTTCCGAAAGGACTTTGATTATAGTTTCTATGTATCAGTCAAAGTACGATACATTAACCGGCTTGCCGTGCGCGTAAAGGACACACTGGAGTAAATGAACTATATGTTAGGGGTTCTCCCTGACAGTGATAAGAGTACTTGAAAGTCAAAGACAGCACATACCATGCCGAGACAATCAAGAGTCGGACTCGTGATATGCCTTTTAGTTGGGGTTCATATCAGTCACGGGAACAGCTGTTCTTTCACTCTAGGATACTATGCGGGACATGCATGGCAGTGCACGGCAGTCGATAATCTATTCCGAGTAAGAGGGCTCCGATCCACCATCTCATAATGAGTGGAATAATGGCAAAGCACACCCCGGTATCGGAGAATTGTCTCTACCTAAGCATGATGTGACTGAGGGATTTTTGACATTGGTTTCGGCCAGAAGCAAGTACCTTGCAATGAGTTGCATGAGTTTAGATTGCAACATGATATATGTGTCAGGATCTACGTTGTCACAGCACGGACTGGTATCTGAATAAGCCTGAGATTAACTAACGAGTAAACTCAAAGATAGTGAGATGTCTAGATTAAAGCGTGGTCTGATCAATGAATGACTTGATACGTGTCCCCCGGGACGCACGAGCATTTCCGAAAGGCGCATGAGACTAAGACGCAAGGATATCTACCGGGCATCACCAATAAGTCCCTCAGATAAGTAGCTATCAATGAGGGATTTAATCATAGTCCTGATAGGGGATGATCAGGAGCGATGCTAAGCCCATACTATGCTGGACTATAGAGAGATCACTTTGTTCAGGAAATGTGAAGGGGATTATCGGCCTGAAAGACAACGAAAGGACGATACCTACCAGCCGAGAAATATCCTTATTTATTATTGCGTTTTTGTGATACCTATACCTGTTATATCTATACCTAGAATCTATTAGCTTTGTGTAGCGGCAGCCCCGCACCTTTGGTTACTCTCTAGGTGGATCAATGCCTGCTACCTTCAAGAACGATAACGACATTATTGTATATGCTCTGGAGTGTGTTATATCTCACGCAAGACAAACCCAGCAAATCTTCATGCCACAGGGTGTGTGGTGGCTAGCATCGATTATTGGACTTGAGCAGGAATTGGTTTTCCATATCGATAAACTCCAAGGCGAGAAGAATACGACTAAGCTTCAAGGCGAGAAGAATACGACTAAGCTTCAAGGCGAGGGGGATACGATTCCGCAACAACAACTTCTCCGAGAAGTTTTGACTACCCCTAGGGACCATGTTGAGGATCAACGGATTGATCAAATGTTAGACTGTACCAAGCAGTATCTAAGAGAGTCCAAGCAGTTAAGAGAAATAGCGGCTTTAAAAGTTTCCGGGCAAACGGCTACTGGTCGAATTAATCCATCCAGGAAAACTAGGAAATCCTTAAGGAAAGAAAGAAGGATATCCAAAGTCGTTGCAACCAATAAGCAAAAAGATTGTAATAGTAAGACAGAAAGGATTGACGATAGCGAAATAAAAAGAAGAAAGGCAGCGGGAGAGTGCTTACGCTGTGCTTGGCCTTCCGATAGGAAAGGAATACATCGAGTCAAGGATTGCGTCCGACAGATTAAACTTGATAAGGGAACTGCTATAATCCCTAAGGGAAGGAACTTCCAGAGGCCCGTTAAAACTTCAGAGGGAAGCGATCCTGCGGATAGTTTTGATTCCCAAGAAAATACAGATTAGGATCTACGGCCGTACGCACCTTAAAGTATTTAACGAAGTATCGTGAATAGGTGTTGTTACCCCCGTAACACTATATGAAAAATGTTAAAGTTAAGACAAAATCCATGCACGAGTATGGTATTCAGATGAACCTATGGAGTAAATAGACGATTGATTATATGTATCAATTACAGTACGATACGTCGATCAGCTTGCCGCGCGCGTAAAGGAAATAATTGGAGTACATGATCATGAGTCTATATGTACCAGTGGAATAAATGAATTAGCGATACAAGGTTTTTCCGATCACACCTTCGTGTAGTATTAGTATAAGTATCGGACTTACAGCCTTTACTGTACTGAATTATAATAGGAAAAATACTTGCTGAGTTTGTTCGCAAAGATGGCAGAGGACGTAGATCATGCGCTTTAGAGAAGGGAGTGATATACGGGTCTCGAAGTCCAAGAGATGGAGAATAATTATAGAACGGCTCTAGAATAGTCGTTCTATTTAGAAAGAATTTTATAAAATTTACTTTGTGTTGACGGACGATAAACGTTATACCAAAGTTATAGGATAAGAAAAGGAGCATGCTTGTGACATGCAGGTTAAGAAATACTTGAATACTTTTTACGACGGAGCATCGTTGAGGTCACCGATCTTTGAGAAGGGGGTGATGTTAGGGGTTCTCCCATAACAGTAATAATGGCACTTGTGATTGGGCCTGGAAAGCACATACCATGCTTATATCCTCCAAGTCTCGGCCAGGATTATGCTCTTTAGCGGGAGTACATACTTGTTACGAGAAGCTTTGAGCGAGGCAGTGGGAGGAAGGGCCCAGCATCGCAAAAAGTTTCTTTCACTTCTGGATATTATGCGGGACATGCACAAGTGTACGTGCACGGCAGTTGAAAGTCTAATGCGAGTACGAAGGGCTCCGAACCTCCACCTCGTAACGAGTGGAAAAGGGCAAGGCACACCCCGGTATGGGAGAACTGTCTCGACCTAAGCATCACGTAACTGAGGGATTTTTGACATTAGGCTTTAGCCAGAAGTGAGCACCTTGAATTGATTTGCATGAGTCTGGATTGCAACGTATGATGCGTGTCAGAGTCTACGATCTTTCAGCATGGAGTGGTATCCAAGTAAGCCTGAGAGTATCTACCGAACAAACTCAAAGATAGTGAGATGTCTAAGTTGAAGAGTGGTCTGATTGATGAACGAAATGATACGTGTCCCCCGGGGAGCGAGAGCACTTCCGATAGGCGTACGGAAATAAGCCGTAAGGATATCTCCTGGGCACTGCCAATAAGTCCCTCAGATAAGTGGCTATCATTAAGGGATTTAATTATAGTCTGGATAAAGCGGTTCAGGTCTATACAGAGATTTCAGAAGAGTTATGGTGTGAGGGATTAATTTAGATTTCGGAATCAGGGGATCATCGAGAGCGATGCTAAGCCCAGAGTATCCATTCCGAGAGACTATAAAGAGATGATGTTGTTTCGATAATGAGAGGGGACAACAGGCTTGAACCAGAAAATTCGGATACCTACCAGTGAAGAACAATCCTTATGCATTATTGCGTTTTTATGATACCTATACCTATTATATCTATACCTAAAATCTATTAGCTATGTGTAGCGGCAGCCCCGCACCTTGTTGAAATCTTATTTGATCAATGACTAATACCTTCGAAAACGATAACGATGTTGTTGTGTACTGCCTCAAAAAGATCATAGCATACGCTAGATGAACTCACCAGATCTTCCTGGCGCATTGTGTTTGGTAGCTAGCATCTATTTTCGGATTGGAACAAGGGTTAATTGATCATATCCATAATCTACGGAAACGATCAGAAGTATCGCTAGCAAAGGACAGGGAATTGTCAGAAGGCTCAGCAGCTTTGGTTCAAGCAAAGGAACAGCTGTTTCCTGTTGCTACGGTTTACCAAGCTAGAGAGATATCAATGGTATCTAGAGACATTCAGGAAGAATCCAGGATCAGTTACGAGACACGATATATACATCCGGACAGAGTGTCTCAGGTTCCAGACATCGATAACGACGTTAGTAACCTGGATCAAGATAGTTCTGGGAGTGAACATCAGCTTCGAGTTATTCAAAGTACCAAGCAGTTCATTACAAAATCCCATAGGGAAAGGAAGAAGCTCGGTAAACAAAAGCAGGTTGATCCCTTGTCCAAGACAAGTTCCGGAAAAATCCAGGTGAAACCTATACCTGAAAAACGAAGGCAATACTTGCAAACAATTGCAAAACCGACGATAGCGGAATACTTCGAAAGTAGGAAATAGGATCTATGGCTGTATGTACCCATAGTACTTAGCGAAGTATTATTGGATAGGTGTTGTTAAACCTGTAACAGGTGCAGAAACCAAACCCCAAATCAGGCTGAAGCAAACTTAATTCTCATTGAAGCAATTTGCCAACAGGATGGGCCAGTCCAACTATACTGCATGCAAGAAGTGGAAGAAAGTATGGGTGGCAGGGTTTCTCGAGGAGAAGCATTGGTCCATTATCCGGGGGCAGAACAGTTCCAAAGAGGTTCGAAATGCACCCCTGCATTGGGAAAGGGCTGTCAGAGATAATTTGGCAACATTCGAGAACTGGCTGCAGTTGGTTAATTTCAATAATGAGGAATGGATTCGCTGGCAGTGGGTTGAGATTGTTAGGGGGGTACTTCAATGCTAAATATAAACACTTCAGTATGGCCCTAGATCCTAATCCTTATTGTATAATTTCTTTTTCGGAAAAGATCCTGTTCCTTTTTCTAGTCTTTTCCAACTGGTACTGGGGTAACAACACCTGTCCAAGATACTTCGTTTAAGTACTTCAAGGCGCGTACGGCCGTAGATCGTAATCTATATTATCTTCGAAATCAGAACTTTCCGTAGGAACGGTTTCCTCTATGGATTTCTGGAGGTTTCTCCTCTCGGGGAAACTCGCTGTTCCCTTATCTAGTTTAATTCCTCGGATGGAATCCTTGACCTGATGACTTCCTTCCTTATCGAAAGGCCAGGCGCAACCCAGGAACTCTCCCGCCGCCTTCGTTCTGGAAATCTCGCTATCGTCAATTCCGTCCGTCTTACTACAATTCTTCTGTTTCTTAATCGCAGCAGCTCTAGAAACCCTCTTAGGTTGCCTTAGGTATTTCATAGATTTTCTTGTCGGGTTTATCCGACCAGTTGTAGTTTCTCCGGAAACCTTTAAGGCCGCTATCCCTCTTAACCGCCTAGATTCTCTCAAGTACTGTTCGTAGTTGTCTAGTACTTGATCAATTCGTTGATCCTCAGCAAGGACCCTAGGGGTAACCGAGACTTCTCGGGGAAGTTGCTCTTCAGGAGATATATTCTTTTCGCCTTGGAGCTTATTGATATGGGAAACCAATTCCCACTCAAGTCCAATAATCGAAGCTAACCACCCCACACACTGTGCCACGAAGATTTGCTGGGTTCCTCTTGCGTGAGCTTTAACACACTCCAGAGCATACACAATAATGTCGTTATCATTCTCGAAGGTAACTGGCATTTATCCACTTAGAGACTAATCGAAGGTGCGGGGCTGCCGCTACACAAAGTTAATGGATTCTAGGTATAATTTGTAATAGATATAGGTATCATAAAAACGCAACAATAAATAAGGATATTTCTCCGCTGGTAGGTATCGTTTTCTATCGCTGTTCAAGCTTGCCTCCTTCAACCCGGAACAACCTGATCTCTTCATTGTCTCATGGAATAGACAGTACGGGCTTGGCATCGCTCTCGATGATCCCCTGTCTCTTCAGTACGGGCTTGGCATGGCTGTCGATGATCCCCTGATTTCCGAACTATAAATCAATCCCTCAACAATAGGCCATTGTCATGTAGATACCCTTGCAACTTAGTTTTCGTGCGCTAATCCTCTTATAGTCCTTTATAGTTGCCTCTCCTACAACTATGATTGAATCCCTCAAATAATAGCCACTTATCTGTGGGTCTTAGTGACATCGCCCGATAGATATTCCTTGCGTCTTATTTGCTGTACCTAATCGGGAGTGCTCGCGAGTCCCGAAGGACACGTATTATCGTCGGCTAATGAATCAGACAATTCCCTTGCCAATCGTGGTCTTGAATCGGTGGTTGGAATGCCCCACCCATACGGTGAACACGTCTTATGTTAATTAATAACTCATAGCTCTTCTGTGGTTGGGATAATCCACTCGATGCCAACGTAGAACATATGCGCGTACTTTATCCTCATAAAGTATCTTGCAGAACCATCCACCCAGATCAAGGGGTAGCATCCGCTATTGGCTTCTTGCTGACGCCATTATTCTCTCAGTCCTATATGCTTAGGTCATCAACCTGACCCGGACGTGCCCCACTATCCAAGAGGCTTGGTTAACTGGAGAGCCCTTTACTAACACGATGTTACAGGGGTTCTTAGTCCCAATAATCAATACAATATTTATTGAACTAAGTACAGCCACCTATCTAAGTATCTCTATCTCTCCTCTTCTTATCATAAGACCCAACTTCTCGGTCCTGAACAACGAGAACTTCCAATCAAAACCGATACCACAGACCGTCTCCTCTGTAGATATAACTTACGTTTCCTCGTCGAACAACAGGTCCTCGGAAAATCCCTCGAATGGTAACAAGCCGGTGTTCAAGTACCGCAGTACCACGTAGTCGATATTCTCGAGTTGAACGAAACGAAAAACCACGCAGTAAGTGTGGAACAAGTTGTGCTCGTGCAAAGCGAACACAAGATTGCCGAACAACTCGACAACTTGTTGTAGTGCGTATTCTGCATGTGTGTACCTGTGTCCAGGCATACAGAGGGTAATCGCGTAAATTGATTAAGGAAGAAATAGTGAACACTAATTTCTTATCGTGTAGATGGATCGATAGGTAGATAGAATTCTTGATAGTATTTTATGATCGTCTTCGGTGTTCTCTGAAAGCTAACTTGCTCGCTGATGTTCTCCAATTCCTTCGACCATCGCTGCCTGTTTATAGCTCATGCTTCCTCATAGCGATGATAGCGTTATCTCGGCCACGCCCCCTTTGCGCCCGGTAATAACTCTCCACAACACCCTCAGGTAATTGTGCTCATGCAATGTGGTCTAAACGCGTTACGCTCCTGATAGCAATCAGGCCATCCATTGCGCGATATCAACTGATCATTCGTATCTCAGACATCCGTGTATCGTACGAGTCGGTAGTCGGAACATCTATCGCCCGAGCGATAATGCTTACGCCTCTCAATCCCTCATGCACATGAGTTATTAATTGCGTCATAGACTTAGTCGGCGACCAACCGATGCTATGCCAATGTAGATTGAACACACGTAAGCTCGTATCCGATACGAGGTTACATTGCGATCCAGACTACCAGAGTCAACTTAGTAGTGTTCGCTCTAGGCCCATTGCGTACGTCATCAATGCCTCAGTTACGTCATGCTAAGGTCGAGACTTTTCTCTAGACCGGAACGTGCCTCTCCGGATTCCATCCCGCCTCCGGGTGGGGAGAAGAGGTCTCTTAATCGCATATGACTATCAACTGCCGTGTGCGATTAACACACATGTCCCGCATAGTATCCAGGTGTGAACGAAGTACCCTCTCTTCGCACGACCAACATGTACTCCTGTTACAGAGCATGTTGCTGACCACTTGAACGTTCACATGCATAGGTGTTATGCATATCGTAAATATGTATGCATCTTGTATCATAATTCAAGTATCATTATCGCTGTTAAGAGACGACCCCTAACACACGACTGCCATGCATAACATAACATATGCAACCGCATAGAATCAGGAGTGAAACTGGTTGAGGACAACTTGCTCGGCGGGACCTATGTCCGTTCGATCTGGTAGGTTGCCAAATTATCAAATCAGCTGCCGCATCACTATGCTTTCAATGAATCCGCCAAGCCTCATACTTGCTCAATCGAGTCGTGATTAGTGCCACCCCCGCTAAAGGGCAACACCACATGGATTGATCCAGTACCATTACTCTGCTAGGGGAGAACCCCTAACACCAACGGAAGCAATCAAGAGTCTTATGGCTTCCATTCAAATCTTGTGGCCCGGCGCATCGGTGACACTCTGTGGCGGCCATTCGTCATCGTAGCTCGTTTCCGTCAATTCCCTCGGTCTGAGTCCCAAATGTCTTAACAGGTTTCTTTCTATTGGCCTTCCTTTTCACAACTCTACTAGCCTGTCGATTCTTGCGACAAATAGCTTTCCTTCCCTGCCTCGACTGTTCTAGGAACAGCTTGCCATTTTCGATCACTTCGTTATGGATGTTGGTCTCAGTCGTGCTGTCTGAATCCCTCTCCGAAGGACTGAAATCTCCACTGGAGGTTTGAATCCGCCCAATTCGACTCGGGTGAACTGAACAACCCAATCCAGCAAGATCCAGAACTTCCAAATCCAAAGCAATGGACAATTCGCTATCAAGCGGTTAACCGGACCTTGATTCGATATGACCGAAGTTGCTTCAAATCCTAAGGTTATCGATATGGGTCATTAACCCTTGCTGTACTCCAATAATTGAAGATATCCACCAAACGCTTTGAGCCAGAAAGATGAACTGGTTTTTCCCCGTGTATGCTATATTCTTCTCAAGAGCATATACGATAACGTTGGTATCGTTTTCGAAGGTAATGGTCATCCAGATGATATAATACTTAGCGGTGCGGGGCTGCCGCTATAGAAAGCTAATAGATTTTATGTATATAATAATAGGTAGCTATAGGTATCATGAAAACGCAATAATATTTCAGATCATTCTTCGCTGGTAGGTATCGCTGACTGTTTCGCTGCTCGAGCTTGTCCTTCTCATTGCTGGAACAATGTGACCCTTTATATAGAAAGTTCTCGGGATGTTACGCATGCGCACCCATTCTTCCTTTCCATGATTCTGATAGCACCGTGCTTTGCATCTTACATTGCTTATCGTCTGCATGCATTCTCAGGCAAGTCGGCACTTGAATGTGCATGGTAGAGATTGCCACAAATCCCACTGGTTATCGTGTTCATGCAGGTGCGGCATTTAAGAGGTTACGTCACTCATAAGAATCAGCCCACACCCGCACAACATCATATATCAGGTCATGACTTCAACTTGGACATCTCACACTCGTATGGTTCGGTAATCGGGAGCGTTGCCGACATAGCATACAAACGTCTTCAACCTAATCAATACTACAGTATGATTGCATCATAGGTTTACGTGGCGGACAACCACTACTATGCCGATGTAGATTGAATGACACGTATCCGTGATACTTGCAGTTGCCATACCGGCACACACCAATGTGCGGGGTTGCAATAGGTCTCATATCAACAACCAATGTCATAATCCCTCAGTCACACCCATAGCTCAGGCCGGGACCATTTCCTTTGACCGGGGAGTGCCCAGTGCTCCGACGTCACATAAGACAGTGGGTATTAGGAACCCACGTATTAGCTTAGGCTAACAACTGCAGTGTCTGCGGGGCGAACTCCTTTGCTCTATCCGTTCAGACATAATCACTCTAGCCTTAGGATGTGAATCTGATTGAAAATGACACGCTCGGCAGGGTTGTGGCCCATTCGATCTGGCAGTGTTATTGCGTCATCAAGAATGAATCCGCTAAGCCGAGGCTTAATCAATCGAGACGAGTACCACTCATACCCCGCTAAAGGTATTCATGACTGAGAGTTCTGAGGATGCCTTGGGCAGTCATTTTGCATGTCAGGTGGCCCGAAGGTTACTGACAAGTACCCATCTTTGGTTATCCCAAGTTACATATACTCTGCTAAGGGAGAACCCCTAACAGAGATATGTTTGAAGACAAGTGCAAGCGAAATTCGAAAGGCGAGGAACAAGGGAAGGCGAGGCAACATGTGACTGGCAACTGATTTGAGAGAGCGTGCAGGCAGAAACGCCAGAAGTAACCTCCCAGAGTTGCCAAATACAAGGTTCACGGGTATGATTCGCTGTGTGTCGAAGGGCCAGGATTTCGTTCTAGCCCCCATACACCTCCAAGCCTTGTATACAGACATCAGCAAAATGTGAAATGGTTTGAAAGTCATAACTCAATGACTCAGCTTTTCTGAACAGTAACACTGATAATTCCAGAACCTCCCAGAAGCTCCCGAACAGGCTGAATGCAAAACGATGTTCTTCTTAGGTGCTCTGAGACGTAGTTTCAGGTTCTCCTCAACGCTCCTGAAGTTGTGGAACAGAATACAAGAATATTCCCCAGAGTATGAAGTCATCTTCAGAATGCTATAAAATCATGCCTCTAAGTTGGTAAAATTTCGGAGCTGCTGGGACTACTACACTCGTCGCCAAGACCATTAAGGTGCACCTGGAGCCAGACTCGCCTGGAGTAATCACATATAATGTCTATATCGAATAGTACAATTCCATAAACTATCTTACAGCTACACACCTGAATTAGTCATTCTTATCTACTGAATATACAGTCCGGTACATATCTAAATCAACATGATTATCTACAAGCCATTCACTATTGTTAGGGGTTGTCTCCTAGTAGCGATAATGATACTTGATGATTATTATGACATGCATACATATCTACAATATGCATGACACCTATGCATGAATTAATCAAGTGGTCAGTAAGATGCTGCATAGCGGGAGTTCATATTAGTCGCGCGAAGTGTGGGTACTTCGTTCACACCTGGATACTCTGCGGGGCATGCATACTAGTTAAACACGGCAGGTGATAAGTCAATATGCGATTAGGAGGACTCTTCGCCCTACCTGTAACTGGCTAGGATGTAGCGGAGCATGTTCCTGGCGGAGAACCATCTCAACCTTAGCATGACGTAACCGAGGGATTAGTGACGTAGGCTTAGAGCCTAGAGCGAACACTATTCATTACATTGATTAGTCTGGATCGCAATGAAACCTCATATCGCATACAAGCTTACTCGTCAATAATCTACGTTGGCATAGTATTGGTTGGTCGCTGATTAAATCCATGATGAAATTAATAACTCATGTGCATGAGGGATTAAGAGGCGATAAGCTTCACCAAATTGGTTGATGGAAGTTCCAACTACCAACATATACAATTGCGCGGGTAAGCGGGTTAAGTCTGGTTCGCGTGCAATGGATGACCTGATAGTCAGGAGCGTAATGCTTTCAAACCACATTGCGTACACACAATATTGTTCATTGTTGTAGCAGCTGAGGCGTGGGGGCCTTGGATGTTGCTATAAAGAGAGAGCATTTTCGTGAAGGAAGTGAAGGGGAGAAGCAGCGAGCAATACTCAACACAGAGCACTGAACACAATCTTAAAATATTATTAAGAATTCTATCTATTATTTTAAAACAACTCTTCAACATCTCTTCCTTAATCCACCTACGAGACTATCATGTATATGCCTGGACACAGGTATACACAATCCGAATACGCACTACAACGAGATATCGAGAGCGTTGGCAATCTTTTTCACAGTTTGCAAGAGCCCCGCTTAATCCACACTTGTTAGGGGTTCTCCCCTGATAGCGCTAATGATACATGTTTGACTGAAGCAAGTACACGTGACTACCATTCGGAATTGGATACCATTAGTCACGAAGCAAAACGCCTTCTTGCGTATCAGCTCATGTCATCAGTCAGATGGCCTTTAGCGGGGTTACA
>Ga0307512_10000594_pt1 | contig 53677 bp, 56 predicted proteins | sample 14_EM_MG_FD_200267 | JGI IMG/M metagenome (GOLD analysis project Ga0307512, IMG submission 200267) | Populus trichocarpa ectomycorrhiza microbial communities from riparian zone in the Pacific Northwest, United States - 14_EM | ecosystem: Host-associated > Plants > Roots > Unclassified | place...
CGTTCTCTTGTCTAGCAAGCAGTAGTACGACTTTGAAAAAACATTCTGATTCTTGTTCTCTCGATACGCACTTCGAGTTCAGTTCCACAACATCCATATCACCTGCGCCCGACCCCGCCCGTTACACGTACGCTTTTCAAGATCCAAGCGATGTTGAAATTGAGAGAGCGAGTAAACACTTTGCAAACGTGTGAAGGAGGATGAGACAAATCTTACGAGAGCGGTAGGACCCCTTTTTGGAATAAGTAAATTGCAGTGCGGCTTTTTCCGAGGACAGCCGGCTGGTAATGATGTGAGTAGGTAAAAGACCGTCGAGACGCTTCTGAACGTTGTTGCGACAGTTCATTTGGCTAACGAGAGATGGATCGTCATCAACTGTGTCTGCACTGCTCGAAGAGGTACTCCTAGATCGGTGCTTACATCACTCACCTCTGTTGTGACCGCAAAGAAAGGATAGTATACGTATCAGCGGAACAACTGCCAGATAATGGTTTTGCGATGGAGCACCATAGTATTCTACTTCCATTCGTTCATGAACCACATCACGACCCTTGTTCTCACCCTTTGGACGATGATTCGAGCAATGCAGAAGCCGACAGCGAGAATGAGTGTATCGATTCAGAGCAACCTCCAGTTCGGACATGTATTGGTGGTACTCCACACTTGGACAACTGACTAGCCGGCAAGCCTATTAGTAACGAGTATTTCGATATCTTCGACGATCAAATGGATCGAAGATCACCATTTTGTTGCGAGGAGGAGTATCGATTAGTGCACTGGTGTGTCAAGCACAACTTGAGCAGAGCAGCTATCAACGAGCTTTTCAGGAACCCTGCGATGGCAACCGTCAGCAACTTCACTTAGTCCCACACTTTAACCGAAAGGTTGAACAAAATGTCCTACGCAATGGGCATCGACTCTTGGAAATCCGGCACTGTCTGTTACAATCGTTTGGCCGATCCAAACAACCTTCGCGACGATGATTACACACGTTTCTTTTACCCCAATCCTGTTGCATGCAGTGAGTTCCTCATGCAACAGCCTGCGTTCAGGGAGCATATGTCGTATGCTCCAGCAAAGGAATTCAATGATGGTGAGGAATGTATCTACTCATAGGTGGAATCAAGCGACTGGTGGTGGAATGAACAGGTATGTTGGTTGAATTTCATCATAGCGACAATGATTTTGACCGCTTCATTAACTACGGCGGCCGCTTTGAGATATGATTGTCCCTTTATTTGGCAGTTCAGACCAGACACATCTTACAAACTATTCAGGTGACAAGAAGGAATGGGCAGTATATTTGAGTCTCAGAAACATCGACTTGACGATCATATCAAAGTCTTCAAATCTTGTAAGCGTCCTTGTTGCCCTTCTTCCCGTTCCTCCGAAATATCACTTTAAAGGACATGTAAAAACAACCACCATGAAGAAACAACAAATCCACAATCGAGATGTTTTAAGGAAGGTCTTCGAGCTTATTTTTCGTCCTCTCGACGCGCTTTTCAACACTGGAAAGCTTATGCTTTGTGCGGACGGTCGGATGCGGCAATGTTATCCTGTCATCTGTGCATGGACGGCTGACTACTTCGCAAACATTCACTTGCATTCAATCAAGCAGCCCCATTGCCCTGTGTGCGAAGCACCGAAATCGTTGTTTGGAGAAGGGAATTCATCGTCGTGGCAATAGACAGACTATCAGCTAAACTTCCAAAAAATGATACTCGCGACTCAGGGAGATGAGACGGAAAGACGGGAAGCAAGACAATATCTGGAACATCAAGCGGTTTGAACCTCAGAAGGCGTCTTGAAGAATATGAAATGCATCTCTCCGACAACTATTATCATACCCGATATTCTTCATACCATCTATCTTGATATGCTGAAGCATTTGATGGACTGGGTAATGTCCTTCCTTGAACAACATTCCAGGATCAACAAATTCAACCAGCTCTGGGCGATGATGCCTCCCTATCCTGGCTTCGCTCGATTCACCAAGCCATATAGCCAGGTGACGCAATGGAGTGGTAAGGAGATGAAAGCACTCGGGCATGTGATTGTTCCAGTATTCGCGGCGACTCTTTCAAACCCTTTGGTGAACCAAAGGATTCCCTTCACAGAAGTCCTGTTGTGCGTCAAGAACGTAGTGTATTTTCACCTTATGGCACAGTACCGGTACCATACTGAGGCCAAGATTGAGTACATGGAGTATTATCTGGAGGAGTTTCATCGTCACATGGATGTTCTCAGTCGATTCCGCGCCAGTAAATCTAGACAGAAGGGCTCGGAAGCCTTGAAACAACAGCTTACTTTGGGCAAACAGGAAGAATGCGAGAGTGACCCTGCTTGGAACATCTTTCTGCGGCTGCAAAGCATGGTCTCGTTGATGAAGATAAAATGCAGATCGAGTCAGAAATTTCACAACACTTTGTCGACAAATCGGATTTCAACTTTGTGAAGATGCATCTCCTGAACCACTTCTCTGACCGTATCCGCCCGCTTGGTAACCTCTTAAATGTAAGCGCTGAACTCCCAGAAAAAGTGATGATGGATCTTGACGAAGCGCACCAACAATCAAATTGTCATGAGGCCGCCTTCCAGATTTTGCGAACAAAAGCCCGAAAGAAGGTGTTTCAGTATTGAGAGCTCAATGCAAACCCTGCAAAACAACATCCCAACGATGATATGCCTCTAACCAAAGCGCTCATCAAGTGAATGATGAAAAACCCGCGACCAGACATCAAGACCCTTGATGATTTGGCCGAATGGTGTGCAATGCCAAATGGGGAGCTACAGAATCACATTACTTGGTGTTTCAATAAATTTGCCAACATTACAGACTACGTCGATCACAATCAGTATTTCAGTTGTCTTAACGATGGAAATTACATTTGGTACAACGTAGTAGCAATTCCAGTGTTGTCTTGTCAATGCGATGAGCAAGCAGTTCATATGGTTCGTTGCACTGGGTCCCCAGGGGTGAGAAAGCATAAGCCACCAAGAAATGATACAGTGCTTCTCTGGATGGCGACAAGTCCGGATAGCCACTTTAAGTCGACTGCGGGATGCATTCCCGCACGGTTGAAGTGTCTTTTCGTCGTTGAGGATGCTGAATCGAGCGTTAAAGGGCTTCTTGCCTAGGTTCAGACGTTTGCAACAGGGCCAATACGTCAGACTGCTGGTATGGTAATTGTCGAGGAGTAGCATCAACCTCTGATGCAACCCTTAGTTGCACGATGGAAGCTACCGTCGTAAGCCTCTTTTCGGCGTTGGAACCACTTAGATCGTCCCTCTAAGCGCGATCCAAGGAGCTGTACACCATCTTCTGCTGACGCCGCAGCCAGCTAGCTCGGGGTGATACTTGAGCAATGCGATTGACTTGAATGCTTTCAATTTGTTTTACATGTTGATTATTCGACTCGATGCTTGAAGTAATTGTTGCAGCAATAGATAGAAATCTGATGTGTTTCCTCTGGGTGTCTTAATTGTTGTAATGGGAGTTGTGCAAGCTTGTGTATGATCGATGTCTCAAGGGATTAAATAGTTAAGAATATTCTTGAAATCGATGGAACAGTTCAAAAAACCGTCGAAACAATTAAAAGCTAGTTGACCAACATCAAAGAAACACTTGCAATAAATTGGATTAAATGACTAAACACGTTTTGAGATGTCGCGACAACGCGATCACATCATTGAATACTTCGAAGCATGGTAGAAGATTTCAAATAGGTCGCCCAGATAATTTGTGGAGAATGTGGAGAAGGATCGGTGCATGGGGTACATTTTTGGAAACCAATTTCACTTTTTGCTGATGCAGCGAACCAGGAGCACTATGCTCAGCAGGTAAGAGCAACATTTTTTATTGGCTTTGATTTTGCCCAACCACTCTGACTTAAGCAACACCTAGATGCAAAAGTGAAATTTGTCCCCTATCGATACTGGCCGCCAACAAAAGCATATGGTGGGTGACATTGGGGTGCCAACAGAGTGGGAGGACATTGCCCAAGATCTATTCTTTTGTAGAATACTGAGTGAGGACCCCTACCCCGATGATGTCGACAAACTGTCTGAGGAAAGCTACGAGGAAGTGCATGACATTCTGAGTTTGGTAATCAAAGAGTTTGACATCTCAAACGCAGCTATCCACATGGTAAGTATTCGCATGTTTCAAGCCCTGCTCAGTAGCACTGACAACCAAGCTCGTGGATCACCAATCAGCTGCCTGAGTGCTCTTCGCCGAACAGGCTCGTGAAGTTGGTCCCGATCAGTATGTTAATAACTATCAGACCCTTTCAAATGATGACTGCCAAACAGTAGTAACAAGGCTATTCTCTTCTTGCACATACCGGTATCATCATTCAGACTGCAAGAGCGAAGTAAGACTGAACCCATTGATTCTATTGATATCTTGAAAATCAACATAGATACTGAAAAAGATGTTTCTGCATCATTCCCTAGTATCGGGCATGATGGCAAAAACCTTCTTCGAGAACTCAAACTGCAATTTCACGCGACAGCCATATATATCCCACTTTACCGTGGCGGTGACACCGCAGTGTTTGTTACTTGCTGCAACTGTAGTAAAGCGTTCCTTGGACAACTGATCTGGTGGCACACACCTTCGACAACCACACTCAACGCCGTGTTTTGCCAAGCTTTCCCCTCGTTTGGGGGGAGCAGGGTTTTACTTTGGCTTCACTCCATACCATTTGTCTGTGTCCGCTTGCTTTTGTAAGTGTATCTCGTTGATTTAAAGCTCTCATTACCACTCAGCATTGACTTCGACCGGTAGTCTACCCAGCAACTCGCCCCCCGAAGTTTTACACCAGTTATCGAAGACTATGACATGCCTGTGGATTCACCAGTACATCAGGTCTGGGACCTATCAGCGCAGTATCAGGGAAGTTCCGTCAAGCGGTTGAGTGCTGAGATACACGCTCTGTACAAGCACTTCGAACCGACTACAATGGAGAAGACCCGCTTCTCGGCCACCACTAGGACGAAGTACAAGAAGCGGCCTTACGATCACGTCACCCTTCCGCCCCCCCCATTCCAGTCAATTCCGAAGATGGTCAGCACGCCGTGAATGACCTAGGGAGTTTCACTTCCGGACCTCGATATGTCCTGCCTTACTCTCTTTTGGTGGTCGGGGTATTCCACAGCGATAACATCAAAGCGACCCCGGACTAAGTGTGAGCGAGGATTGTTTAAGTGGCTGTTGTCAGATGATGGGATGTGTAGGTTATACTCTAGGAAAGGGGGGCCAATTGATTTAAAATGGGGGGAAGGAGAAAGGGATGGTACATTTGACCGAGAGGAGGGCTTGGCGGACAGGTCAGGTTCACACTGTGGAGTAACGGCGAAAAACGGATTTTTTGTCATACTCTGTTCAGAGTGCATACAATATGAATACACACACACACACTGAGCTGGTGGCAGTTTCCTCTGCATGACTATTGAAGCCAGGAAATACAAGCGTATGCAGATCTCCGTTTAGTACACACGTTTCTGGCATAGAGTAGGTATATATAGGGATTTATTCGCATCAGCAACAACTCAAGTATCCGTCAGAAACACATGGGTGTTCCGGACGGCTCTGACCGCTCACAGAACCTCGTACCCTCTGATGTAGAATTACACTCTTCCCGTTGCCCAGGCGACGGCTTGAGACTCGCGTTCCATACATACCTCTCCCAGAGTTTACTGGACTGATGTAGTGGCCTTCAGGTACACCTGGGAGCACCTGGGAGCACGTTGAATCACTGTAGAGCAGTCTGGGAAAAACATCTTCTTTGGGAATGCGGCTGGTGCGCCTGGAAATCATAGCTACTACATATCATTCAACAATTTTCAAAACTTATGCATTCAGTTTGTGTTCACATCTATGTGTCTATGTATCTATATTGCTACCTATCTACACACGGTATATCTAGCCTGGCAGCACGCAGTGATTGAGAGCAATTCGAGGTGCCCATGAAGATTACAATATAATGAACTGAGAGATACACTCCGAGGCTGTGATTGGGCGAGGTTGGAGATGCAATGGGAGACCGGGTTTGAGTGAACTCAGAGATGCACTGGGAGGCCGTGATCAACCGAGTTAGGAGATACACTTGGAGACCGAGATCGAGTGAACTCAGAGAGGCACTGGGAGGCTGTGATCGAGTGAGTTTGGACATGCACTTGGAGGCCAAGATCGAGTGAACTCAGAGATGCACTCCGAGCTGGGAGGGAGCGAGTTTAGAGATGCACTTGCAGCTGGCTATGATCGAGGGAGATTAGACGAGTACTTGGAGGTGGTCGATCTAGAGGCGGTCGATGGGTGGCGCGCCAGGTGCTGAGAGCCTATTCATCGCTTAGTTAACTCGAAACTGTGGGAATGTGACGAGGTGACTTTACCTTTAAAGCGCTTATCAAATTGTGAGAATGACGAGACAACAGACAATCTTAGGTGTATGCTGTACTCAGTGTATGCTGCACTCGGCGTATGCTGCACTTGGCGTATGCTGCACTTGGTGTTAACTCATGATGATGGCATGGAGAGATGAAGAGGGCTGACTTAACTTTGTGTTCTTCCAATGATGGTAGAGTTGTGGACGAGTAAGAGAGAGATGGGGGATGACGATGAGAACGATATGGGGAATATGAGCTCACCTGAGAAATCAGCGGCACGACTTGCCTGATTGGGTTGAGAAGACCACGTATTGGTGTTTTACCCACCGGATCGGGACTCGTACCTGGCACATTGGGGATGGTCAATTGACTCGCATACAAAATTCTTTCAAGTCCCAGTTTCTCATGCTGATTTCCCCGATCTCTTCTGATCTCCCTTTCTTGTGCTCAACTCTACCATCACCTAAGAACACGAAGCTCAGTCATCCCTCTCTATCTCTCCACGCTATGATCATGACTTAACACCTAGTACAGCATACATCAAGTAGAGTATCATTGCAAGATCGACAGTCTCCCACTCCCAGCCAGTTTCCCATCTCTCGGCGGATGTTGTTGTAATCGACTCTCTGCATTCCCACAATTACAAGTTGAACCATGAATATAGTCTCAGCTGCCATCGAGGACTGAGCAACGGGGAGTACATTCTTGGGAGACTCCTGGGTAGATAGACATCATCTCATTTTCATCTCATCTTATCATACAAAGAAAATACACACTTTATCTTTCCCAACTTTTGATGTCACTTGCTCTTTGCAAGATGTCGTGGATTCTCACGGCCGGGTAGTATCATATCTGCTCACTTTCTTCCTAGGCTCCTCGAGCTAGCACCTCCGATTATGCCCAACTACCATCTGTGGCCAGATTGACGTGATGTATATATGTAGCGATACTTAAATAATGCATGCCATATCATGAAGTAGCGAATCTTGTGACTGTAACAAAGACGAATATGATAGACGAAATGCCTTGGGCTGATGGAACCCTGCATGTGGCTTCTGGACCGATTCACATTTTGCTGATGTACCCATTGAACCCAGTCCGACGTATGGTCACAGTTGACCACAACGCCACAGTGTTCATTTCCAATACGATAACAACAGAGTGGGAAGAACTGGCGAAACTGCGATCTGAGGGTGATATGTAACGCAACGTGTCGTATGGCCGCCCGCCCTGGCGCAATCTACCACCACGGTGACTCTGACGGCTCTGACAGTGTGCGTGCACTTTGATGGAGTCATTCCGCCTGGACGGAAATGTTTTTTGCTGATGGGACCAATGGGAAAGTATCCTACCAGAGATGCGAAAAAAGATCCTGGCTATAGATATGGACAGAATCGACTTGATCAATGGTCGAGATCAGATGCCACCTGCTGCCACACAGTGGGGTCCGGAGACAGTAATCGACGATGACGACTTATAGCTGCTTGTGTATATAGTATATATTCAATTTGTCAGATTATTATTAGAATACAACGGATGTAAAACTAACTAAATTTCATTCCACATGTAGATGGTTCTAAAATCATAATTAGAATGGCAATGAGCGAAATACATGTATAGGCTCTGAGAATCAGTTGTGAGTCCTGACAAGGTCAAGACAATAGCATGAGGATCCTCTGACAGGATCAAGGGGACTATATGTGCGGACTCAGACAGCTGACGGTGGTCTCTGACGAGGCCAGGGGGATAGCATGAGAAGCCTCTTACAAGATCACAGTGACTATATGTGCAGACTGTGTCAGCTGACAGTGGGCTGTGACCAGACCACGGCGATAGCATGAGAAGCCTCTGGCAAGATCACGCCAATTATTCATGCAGACTCTGACAGCCAACGGTGGGCTCTGACAAGACTAGGGCGATTGTGTGAGAAGCCTCTGACAAGATCAGGGTGGTTATACGTGTGGATTCTGACAGCTGACAATGGGCTGTGACATGACCAGGGCGACCGCATGCAGAGCCTCTGACAAGATCATGGCGACTACTCTGACAACCGACCATGAGTTCTGACAAGACAGTGGGATTGCACAAGTAGCCTCTATCAAACGATCCAGAGTGGAGATCTAGCATACATGATTACACCATGTCTTGCACAAACACTCTCGCTATCACCCCATAGGCACGTGGTGTGTACACCAAAGCAGAGGGGTAAGGTAAAAATACCACCATAAGCTTACCATTGTTTACGCGTTGGTTATTCGCATTAAGTATACTGGCACTGGGCCAATTTCCAGCATCCGCCACTAAGGCTGTTACGGGAGACTACCAGAGGTTATATAGCTAACGGTGACTTATGCGTGGTGAAATGACATTTTCCCGACGCTCTCTTCATATTTCTATATATTGCTCCAATGATTACTTCAAACATCGAGTTGAATAATCTACATGTAAAAGAAATTGAAATCATTCAAGTCAATTGTGTTGCTCAATTATCACCGCAAACTATCTGTCTGTGGTGTCAGCGGAATAAGGTGAACAGCCCCTTGGATTGCGCTAATAGGGAAGATATGAATGGTTCTGACGCTACCACGAGGCTTACAAAGGTAGCTTCCTTCGAGCAAGGCTTGCATCAGAGGTTGACATCTCTCCTGGTCAATTACCATACCAGCAGTCTGACCTATCGGCCATGATGCAAATGTCTGAACCAAGGCAGAATGCCCATTAACGCTCGATTCAGCATCCTCGATGATAAAATGACACTTCAATCATGTGGGAAGGCATCCAGCAGTTGACTCCAAGTGGTTATCTGGGCTCGTCCCCCTACTGAGAAGCACTGTAACATTTCTCCGGGGCTTATGCTTTCTCCACCTTGCGGACCCAGTGTAACAAACCATATGAACTACTTGCTCAGTGTATTGAAAATATGTCACCGGAATTGCCACTGTGTTTTACCAAATGAGATGTGCATTGTTGAGATCACTGCAATACTGCTCGTGATTGACGTAGTCTGTGATGTTGGCAAATCTCTTGAAACACCAAGCAATGTGATGCAGTAGCTCCCTGTTTGGCATTGCTCACCACTCGGCGAATTCATCAAGGGTCTTGACTTCTGGTCGCAGGTCATCAATCATTCACTTGATAGGTGCTTTGGTTAGAGGCATTTCATTGTCCTGACATTGTTTTGCAGGGTTGGCATTCAGCTCTCAATACTGAAACACCTCCTTTTGGGCTTTCGTTTGCACAATCTGGAAGGCAGCCTCATGATGATTCGATTGTCTGTACACTTGTTCAAGATCCATCATCGCTCTTTCTAGGAGTTCACAGCTTGCATTTAAGAGGTTGCCAAGCTGGCGGATATGGTCAGAGATGTGGTTGAGGAGATGCATATTCACAAAGTTGAGATCCAGTTCGTCGACAAGATGTTTCGCACTTACTGACTCAATTTGCATTATATCTTCATCAACACGACGACACGTTGCAGACGCAGAAAGATTGTTCCAAGCTGTGTCACTCTCCCATTGCTTCTGTTTGTCCGCAGTACACCACGTTTCCATGGCTTCTGGGACGATTTTTGTAGATTTACCGGTGCGGAAATGACTGAAAACATCCTTCTGACAATGGATCTGCGGCAGATAATTCTGCATGTACTCGATCATGGCTTCATTATGCTACTGGTACAGTGCCTTATGGTGAAAATACACTAAGTTCTAGATGCGCAACAGGGCTTCTATGGTGGGAATCCTTTGGCTCACCAAATGGTTTCAAGGAGTCGCTGCAGAAACTGGAACAATCACACAACTGAGAGCTTTCGTCGCTTTAGTACTCCATTGCGTCACCTGTCAATAGCGGTGGTTGAATTTAGCGAACCCAGGTTATGGAAGCATCATCACCCAGAGGTGGTCGAATTTGTCAATCCCGGAATGTTGTTCAAGGAAGGTCGTTACCCAGTCCATCAAATGCTTCAGCACACCAAGATAGATGGTATTAAGAATATCGGGTACGATAATAGTCATCAGGGTAATGCATTCTACATTCCAGAAGACACCTTCCGAGGTTCCAACTGGTCGATCTTCCAGATATTGTCTTGCTTCCCATCCCTCTGTCTCATCTCTGTGAGTTGCAAGTATCATTTTGTGGAAGTATAGACAATAGTCTCTCAATCGCCACCGCAAGGAATTCCCTTCTCCAAACGACGAGTTCGGTGCCGCGCAACCAGGGCAATGGGGCTGCTTGAACGAGTGTAAGTGAATGTTTTGGAAGTAGTCGGCCGTCCACATACAGATGTCAGGATCACATTGCTGTGTCTGAGAGTCTGCACAAATCATAAGCTTTGCTGTTTAAGACAGAGCGTCCAGAGTCCAAATCATAAGCTCGAAGACCTACCTTAAAACCTCTCCATTGTTGATTCTTGTCCCTTCACGACCGTCATTGTTGCATGTCCTTTAAAGTGATATTTCGGAGGAACAGGAAGAAGGGCAACAAGGATTGTTGCATAATTTGGAGGCTTCGATCTAATTATACAGTCGATGATTCGGAGAGTCAGATATACTGGTCATTCCCTCCTGTCACCCGGATAGTTTGTAAGATGTGGCTCATTGAAACTGCCAGATAATGTGACACTTGTAGCTCCAAGCGGCCGCTGTAGCTATTGAAGCACTCAAAATCATCGTAGCTTTGACAAAATTCAACTAAGGTACCTGTTCATTCCACCACCAGTTGCTTGATTTCACCTCTGAGTAGATACGTTGCTCACATTCATTGAATTCTTTTCCTGGAGCATAAGACATATGGTCCCTGAGTGCGGGCTGTTGCATGACAAAATCAATTCATTCAACCAGAGAGCAGTAAAAGAAACATATGTGATCATTGTCGCGAAGGTTGTTTGGATCGGCAAAACAATTTTAACACACCTTGCCCGATTTCCAATAGTTGATACCCATTGGGTGCGACATTTCATTCTATGGTTTGAGTAAATTGTTAGAGGAAGGAAAGTTGCTGACAATTGTCATCATAGGGTGGTGTCAGCAACGGTCACATTTTGGGACCGTTTCTACTATAGCGGGTCGAAGAAAACCAATAACAGGCCGGTTCGGTTCCGGTTTTTGCCAAACGGTTCCCTTGATCAAGTCCACCAATATTGATCACAGAATTTAGAGCTTGGTACATGAATTATGCAGCTTTGCATGGCGCATCTTTTGGTGGTCTCCGATTTTCGATATATTCAAATCTCAGCAAGCAGCTTTGACAATACCGTGATTTTGCGCCCGAAAACCATGTTTTTGCACCAGTCCTTGCCGAGTTTTGAAGATATTGACAATTGGAGACCACCCAAAGATGCGCCATGCAAAGCTGCATAATTCACTTACCAAGCTCTAAATTGTCTGATCAATATTGGTGGACATAATTGGGCATTTCGCTTAAAAAGTCATCGATTTTTGATGTGGTAAAGCCGTTGCCATGCAGACCTATAACCCCGGCCGGTTCCAATTATGGAACCGTTGCTAACACTATCATAGGGTTCCTGAAAAGCTTGTCAATAGCAGCTCTGCTGCAGTTGTGCTTGATGCACCAGTGTGCTAATCGATTTTCCTCCTCACACGGATACAGTGACCAAAGATCTATTCCATGGTCGAAGATAGCGAAATACTTGTTCTCAATAGCCTTGCTGGCTGGATGGTGTTCCGAATGTGGAGTACCAAAAATTCGTCTCTGAGCTGGAGGTTGCTCACGATAAATACAGGCATTTTCGCTGTCCTAGTCAATATCGCTAGATTTATGGTTGGAAGGGTCAAGAAGAGGATCGCAATGGAGCTGATGAATGAATAGAAGTAGAATACTATCATGCTCGATCGCAAAGCCATCATCTGGCAGCGATTCGGCTGATACTTGTAGTACCCTTTCTTGGTTGTCGCGAGGGAGGTGAGTGATGTAACTGCTGATGTTGGAGTACGTCTTTGTGCAGTAAAGATACTGTTGCCCAATATCCATCTTTCATTAGCAAAAAGCAATGTCACAACAATGTTAACAAATGTCTCAATGGTCGTTCAGCCACTCATACCATTGCAAACTGGCAGGTCCTTGGAAAAAGCCACACCTCGATTGACTTATTTCAATAAGGGGTCCTATCACTCTCGTAAGATTTCTCTCGTCCTCCATCCCATGTTTGCAAAGTGTTTAATTGCTCTCTCATTTTCAACATCCCTTGGATCATGAAAAGAATACTGCATCTGCATTCAGCTCGTTGTGGCGATTGTATTGCACCATCACAAGACCCTCCTAAGACCAGTGCCTGATGTATGGTTGTCACTTTTTGGTAAGTTCGTATGTTGAATGAACCATGCTTTCTCCTCAGATTCAGACCCAGCGATGTCATCAAGGAGTACAAGAACTAGGGCACGGACAAACGAGTGAGATGTGACTGCACAGCATGATGTTAGTTGTCTTTGCGATGAAGTTCATCAGCAGCAACTCAAGTTTTCGTCGGAAACACCCGGGTGTTCGGGACGGCTCTGACGGCTCTGACGGAACCTCGTACCCTGAGACGGAGAATTACATGCTACCCGTCATCCAGGCGACGGGTCGGGTTGCATACATACTCCTTTACTTTGTGGTCACGATTACGCACCATCAGAAGGACACATGTGTTACACTCTTCGTAGGGGCTGCAGTTATGCTGAAGCCCTTTACACAATGCCTGGCGATGTTGAATCATAGCTACTCATCATTCAACGATTTTCAAAACTTATGCATTCAGTTTGTATTCTCATCTATGTATCTATGTATCAATGTATCTATATAGCTACCTATCTACACACGGTATATCTGGACTGGCAACACGCGGTGATTGTCAGCAATTGGAGGTGCACCTGAAGATGACGAAGAATATGTACTCCCCGTCGCTCAGTCCACCTCCGATTGAGTGAACTCGGAGTTGCACAGGGAGGCCGTGATCGAGCGAGTTTGGACATGCACTTGGAGGCGGAGATCGAGTGAACTCAGAGATGCACTCCGAGCTGTGATCGAGCGTGTTTAGAGATGCACTTGCAGCAGGCTATGATCGAGGGAGATGAGAGGAGAACTTGGAGGTGGTCGATCTAGAGGCGGTCGATGGGAGGCGCGCCAGGTGCTGAGACTCTATTGATCGGTTAGTTAACCCAAAACTGTGGGAATGGGCTCTTATGAAATCGTGAGAATGAAGGGACGACAGACAATCTGAGGTGTATGCTGTACTCGGTGTATGCTGCACTCGGCGTATGCTGCACTCGGCGGATGCTGCACTCGGCGTATGCTGCACTCGGCGTATGCTGCAATCGGTGTTAACTCATGATGATGGCATGGAGAGATAGAGAGGGATAACTTAACTTTGTGTCCTTGCAATGATGGTAGAGTTGTGGACGAGAAAGAGAGAGATGCGGGATGAAGATGAGAACGATATGGAGGATACAAGCGGACCTGAGAAATCAGGGGTACGACTTGCCTGATTGGGTTTAAAAGACCTCATATCGGTGTTATTACCCGCTGGATCGGGACTCGTACCTGCCTGATCGGGGATGGTACATTGACTCACACACCAAATTTTCTTAAGTCCCAGTTTCTCATGATGATTTCCCCCATCTCATCTGATCTCTCTCTTTCTTGTGCTCAACTCTACCATCACCTAAGAACACGAAGTTAAGTCTTCCCTCTCTATCTCTCCATGCCATGATCAGAACTTAACACCGAGTACAGCATACATCAAGTACAGCATCATCCCAAGATCGACAGTGTCCCGCTCCCAGCCAGTTTCCCGCTCCCAGCCAGAGTCTCAGCTGCCGTCGCGCCTCCCTCCAAATTGACCGCTTCCAAGTACTCCTCCAATCTCGCTCGATCGTAGCCTGCCAGTGCATCTCTGAGTTCACTCAATCTCGGTCTCCAATTGCATCTCCAACCTCGCTCGATCACAGCCTCAAAGTGCATCTCCAAACTCGCTCGATCACGGCCTCCCAGTGCATCTCCAAACTCGCTCTATCACGGCCTCCAAGTGCATCTCTGAGTTCACTCAATCTCGGTCTCCAGGTGCATCTCCAAACTTGCTCGATCACGGCCTCGGAGTGTATCTCTGAGTTCACTCGATCCGTGCCTCCAAGAGCATCTCTGTGTTCGCTTGATCTCGGCCTCCAAGTGCATCTCTGAGTTCACTTGATCTCGGCCTCCAAGTGCATCTCTCAACTCGCTCGATTACGGCCTCCAAGTATATCGTTACTAAGCGACGGCGGGTGTACGGAGATACAGGGGTAACGGAGGTGGACAGAGCGACTGGGAGTACATATTTGGGAGACCCCGGGGTAGATAGACATCATCTCATTTTCATCCCATCTGGATCCACGCAATTGCGTGGATTCTCATGGCCGGGTAGTATCATATCTTCTCACTTTCTTCCTAGGCTCCTCGAGCTAGAACCGTTCTTTCTCATGAATTCCGTTTGTGCTCTCAATGGGCGTCTCCAGATGCTCCTCCGATCATGCTCGACTACCATCTGTGGCCAGATTGACCATATGTATATATATAGAGATACTTGAACAATTCATGCCATATTATGAGGTAGCGAATCTTGTGACTGTAACAAAGACAAATATGATAGACGAAATGCCTTGTGCTTATGGTTACAGTTGGCCACCACGCCAAATTGTTTGTTTACAATAGGATACCGACAGAGCGAGAAGAAACAGCGAAACTGCGATTGGAGGGCGATATGCAACGCGATGCGTCGTATTGGCGCTGGGCGGAGTAATCTGCCACCGGGGTATCTCTGAGGGCTCTGACGGAGCGCGTCCACTCTGACGCAGCCATTCCGCCCGGACAGAATTGTTTTTTGCTGATGTTAAGCGTTCAGTCCATGAATGAGGGCACTCAGATGATGCTAAGCCAAATGTTCAATAGCTGCATAGTAGCCAAGATGATGTCGCCGGATCAAGAAATCTCCTCCAAGCTCTCATATATATTCGCCTTGCCTGCCCACTGTACTTGCAATCTCCAGAACCATCGTCATACTCTGCTACCACATCACATTACCCTTGATGATATATTCAATACTCCTGACACTTGTTCAGAGTAATGAGCATTTGGTATCCACCACTCAATCATTGACCGCGGTTGAGAAAGTATAATGTAACATGATGCCATCTGGTTGCCAAAATCAGTCATTGCAGATGCTAATACAATCCAGATGCCGACTCAACAAGTCCACGTCTGGGCCGAGAACACTGGTGTTTGAGTTCGCCAATGGGCAGTGGAAACCATGGGGATTTGCCAGGAGAAGGGTGGCTTGATAACACAATGGAAAGGTAATAAAGTGAGGGAGCGCATCTGGGAGATTGCCCAGTCCATGAGCATCGGCAACAAGCAAGGAGCTAGCCCAGAGGAATGGAATCTCCAAATCGATGGTTGCGTTACTCAAATCAGTGATCTGGAGTCTGAAACACCACTTTGGAAATGGTACTTGGCAGACAAGCCTTACCTCAATGGTCAGAAACTCAAGGGAGCACGAGACTAGTTTGCCGAGATTGTCATTTGCGGAAGAAAGAAGTGGATCGACGAAACCCTGACTAAAATGAGGAAAGTAGTCCACTTTCGTATGTACTTCTTCGCCCCAATGCTTCTTTTGATCTTCCTGATGATGAGTCGGGACAGATGGCCACCAGCAAAATACCTCGTGTGACTGGGCTTCGCCGATAAAGGTGCATTGCGATGTCTTGACCAATTTCCTAGTGGAGCCATTTAGCATTACCATCACCTATGTGGATCCCAACATTGCTGGGAAGAGGGTTGGTGAAAACAATACTCAGTTATTATCATAGGACTGGCCTAGGGATGCAGAGTCGGTACTTCCAATAGTTACATCAATCGTTGATGGTCTGCACGACCATATTTTCACCTCAATCTTGGATAACAATACTTTTGCCGGAGGGGTAAAGGTGCCTGTGCAATTCAATGAACCAACGCTTTATCGCGTTATTTATTGTGGCCAACAAGCCGATGGCACATCTAGTACCCAGACACTTATGCGTGGTGGCGACAGCTATGGTCCTTTAGATGACAGCCTCCCAGCTCCAGCCAAGGATATGATGGACAATATCGGGGAGTAATCGGATGCTGATGCTGACACGCGCCGCGCAAATCCCAGAAGCTTCCGAACTACAATAATAGGCTTGCAAAATTTCAAACAGAAGCTTCAAACTAAGATTATCGGACAGCAACAATGTTACGGGGGTGCTCACACCTTCGTAACTATACTTATAACAAGTATCAAATGATACTTAAGTATGTACTAGGTACACAGCCGTAGCTCTTATAGTATTCTCTTATGCGTATCTCCAAACAACAGGTCTCAGAATTCAGTATAAATTATATACGCCCACATGGCAAATATGTATAGTCGTATCAAATGCGACCAGATGAATAGCAACTAAATCGTATCGTGGTGTAATACAATATTGACAATACATATGCTTACTCTCAATGAATGCTTATTATTGTAATTGTATTATTATAATTAATCTTAGGTGATCAATTAATATCGTTAACTATGCACGAATAATGAATCTTGGTGATTAATCAATATCACTAAGTTTGCTAGTATAATGAATCTTGTTGATTAATTGATATCGTGAAGTAGGCTCGTATGATTAATCTTGGTGATTAATAATTATTGTAGGGATAATTTCTCGCTGGTAGATAGTGCAATCTAAATTGACACGTATCTTCACAAACTTTCCTTCAACTAATTCCTTGATATATCTGGCATTCAGATACCATCAGCAATAGTACGTCTTCTGTGTACTCTACCTCAATCCTCATCTGTTACAGACTCAATAGTTAATGTCAATTCTACTCGACCGTATATCTGGTAGTAATCAGACCGTGCTTTATCAAGGCAGTCCTTATAGCCTGTAATTGTTTCCTACTTCTTCCAGGATATCGTGTACTTAACTAGTGTTAGCAACGGTTCCGGACCGTCACTTCAGGTCCGGGTCCAGGTCTAAACTGAACCATTGCCAAATTGGCGGTCCAGGTTGTCAATAAACCCAAATGGTCAACTCGAGTACAGGTCAAAGGTAATCTCCCAACCCGTGTGACTTGGGCGGGTTGTCAGCGGGTTGCCTAGCGGGTCCATCTATAGATTCAAATAAGGCTCTTGTTTTTGGAGTTTGTTAATTGTATCTTATCAAAATGGCGTTTTCAACAACCAATAATGTGTTTTTGAATGCTTTGCAGCTTGCAATATAGATTAGTTTGGAATCGGTATTTTACGTTTGGTATATTTTATATTTGCCAATGATGGCGGTCAATAATTCCTTTATGAACGCGAAGATTAGTGCGATGACTTGATTGCCAATTATGCCACAACTAAAACTGTTGACGCTCCGTTGAGGCTCATTTTCAGGATGCGGCAGGGAGCATTGTGCTGTTCTTTTCGCCAGTAAAGGCTGCCAATATTTGATAAATGGATATATGCAACCAATTGGAACATAAATTAACGAAGATGGGAAGCTAAAAATCGTTGACGCTCTGTTGAGGCTCATTCTCAGAATGGGGGATTGACCGTGTAGCGGTCTCTTTTGCCAAAAATAGCTGCCAATACATCAGTTATACCTAACGGTGACAAAAGCACTATGTAATTGCCATACTTACATAACCACAAATCGTTGACACTCCGTTGATGCTCATTTTACTGTAATGTCCATTGAACAACTGCTGCCATCGACAGTAGTTTGCATCATGATTTGAACTTATTGGAAGTCTTTCTGCCAGATTAAGACTTGGCCCTGTGGCAACGCAGAGCGCAGTAACATTCTTGCACTGTTCGCTCACACATGACTAAAATTTATGTGTCTTGCCAAAAGCTTCATTCCGCCTGCTATACATCTGGTTATCAACCGATCATTACAAGCTTCTGCTCACCATTTGCGCATAATATATCTCTAAATAAAGCGCTCAGTCAAGATACATAAAGAAGCTGGTGAAACATTGACGCATTCTGTCCTACTTTTTCTTCACTCCCTTGTTCCTTCTTGTTTCGATTGCATTGACCGTCACCAACGCCATTTCAGCCTGTCTCTGTGTCTTCCATGTCGGCCGAATCAATCCGGGAACATTTGGCGCAGTGCTCACATCCCGCTGCTCTTGGGATTCTGGATCCTCAATGCTATTGTCTTGGTCCATATTGGATTCAACGTCTGCCGCGCAATCATCTTCACTGTCATTTGGATTATCTCAGTCCCCATTCCAGTTAAGCCAATCTTCAGTGTCCGAACTGCTTTCAGGTGCGCTATCCTCGTCACTATCGACTGGATGACGGTTGATTCTCCGGATTCGGCGGACATTTAAGATTCGAGTTTGTCCTCCATGGAGGTCCTTTGCAGACAAAGGTGGTAGCAAAGGTGATCTTTCTGACAATTTGAATGCAGCCGCACCATCATGTTGAAAGAGTGACCAGGGTGGTTTGACGATTTTTTCGGTGTCCGAAATGTATCCCACGGCAGTCATCTGTTTGTTTTGAGCGCGAGATTCCTTCTGTGTAGCACGTAGGTTTTGGCTGCCCTGCCACATCTCCAAAAAGTCGTGAACCTTGGCCATTCTGTGCAGTTTCCTTTCCTCCCCCTCTTTCTTGATTTCTGTGTCGCTTTCTGTGTTCGTGTTATCCAATGCTGGATCAGTGCCTGCCAAAATCCCGTTATTGACTCGGGCGAACTGCCTTACAACGACTTTTTCGCAAAGGGTCTCGCATGTGGTTTGTGACTACCTCCAGCCGATATCATCTCGGCCAAGGGAAATACTGGCCTCCACTCCAACACCATGTGGTATGATAGAGAATATATCGCATGCGACATTGGAGTGATCAACGTACGGTTAGTGTATTTCATCCTGTTGACGCCACCTGTTGGTTATGTCCAGTATGCAGAATGTGCTGCTAAACTCCATTGGGTCGGAGTGGTAATCATTGAGATTTAGATTAATTTGCCCCCTGTTCTTTGCTGCTTCAGGCGGCAAATTCAAATACAGCCTGGCGGCGGTCAATAAGCGCGCAGCGCAATCGCTTTGTCCTGGTGTCGTCTCAGCCTGATTGTTAGGCATTAAGTATTCTTCATCATTGCTGGACAAATTATATGAATCAAAGGATGATTGACAGGATCGTGAAGCCGTTGCAGAGGAGATGTCATCGCTGCTCGGTAAGCTTTGGTATTTGTTGATGGGCACGCATCGATGTTTCGCGCAGTATTCATTCTCCATATACTTCAGAAAGGCCTCTTGTTATTGGGTAGTATATGATGTCTCGTGCTCAGGATTGATATCCATTCCCTTGTGCCACTTTCTGAACGATAGCAACTTCCGGGAAACATCCAGGATATGTGCAGAAATTTGAAGCATTCACATCATTGGAGTCACTTCGGGGTAGTATTTGGACAGTTTCTGTAGAGCTTACTTCACCACGAAGAACAAGTCTTCTTTCGATGGAGTTTTCTTCTTAGACAATGCTCGCATCATGCCATCCATGTAATCAAACATGTCATGGTACACCGTGATAAAATGATGCAATGTGACTGTATGCCTCTTCGACATCCAAAGGGTCCAAGATCTGGATGGCCCCAATACTTCCATGACATACTTCACAATCGTCCATTCTTCTTGAGTTGTGAACAGTGGCCGGTATTCGGTGTATTTTGGATTTTGAAGCCATTCACATGTGAATTCCCATAATCGGTAGGCCTGCTTGAGTAACTCCTCTGTAGAGTTCCAACGTGTCTTTACATCCATAATCGGAAGTGCTGCAATGCGGACTTCTGCTTCTTCACAGTCAATGAATTTGTTTCGAAGACCAGGTGTCAGCGTAATCAATACAGCAAGCATTCTCTGCGTTATGAAGGTCAGTTTCAGGACTTTCAAAATATCATGAAATACGTACTTTCTCAATTATCTTTGCCAAACCAGGTCTCATGGCCGACACCATGTTGATTCTAGCATTGCCCTCTCTTCGAAGTCTTTGACTCTTCCCGATGTCTATACTTTCATTCTCTCCAAATTCCGGATGGCACTCATGGGCTTCCAAAGACTTGGTGCGGCCTTTTACACCGAGACTGCTCATAAATGCACCTAAAGGCAGCTGTATGAAGTGCGCCATGCATTGTATGTGGATTCTCAATGCAGGCCACTCGATTCCAGAGCCCTCAAGTGTTGATTGCAGCTCGCGTGTCATCGAGTAATTTGAGGAGGCATTATCCTTCGTATTAGCGAGCAAATGGCCGTCGGTGAGCTCAAAACTATGCAGCACATCCTTCAAATATACAGCTATCCTTGCTCCCGTATGTTGGCCCTTGACCTATCATCCTAAATTAGCTTTCGGAATGGGAAAAGAATAGACGATCAACCTCATCGAATGCTAGTTGAACTTCAGGCAATGCCCGATTTCGATCCATATAGTAAGCAGTGACTGACGTTATGGCCGATTCGTTTGTTGATGTCCATCCATCCAAAGCTAAACTAACTTTGTTTCGTGATGGCAATTGGTTCTAAATTGCAACCACTGTCAGTGCATATTGCCTACGGCAAATGTTGCTCAGGGTTGTAGCAGACGGCAGCACTTGGTCATTGCGTAATGCGCTATATGATAACTGTAGTTCGAGATTTGATATTGTGTTCCATGGAATATGAGACGAAACAAATCCTAACAGGTGGTATCGACTCGACATGTCTTAATGAAATTCGGAAGTGTCAAAGTCTTTATATGCCAATTTCGATTGTTTTGTCTGCCATTTCAATTAATATGGATTATACTGGATGTCAAATCTGATTTTCCTCTGCATTCTTACTATTATGATTCCTCAACTTCCTTGCCTCTTCAAGATGGCCAAAGCTGTTTCATCAACCGTTGTACTAGTCAATTCGGTAACTTTTGTCTCTGTTGATTCATTTAACTTTGCGATGTGAGCTTTTGCAAGCAAGTGTTTCCCCATTGGGCTGGTCCCATATTCTGATGGATGGCGAAAAACTTGATGACAAACGATACATATAATGCCAGGGCTGCCGGTCACTTCAATCCCGCACTGTGAATAGAATCGCCACGATGGCACATGTCTCGAATTATTCCAAGCAATAGGCCGCTTCGAGCCTTCATTCATTGAATCCCACCACCCATCGAGAATAATTTGCAATATAAGGTCGCTCAAATCACGAATAGAGACAAGTTCACTTTTGGAAGAGATCATAACCTCGAGTAAAGAGGTGTTCAAAGATTTGGAATCTGACATGGCGGTAAGAATTAGAACGCTGGTTGATCCGACTCGCAAGACTGGCATAATTGACAATACAGTAAAGCAGACTGCGACTTCTTAAATATTGACTCTACAACTACAAATAAAAAAATCAGATCTGTAAGACATTGCATGCATATTTGTGAAGTTGAATACAAGGATAGATTGCAAAGACTGACCGCGTAAAACTCGATTTAGGAACGGCACAATGCCATACAGTGCGGTGTAGCGATCTGAGTATCCACCAGAACTGTTGACACTGTGTGGGTGCTCAATTGTAGGAGGCGGACGCGATATCATCACTGGCATTTTTGCCATTAAAGGCTGCCGATGAGTTGATTGTGGGTTATCTGCGTTCCATTGCGATTAGATTATCTAACATGCAAGATCAAAAATCGTTGACGCTCCATTGACGATCATTTTGCGTGAACGTTACGATCTTACCAGAAACATTTTTGCCTAGAAAGGCGGCTGATAGTTCGATTATGAGTCAATGTCGCCGCACAACCCTTGCCTTTTCCAAGATGCAAGGCCAGAAGTCATTGACGCTCCGTTGACGCTGATTCTAAGGACATAGTAACCATTTTGTTGCAACCATTATCGCGTAGAAAGGCGGCCGATAGTTCAATGATAGTTCAATGTCGCTATTCAGCCCTTGCATTTTCCATGATGCAAGGCCAAAAGCCGTTGACGATCCGTTGACCCTCATATTTAGGACATAGTCCCGAAGTTGTCGCAACCATGTTCTGCTTAGAAAGGCGGGCGATAGTTTGATTATGAGTCAAGGATGCCGCGAAACCCTCTGAATTTTCAACGATGCAATGCCAAAAATCATTCACACTCCGTTGACGCTGATCTTCAGGAAATAGTAGCTATATTGTCTGTTGCGTTTTTACCTATAAAGGCCGCCAAAATTATGATTATGGCTAAATGCCGTTGCACAGCCCAGCAATTATCCAGGATGTAAGACCACAAATTGTGGATGCTCCGTTGACGCTCATTTCTATGACAGGGCAATGTGGGTGTGGTTTGCCATTTTCCCTACTAAGCCGGCCAATACTCCTTCTTTGGATGGATACGACTATGCAGGCGGGTGTTTGCTGGATAGATATGACTATAAATCGTTGACGCTCCGTTGAGGCTCACCCTTGAGCTTATTTTAGAGACCTACTGACAATCATTGGGTGCACAACAATTGTACAAAACATGCATACAGCCTCTATTGGCAGCCAGTATTCAGTTTCTATGTAATATCATTTGAATCCAAGATCTTCAAGGAATCTCAGTTTCTGAGGAACCACTATACACGTGATTTAAATGATTAATGATGTAGGTCCTTTGCGTTACAACACTTTCGGCCGGCAATTTACGGCATAACACTCCATGCACTAGTTTGAAATATTTATAGCCTTACTTCCTCACCATTCCTTGTCTAGCTTATTCTCCTCGATTTCCATGACGTACCATAAGCAGTTTTCAATTTCTCGACCATGTGAGGGAGGTCTGAGCGAAGAGATATATAGTTGGCTGCATAGAGTAATGCACCCTGTCGGCTGTCATTTGTCCGAGTTTCGCATGTGCTTTGACCGCTCCTTCTATGAGTCGTACGACATCACTGACTTAAACTGTTAGTAAATTTCGTCTGAAATTTAGGTTTTGCTTTGTCATTTATCCGTAACAGGCAACATCATATAAAGATCGTGGTTCCTCAATAAACCTGATTTGGAGTTTAGACCATTCAGATGGCCCGTACGACCCTTGTACACACACTGACAGATAATCCTGTCTCACAATTTGGTCACTGAAATCCAGAACAAGCTGACGCGTACCAAAACAGGTTCACAAATTGCTTTTACACTAGATACATCATCAAAGATACCGATTTGGCAATCTACACGTCCGGTGATGCTGGAGCCGTCACCATGTCTTCGTCCGCATCCGATATCTGTATGGTATTTAGCTAGGGACGCTATATGCAGGGGAAAAAGCTTACGGGTTGAACTGGCTTCGCAATCTCTATCTGCAATGAATCGAGCACAGCGGTGGGTATCGGTGGTACTATGTGATTCTCTGACTGAGGTTTCTCCAAACCCTGCCTCATTTGACTACTTCCCTGTCGAGGCATGACTTGCGGCATTTGTGATTGTCCAGGGACGGAATCAAGCGCCTGCATGAGCTCTCCAAATGTTGTCGGTGATGGTGTGGCTGCAGTCGAGTTTGTTTGGGGGTTCCCTACAGCCGGAACTTTCAATTCAGTCATCCCGTACTTCACATCTCCCTCATGGAAGTAGTTGGCCGCGTCCCCCCATCCCGGTTGCGTCAGTTGGTCAAGCCTCATCCGCTTCTGCCAAATGCTCTCCATGCTGTGCTGTACTGTATTAGAAAGTGTGCCCATCACCCAGCCAGGTTCGTCATCCTCGCTCTGTTTGCCATGCCCTGGATCTTCTTCATCATCATCCTCATCTTCCCCATCCTCCTCATCTTCGGAACTTGCAAGATCACTCAGACTGTCTCCAATAGCATTCAACATCACCTCAAATGTTATTTCGGGCTTTGTGGTTGTCGATCATCCTTTTTCATCATTCCCCATATGTTCCTGCTCTTGCATCATCGCTGTCTCTGCATCTTGAACTCGCTGTGTGGCCACTGCGGTCTCTCGCTCCACATAATCCTCGATCAATTTCTCCCTCTCTTGGGTGCTTAAAAAGTCAGTTGCCCATCGTTTCTCCCCTGGAAGCTTCTTTTTAGATCGTAAGCTGCACAATACTCCCAACGCTCGGAACCCTTTCTGCCACCAAGCCACTGTTGCCTTTATTTGCCTGATGACGTCGTCGGGTGGAATGCTTTGTCGATTTGCCATATTTGCCCGCCGGAAGTGGTGAAAGGTTCTTTTTCGGAGCATTGACCATTGTATCTTGTTCTGACCTTGTTGTTGGGCAAGATGTTGGATGTTGCAAGAAATGGACCACATGGAGGCAAGCTGCGTCATTTATGTCAAGGTTGGTAGGTTTGATCAATTCGAACAAAGCAAAATCAGCGTTTTGACTGTGACTTCATTGAAAATAGTGATGCTAATAGTACATTATGACTTGATAGTTAGCGTGTGATTCATGTAAGATCCCGGCAATGCCTTGAGACAAACATCACCAGACGTCCTTTCCGTCGAAGAATGATCATTTTATATCTCTCAAACATGAGATATCAGCTGTCGTTCATCTCGATGTATCCCTGTAAACCCACAAACAACGTCGGACAGACTGACTGAAATTAAGCGACTGTTGGAATCCCCTGCAGCTATACGCAGCAGGATTCACCTTGAATTGAACGTGCAAGTTGGCTGTCACTCATTCCATTTTGGCTTGTAGCTCACTATATAATCTTCAGCACTTCCCACATCTTTTCGTGATCATCTTCCTCACGTTTCTACAACAGCAAGCCATGGCTCACGAAACACTTCCTCCAGGTGCTATTGGAGCCGAATCAGGCTGAACAACAGGCACTTCACACAATGAGCCACTTGGCGAGACACAGCCGCAACGCAGACACCAGTTAGTCCACGATGACTCTGCAATTGTAGCCACCGAAAATATAACCCAGGACGCACATTTGAGAAAGGTACGTGAAGCCGGAAGCAAGAAGAATATGAAGCAGCATGCGATCGGATGTGAGTCCATCCATATCTGTGTAGACGACGGTCAACTAAGAGTATAACGCACAGCTGGCGTACATAGAGAGCTACGTGACCAATTTATCGCTTCCCATAATGGCAAATCTCCATGGTTGACCACGGCTTTTGTCCGCACAGTCCGCAAAATTGAACATCAGGATGTTGTCAGTTCAGGAATTTTCGCAGACCAATTTCGTGAAGAATGTCCCTGGGAATGGACGAAACAAGCTCTTATGACCTTAGAGGAGGCTATGGAGTCGTATATTGTTGAGGTAATACCTGGATCTCACTGTAGTAGCAGCAACTAATTTCTTGGAGGTTTTCAACATATCAGCTACTATGGCAAGACAAGGAGGCCAGGTACAGCTTGAACAGTCAGACATGCGTCTTGCCTTGAATATGGCCAAAATGGCCAAGGAGGGTTGTCACGCGCCGCTATAGAGGAAACTCAACAACTGATTAAGAATCCTCGCGCCGAAGTCCGAGAAGAGATGAAGCGGGGTGTTGAGTTCCCCAGGTATAACAAGGTGAAGGCTGTGATCGAAAGACACCCGCCAAGGGTTCGCGAAAATCAAATGGCCGGCTGCCTTCCTTGCCAAAGTGGCACCGCGAAACATCCCCAGATACGCTGGAGGGGCAAAGGCAGGGGTGCACCACCACCCAGACCGGTGCCACCTCGGCCCGAATCGCCTCCTGTGCCATCTGATGACTAAGAGAGCTCCGAAACATGAGATATGCCACCCGCATATATGTATATACATACTCCGCTTCCTAACGCTCGATTTTTGCCAAGGATCGCATGCGTGATAACGATTCTATTCCAGATTTGCTGACTCATCATGGTCCATTCACAGGTTAGTAGACTATCAGCTGCGTGGTAATGCAGCTGACAGCCATTTTGATGACGAGGGCAGCTGTTTGAGTGAATCTGCCAGCAAAGTCGAGAGTTGACTGAAGGGGACGGGAATTTTGTGTATTATCATTATCTACAATTAGCGGACACTTTAAAGTATATTTTAAAGGGTATATTCATATGCATCATTGAAGAACAATGTAGTAATAAAGGAGAATGTACATGAATAGCACAGAATGGCTGCCAAAAGACCATTATTGATATACTATGCCAAGGTGAATGGTTCTATATTGCGGATACGCCCGTGGCAAAATGAGCGTCAACGGAGTGTCAACAATGTTTGGCTTAGCATCATGGTTACTCCGCGTGGCAATTGGTCGCAGAGATGCATAAATGATGTACAGGCTGCCTTTATAGGCAAAGGAGAAATCGATACGCTCCCTGCCTGATTCTGAAACTGAGCGTCAACAGAGCGTCAATGACTTTCGGTCTTGTAAGTCAGGTAATTAATCAGAGACTTGGCCATCTTGATGCATACTGAGAGTATTGGCCGCCTTTATAGGCCGAAAGGAAAGCAACACGCTCCCTGCCCGATCATGAAAACGAGCGTCAATGGAGCGTCAACAATTTTTGGTCTTGCATTATGGTTAATCAATGCCCCATGTGGCCGTTAATGGCTATATACAACGTTGTGACCGGTTCTATAGGCTAAATGGCTCAGTATCACTGGGTTGCAGCTTTGAGAATGAACTAAATTGTGGTTGTCCGGGAGGCTGTCGCAGGAAGGTTGCTTGTTATGTGCCTGTGAAGGCTGCCAATTCCCGTTATTTAGATGTCTGCGATCATTCGCCAATTAGATCACCCAAGATGCAAGACCAAAAATCGTTGACGCTCCGTTGACGCTCAGTTTCAGAATGGGGCAGGGAGTGTGTCACTTCATCGTTTGCGTATAGAGGCAGCCGATACATCATTTATGAACGTGTATATCTAATTGCCACTCAGATTACCCAAGGTGCAAGACCAAAAATCATCGACTCGCTGTTGACTGTCATTTTTAGGATGGGGCAGGGAGCGGTTCTTGCTTGTTTTTGATCATCAAGGCGGCCAATACATCAGAAAAGGACAACAATATACCAATGTCAATATTTTGCGATTAGCAATAGGATATCTGATTGCGACCATAAATAGAAATACCCGAATACCGGAACTGGAGATTGGAACCGACAGGTCTAGCCAATCCCAGGAAAATCCGCGGGTTGACAGGTACGGGTCCAGGTTTGGCACGCCGATATGCAGCAGGTCAGGTTTTTGGATGGGTTTGGAACCGAACCGAACCGTTTTAGCTGTCCAAACCCGGACTGCTGGTGGGTTACCCGGACCCGTTGCTAACACTAGAGTAGGGTGGTTGTCTGAGTTAAAGACATTGTCAGAGTTAAGGTAATTGTCAGAGTCAAAGTTATACCATATATGTTGGGTCTCCCGAGTCAAAGTTGAATTAATGCTGTATTATAGATAAGGTTGCTTCCCATATCAGAATAGGGTGGTTGTCAGAGTTAAGGAATTTGTCAGAGTTACAGTAATTGTCAGAGTCGAAGTTATACCGTATACATTGGGTTTCCCCATTTCAGAGCCAAAGTTATACTGGACTTTCCCATGTTCAGAGTCAGTTGTAGGTTCCATAAGTTAGAATTGATAGTATACTACATTGTAAAGTTTAAGTAATCTACCAATCTTCCCGACCATATTCTTGTCCACAAACCCCGAGGTTCGGCCACACTATGAAACCCTTCTCATGCAACGACTCTGGGATCTCGCTCCGCAGATCCCACCATGCATCCCAATCTTGATACCGAACAGTATTGTCTTCACTGCAATGCGAGTAACAGCGGCAGACACAGTCGCGAATGGTGTGCTTTCGCAAGGCCAGCCAGATCTCTCCACTGGTGCTCCGCAGGCAACAGCAACTGACCCGACCTGAGGGTGAACAAAATGAACGCCTTATAATTCAAATATTGCATTGCAAGTAGTATAGCATCATGACTAGTGTTGGCAATGGGTCCGGGTAACCCGCTAGCGGTCCGGGTGTTGACCAGCGGTTCTGTTCTGTTCGGTTCCAGAACCGGCCAACAACCCGACCCGCTTTGTCTCGGCGGGTTTGTTACCTGGACTGGACATAAACCCACCGTTTTTCGGCCGGGTTCTACCTACAGCAGAGCCTCATTGTCACGAACTTCAAACTTTGGCTACAATTAAGCATTTGAGTTCTGATCATATCACAATATGATTCATACGTAAATGATGCAGTTTTGCATGCTCTTTCACCTCCTATTCTCCACTTTGCTATCGAATCAATCTTCGTCACGTCACTGCGAAAAACGCCCAATTTTCGGTGTTGTTTCACAGCACCGCAACGAATATTGGTTGGATCGCAAAGTGTAGAAGAGGAGGTGAAAGAGCATGCAAAACTGCATCTTTTACGTATAAATCATATTGCGATACTATCAGAACTCAAATATTTAATTTGAGCCAAAGTTGGGAGTTGGAGAATTTGTGGAACCGGCCAAAAAACCGCGGGTTCGGTGTGGTTTGGTTTTTTGATGTGGTAAAACCCGTTGCAAAGGTTCCAGTTCGGTTCCAACCTGGACCCGGAACCGAACCGCGGATTTGGAACTGTTGCTAACAGTAATCATGACCCTGCACATAGTTGGAGGTTGGTGGGATTCGTGGTGCAGCTCACCAATGTATGGCAGTAGGTATCTACTATGGACTTTCAGGAGGTAACTTACCCGGTCAACTGTCAGACAACGCATATCTCCATGAGTAGTAGTTTGGGATGGTTACACTGAGTATGGGAGGTTAGGCCCCCTACAAGGGCGGCTGAGAAAGGTTTGGTTGGACACTGTGGGCCACCCTTATACCTAGCTGACCCTCCAAACTGCTTTATCCCTGCAGCTGAGGCTGTATGGCCAGTGCATTCCAGACAGAATTTTGACAATGAAATGCTTAGTATTGCCTTAAATTACTGTGAGTCTTTCAGAGAGAGTGTAGTGTGAGAATTGTGCTACAATTCGCAAAGCACAGCGGTTGATGAGGTGGTATACACCAAGCGCACTGACTTACACTAATATAAGATCTGTGTGGTATAGCCGCCAGGGTTCATGACCACTAGTGTTTCCGGAGCTAAAGTAGAGTAAATAGTTTGTGTCGGCCATATGAAATTGGCACTTGTGCTTGTTAGAGTCGGATGTGCTTGTCAGAACAACCTGTCAGAGCAACCTTGTCAGAGTGACCTGTCAGAGCAATCTTATCAGCAAGACCTGTCAGAGGAACCTTGTCAGAGCCGAGTCGCGCTTGATTGGCATATTTCACTCACAACGTCGCTCTGTATGCGATTGAAATGAATCAATCAATGTCACGGACCCATTGTAGTACTTGACTGTGTGGCCCTGGGATTGGGTAGATGAATCAATGTCACTGACCCATTGTTAGTTTACTTGTGTGGCCCAGGGATTGGGTGTTACTTCAGCTGATCTTGGCAACTGTATGTTGGGAGTATGTAGTAGATATATAGGTTATGGAATACTATGGTAGCACCATCACCGGGACTAGAACTCGTACTTCTGTTATGGCATAGATTCACATCCTCTACCCACGACTATCGGTAGCAACGGGTAAGTGTAACCCGGCAGCGGTCCGGGTTTAGCCAGAACAAATGGTTCGGTTTGGTTCCGGACCCGTCCGTAAACCCGACCCTGAGCTTCTCGTCAGGCCAAACCCGTACCCGTACCCGTCAAGCGGCAGGTTTTGCTGGGTTTGGCTGAATCCATCGGTTCCACTCTCCGGTTGTCGTTTTCAGGTTTTTCCATTTATGGTTGCAGTCAGATATGTTACTGTTATGTGCAAAATATTAACTTTGGTACATCATTCTCTGTATTTGTTTCATTGGGAGCCTTTATAATCAAAACAAGGAGAGACATGCTCCCTGCCACATCCGGAAGTTGAGTGAACGATTTTTCGTCTTGCATTATTAGTAAGATATGAGGTCCAGAACAGCCATATTGACAGTTGAGGCTGTCATTGAGCCAGAAATGGATTAGTTTGAACCTGCGACTGTGCCGACAACATTTGGAGAGCTGATGGAGATACATGATAGTGTCAGCAGAAAATCGCAATGCCGCAAGGAACATCACGAGCATGAAGCAGCCAAATGAGATTAGCATTCAGGAACCACCGTGTCACATATGGATATTGGCTCTCACAATCAACACGATACCCAATTTGTCACCGATTAAGAAATTGAAGCTAGTTAAACCCATAAGCTTCTACCCCTCCATATTTCCCCCCTACCTACTTACCATATAGGAAATAGATTCAGATGAACATATTGTATTGGCTGGTAGGTCATCTGTACACTACCTGCACAATATGTGATTATTGACGACATATCTCCACAAAAGGTAAGTGGTGTATCTATTTTGATACGTGTCAGGATTGTTTGATTTCAGTGACTACATTGTGAGACATGATAATTCCCCTGTGCCTGTGCGAGGGTCATACGGGCCATACAAAGGTTCTAGTCTCCAATCCGAGTTGATTGACAATTGATCAACATGATATTGCCCTGCCACTTACCGACATGCGAGAACGCACAATCTAATGTGGGCAAATAGCCTCACTGTGTGTATAGAAGTGAATGTTATTGATGATTGAGCTGACATCTCGCTAGAACTAACTAATACGCGAGTCTCCCACACAGCCGCACTAATGCCACAGAGCCGCACCTAATGCAACAGAGCCGCACCTTAACATGACCAGAGTCGTCCACCTACATCACAACATTCTCCAATCATCTTCGAGAAACCTCTTGAAGAGACAATAACCCTGATCTAAAACACAACAATGTCTCGGCAATGTCTCAGAATTATCCAAAAAACGCCTGTTCCTCACCCCTTCTTTCGTGTCATTTTCCTCTTCACCTTTGGCCGCCTGCCCATTTCCTTCGAATACTGCTCTAACATTTGTTTTGCTTTTGCCATATTCTCGTCTGGCTCCCATGTATTATCCTTCCCATCCCAACCTTCCCATTTCACTTTGTATTCCCAGCAAGTTCTGTCAGAGCTTAGCCGGTGTTTTGTAATTTATTCGACGACGTATCTTGTGCCTGCGCGGCCGGTCTGAACCTGGGGAGGTGGCTGCCACCAGGCAATCCTAGAAATATCCGTGCGGTCAACTTTGAGCCGGCTGACATTAGCTGTGTCATACATTGTCATGTCGTTTGGGAGATCTAGTTTGACGGCGTTTCCGCTCATTTGCAGGATCTCGTATGGGCCAACATCGCGGTGTACTGGTTTGTGTCCCGTGGGGTTGACATTGGCGTATGAGATTGGCAAATCCTTTGTATCCAAACATAGGTTCGCCCCGGTGGTGATGGCAGGGTCAATTGGGCATCGTGACTTATTAGCCTCAGCTGTCTCTTTATCCTGAGCATAGCGCAGCTCATCCCTGGCAACTCCCAAAATGCGCTGCAATCGTTCAAGGAATTCGCCCATTTGTAAGGTTTTCGCTGACTGATTGGCCTGCGGTTGTTGGAGGTCTGTAATCAAGTCTAGCAGCGAAGGCGGCTCACCACCAAGAACGAGTTCAAAAGGAGTCTGGTTCATTGAAAGGTGTACTGAAGAGTTGTAAGCATACTCTGCTAATGGCAGGTAGTCGCCCCAATTGGCTTGATCGTGAGTTGCGAAGCCACGCAAATAGCGTACAACCGTCTTGTTTGAGTTTTCAGAAAGACCATCCGTTTCTGGATGGAATGCCCTAGACATGAGCAGCTTCATCTGCAGAATCCATGCAATCTCTCCAATAGTCTGCCGGGAGACGTACATCATGGTCTGATACAACCTCTTGAGGCACTCTGTGTAAGCGGACGATGCCGTCGATTAATATGCGCGCGCAGGCAGGGGCATCGATTGTTTTCTTGCAGGCTCGCAATTGTGCTCTCTTGGTCATGTGTTTGCCAAACGTTACAATTCAGTCGTTGTCATTTCCTGAGATCGGCAGGTCAGTTATGAAGTCGATGCCAATTCTTTGCCAATGGCCTTTGGCTATTGGAAGTGGTTGTAGGAGGCCCATGGGTCTCGCACTGTGGTGGTTAGTTCGGTGGCACAAGTCACAGCCTGCAATGTATCACTGGGTATCGCGCCACATTTGCTTCCAGAAAGACCGGTCTGTCATAAGTAAGTAAGCTCGGTCAGCACTGAAGTGTCGCTGTGCTGGAGTGTCGTAGGCTTCATGGAGGATTCTTTGCTGCATCGTCCTTGGAATACACAACCATCCCCTCATGTCTGCCTTTCCGTCTTCCTGCTTCTCTTTTGCCCTTGCTGTTTTGTATATCTGTGTCTTTTCCAAATCTCCATGTAACCACGGTAGGCCATTCTCATCCAAATAGATTCGTTGTGTTACCACCCATAATTTGCGTTCCTTGGTAGATGCAGTAGATGGCGGGGGGCAGGGACTTGGGTTGGCCAAGCAATGTGCAATAGGCCCGAACCATTCATCATCAATTATGCCCACCTTGATGTCATCAACCCATTCTCCGGCCGCAGTAACTTCCAGTGCCGTGAAATTGCATCGCTCCCATCGGAATTCTAGGCGGCAAGACAATGCATCCGCTACCTGATTCTTGACCCCTGGGATGTGCTTGACCTCCCAGTCGAAGGTCTGTAGGACTGTCAACATATCCATCTGACCAAAGGTGAGGTGTGGATGTGTGAGGATCCAACACAAGGTTGTATGGTCCGTGTGTACCAAAAATGGCTGCTCGGCTCCATGTAGGTTGAAGTTCCAGTATAATATTGCATCCCCGATGCCCAATGGTTCTCTGTCGTATGCAGGGTATCGCATCTCCACATCCTGTAACTTACGGCTGAAATAAACCAGTACCATCTCTGTCTTATCTGTCTCCTGGGAGAGCACCGTGCCCAATGCATATTGGCTAGCATCGATGTGCGGGCGGTATTTGGCTTCGGGGACCAGTTAAGCATGGACTGGAGCATTGCAGAGTGCCTTTTTGAGCGTGTCGAAAGCATGCTGGCACTCTCTATCCCAAGCGAATGGAGTGTGCCTGAGTCTCCTCGGTTCTCCCTGTCTCCGCCCCACATCCCTTATTCCTTTCGGAAGAGTGCTAATCGCGTACAACGGCATCGCAATTTGAGTGTAGTGTTCAATGAATTCTCTATAGTAACAGGTGAGGCCCGGGAAGCCTCTGACGTCCTTACTGTTCTCAGGTTGAGGCCAATCCATTACCGCACAAGGCTTATGCTCCTGGGCGTGGATGCCATCCATGTCAATGTCCAAGCCGCATAAATCAACTTTCTGAAAAGCGCAGGCGCATTTTGCACAATTGGCTATGAGACCATGTGCTGTCAGCGAGGGAAGCACTTCTCGGACATGTATGATGTGTTCCGCCAGCGTACAGCTGTGAATCATAATATCATCAAGGTATACAACGATGAATGTGCGTTTCATTGGTTCTAAGATGCCGTTCATTGTGTGCATGGACTGGCTGGCTGCGTTCACCAGGCCAAACGGCAGGACTCGCCACTCTGATAAACCAAATTTAATAGTGAAGGCCGTCTTTTGCCTGTCGGCTGTGGCGCTCCGAATTTGATGGTAACCAGCCACCAAGTCCAATTTTGTGAACCAGCAGGACCCGTGCAAGGAGTTGAGTAAATCCTCGATGAGTGGGAGAGATTAACAATCCTTGACGGTTATGGCGTTAGCTGCACGACATTCTATGCACATGCGCAAAGTACGGTCAGGATTTGGCACAAATAATACCATGGAGCCGAAATTTCGTCGAGAGGGTTGAATCCAACCGAAGGGAACCGCCTTGACTATCTGCCTCCGCAGCTCTGCGTCCTCACGCAGGGAGATGCGGTATCGTCAGCGGAACAGTATTTTGCCATTAGGGTCCATTTCGATTTCCAAATCGGCCTGCATTCTATTCTGCGAATTTGCAAATGTCGGCTCTCCAAAGAGGCCCTGGAATTCTTTCAACATCTCCTGAAACTCACCTGGCGGTTCGTCTGTCTGAAGTGTACCGCTATCGCCGCAATGGTGTACTTCGTTCAAGAAGGCCTGTTTCGACAAGCGGGCAGACACGTTTTTAAGTTCCGCCTTCAGTATAATGTGTATGCCCATGAAATTGGCCTACTCCACTATTCCTTTCTCGACGTCCAAGGGGCGCAGGCCAGGCAAGTAATGTACTCAGCCATCCTCTCTTTCCTCCCAGAGCGTAGTGGCAATGGACATTTCATTGCTGTTATGGTCGATTTGATATTGTTGGTTGATATCATGCATCCATCTTTTGCCTCGCCCATCATCAAAGCCCTTGACATCGTAGATTGTGAAATCAGCCTCAGAGACATATGACGCACCGAGTTATAGTTTCAATTTGACTCTTTGGCGTTTCTCCACGCCATCCTCTGCCTTGATATTGGCCGTCTCCACAATCATCCATCCGGCCTCATTTGCCTGCAGGGGGGCCCCTTGGCATTTTAGTTCCTCAATGAACTTCTGCCCCACATAGTTCTCTGACACACCATTGTCCTTCACTAACATTGCCTTTTTGTTCCACCATCCTCCTTTTGTTTGGTATCTTAGTTTCCCATTAAACCTTGGCAGGTCGACCACTGTGTCTTCTAGTTTACTAACTTTCAAGTGGTGGTAACAGGTGAAAAACTTGAATTGACTATCTGGCACCAATTTGCCACCCTTTTTGTTTGACGATACCGTACATGATGTTGTTTTTGTGTGAGGTACAGCCGCAGCTACTGACCTTGTTTGCCTTTTCCCGCTTCAGAGTCCGAGTCTGAGAGACTCTCCAACTCGCTCTCTGCCTCACTGTCAGTCTCCTGCTTCGCCTCCTTTTCCTCTGCAAGCCGCCTGTGCTCCTGTCTACTGGTTAGTGCACCTCCCCGTTTCTTATCTTTAGGTGGGCGTCCAGACTTGGCTTTTGCGGCATCTCTACCAACCAAAGCTTGTTCGAGTAGCTTCTTCATCAAGTCATGGTTTGGGCAATTGCAAGAGATATGACCCACCTGGCCACAGTTATGGCAGGTCAAGCCGTCGTCTTTGGCCGGGCCAACTGTGCCAGTTGTACCACCTTTGATGGAGTCCATTTTCCTTGCTGAAGCTTTCGTAGTTATGGTAGTGTTGGGGCCACTTCCAGAGTGAGACTTGTTGAGAGACGTGTCCAGCACGGCGAGGTGTTCCATGCGCTGTACGAGGGTTGAAGTCCTATCACGCATGCCAACATAACAAACCAAGTCGTTATAAACTCACTGGTTGCCCTTTTCAATCTTATATACATAAGCGTTGGCTGATATTTCGGCAGGCATAAGCTGGTGCAGGTCCAATTTGCAACGAAGGCGACAGAAATGCTCGTTGAACTCCGTGACACGTTTTCCCTTCTTTAGGCTCAGTTATTCCCATTTGCGTTTGACCAGGTCCAAGGCATTGGACGGAAGAAACTTAGCTTTCAACTATGTGCAAAAGGTGGACCATTCGATGGGTGCACTCAGTGGGAAGCGGTGCATGGCCCAGAATGCTGCGTCGCCTTTCAATTGTAGCACTGCTTGCTCCCCCCAGCCTGTCGTGCTGACCCATCCAATGGCCCGGGCAGCAGTCTGGAAGTGTTACTACAAAACAAAATGGAAGGCGGTGTCATCGTCCAATGTTTGTTTGCCCTCATACGTCGGAAGGTTGGATGACTTGACAAAGAAGCCACGGCTTTCTGACGAGCCAGGGGTTGGCTCCGCAGAGCCATTGGTCCCGAAACGGCCAGTGGTCGGTTCAGGGGAGCCATAGATCCTGAATAGGCCTGAAGGGGGTTAGGAGGTGTTGGGCGCCAGAGTCGGATGGACTTCATTAGTCGTTAGTCGTTGAATGACTTGTTCGAACCCCCTCAATTTGGATTCCAGGCTGCGCTTCTCTGACGAGAGATTTTTGACTTGGTGCAGCAGCATGTCCTTCTCCAGGAAGAGCTGTGAGATGTCTGTCTGCGCCGTTGTCTCTGGCTCCGACTTGCACTTGTCGAGCCGTCTCTCCAACTGGGCAGATCGGTGTTTCTCGATGTGAAGCTCTACCCCTAACTCCTCAATTTCCTGAGGAGCGGCCGCTGATTCCCTACTCGGGCCGTCTCGGACGGGCTCAGTTGCCTCCATGTCCTGGACTTAAGCGGACAAGCTCTCATTAAAGTCGCAAATCTAGGGGAATATCTAGGCTTGATCAAGGCTCTCGGAGAGGTGAGCATTGATGATCTCCAATTGGACGTCTTCCGTAGCCCAGATCCAGTTGATTGCTTGGTCATACAAGACCCCAGGGCCATCATGGATGATCTTCATTTGGTTTGTGATGTATTCCGTTGTGCGAAGTTCTGTAGGTTGGAAGCCCGCGGTTGTTGAGGTCTCAAACCTGCTGCTAAACCTAATTGACTCGGCTGTGTTGATTTTGTCGGTTAAACTGACATTGTGCGTGTAGTGGGTGTCGTGGATAGCAGGAGGGGCCGCGAAGTCGGAATTCTCCTGCGATGCCTCCGAGCTGCCGTCAGTCCACTCGTCCTAATCTGAACCAAGTGACACCGCCATGGGGCGTTCTGTTTTTATCGCTTCTGATGCTTGTGACACCGTCAGAAGTCGAGTGATGCTACCAATGTTGGCAAATTGCGTCTCCATACGTACAGAAGTGAATGTTATTGATGATCGAGCTGACATCTTGCTAGAACTAACTAATATGCAAGTCTCCCGCAGAGCAGCACTAATGCCACAGAGCCGCACTCAATGCAGCCGAGCCGCACCTTGATATGACCAGAGTCGTCCACCTATATCTAAACTCGAGATAAAATTTCCTAACAAGGTTTCTCTGAGTGATGGCATACGAGTCATAGAAGGAGTGGTCAATGCGCAACGCATATCTGTATGAATCACCACCATCATGTTGCATTCATCCATACATCCAACTACATCACTCCGAGTTCAGACTGGGTGCATATAGTCATCATTTTGAAAATTCGGTATGGTAGGTCATGGAAATCGAGGAGATCGAACTGGATATGGCAAAGTGACCAAGTTGGCCTATATTAATCAAAAATTAGTGTATGGATCAACATGCAGTGAATTGCCAGCTGAAAGCGCTGGAATATCACAGCGCTACATTATCCATCACTCAAAGAACATGTGCTTCAGTTGATCAGATATTGATACACCACAAAGCTTTTGCATGTAACTGAGTAATGATGCAAATTATACATTGGCTGTCAATAATGACCATATGCTTATTTGTACAAAGTTATTATCCATAAAACAACAGTTAGGACTTGTTTAAGGTGAGTGTGAATGGAGCGTCAACGATTTTTGGTCTTTTAAGTAAGTAAATTGGAAAGCAAGAAGCATGCTGTTATTCATAACACACGTATTGGCTGCTTTGATAGGCAGAAGAACAAGTAACACGGAGACAGCCCAATGCTGGAAATGAGATTCAACGGAGTGACAATGATTTTGGTTTTGTAGGTATGTCAATTGGGAAGCGATTTGCTCGCAGTTGTGCATAACCAAAGTATTGGCAGCCTTTATAGCCGAAAGAGAAAGTGATGCAGTAACAGCCCAATTCTCAACATGAGCGTCAACGGAGCGTCAATGATTTTTCGACTTGTAAGCAACTTCATTGGGAAGTGATTTGCTCGCTTTTATTCATAATCAACAGATGGGCCACCAGTATAGACAAAAGAGACCTCGACATGGTAACAGCCACATTCTGATACTGAGTGTCAACAATTCTGTGTTTTGTAAGTAAGGCAATTGGAAAGCGATTTGCTCGCTGTTATCCATAACCAATGTATCAGCAGCCTTTATAGGTAAAAGAGAAATCGACACGGTGACAGCTGCATTCCGAAAATGACTGTCAACGGAGAGTCAACGATTTTTGGTCTTGTAAGTTAGTCAATCAGGATGCGATTTGCTCACTGTTATCCATAATCAATGCATTGGCAGCCTTCATGGGCAAAAGAGAAAGCAACATGGTCACAGCCGCATTCTGAAAATGAGCGTCAACAGAGAGTCATTGATTTTGGGTGTTGCATCTTGTTCAATCCAAGGGGTGTGCTATGGCTTGTACCCATAATCGGAGTATTAGGCTCTTTCATAGTCAATATGGTAAATATTGATGTTGCGACACCTAAAAATGAATGTCAACAGAGCGTCAACAATTTTGAGTGTGGCATCTGGTATAATCCAAGGGCTAAGCTATGGCTGTTATGCATAATCGAAGTATTGGCCGCCTGAATAGGCAATGTGGTTAATGTTGTTGTCACTACACGAAAAGATGAGCGTCAACAGTGTGTCAAAACAGCATCAACAGAGAGTCAACAGAGCATCAACAGAGCATCAACAGAGCATCAACAGAGCATCAACAGAGCATCAACAATTTTGGGTGTTGCATCTTGTATAATCCAAGGGCGGTGCTATTACGTTTACCCATAATCAAAGTATTGGCCACATTTAGGGGCAATATGGTCAGTGTCAATGTCACTACACCTCACGATGAGCGTCAACAGAGCATCAACAGAGTGTCAATAGAGCGTCAACAATCTTGGGTGTTGCATCATGTATAATCCAAGGGCTGTGCTACGGCATTTGCCCATAATCAACATAATGGCAGCCGTTATGACCACAAGAGATGGCGACATGGTCACATCCCCAGTCTGAAAATGAGCGTCAACACAGCGTGAACGACTTTGGGTGTTGCATCATGTATAATCGAAGGGCTGTGCTATGGCATTTACCCATGATCGAAGTATTGGCAGCCTTTATAGGCAATATAGTCTGTGTCAATGCCACTACACCTCAAGCGTCAATGGAGCCTCCACAATTGTTGGTCTTGTAAATGAGGTGATTGGGAAGTGATTTGCTCGCTGCTATCTGTAACCAATGTAGTGCCAACCAGTATGTGCAAAAGAGAAAGTGTCACGGTCACGGTGCCATTCTGACAATATCCATCAACCCAGCGTCAACTGAGGGTAATCAATTGCTGGTGATGCAGATCGGGTAATGAAGGCATCACATGGATATTGGAGCTTATAATTGAACTATTGACCTCCTCCATGGTCAAAAACACAAATCATTAAAAGAAAAACATGAATCAAAATATTGTTGATTTCGCAACATGCAATACGTGCAAAATGTGATTCCTGGATGGCGAATAATTGATTTTGATTGAGTACCATAATCAAATCGCAAAGGCAAGCATGTTATATGTATTTACAGATGGACCCGCTGTACAACCCGCTGAGATTCCGCCCAATTCAGACAGGTAGGTAGATGTCAATTGAACCGTACACAAATCGACTGTTCGGGCTGATTGACGCCCAAGACTGCCAATCTGGCTCCGGTTCGGTTCCGACCCGGAACCGGACTCGATGTTACGGTTCAGAACCGTTGCTAGCACCACTCATGTCAATCCCTACGCACAATGTTCTCTACTGACGACGTTCTTTACCCATGATGTTCTCTACCTAACTACCCTACAATGCCTGCTACAACGGGCCACTGAACCCAAAGCCTCAAATGGTGCTGTTCCAACGATAAGATATCGGTTAACGAGACGAAGAGAGGGGTGGCTACTCCACGTATCGGCTCTGCAGCCAAGCCCATCCAACAGGTGCCATGAGAAATCCATATTCGTAAGCATTAAAGCATCCCTGTTTGGCATTGTGTGTCTCTCATATTTCCAAATTGAATACACACTAATGACAAACTTGAGCCTACAACCGGCTGGCATGGCTATTTCTTTGGATGGAAGTATTGTGCTTCAGAACTGGATATATATTTTGTTCGAATCTGTAGGTCTTCGGGGGTTAGTCCTAGCTTGTATCTGTTTTAAGGGATTCCAGTTGCATTTAACATCGCAGTGTCCCTTAGATATGGATTTCAATAGCAAATACCGAAACCATCATTCATAGTTAGTGTTTGAAACCGGTCCAGGTAACCCGCCAGCGGTCCAGGTTTGGACAGGAAATACAGTTCGGTTCGGTTCCAGACCCGTCCAAAAACCGGACCGGCAGCTTCTTGGGGGGCCAAACCCCAACCCGTACCTGTCAACCCCGTGTGTTGCTGGGTTTGGCTAGACCTGTCAGTTCCAATCTCCGGTTCCAGTTTTCGGGTTCATCTATTTATGGTCGCATTCAGATATCCCACTGTCTTGTGCAAAATATTTACATTGGTACATCATTGTCTTTGTTCATTTTATTGGCCGCCTTTATAATCAAAACAAGCAGAGACATGCTCGCTGCTACATCATGAAGTTGAGTGTGAACCATTTTTCGTCTTGCATCATTCATAAGATTTGAGGTACAGAACAGCCATATTGACGATTAAGGCAGTCCTTAACCCACAATTAGATCAGTGTGCACCTGCTACTTCAGAGACAACATTTGGTGAGCTGATGGAGATACATGATAGTGAAAGCAGAAAATTGCAATGACGCATGGAACTGCACAAACAGACAGAAGCCTTCTGAGATTGGCATCTGGCGAACCTCCGTCTTACATATGCATATCAGCTCTCACACCCGATGAGGTACTCAATTCGTCACGGATAAACAAATCAAAGCCTGTTCAACCCGTAAACTTTTACCCCAGCATGTAACCTCCCTAGTTAATTACTATACAGCAATTGGATTCAGATGAACATATTGTAATGGCTTGTTTGTCATCAGTACACTACCTGCACAATTAGTGATTATTGACAACTTATCTCTGCGTAAAGTAATTGGTGTACCTATTTTGCTACAGGTCAACATTTTTTGGATTTCAGTGACCAAATTGTGAGACATGATAATTTGTCTGTGCATGTGCAACGGTCATACGGGCCATACGCAAGTTCTACACTCCAAACTGAGTTGATTGACGATTAATCAACCTGATATCGTCCTGCCTCTTACTGATAAGTGAGAACACGCAATCCAAATTGGAGAAAAAATTTACTAACTAGATTTGAGTCAGTGATGGCGTACCAGTCCAAGAAGGATCGGTCAATGCACAACGCGAATCTGTATGAATGCCCACCATCATGTTGCATTCATCCATACATCCAACTACGTCACTCTGCGTTCAGACCTGGCGCACATAGTGAACATTGTGAAACATGCTTATGCTAGGTCATGAAAATCGAGGAGAAGGAACTGCATAGGGAAAAGTGAGGAAGTTGGGCTATATTAATGAAAAATGAGTGAATGGATCTACATGTGGTAAATTGCCAGCTGAAAGCGCGGGAATGTGACAGCGCTACGTTATCTATCGCTCAGAGATCATGTGCATCAGTGGATCAGACATTGAGATGCCACAAAGCTTTTGGATACAATCAAGTATTCATACAAATTATAAATTGGCTGTCAATAATGACTATATGATTATTTGTAAAAAATTATTGACCATACAACAACATGTAGGACATATTTATGGTGAGCTTCCCTAGAGTGTCAACAATTATTCGACTTGTAAGCAACTTAATTGGGAAGCGATTTGCTCACTGTTATCCATAATCAATGTATTGCCAGCCATTATAGGCACATCAGACAGGGACACAGTAACTGCCTCATTCTGAAAATGAGCGTCAATGGAGCGTCAATGATTTTTGGTCTTGTAAGTGAGTTAATTGGGAAGTGATTTGCTCGCTGTTGTCCATAACTAATGTATCAGCTGCTTTTATAGGCAATGGAGCAAGCGACGCGGTAACACCCCGATGCTGAAAATGAGCGTCACTGGAGCGTCAACGATTTTTGGCCTTGTAAGTAAGTAGTTTGGGACGCAATTTGGTTGCTGTCATCCATAATCAACGTATCCGCAGCCTGTATAGGCAAAAGAGGGAGTGACACTGTAACACGACCATGCTGAAGATTAGTGTCATCAGAGTGTCAATGATTGCTGGTCTTGTTAGTAACCAGTTTGGGCAGCAATTTGCTCGCTGTTATCCATAGTCAACGTATTGGCAGCCTTTATGGGCAAAAGCGACAGCGACAAGGTAACAGCGACATTCTGAAAATGAGCATCAGTGGAGCGTCAATGGAGCGTCAACGATTTTGGGTGTTGCATATTGTATAATCCAAGGGCGATACAACAGCTTTTACCGATAATCGAAGTATTGGCCACCTGTATAGGCAATACCGTTTATGTCGATGTCGCTTCACCTGAAAATGAGCGTCAACAAAGTGTCAACACAGAGTTAACAGAGCGTCAACAGAGCATCAACAGAGCGTCAACAGAGCGTCAACAATCTTGGGTGTTGCATGGTGTATAATCGAAGGGCTATGCTATGGCATTTACCCAGAATAGACATATCGGCAGCCTTTATGTGCAAAAGAGACAGAAACATGGTCACAGCCCCATTCTGAAGATGAGCGTCAACAGAGCGTCAACGAATTTGGGTGTTGCATCTTGTATAATCCAAGGGCTGTGCCACGGAATTTGCCCATAATCTAAGTATTGGCAGCCTTTATAGGCAAAATCGTTAATCTTGATGTCACTTCACCTGAAACTGAGCGTCAACAGAGCGTCAACAGAGTGTCAACAATCTTGGGTGTTGCATCTAGTTCAATCCAAGGGCTATGATACGGCATTTACCCATAATCAACGTTTTGGCATTCTTTATGCTCACAAGAGAAAGCAACATGGTCACAGCCCCATTCTGAAAATGAGCGTCAACAGAGCATCAACGAATTCGGGTGTTGCATCTTGTATAATCCAAGGGCAGTGCTATGTCATTTACCGATAATCAAAGTATTGGCCGCATTTATGGACAATATTGTGAATGTCGATGTCGCTGCACCTGAAAATGAGTGTCAACAGAGTGTCAACAGAGCGTCAACACAGCGTCAACAGAGTGTCAACAGAGTGTCAACAATTTTGGGTGTTGCATCATGTGTAATCCAAGGGCTGTGCTATGGCATTTATGCATAATCGAAGTATTGGCCACCTTTTTGGGCAATATGGTTAGAGTCGATATCGCTACACCTAAAAATGAGCGTCATCAGAGCCACAACAGCGCATTGACAATTCTGGGCATTGCATCTTGTATAATCCAATGGTGTTGCTATGGCATTTACCCATAATCGAAGTTTGGCTGCCTTTATTTGCAATATGGTTAGTCTCAATTTCGCTACCATCTTACACTGATCGTCAACAGAGTGTCAATGCTTCTTGGTAATGTAAGTATGGTAATTGGAAAGGGATATGCTTGCTGTTATGCGTAGCCAACATACTGGCAACCTTCATCAGCAAAAGAGCAAGCGACACGTTCAGTTTCCAGATTCTGAAAATGAGCCTCAATTGAGCCTCAAAGATTTTTGGTCTTATAAATAACGTAATTGGTAAGTGATTTGCTCACCGTTATCCATAACAAATGTATAGGCAGCCACTGTAGGGGATAGAGACAGTGACACGGTCACTGCACCATTCTGAAAATGACTGTCAACCTAGCATCAACTGAGGGTCATCAATTTCTGGTGATGCATATTGGGTAATGAAGGCGTCGCATGGATATTTGAGTTTATAATTGCACTCTTGACCTCCTCCAAGGTCAAAAATACAAATTATCAAAGGAAAAACATGAATTCAAATATTGTCAATATCGCAACCTGCAAAACATGCAACATGTGATTCCTGGATGTCAAAGAATCGATTTTGATTGAGAACTATTATCAAACACAAAGGCAAGCACATTATAGTTATTTATGGATGGACCCGCTGGACAACCCGCTGAGTACCCGCCCAATTCAGACGGGTAGGGAGTTGTCTATTGAACCATACCCGAATGGATGGATCGGGTTTATTGAAAACCTGGTCAGCCAATTTGGAGCCGGTTCAGTCCCGACCCAGGCCCGGACCCACAGCAACGGTCCAGAACCGTTGCTAACACTATTCATAGTTGCCTTGACTGTAGAGTTCTTGCTGGGCGATATGCTTTAAGAGCAGTTCCTAGTAGAGATTTTGCATTTTTAAATGATGAAGACGTTTTGTTCACCCAGCATGGTCTTGGCAAACTCTTTGGTGAGTCGTTGTCAGAGCTGTTGTCAGGTCGTTGTCAGAGTTGTTGTCAAAGGGCTGCTGTCAGTGGGCTTCTGTCAGAGTGGCTGCTGTCAGAGTCAAAGTCAGCGACAAAATTACTCTATTTGTCAGTACTAGTAATCTATACAGCTCGAAACCATTCAAAAAGACAAAACTATGTGATAATCCGAAGCGACCCAAAACCCAGCACCGCAAACCCGGAATTCCAAACCAGATCCCACCAGAGCTATCCCGGAGACCCAAACAATCCTGGAAACCCAAGAACCAACACAGAAGGAAAACAAGGTCAGACCCAAAAGTGGAAAGTAGAGGAAAATCACAAATTAACTAACATCCATTACATCGTTATATTGACCAATCACAGTAGACCGTAGTGCATGGGGAGAATTCTTTCCAATCAAGGTATGGTATACTTGATCGTCATCGATATCGATGTCCTCACTGGCAGTGTGCTGGAGAACCCCCAGCATATATAGCATTAGTGATTGCTTCATCTGCTGGGCGTTTTCAATCACCGAATTGATCGTGGCGAGGTTAACCAATTGATTCATGCATGGCATTTGCTGCTGTCCAATCCGCCAGACACGCGACCATGCCTGCTGTTCCATTGAGTAATGTATACTCTGTTCTGCCAAGACGGAATTTCGGGAATTATAATGTAGGTTCAAGCCCTCATTGCAGGTTAGATAGGACAAGACAAGGACCCTCACCTACCCGCAGTTGATAAATGACATCTTCACAGAGGCATGCGCATCAGCACTCATTGAGCCACACATAGCAAAATAATTGTAGCCTATGAGCAGGCAGTACTGTGCACAAGTTAGTATCATTGCCCTACGAAGAGTCGATGTCAGAATTCAACGTCAGATATAAATGTCAGAGCTGATGTGAGTGGCAGAAAGTGGGAATGTGAATGGAGTGTGAACCTGTTTGAAGAGCCACTAGGTAAGTAGCAAATATACGCACGGAATCACTTTCACTCCATGGTCTTTGGTGTCAAGGTGTTCCGGAGATATCTTTCGAGCCAGGCCTACTTTGGAGCCCCGGACCGCAATGCAGCCTCGATATGATTATATGTAGTGTTAGCAACTGGTCCCGGTTTTGACCAGCGGTTCAGTTGGGTTCAGTTTCAAACCCGGCCAGAAATCCGAACCACTCATATCTTGGTGGGTTGTTACCTGGACCGGACATAGAACAGTTGGTATCTGGCCAGGTTGGAACCGGACGGTGGTTCCAACTTTCCGGTTCCTGCAGCTTTCGCTCCAATCAAGTGTTTAAGTTCTGATCGTATTGTGACATGATCAATACGTAGATTGTGCAGTTTTTGGCGCTCTTTCAATTCCCGCTGTCAGCATTGCGATCCGACTGATTTTCGTTGAGTGGCTGTGAAATAAGGGCCAACATCAAGCAAAATTCGCGTGTTTTCGATAGCGACCCAGCAAATATTGGTCGTATCGCATATCTGAAAGTGGGAGGTGAAAGAGCGCTTAAAACTGCACAATCTACATATTGATCATTTCACCATACGATCAGAACTCAAATACTTAATTGGAGGGAAAAATCTGGGCTTGCAATGGCCGGGTTTTGAGGTGGAACATGGCCCAAATGCAACGGTCCGGGGTTTTCATGTGGCAAAACTGTTGCAACGGTTCGGTTCCAGTTCCAACCCTAACCCACAACCGTTCTAGTGGGTTGGAACTGTTGCTAACACTAATTATATGTCATACCCTTGCCCTTCGCAGGCCGAGGTATTCAGTCCGTCTTCCCTGGGAAAGCCTTTCAGAACTCAGAAATAACTGTCCCCAGCATGATCAGGTTCAGTCTGCCCGTGTCAGCAACCCCTGAAATTGATTTACAGAATCATTTCAATTACAATATTTTGGGATCCATTTAGGCAGGGCCACGAATCAGTGCTACAGATATAAGGCAAATGAACCGCCAACGAGGGCCAAAAGGCTTTGCCTTGCCCAACATTGTAGCCTACGTGGAGGCAACCCCTGTGATTCTCTCTCTCAGCCCCTTATAGCTACCATCTACCAAATTGATGTAGGACTGGCCAGCTGCAGAGGACTTCGTGAATGTAACAAATTCAGTGGTTACATGCATAGGCAGGATGTTGGTGAAGGGTTTTGGGTTCTTGAACAGAATGTGGCTCACGATTGTTCACCGTAGCATTAGTGTGCATGAAACCGCAACAGCTCGCTCGCCATTAGTTTCCTCGTCGCGGTACCGCCTGAATAATCTATATGATGCTTATGTCACCCTTCTTAATTTCCCCACTTCACCCATTAGGGGCAACATAAAAGCATCCCTGGCCATAGTGTTGCAGTGAACAAGTGATCCGAATTCGGGGCCATTCTTGTATGGATCTGCAACTGGCATGAACCCGGCACCGTGTTCAGTACCTGACACATTACTCCCATCCGCGACCCAATGGTCATCACAGTTGACAGTATGGTCGAATGTATCTGGTGGCAGCTGGAGTGTCAACCCGGATGAACCCTCCAGACAATGCAAGATCCAGCGCAAGTCAGCGATGCCATTTACCAATGGGGTTGCCGTCATCATTCATTTGTATTGGGGCTCCAGACTTAGTATATAGGACACCATATGCATATTGTAATCGCAGGAGTCCATTTTAACCATCATGCCATTAGCCTGTCTAAACTTGCCAAGTGGGGTCCCGCTCGTTCTCAACCAGTTGGCCTCATCCGTGATAACCCGATGAAATATGCCAGGGCCCCAACATTTCGAACCGTCAGCTTCCTCTTGGTTTAACCGCTGGTAGAAAGTCACAATAGTCGAGATCAAGACACTTCTCCATGGTTTGCCACAAAGAGTGGCTCCGTGGGATGCCCTCCTCCAGGATGAAGTACTGTAATGTAGATGTGGACTTAACTCAGTGAACTTAGTCACCGCAGCTTCCCATTCTGCCACCATTGGTTTAGGGCTATTTCAACCTTAGCTTGATGTCACTCTAGTGGTATGTATTCCGGTAATACCATAGAATTACTGTTGGGAGGTGGACCTCCCACTGCGGCTTTCATGGCTCCCTTCTGACCATTTCACCCTGTTCAAACTGGCCATTGTTGTCATTCATGTCGATCTCCCATTTGTCGAGCCCAGGAGGTGAATTCTTGATTTTTTGTTCATAGACATTGACCTGGTGACATATTAAAGCCAGCGCTGTCAGAGTCTGATGATTGTTAGTGTGGCGAACAGTATATCAAGAGCACAGCAGGGTCTAACCTTGCCAGGACCGCAGTCGTCAGCCAATAAACCACCTTTGGCGAAGCAATTCTCATTCTCTGCCATCCAATTCACTGCAATAATTTGGTGAGGTTGTAACTGCATGGGTTTGTGGAGCGACTTGAAAGTTCTGGTCTCCCTGGTGATGCCTAACACTGCTATTGACTCCTCCAAGTTTTCTCTCTGAAATTCCCGGTTATCCATCAGCTCCGCTAACCTGTGAGTAAAAATTATCTTCATTCTAATATTCTGACTGCGGCTGAGCTCTGACAACAGCTCTGACAGTAGCTCTGACAACAGCTGACAGTGGCTGAGCTCTGACAACAACACTGACAGTAGCTCTGACAGTGGCTGAGCTCTGACAACAACTCTGACAGTAGCTCTGACAGCGGCTGAGCTCTGACAGTAACTCAACAGCGCTGACAAGGACAGAAACTCACCAGTCCACATCGGAATTAGCTGCCTGATCCTCCTTCTGTGCTTGATCATCGGGGTCATTGGCTACCTCTAGTTCTGTTAGGGTAATGTTGTTGAAGTCAGTGTCAACCTGATCTAATTCTTCCACGTTTGGACTGGCAAAATCTTGGTCGTCCTGTTCGACAGTATGGCTGGGGGAATTTCTCGGTGGTGCATTGTTAGTTTTCTGCATGATACCGGGTTCCAAATTGTCCTCGGACATCCCCGGTAGCTCTTCATTCCCTTCTTCCTCCTCCTCTTCCTCCTCCTGCTGCTCCATATCATCCAATTCATCGCCACTGATTTCGTTTTCGGAACTGTCTAGTAAGTCAATAACCAAGGGTTCCCTATCTTCCTTCTCTTGTTTCACCCTAATGGTCAATGTTTGTTCCAGGTTGAGGGGGTTGTTCTTGATATATTTGATTTCATTGTCTGTGTCGTCCACCGTGATGGTGTTATGAAAGGTAACGAATGTCACCATCAGATGACCTTCAATTTCTGTGAAGGTGAGACAGTCGTCCCAGCTCGATTCGTCCAATGGACTGTCAATCAGTGCAAATCTGGACAAAGGACTATCACCCTGAGTGGACATTGTACTTGCCAAACAGGAGTCAACAGCCCTCAAGTATGTTACTAGTTCGTATTGCCGAGTTATCCAGGCAACCAGTTGGTCATAACACTGGGGCGCATTAAGATTCTTTGTGAAGTCTCTCAGAACTCAAGGCTTTTTCAACTTTTCCGCAATATCAACCGTGTGATCATCTTCCATCCATGTGATAAAATGATCAATACGGTCTTCTCAGGCTTTGTCGTATCGATTTGTAGGTGAGCTGCCTCGCACAACAGAGTGAGCTAGTGAGCTGGTTGCACCACATATAGGCATCCTGCTGTTGAGATCTACAAGTGAAAGTGGCGAGGGATCACGTGCATAATTCCGTCCAAAAAAGGGTCTCTGGAGGGCACTGCCAGAGCTGTTGATCTGAAAAGGGTCAAAGTTAGGCGACTGAGCATCCCCCAAAACCGCTGAAACTGAAGGAGACGGTATCGCAGATGATACTGCCAATAGTGTAGTGGCTCTACGACTGGTACTCCTACCCCACATTACGGAATCTCCCCTTGGCCACAATGAGGTTGAGCTTGCAATTGTGGGTGTAGTAGACCCAACACGAACATCTGAAGTGCATTTGATTGGTGTAGTTGGAGTGACCAGTCAATGGTCTGACGAAGGAGCTGAAGTGATCTTGGTCTTTGGCGCGGGGCTTGATGCGGTTTTTGGCTTTGCAGCGGGGCTCGTTGCGGTCTTTGACTTTCCAGCGGGGCTTGGTGGGGCTTTCTTAGGTGTGGTGGTGGCCGTTTGGGTGACTCCTCTCTGTAAGCATGAGATGAGTCTTTGCATGGTACGGACATCATCATCATTCATCTTCATGTCCGGTGTAAGTCCCAGGAGATCTCGAGGGTTTTCAGCAAGCATCTCGCAAATGTTGGTAAACTCCTATTTGTCAGGTCAATGTCAGTCAATGTCGGAGACTCAATGTCAGAGACTCAATGTCAGAGACTCAATGTCAGAGACTCAATGTCAGAGACTCAATGCCAGAGAGTCAATATCAAAAACTCAATCTCAGAGTCGGATTTACTAACCTGGTCATGGGCATTTGCTACGCCTCGCACCTTTGTGTACACTTAGACATTGGTGTACGAAGGGATAGTGGATTAGTCGTGTGGAGTTTCCCATTCATGGACTGCTGCAAGGCCTTCAGTGAATGCAGACCGGCTACTCACAGCATCTATGACCTGGGTCGTCTTCTTCAGCACAGAGGGACAGATTTCTTTGGTCCAGTTAGAACCGCTGGTAGGCCATCTCCGTGGGACTCGTGGTGGTGCCATAATGATGGTTTTTTGGCAGATACGAGGGTTGCTTAGTGGTGATGAGAATTGCTGAGTGGATATGACAGTCATCAAGTTAACGTTGATTGGTCTGAGTGAATATGTGAGGATTGTATGTGTTATATATAGTGTTAGCAACAGTTCCAGTTTTGTACCCGGCTGGTTTTATAGGTCTGCGTGGCAACAGCCTTACCCCATCAACAATCGTCGATTTTTTAAGCACACCATCGCATTATGGCTACAAATATTAATCAGAGAGTCTGGTGTTTGGTACATAGAATATGTAGCTTCTTACGGCGCATCTTTTGGCCGTCTCCGATTGTCAATATCTTCAAATCTCAGCAAGCGGTAGCCCAAAAACCTCGCGTTTGGGCCGAAAATGGTAATAATTTCAAAGCCGATTGCTGAGTTTTGAAGATATCAAAAATCAGAGACAACCCAAAGATGCGCCGTCGAAAGCTGCATATTTCATATACCAAACACTGAATTATGTGATGAATATTCATGGACTTAGTTGAGGGAACTGTGTGGTACAAACCCGGACCGAACCAGCTACGGCCGAGTTTTGTTGGCACCGATATATTAGACACGGTCTAACAACGGAACCGTTGCTAACACTAGCTATATACCAACTAGTACTACTGGATGCGCTCAGACCCACGCTTGAAGGGATGACTACTGCAACATAAATCATCACAGCAATGCAAATATGCAAGTCGATCCGGTTGAGAATGCGCCACAGATCGATGTGAGGAGGGTCTGAGGAAGCAAAATGCTAGTTAGTTGGGACATGTCGAATAGGTAAAATGCAGAAATGTTGGTGGTCTTTTTGAAGGCCGAACACAACGATGCTCAGAATGTGAGGGGTTGGGTGGTGTAGAAATGCTGATCTGTTCAGGGCCAAAACATCGGCTCACACTGTTCTATTTAGGGAAGCCGAAAATTGTTCTTAGAAGCGGAACTTTCCACACAATGACACTAGGGGGGCTGAAGACAGCGTGTGGTACAACAAACGTCACGTGGCTAGGCTAGAATCGAAGTCCATTTAGGCTAGGCTCAATACACAACATTGGGATATGTAATGGGAGCCTCACTGCGATCATTTCCAGGGGCAGTGGCATTCAATCGCAACCTTTCACCTTCAACAATGCAGTCCTTTATTTGCACTTCATGTGGCCGGGTCTTTTCCTAACAATGTGGTCTCAGTCGTCACCTCCATTCAACATATGCGTGTCCTCACCCAAATTCGAGCAATCATTCCGCGTCAGATCGGCTAGACTACGAACTAGCAGATGACATTCCCCAATCTGATGATCATACACAAAGCCAGCGACCTCAGACAGAGATATTCCCCAATGCAGGAGCCCCAATTGATGACACAGTAGGAGTTCAGTCTTTTGAGGATGATGACTGGGACCCCCTTGCTCTGGTTGCTACACTGCAACAATGGCAACTTTGTTGTGCTATTGAGGACACGATCCTAGGTCAAACAACACTCAACAATATCTTCAAACGAAGACTTATTGTACCTGATGCCAATGCCAACACCCTGATCAGCTCTATCAATTCATTGCAGACATGGAAAAAATGGACAGACTTGGATGCAGAAGGGAGGAGAGTTCAATTAATATTGAAGGAAAAGCTACTCCGTTCTGCTATCATAACCCCATTGCAGCGATACAATATATCCTAGGACATCCGCCATTTAAGCACCAACTCTTGTACGCACCGGTCAAACAGATGAATAGCAATGGCGAAGGTATATTTGCTGAGATGTGGACCGCAGATTGGTGGTGGAAAACGCAGGCAAGTTTCCATGTATTGTCAGAGAGAGCATGTCAGAGAGAATGTGTCAGAGAGCGTCAGAGTCAGATTGTCAGAGAGAGCGTGTCAGAGAGCCTGTCAGAGAGCCTGTCAGAGAGCATCAGAGTCAGATTGTCAGAGATTGCTTGTCAAGGTTTCATTGTGTCAGAGCAGGTAGTGTGTCAAGAGTGTCAGTGCCAGTGTTGACAGGATTTCTGTAGATATTAGAACCTCATTACTCATCGCTAACACATCCTAGGAATCTTTGCCAGACGGATCAACAGTTGTCCCCATTATACTCGGCAGTGACCAAACTATGCTGTCTACACTAAGGGGCAACAAAAGTGCTTGGCCAGGTTATCTCAGCATCGGCAACCTCTCTAAGGCGAAGATACGATCAGTTAAGAGAACTGGATTATTGCTAGTTGGTCTTTTACCGAAATGTCCAAATGGACCGAAAGCCCACACCAATAGCTTCGCCTATCATGAATCTATGGCAACGATATTGCTTGCTCTAGAGGAGCTGGCGAGGAGCGGAATAGATGTTCAGTGTGATGACTGTCACACTCGGCATGCATTTCCCTGAATTGCGTCATTCCTCGCAGACTACCCACAGCAGTATACAATAACTATGGTGAAAAATGGTTGGTGCCCTCAATGCGAGATATGCCCGGATGACCTCCCTGGCTTTACCCGCAGGCCTAGCCGCCACCATCCCCAACTATACCTTCATTTGTCAACAACGGCTGCTTAAGAGGTGGGGCAGTGGAAGTTTACCGACTGTCCAAATTTTACCTATGCCCATGCAGGTTGCAATATATATAGCTGCATGAATATTGACCAGTTGCACCAGCTACTGAAGGGCTTGTTTAAAGATCACACCTGGGAATGGAATGTTGGTTTTATGAAAGATATTTATGGCCAGGAAAAGGGTTTGGACCTGATAGACGAACAATATTCCATAGTTTCTCACTTCTCTGACATCTGCCAGTTTGGAGACAAACATACCCACTTGAAATAATGGACTGGTGCTGAGAGCAAGGACAGGGTGAAGGTCTGGCTTCGATTGTTTGCCCCGCTTCTTAAAGTGCATCCCGACCACTTTAAGCTCATCAAATCTGTCACTGACTTCATATTGATTGCCGGCTACCACTCCCACACCGAAACTACGCTCAAATACCTACAGGAAGCGCTTAGTGGCATCAGCAGCAACATCCACCTCTTTCTACCAAACTGCATGAGCCACTGTATGAGCAAGATACGCGAAATTCATTCCCTTCTCCAGTATATCGAATGTATTAAGGAAATGGCCTCTGCCGATAACAGTGACACTGAAATATCTGAAGCCACTCATAAAAACCTCATCGATGATCACTACCATTCTTCCAACAAGATTAGCACAATTCTGTAAATGTAACGATCGGAAATGCGGCAATTTCATATCAAGTTGGGAGTCAGTATACTACTGCATATCGTTAAATGTTAGGGGTTATCCCCTGATAGCGGTAATGATACATGTTGACTGAGGCAAGTACACGTGACTACCATTCGGAAGTGGATACCATTAGTCATGAAGCAAAACACCTTCTTGCGCATCAGCTCATGTGATCAGCCAGACGGTCCTTAGCGGGATTACATCTGGGCCGTATGTGATGATTTGATAAGAGCAGTCTTATCAAGCAGATTCGCAAGATGATGCAATTATGTCGCCATTGCCGGGATGTGAAAAATCATCTGCGGTGCGCATAATTATTAATCACACTTACCCAACCTTTGATAGCGGGACAACACGCCACGATGACGGAAAGTCGGGTGTGCAGCACGCGTCATACAATGACCGATTGAGAGGGATCGTCGCACTCTATTTCTCAGAAATAGGGATTAATGCGCGCACTCCCCGGATCACGGAAGTCCGGATCCTAAGCTCGTAGTGCGTGAGGGATTAATGGCATTGGCTGAAGATAAGAGGCCTGAAG
>Ga0307512_10000595_pt1 | contig 53645 bp, 42 predicted proteins | sample 14_EM_MG_FD_200267 | JGI IMG/M metagenome (GOLD analysis project Ga0307512, IMG submission 200267) | Populus trichocarpa ectomycorrhiza microbial communities from riparian zone in the Pacific Northwest, United States - 14_EM | ecosystem: Host-associated > Plants > Roots > Unclassified | place...
TACCGACTGAGAGATATTCTACGCAGCACTGCACGAAGGCTCGGCAGAGCGCAAGTTCACTTGAAATTGTTAAGTATAACCATCTTTAGAGAAGCTCACTTGCTAGATGTCAACGAAGGAGACGAGACTACACGATTGACGTATACGACTGATGATCACCGATGGCTACGAACGATGCCGGCAGCGGAAGCTCCCATCAATGCGAAGTCATGAGCGGAAGCTCAACCACCCTGATGATTCCGACCAAGAACCACGCCGAGATATGAGCCACGAGTGAGATACTGGATGGCACGTTGGATGCCGGATGAGTTTGGGAGTGGAGATAAGGAGGAATTGAGGTCCGAGACTGTAACGGGCGGGGTCGGGCGCAGGTGATATGGATGTTGCAGGACTGAACTCGAAGTGCGTATCGAGAAACAAAGATCAAAGTATTTTCCAAAGTCGTACTATTGCTTGCTATACAAGAGAACGAGTAAAGAGAGAAGAAAAGGAAACCCTCCAACACTATCAACACTCTCTTTATATACAATTCGTCTGCCACCCTCGAACCATTCTCCATGCTCCGATGTACCATCCGAATCTCATCCCATGATCTTACACACCACTCCGTTATTCCTTATCGTAACAACCACGCCACCTCTCCTGACGTCGCAACACCTCAACTCACTTCTTTATCTATACTAAATTATACCGCCACCATCTTCTCCGCTTCCTCCGCGTCTTCCAACGTCTCCGCCTTTCCGTAACACAATTCCTTCCACACCTTCCGTATCTTTCTTCTATATTTCCCAAGTACCTTCGTACCTTCTTGCGCCGTGACATTAGTTCTGCTCATGATCCACACTCCCGTCAAGGATTGTTACTGAAGCAAACATCCTACCAGCGTTATCAGTTTTCAATGATTAATGCCCGGACATCCAGCTAGCTGGGAAACTCACCTGTTCATTGTATTATGACGATCTACCTTCATTATCAGCTGTTTGGAGGCTCGAGCTTAGGCCTCACTCACAATGACGTAGTATCAGGCCCCATTGTGGTGATTGCAGTGATGACAAAAGAAACCTCCCCCCTGCATTTGGCGGGGTGCGATGCGGCTGTGAATGTGTTACACTAACCTGAGTTAGCTCGCTTTCAAACCAATATCACTGAGGCGCAATATCACCCCCTGAAGCATCACCGAGATTCATCCAAATACATGTTCAGTGACCATTTTTCAACTATGGTCAACACTTGCCAGAAACATGTCCAGTGCTTTATCTGCAAAAGGAAATCATTCCACGACAACCGACTCAAGGCTCACTATCGACAATATCACCCAATATCAATGAATGAAAGGCTACTACCTGATGGGATTTTACCACCTGCAGGCTGGGATTGACCCAAGCCATCATGGTTCGACTTCAGTCAGTGCACCTGATTGGCCATCGATGAGCTTAGTCAACTGATTCATCTACCCATAGACAATGTACCTGCTGCACCACCACCTGAAGATACTCCCGACGAAGAAATGATAGACCCCCAAAAGCCTGATCTGACTTCTACCCTTGATCCAACAAAGACGAGCGCTCATAGGGAGGTAGTTGGAGTGGAGAATGCAGGGGGGAAAGTATATGGCAAAGCAACTGGATTGTACACCATCCATCGCAAGTACTCAGAACAATGGAATCCATGGCATCCTATTCAGTCAGCACACAACTTTCAACAGGCTCAATCATTTAGCCAGCAAACCAAAACGTGGATTGAACAACATCTGAGGCATGGACTGGACAACTTCAACATCGAATCATTTCAATCAGCAGATGCTCTACAAATGCTCCACTCTAGACTCGATTTTGGGCTCACCAATGATAGTTGGATTGATGATCATTTGCACATCTTCGGAACATTATACTACAGGGATATATTCAAATGTATACTGTTCCTTTTAGCACATCTCCCATCTCAGGAACACCTCGATTTTGAACTGGTGCTCCTTGCAGACTTGGAAAGTCGCAAGAATATACAGCGAGATGAGCACAGGCAATTGAGGGTGTGATACGCAAGATCAGCTTCCTGCTGGAGCGACTATTGTGCCAGTCATTTGTGCATCCGACAATACCCACTTGACCAATTCTTCGGGCAACCAGCATGCCGGGCCGCGGAATCTCACGATTGGTAATATTCGGAATCATATCCGCCATACCCCTAAACAGCGCACCTAGATCCTTGTTGGGCTGATCCCCTGTCCTCCAACAGGTGGCAAGGATACTGACGAGGCATGGCATTCCGTGGTTGGAACAGTGCTGTCCCCACTCCAGAATCTTGACATCACTGGCCCTGGTTTAAAAAGAGATTGTGCTGATGGATTCCAGAGACAATGTTATGCTCTTTTGGCTGCCTGGGTCAGGGTTTATCCGGAACGGATCATGGTTGCTCAACTCTCATATGGCTCATGGCCAATGTGGGAAATTCCTGAAGTCGCGCCAATGGGGCATTAGACCTTTCGCCCACTTGATAACCCACAAGATCAGCAGGTTTACTGGGAGCTTCTGGACGAAACTAATATCAATGTTCTGCACACTGTTGGTGTTCATCCAATCTGCAACCAGTTCTGGCAATACCCTCTCTGCAATGTCTATCGCCTTTGGCGGCCTGATGAATTGCATCAGCTGCTCCTGGGTTCAGTTAAAGACTTATTGCACTGGCTGCTCAAATACCTGAAAGCTAGAAATGTCAAGAATCAAATTGACACTCAATTCACATCAGTACCACAATATCCAGGCCTCCAGCGCTTCTCTAAACAATTTGATTCTATGAAAAGCGGCTCCTGGCAGGGAAAAGAAATCCGGGGCATGATCAGAACACTGGCAGTGAATTCTGCTCCAATCTTTGACTGCTCCCAGGATGATGGGAAAACTGCAGCGGAAACAGCCTCTGATGAAATTGTGATGGGAGCAGTGTGGGCATTATGTTAATTCTCTCTACTTGTCAGCCAACAAAATGACTTTGATCTATCCCTCGCTGCACTAGACGATGCACAGCAGCGATTTTACAACAAGAACGTTACCTTTTGAGATCACAAAATGTCGAAGTCTGCAAAGGCCAAAGTGGATGAACTATTGGCAAGAGAATTCCATCATTTAAGAGAACGAAAGATTCATAAAATCCCTGCTACAATGGAGGTTCAGCTGTATGGGGCTGAAAAGGTTACTACATCAAAACGAAATCAATTTCAGGTGCGCTTGAAGAGAGCCCGACAAGCGGCGACCATATGGTCAGATGCTGATCGGCAGATGACAATTGAGCGATTGGAGCGCGAAATGCATCAGTGGACACCTGTTAGACGCAAGCTTTTCGATAAAGTATTCCAACATCACGAGCGACAACTATTGCAGGAAGTCGGGACTAAGGCAACTGGTCCCAGACGCAGATTCGCAAAAAAACTTGCTCAAATGAAGACTGCTCCAGAAGAAGATGCTTGCAGGGCGGTAAACATGACCGCCGACAACGGTGTGCAATTTCAGGTCTTTCTATGCAATATTCAGATTGAAGCCACCACCTGGAGTATTGCTGATATGGACCGCATTGTGAATCAGCTCGGGAGAGACATTTATTGTATTACTTCGAAAGACCAGATGCAGTTCATGAAGGAATTCTCCTTCAGCTTGGTCGAGTTTGAAGCTTGGTGTCAGGCACTCAGCGTTCAGGAGCTCCAGAAAACCATCGAACAGGGTGTAATCCATTTCGGATATCCAAAGCTGCATCTTGGGAGCTATATATCATAGTCAATTCAGCAAATGGGTTCCGGCGACAATTTCCCAACCGATATTTCTGAATTCCTACATATCAGCAATGTGAAAGAGGCATATCAATCTACCAACAAAGTCAATTACATTCAACAGATGCTCAAGCACAATGACCGGTGTACCGGTCCTGACTATATGGAGGCGACACTGTCATATCTTGCCCCTCATTGCTGGTATGATATTGACTCTGCGAAAGTTTTCAACCTACTATGAGGTGCCGATACACGGCGAAATACGCGCCGAGCCCATCTTTTACACCTCCACAACTGTCACAAAGAGCCATTTTCCCGCCCCATATCACAACAGGTACATCATTTGAGAGAAACTCATGTCCACGGCATGTGCAGAAGTATCAAATCAACCTCACTCAGAGATGCATCAGTAGATTTCGGAATTCCCAACTTTGGACAGTTATTACGTACACAAATTGAAGACCACTGGGGACACAAAGTTAGTGGACTGGTGCTCGGATATGATCAGAATGTACTCATAGATAGTCTATTTATTAAACTTCAGAATGGGCTGTTGTACTACCGTCAACCATTTCACTGCCCTACATCTGTTGAGTGTCTGGGACTTGATTGCAAGGTAGAATATACAGATGCCAACCAAGGGATCATGCCTGAATTTCATAACATCTTGGTCCAATATACGGACAGTGACCTCGATAACACCTTCCAAGGCCGAGTGCCTTCTTTTCCTGTATTATACTTCAGCTGGAATCCACCAAATCAGATCCTCCAATTTCAGGAGAGCCTGCCCGCCGGAATATTGATATCCCCCTTCTCTAGGAGGTGCAAGAAGACCCAACAATGGATATTACGTCCTCAAGTTCAAGAATATGCGGTGGAGATTCCAACAAAGTACAAAGAGCCAAATGGTTGGGCTGATTGTGTTGACGGGTTCATCCAAGTTGTCAAACAGACTGAGATGATGCATGTTGTACCTGTCGGAGCAATTGTTGGACCTGCACATTTGGTGCGAGAGAATAATGCTGCATCAGATCGAATTGATAGCATATGGCTTGTAAATAATCATGTGGATTTAGATACCTACTGGACTGTGTATTAAAGTTACAATGCCTGAATCAAGGTGTGCAGAAGATAGTTAATTGAATTGTACTATTTGATGTATCCAGTATAATACTCACTCCTGGAGAGTATGGCTCCAGGTTCGAGGTGCACCGGGATACTCTCGGAGACGCGGCCAATACTCCCAATAGCTCTGAAATTTGCACATCCTAATAGTTTGATTTGGAAGCATTTTGAAGACAACCATACACTCTTCAGAATATCCTTCGATTCTTTTCCACAACTTCCGGAGTATTCAGGAGCACCGGTCAAGTAGTCTCGGAGCACCTGGGAGCACATCGCTTTGCATTCAGCCTATCTGGGAGCATCTGGAAAGATCAGTGTGGCTGTTGAGAGTTGCTGAGTTGTTCAGTTGTTACTTCCAAATCATTCTACATTTTGCTGATGTAACTTCAATCAGAAGTATTCTTACTAGAGTCAACTGCACTCTATATACCTAAAGCCACTATATTAGTAAATATGATAAACTACAACATGTCACAGAATATATAATGCATCCTAGATAATACTGAGGTCTTAGCAAGGTAAGGGGTATTTGCAATGCCAGTAGCTGTCTTCTTATCAACAGTACTCTGTGTTGTCTAGGTGGTAGGTAGACTTCATATCACATCTGACATGAAACTGAACACCAACCACAATGATGCATCTGTAGATGTAGATAATCTCCATTTATGCTCATTTTGAATAAGATATGATAGAAGCTCATGTAAAATACATCTTCCAAAATATTGGTGATGTAAAGCACTTTCACTGTATGGCACTTAATATATAATTAATAGGGCAATATTGTTTATGATTTTGAAGCTGCTAAATTTTGAGTTGAAACATTGTACTTCACACTGCATATTGCAGAAGACCAGATTTGGAACATGCACTTCTATCGAAATGTTATTAAATAATATGTATCCACAGGAAAGTAGTCAATGAAACAGTAATCTAAGTTGTCATTACATGATTACTCATTGCTATATCTTCTGAACTTAAAGATAATATCAGGACAATTGGTTCCCTTTAAGAAAGTACATGGAGATGGATGTAAACTGCTAACAAAAAGGAGATACTGAAATCACACTGGGAAAAATATGTTGGAAAATAATAAACAGCTGGCTTTCCCAGATCTGGAATTGAAGTATATGATTAGCATATATACAAGAGCTGCAATTACATATGATATTCGGAATAGAAATTGAAATTGAAACATTAGCAATATCAGTGAAATGAATATACCTCCCAAGGTATGGGATATACTGATGAGGATAGTACTGCATTTTACTAGTTACTGTCTAGACTGTGAAAGTATATGACTCATGTGGAACAAGGTGAGGAATTTTAAAGTTACTGGGTATACAAAGGTGTATAAGATAGAACAGTACATTTAAAGCCATATAAGGCTGAGGTAGTCTCTGCAGGAACTTACCAAATCAAAGATATCAACCACCCCAATACATGTACACAAATAATATACTGCATCTTTTCAGGCTGGCCCTTACAATTGTCATCAAGTACATTACCAGAATCAATCCACTGAATCTGGGATGAAGGTATGGCTTATTTCAAAGGTATCTTGGAAGATGATATCGATATTCACCAGCAGGAGAGTGACATCTGCTATAATCAGAGCAAGTGAAGATGAACAAGGTTTTGTAAATATTGTTGCTCTTCTTGGAGACGTTCATATATGGTCTGATACAGACTTGGCTGATTGTATATAGCAATTTTAAGTACTTAATATAGTGTATTATGTTCAAAGCATCACTTGTTAATGATAGCCTATTCATGCTTTACAATATAGATACTATGTTTTATGTCATTTGTCCTCTCATTATTGTTTATCATAAGTCCTTGTGCAAATTAAGAATTTCAGAAACAAAAATGTTTCAGATATGCTACATTGGAAATATCTTGATCTATTTTGACATTAGTACAATTGATAATATTCCAAATTTGAGGTAATTGACAGACATCATCATAGCTGAATTTGTATAATGATTGTCAAGTACAGTATGAATAAAATCTGAATTGTTTCGGTACAAATGTTTATAATGCTCTACAAGAAATATCCCAAGAAGGAGCAACTGTACCAATTAGACACAAATTACCGATTCGAATTCTAATATAGACAATATCCACTTGACAGCGCAGTAATATATATCTTAATGCAATTCTCCCCCAGTTGAATCATGATTGGAAAACACAGCACATGGTAGCATGCAAGCTGGTGTTGTAGATCTCCATAGCACAAAGAATTGGGTACAACTTGTCGGCATAGTATCTATGGTAAGTAGACAATACATATTTTGAGGAGATTGTATACCAAAGTACTATGTCAATTCAGACTACACTTGCTACCTGGATAACTAGAAATTAACAAGTGGACTGGTTATCACATTTGGAGAAGTGGTTGACTAAAGATTTGACAAACAGAGATCAAGTGCTCTACTCATAACTACTGCTAATTACCATTTCAGTGTTGGTTGTAACATTGACCTGGCATATATTGCTCTTCAGTTGAACATGTTCAGCATTCATACTGAACCATATTGGTACTCCAATTTACCGCTATTGATCTTCAGTAGAATTAATGGAATCTACAATGAAACTAAATTTGTACACATCTTTCCCAAATACGTTTTCGCTGTGGATATGGAATTCAACTGACAGGGCATCGTCAATTAGATACCAACCACGGAGCTAATCCTACACAACATTACAATGTAGCTAGTAAGGATCAAATTCTTTCAATCAGATTTCTACAATGGCAAAGCTTTGATACTATCTCAAAAATCAATGTAGAAATCATTTCAGAACTAATCTCAAACATTGAAATGGATATGGTTTCACAAATGTCATCATCAAGTAATTCATTACAAATGAACATTATGGCTATTCTGTTGGAGTATTCATTTGATTGGAAATTCAACCATCTTACTACCTGGAACAATTTTGTAATTTCCCCCTTTGATATTTAGTACGATTCCATATAATTGAACCATATTCTCGTATTATGCATCACATTATATAATGAAAAAGACTTACCTCTTTATTCCAAGATATATGCTATTGTATTCATGTATCTATTACCATATACAGCACAGAACATTATAGTATTCAGTGATTGCAGTGAATGCTTTCTTTAATTGTGTCATGAGATTCTTGCGAGTACTTGGAGCTGAGTTTGGGAAAGGGTCTGCCTTGTCCACTTGCTTGCTATATATGACCATTATTCTTGTAGTTCACTTTTTTGCACTTCTTGATGTTTCTGAAACTTTCTTCTTAATACATGTGTGCATTTCATTACTTTTAGAGACTCTATATATCCTTGTTCTTTTCTCATCCACTATGGTATATCCCATCTGTATACTTACTCCAGCTGTGTTTCTCTTTCTTTCTCATCCCAATGTACATGTTTCACCTCCTCTATTTTATTTTTCTGCTCTTCTTCCCTACTATTCCTGCTCCACTCCCCTTCCTGCTTCTCTGTCTATTCACTCAGCTTTTGGATACAGTTATTTTTACTATCTTTGTTTCCTTCTTTGGTCAGATAATAACTGCATCAATACCTATCAGATTGTGACAGCTGAGATGCAATTCCCTCCAAAAAGCAACTTACATTGTGACTGATCCTCTGATACTGTTGAGATATCTCATAGTGCTTCTGTATTAACAGCTGTTGCGCAATAGTTCTAGCTATTCCCCATCCTTCTTTGCTATGTTATCCCACAGTCTAGGTATGTACTCACATTGATCAAATCCTGGCATCTGATGGATATTTACATATCTCCCCTCAAGATATCATCATTGTACTGCTATTTCTATTTGCCATTAACCAAGATACTCTGTACTCTGGGCAGGAATACACTGTGTTACTTCTGGATGGAATGTGGCGCTGTATTCTGGGTCCTTCTAACAGATATAGAAATCTAAATCATGTTATAGGTACCTCTATTGATTAGGTCTGCCAGTAGTAAGTATACTCATTGGGTGTATGAAAAAGTGGGTAGCTCATCAGTCCTTGTGTATATAGATGGTTTGTCTGAATGGCATGCATACTCACAGTCTGACGGTCCACACATCTGAGCTCATACGCCCTTTTCATTATGAAACTTTATCTCCCAACAATCTGTATTATATTTTCTCTCTTTGCATTATGTGTATTTTTCACCTCAGTTGTAGGAATTGGATCTGTGGCTAGTACAGGTGCAGGGGCTTCATCAAAAGGAATATTTGCAAGTATTACTATTTCTAGTATTTGGGGGAGTCAAACTCCAGCTGGGACTGAATAAGGAGGAACTCAAAGTACTATATATCCTCCGTGTAAGTTAACAGTGCTATGATCATTGGTGGATATACATTTGATAATGGTATACTTTTGAAGTTTGTTTTAAGGAATATTCACATGAGTAATAGACCTTATTCTAGATTCATTACTCCTTTGCACCCATATCTCTTTGGGGAGCTATCTGTATTATATCCCCTTGGAAGTAAATAGCTCAGGCTTGCTAGTAAATCGCAATTTGGCTGACATTGTCTTGGATAATAATATAGACACTGAGGCTGATATCTCTATGTTACAGCTGGTCATTGAATATATAATACAGTTGGTTGTTTACTCTCAACATTGCTGAGGCATTGGTGTGGTTGAATCGAACTCACACTTCCACTTTTCACTACTCCTGATCCAACTTCAACTATCTTTTCTGCATCTATATGGTTCAGTTGTGTGTTTCAGTGCATTACAAAAGGAAGATTTCAATATAATCTGTAACTGCAGTGTCAGTATGAGTCCAAAATGAGAGGCTTTTATACACTTCAAATGACTATGAAATCATCTACTCCTCAGTGAATCAGAATACCCATCATTCATGGCAGTTATATTTCACTCTGTCTACACTCTAACATGTGGGTGAGGAACTTGATAACCTGTTTTAGATACTATATATGGTTGGACTTGTCAGCAGAAAGTCCAGCATGGCTGTACTGTGTACCATAAGTGAATCCAGTAATGCTTGAGAATCTGGTGATGGTATGCAGACCAACATTGGTAGATATATATCAAAAGTATTCAGGCGATGTTTTAATTGGTATTACTCCAGCCCCTTGGAGATTGGAATGCTGTTCAGGTGCTTCATTGAAGATTATCAGTAATCTGTAGTTGATTGCCAGGGTGTGGGCAATTGCACTGAACTTTTATACTGACTTGTCATATTTTGAGGTGTGTCCTTTCTGTTCTTTCCTTCCTAGCCCCTCTTTACTACCTTTCACAGTCTATCCTCTCCACTTTTTATTACATGGTTTACCCCTTATATTTCATTCTCTGCAATCTTTCATTCCAAGTAGTATTCCCATTAGTATTTATCATAAGCTTATTCACCTCCAGTATTATTATATCTTCTTTTTGGTAGTACATCTGGTCAGTATCTAACATAGCACTTGACCAATGTTCTTGTTTGCTGGTAATTTCACACCCTGATTCTTGGTTAATACCTAGCCTTATTATTCATTCCATTTGAAATGTTTGTACTGGTAATACTGGTAATTGATTAGTACCTATTCTCAGTGTTGAGTGTATAGTGAAGATTGGTATATTGCTTTGTATATTTGTTCTGTTCATAAATTCTGTTGCTTCATCTTGGTATTTATCACAGTATAAGATAATTATTTCTCTAGGATGTACTCTATATTGATTGAAATCAACTATGCCTAGTTATTGAATCTGATATCATGAGTACAGAATCTGGGAAATTAGTTATTTACAATTGCATTTGTACTACTGACATGTAGTGTTAGCAACGGTTCCGTTTTTGAACTGTTTCTACTATAGCGGTTCCTAGCAAACCCGGAACCGGCCGGTTCAGTTCGGGTTTTTACCAAACGGTTCCACGAATTAAGTCCACGAATATTGATCAGAGAATTTAGTGTTTGGTATGTCAAATATGCCGTTTCACACAGTGCATCTTTTGGTAGTCTTCGATTTTGCATATCTCAAAAACTCAGCTAGAGTCTTTGAAAAAGGTGCCATTTTGAGCCCAAAAATGAGGTTTTTACCCAATTGCTTGCTGAATTTTCATGATATTGAAAACCGGAGAACACCAAAAGATGCACCATGCAAAGCTGCATATTTGATATACCAAATGCTAAATTTTCTGACCAATATTCATGGACTTAATTGGACAGTTCACTTAAAAAATCGTAGATTTTTGATGTGGTAAGGCCGTTGCCACCCAGACCTATAATACCCGCCGGGTCCAAATCTGGAACCGTTGCTAACACTACTGACATGGTAGGTATCTTTTGATTTGTTCTTCTTGCAATATATTCTGATAAGGTGTTATTGCCTACTTGTCCAGGGCCCTGTTCTCAACTTTCCGAAAGGGAATTTACCAGAATCTTTATCTTTTGATTTGAGCACTGTGCTGCCAGACTGGAAGATACTGACTATCATTCTGGCATATCTTATAGACTTCAAATGATTATCCATGAGTCAAGTGATGTACTAGTATGACAAATATTGAATACAATGTGTTAATAGAATAGATTACCCAGTGTTGGGAAACCAGATATATCGATTACATGTTTTACAATTCCCCAAAGGAAGATGATGTTAGAAGCTGAAGATTGTGCGAATATGATAGCTATCTACTCTTGTAGTTCACCAATTATACACTTCACATCACCTTGTTTATCTTCAATTTTTCTATATCCCTCTGAATTCTCCCCTTATTGTCAATCTAGGAGGTGGTAGGGAGATATAGAATTTCTTACCATACTGGTCACTGCTAATCAAATTAACATAGCAAGTGACAGTCTATATGTACAAGGGTTGTAGCTTTGGTTTCCAGCTTATCGATTGGTATATCTGTAATTTCTATTGCTATCTACAATCTCATGGTATGGAATATTCCACTATTGCAATTCACCATATATGCTTTATTTGGTTTCTGTTTGCTTATTTAATTTATCTCCATCTTACAATCCATACTATTCTGGAATATCTATCTCTACACTGTCCACTGTCCATTTGCCAATAGGAGTTTTTGCTATATACAATTGGAATTCAATTAATAAAGTTAATATAATATTATGACTGTCTAGGTATTTACATTACTAATCATACTGCAAGAAATATCAAAATTGCCAACTGTTGTATTGCTCCATACCACTTCAAGTATCCAATCCAAATTATCACTACAGTTTTAATATAAGCAAAGACTATGTTAAATGAGTATTTGCAACAACTAAAAATGAAAACCAATAATCGTACAATTTCTTCAGAGCGTAGAATAGATATTTAAAATGTATAGTATTTCCAATTTCTAATTACTGCAACATGAGCTGTAAATATGATTGTTCAATAACATTACTCTGAATCAGTGGTGAATATTTCAGCAGGACAAGATAGTGTGATTAGCTAGCTCACTTATTTAAATTCTATCTTACTGTCTCCAATAACGTATTTGCCAGATTAAATATATCACATTATCTAATAACTTTCAATTTAGTCGAATAATTTCTTATTTACTATGGGAGAATGTTATGCTGTACATGTTTGTCCAATGATCCTAAGTACCATTCATGATTAATCTCTCATTTCGATCATGGTTGATTCAGAAAGTTGGGCTACGTTTATATAACTAAATTGTGTGTATACAGTTTAATCTGTGTAGTACTTATAAATAGTCTTCCTGCAAACTATATGGTAGTAAATCAAACAATAATGTTTATAGCCGAAATTCAAATTTGTTAAACCAGCAGTGTAATAGTAATATTAATTTGGTAATACTGCGATGAAATATAGCAACTTGGATTGGAATCTGAAGTTATGTGAAAAAGCCAGAATATCTAAAACTAGAGACTGAAATATTTGGTTTGACACTCAAATTTAAGTTGTTGATATATATTAAATACAATTAGTAACAGCAGAGTGTTGCTGTAACCACTGATAATTCGGTACAGAGGAAATACTATATGATAACTTGAACTGCAGCAGACAAAACTTCAAATCACAAGCTGTGACTATAAGAATGTATTATATGGAGTATTTGGAGTTAAGGAGTACCAATAGACGAACATAGAGGTGAAAATTTAGTAACTACCCATTTGAGTAACATTCTACTATAAATAACGTTTTCAATAAATTTGTTCAGTGAACAAGATATTTTTAAGCTTATAGCCTTATATTTACACTGTATATATTGCAATTCCAGTATGCTAATTTCATCAACAGTTAAATCAGTGTTACATGAACAAATTCATTTTCCCTCTGAGTATTATATCACACATGGCTTAATTCAATGGTGGAAGCTGTGAGCATTGCACTTTTTTGTATAGAGTTGAGTTTCTGATTTCTCTACTATTGACTAAGTTGTAGTGACATATTCTAAACTATACTTTAGGTAGTAGTCATGAACTGGAATATAGGAGATATGTATATTTGCAGATGCAAAAATGTAATCGGTTTACCATGATTAATCAGTGGTAGTACAATATCAAATATCAAGTTGGAAGAGTCTGGATATATTGAAAGTTTGAAAACTACTGTATATATATACAGTATAGATGTTTGCTATTTCAGTAGTCTCAAAATACTATAGAAGCTGTTTGAATGAAAGAAGCATACATCTTGTTATGAAGTGGAAATAATACACAAGCACTATTACTGCAGTAATATTAACATGGTGATAATACAGCTATATTGATATAACAAAGATTATATAACAAAAATAGAACATTAATTATATGGTGTAAATAACACTAAGAAAAAGACAAGGTGTTCATATAAAGTTAGCAATGCCACAGTACATATGATCATACTATAATAGCATGGGTAGTATCACACAAGACATAAGTGCAGTTGAAGTACAGTCCTTGTGATGTACACAATATACAGTCCAGTTGGTATCCAAATCCACTTGATTATTTACAAGCCATACATTATCGATTCTCTCTAATGTAGCGTTTTCTCACACCAATTGTGCTGGTTCAACAGTGGCTTCGATGGGTACAGTATGCATTGTGTCTGTCCGTTTGAGAATGTGGATGAATCCGTCAATACAATCAGCCCAAGCAGGTGGATCTGTATACTTAGTCAGAAATACCACCACATATTCTTGAGATTGAGGATGTAATATCTATCTTTGAGTATTCTTGCACCTTATGAAATAAGTCGATAGCATTTTGCCGGTACACAGGGGCTCTTGAATTTGGAGGATTTGATTCAGTGAAGTCCAGGTAGAGTATAATACTGGAAATGAAGGGAGTCAGTCTTGGAAGGGTTATCGAGGTCACTTTCCATATATTGGACCCAGATGTCATGAGATTCAGGCATGATCACTTGGTTGGCACTGGCATATTCTACCATGCTATCAAGTTCCAGAAACTCAACAGATTTAAGACAGTCAAATGGTTGATGGTAGTAAAACAGCCTATTGGGAAGTTGAATGACTATACTGTCTAAGAGTACTTGCTAATTATATCCGAGCACCAGTCCACTCTCTTGGTGTCCCCAGTCCTCTTCCCTTTATGCATGGAATAGCTGTCCAAAGTTGGGAATTCCGAAATCTCCTGATGCATTACTGAGTCAGGTTTATTCCAAAGATCAGCACACTCAACGGACAACAGTTTCTCTGAAACAATGTACCTGTTGTGAGACATGGTGGAGAAATGACTCTTCTTGACAATGATAGACGCATTAAGGATGGGGTCTCGCTGTATTTTGCAGTTTATCAGCACCAGATAGTAGCTTGAAAACATTGGCATAGTCAATATCATACCAGTTTTGAAGGACACAATACAACAGTGTCTCCTCTGTATGGTCCAGAGAGTAACACCAGTCATTGTGCTCCATCCACTGTCAAATGGTATCGACTTGATTCGTGGATAGATATGCCTCTTTTACACTGACCATATGTAGCGGTAGAGAAATATGGGAGTCAATAATATAACCAAAATCTATTCGCCAAATTGACGTGAATACAGAGCTCATATGATGCAACTATGGATATCTGAGATGCATCAGACTCTGATTGATTCTTTTTTGGAGCTCCTGAACACCAATTGCCTAATGCCAAACTTCATACTCAATACAGCATATGGAGAATTCTTCCTGGTCTGTATCTGCTCAGTCAAAGTGACACCATAAATCGCGCACTCCAGCTAAGTAACAATGTGGTCAATATCAGCAATACTCCAGGTGGTGGTTTCCATCTCAGCATCCCTTAGATGGACCTGAAATTCCACACCCTTGTAGACAATCGTGTTTGCCACCCTGGAAACCCCTTCATCTGCAGCAGTCTTCCATTGAGTATATGTTTTGGCGAATGTGCTTCTGGGTCCTGTTGCCTTAGTCCCAATGTCCTGCAATGGTTGTTGCTCATCATGTTGAAATCATTCATTGAAATACCTGTTGTGAGCTGGTGTCACCTGATGGTGTTCGTGCTCCAATCTCTCATTTGCCATCTGCCAATCAGAATCTGACACTTAAATTACCACTTGTCAGGCTATATTCAGGCGCATCTGAAATTGCCTTTGGTTTGTTGTAGTATCCTTTTCAGCCTTGTACACCTGAATCACCATTGCAGCACAGATTGTATGAAACTTTTGATGTCATAACAGATGGGATTCTGTCGCCAGCAGTTCATGCACTGTGGTATTTGGAGCCTTCGACATGTTCAATTTTTGAAATGCACCCTTCTTCTCTTAAAATTGACACAGTGAATTGTCTACTGCTGTGAGTGATAGATTGAAGTGATTTTGTTGACTAACAATTAGAGACAATTCACATAATGCACACACTGCTCTCATTACCATGTCATCAGCGGTTGTACCAGTGCAGATTTCGATTCATCCTGGGAGCAGTCAAGAATTGGAGTGCAATTTACTGCTAGTGTTCTGAATATGCCCTGGATCTCGTTTCCCTGCCAGGAGCCGCTTTTCACACAATCCAATGGTTTAGAGGAGCACTTGATGCCTTGATAACCTTGTACCGATGTGAATCGACTGTTAAATTGATCCTTGTCATTTCTAGCATTCATGTATTTGAGCAGCCAGTCAATAAGTCTTTAACTGAACCCAAGAGCAGCTGATGCAATTCTTCAGACTGCCAAAGCCGATAGACATTGCAGTGGGGGTATTGCCAGAACTGGTAGCAGATTGGATGATCACTAAGAGTGTGCAGAACATCAATAGTAGTTCATTCCAGGAGCTCTAAGTAAACATGCTCATATCTTGAGTTGTCAAGTGGTCGAAATGTCAAACGCCCAATTGGCGCATCATTAGGGATTTCACCCATCAGGCCTGATTCATATGGCACTTGAGCAACCATCACTTGTTCTCGATAATCACTGACCCAGACAGTCAACAGTAGATAACATTGGCGCTGGAAGCTATCTGCAAAATTACATTTCGAGCCGGGACCATTCTTGTTGAGAATTCGGTGTGGGGTCAGCACTGTTCCAACTGCGGACTGAAATGCCTGGTCAATACGTTTGGCAGCATTTGGGGGACTGGGGATCAGCCCAATGAGAAGCTATGGGCGCATTTGAGGTGTGCAGCAGATTTCTGTTTGAATAGTACCAATTGTGAGATACAGCTGCCAGGTATGCTGCTGCACGAATAATTGGTCAAGTAAGTCTTGTTGTATATACAAATGACTGGCACAACTGTCTCCCTGGCAGGATGCCGATCCTGCATATCCTACCACGTATTGCTTATATTCATCCTGCTGAATATTGAATGACTTCCTGAGTGTGCGAGTAGTACCCGTTGACACTCGAGGTGAGCCTGAATTGGTCAATTTGCCAAAAGGAACTGTATATATCTGAATTTATCCCTGCCGTATCATGTACTGAAGATGTTTGAATGATCTTGAGTCCAACTATCATCACCAAGCACAATCTCGAGGTTAGGGAGGAGCTTTTGAAACGCATCTGCTGATATCAATGATTAGAATTTGATGTCGTACAGTGCACACCACAGAGGTTAATCCATCGACAGGTTGGTTTGACGGCTAACTGATTGAGCACATTGAATGTCATGAGCTGATGCAAAGGGATGCCATGGATTCCATTGTTCTGAATACTGGCATTGCTTGTTGTACAATCCAGTTGCTTTGCCCTATGCTTTCCCCCCCACATTTTCCTCTCTAACTACCTGCCTATCAGCCTTTGTCTTAGTTGGATCAGGGGTATATATCAGATCAGGCTTCAGGAAGACTACTATTTCCTCGTTGCGTGTATCTTCAGGTAATGGTGCAACAGTTACTTTGTCTATCGGTAGGTCATTAGTTCACAAGCGCATCGATCCCCATTCAGGCGCACCAACTACCATCGAACCATGATGACTTAAGTAGTTGGCAGTCTGTGGCTGGAAAAATTCGGTTGACAAATAGCCCATCCTTCATCGATATTTGGTGACATTATCGATCGTGAGCCCCTAGTCAGTTCTGATCAAATAGTTTCGTTTGGCAGATAAAAAACACCACATGTTCCCGATGAGTGTTGACAATGTTCGAGAAAGTGTCAGCAAAGATGTATTTGGATAAATCCCGACGATTCTTTGAGGGGTGATTCACAGCCTCCAGGACATCTGTGTAAATGCTATGTAACTTAGGTCATTGTCGTACAATCACACCAGCATTGGGCCCTGCCAAGTCACGGGGAGGGGTAAAATAATGTCATCTTATGTTCTGGAATCTTCATATGCCAGGATATTTTGATCACATCCTCCACAATAATCATGCACATTGTTGGCTATAGATTGTGAGCAGAGCAGAAGACATGTCATTCGTCGTCACTGCAATCTACATTAGATTTGGATTTGTCAAGTGCTTGCTGCAATTATCACAATCAGCCATATGCTACATCATAGTGATGTGGTGTGTAAAACCTATGCTTGAGCCTGTGAGCAGCTAAGAATGAAGGTAGATTATCTTCATACAATGAATTGGTGAGTTTCATAGCTACACCTATGCCTGCACAATGATCATGCAGAACTGACAGGCTTGTAGGATATTGGCTTTAGCAATGATCGTTGACTGGAGAGTGGAACCTGAGGAGAACAATGATGTTTAGAGAAGGTGCTCAATAGAAAACAATCACTGTTGCTGCTCGAACAACAGACCACCTATTGAATGAGGTTGTCAGGTCATACATGCACAACTGATCTGAATTATCCCTTGTTGTGCAAGCCTTCATACTAGTTATATTTCTTGTTGAGTTCCTTGAGATATCCTATTATATCCCTTCTCTGACCTGCACAGTCTTGGAATCCGTATTAAGGTGAGCGTCTATCCAATATCCAAGTTCCTGAACTCGAGCACATAACAACAAAAGTGGGATGGGTGAACTTACTGTGTCTTTTTCACAGTGGGGTTGTTATAATGGATCGAAGGAGTAGTGCCACACCTCGATTTGTGACAACATGAAGGGTACTACCAAGCATATCCTTTGGTCAAAGGTCACAACCATCTGAGATACTGTCAACCATACTCTGATTTATTCTACATCACATCTTGCATCTATAGTTGTTTACCACCATATGTGTTCACAGAGCACATCGACAAATGGATCTCCACTGAAGCCGGTGAATATGGCTTCACCAGGTGGCTTATTTGGCTTGCAACAACCCTGTGACAATAATTCAGGAACATTGGATGATAGTTCCTAAAATGCCACAGGCAAACACGGTTGATCAGGGAAATGCACCAATCCCGATCATCGACCGCATGGTTACAGCTACCCTCCTTCACAACATCAATTTCTAGGCCCTTCACAGCTTTATCTCCATTCTCCAGTCAACATGAATCACAGTTCACAACCAACCACCAGCGCAAGCCAAGGATGTCCAAGTTATGGGCCACTGTGGCAAGGATATGACCTCAACCAACACGGTTATGGCAGGTCTCATATGTACCCTCCTCGGCAGTGTTCATGTCAAGCGCCATCATCCTACGGGGTGTCGAGAGTGCCTCCAGGACCACCAGGAAACAATCCAGTCAATCAGCCAATATCTACCAGCTCTACTCCTCCACCTGAACATTGTTCTGGTGCACCTAGGAGACACTCCAGTAGCCTCACAATGAAAAGATTCTGGCCACCAGCGTAACTGCGGAAAACCTATGTTGCAGGGATTGGGTACTTGTCCCCATTGCCGGATATTTCCCACGATGAAGATGATGCAGACAATGCGAGCAATAGTTTGTTGGACTTGGGTGGTGCAGAAGGTATACCCCCAATCAGCCTGAAGCAAACCAAATTCTCCTTGAAACAATTTGCCAAAAGAATGGGGCAAAACAACTTCAGCGCATTCTAGGAGTGGAAGACAGTATGGGTGATTGGGGTTTAGGTGAAATATAATCAGTCTATTATCTGCGGCCAAAATCATTTCACACAGCTTTGAGATGTACCCATGGACTGGAAGACAGCTGTTACAGAATTGTTCGTGACATTCGAGTACTGCCTGACATTGGATAATGTTGATAATACTGAATTGATACTCAGACAGTGGATTGAGATGATGCTGCGGACATGAGCAGGTGAAATTCGGCAGTAGAGAAACAGGGGAAGGCGAGTTATTAATCAACCAGTGACAGATTTGGGAGAGTGTATGATCAAAGAGAGGAGAAGTAACTACCCAGAGTTATCAAATATGACATTCATGGTTGTGAGTCGCTGGGTGTCGAACTGCAACGATAGAGTTATATCCCCCAAATGACTCCAAGCCTCATGTAGAGGTGAGATGCACCGGGTGGAGCGGATTGATTTCATCGACAAGAATGGGGGCCCGGACGTGACACATGTTCTATTATTGATAATCAAGTGCACCTGGGAGTCGGACTAATTGGATGAAGAGTACATGAGATTGAATACACATGGGGAAATGATGTGTGACCCCATATATGAGCAGATTTCGTACAACTTTTGTGACTCATATCCTTTCATGTTGAAACTCAGACACAGTCATAATGATATTTTGGTTGATATGAAGAGAGCTACAGGGAGGGAGATTGCCAAGCATGTAATAAGACCAGCAAACACAATCCCTGCTACCCATGTTACTGCTAGATGTGCACAACTGCTAGTCATTATAGATAACATTGGAAGGTTCTGAAGATGGTGGGAGACAGAAGGGAGAGGAGGATGGTGGTCAAAAGAATCATACTTGTACTAATCAATGTTCTGTTTCAAAGAATTGAATTGATTGTATTCCATCCATATATATTTGTTCCAATGGTTGCTTGTCTGTGAAATGTCTACCATTGCGTTGAGAATCAGGAGAGCCAGACTATGAGCCCATCTGCCATGCATACATTGGGGCAACTGAAGGAAATCATTGAGAACGAAAAGAAAACAAACAATGGTGCACGGGAGGATAATGAACAAATGCAGGATGGTGAGGAGCTCCTCAGTCCAGATAATTCCAGTTCATTATTGAATACTGTTCTCAATACAGTCAACAACAAATTTGAACATGAGTGTCTTAGTGAGGCAGTCAGGCTGCTGGATGTCTGACTGATTCGCCAATCCCAAGGTGACTGAGTCCCTGGCATTATCTATTCCATTCCAGGCCTGCCCAGGATGCAGTGTCTGACGCAGTCAGTCAGGGCGGTATGGTGCATGGTAAGGAGGTGGGTTTGGGATTCAGATATGCCCAGAGCACCGGTGGCAGATGAAATGGGTCTTTGCCAAGCTTTCAGCTGAGTCGCAGCGGCTATGAGATGCAACTTGCTGACTATACAGGTTGTTATGGGTTGCCACTGGCACTTTTGTGAAGGAATACCCTTGAAGAGTTGGTGGATATGACGTAGAACAACTATCCTAGGAGTATCAGTGAAGAATCGTAGTGGGATCCATTTCACAGAGTGAATCCAGCATGCTGCCGGTTTTGGAAGATCCAGACAACTCCATCTGAGGGGAATCCGGAGCTTACTACAGCCATTGAACCGATCCTAGACACAATGCCTGGAGTGGCAGAGGTTTCAGGAGTGACATCAAGGAGATGACATATGGAACCTATTCCAATATAGTGAATGTATTGCATGCAAACAATGCACATCTCACCCATGAGCAACTTACAATCAATATTGACAAGCTAGAATACTGATGAAATATCCTTGGTATTTAATATAATACATCAACACCCAGAGTGAAACCATCAAGTAATGGCCAACTCTCATACATTTCAAGGAGTGTAGGGATTTTTGATGGGTTCCATTGGAACAAGACTGTAAATAGTCTGGGCCAGCAAGTTGTGAGGAAAGCGAGAATTGGATCCAAACTTCTAGTGAATGCTACACTGCAATTTTATTCAATCTATGACTGGTGTTTTCAGACAATTCGGCTGTTTTCAGGTGGATCTGAAGATCAAGAGGATGATACTTTGATGGAAAAGAATGGTGCAGAGCGAATGTATTCCGCTGTGAACAGTGTGTTGCATGTTATCTGGACTGAAGACAACGAAGCTCAACAGGATGTGCTGCACTTGGTGATACCGATTCAAAAGCCTTGGATGATGAGGAGGTGGTCGGAATTGAAACTAGCCAATGCAAATTCTTGCTACCAGTTATTGATGGATAATGCAAACCTCTTCGATCTCGAGTGGACTGAGGGAGAGCAAGCAGAACTATTGACTCTAGAAGAGACATACACTTCACAGAGTGCTTCTGCAGCATGGAGGGTTCATAGATGGTGGCTAGCATGTCGTAGTGTGTGTTGAGAGACCTGAAGAATCACATCCATGTGTGTGGTAATTGGTATGATGCATGGCCACTCGAACCTGCAGTGGATATGCCGATTTTCAGCAGGCAGTGAGTGCTATTTCACCAAATGCTTGTCAATGAATCTGCCGAGTATCCTAAACCTGACAAAGAAAACTCATCAGGAGAGGAGCTCCTTCCGGAACAAGAGAAAATGGAAGATGTAATCACAAGTGCTGGCCCTCTACAAAAGATGGCGTGATTTTGTCCTCTTCGTAGCCAAGTTCATTCTTTCAAGTGGTTGTTAACCATGTATTTTTCAGATCATGTGGATATTTTCCACTTGTATGCAGAAATGGGCAATGATGAACACACAGAAATGCAGCTCAAATTCCAGCATTCACAAAATCTGTCTGTATTCATAACTACACCCAAAGTTGATGGGAAAAGCCTCAGACTAACAGCTGCAAACCATGCAGTAATAAGTCAGACTTTCTGGCTTTTGAATAGGCAGTGGAAAGTATTTGAATGAGTTGTACGGCTAGGGCAAAACAGAGTTCCGCACACATGGTAACTAAGAATGGCTCCTGGTGGCTATCAGAATCGTGCGAATGATTTCCATAAGCCCCCCAGATTGGCCGAAATGAGAGTCATGCGTGGCTTCATAGGTAGACTGAATGTTATGACACAGATTGTGTATCGGATTCGGGAGTCTTGTAGGGACCTTGGAAGGTAGCTGACAGAGAATGCAGACACGTTCCAGTCTGATGAACCATTGTTTCAGATGGTTTGGATCCTTCCCAAATAGATCATTCATAACCCACACTATACTGCATAAATACATACTTCTTCTCTGTCTTTTTGAAGTCAATCAAAGTTCTGATGTGGTAATTGTTAGAGTAGGATTACATTCATGTTCTTAATTGTTATTAATGACCAATATGAGATGCAGTCAATTGTTAAGCTACATCACATGTTCCCAGCTGGCCAAACTCATGATTAATGACATGAGGAGAATGTTGAGGTTAATGCCACGAAGAACTTCGAATCATTCGTCAGTTGGGGATTTGAGTTGCGCCAGAACCTTCAGGCTACATATTCATTGTGAAGGTAAAAGAAACAATAACCATAATACAACTGCTTTCAATTGCACTGTAGAATCCTCGGCTTATGTGATGAGTCGTGATCAGACAAATCAAGCACTGCAAGTTTGGTAATCCCATCAGGCAATGAAATAAACCGGGCAACATTGAGTACCTGGGTCGGAATAAGAGACCTAACTTGCAGATTCCTGGTGAAACTGCAGGGTTCAACGGCTTGTGATCAATGTCCTGCTACCCCCCACAGTGCTGGGCAAATGTCATTATGACTGATCTATCACAGTATATTTGCCAATCCCACTTGGCAATCAAGACAGTCTGGGTGATATTGAGTACCTGGGTCAGAATATTCATGCGAATGACACTACTTTTGCTGGCATATGATCGGTGTCCTGGTGTGCTTGTGAATCTTGGGAATATTGATATGACAGATCCAGTACAGACTATTTGCCAATCCCTTTTGGCAATAAAGACAGTCTCGGCAATATTGAGTACTGGTGTCAGAATGTGAGCCATGGGCTCACTTTTTCGTGTCAAAGCCGTCGCTTTTGCAGGCATATCATAGATGTTTGGGCACACCTGAGATTCGCATTGCAGACTACTGGATGCTGAGAGATGGCTTAGGTATTCATGACTATGCTGTAGCTTCCACTCCCAGGTATTTCATAGCCTGTGATTGAAGTTCAGGCACAACTGAGATCTGTAATCCAGTCCACAATGATGTTCTTGGATTTGTATGAAGCAAACTTTGGCAAGCTGCGACTCATTATGGATGGATCATTCAAGCCCGAGCACATATCAAGATCGACAGACAAACCACAGAAGCACATGTACCCCAGGACATAGTGCAGTTTATACTTTTGTTTGCTTCATTCTCCTTATGTTTTCTTGGACTTCAAATCTGTGGAGGCAGTGCACCTGGATTGTCATCTATTATGACACTTCACATTCAGGTCCAGGCAGCGCATACTTGCCAGCCTATGCTAAATGATGAATCTGTGCTTGATTGGGATGTAAAGGCCCCTGCTGAAATGCCTTGAACTGTCAACTCCATATCAACCGTCTGTTGGAGGAAGGTAGCCCCTACACAACTGTACCAAGACTGCACAAACTTGGCCCATTAGTAACCTCACTTAACAGGATATTAACTAAGTAGTATGTTTGGACTTACACTTCCAAATCATCATATAGCTTCTGCAAGTTCGGGCTCTGTCAAAAGAGCTGGAGCTTTGGAGTGAGAATCTCAGAAGACTGATTCTGCTCAGCAATTCTGCAAGATGGCTGGCATCTCCCGCTCACCCATGTACCGCACTTACTGAAAGAGGCCAAAGTTCTCAACGCTTTGAATGCAGACTTAACTAGAATCTGATTAGATACATGTTTGGGCAGCCAAAATTCTGATCTAAAAATTGATTGCATGTGCAGAGTTCCAGCAAGAGAGATGTTTGAAGTGAGAGAATCCTGAAAGCTGCAGTTCAAAAAAGATAGCTTTGAAGAGTGCAATCAACTGTCAGAGTATGGTGAGCCTGATATCACCAGCCATTGAATCAATGCATAACCATTTAGACATCGCTGCAGTGCTATTCCCCTGGACTGCATGCGTGCAATCATTCCGCTGCGTGCTGTGAGATGACATCTCACTATGCATTTGCACCATTGTAGTATATAGCATGCAACCCTAATATTTATTTAAAGTCAACATTGTAGTTGTGAGCCTCATGATGAATGTGGGATGTAATGGTTTGCGATTGACTAGAAATTAGGCACAAAATTGAGAAGTGAGTGAGTATTTAGCACCCATTTGTAAGCACTCTTGGCATTGACGAGTCGTGCTTGAATCAATTAGATTACCTCCGGATCATCCATCTAACCTTACCATTGTTTCTCTACACCTGTATCTCTCCTTTGTGTACCAAATTCTCTATCTCCTCCATTCACTACAAAGTGAAGGATAATCTGCAGACACGGCACAGATGAATGCACAAATAGAAAGTCATACTTACGATATTGCATTATTGACCTCTAACTTAGCTGCAGCATCATCGTACAATACAAGATTGTGAAAATATGTGTCTCCTTCTGGTGGATATACCACATACTGAGATTCATAATATTTCTCCTCGATTGATAACTAACTCGGTTTAAACACTTTCAACTCAGCCTTTACTCACAAGGTTCGAAATCAATCGAATTCTGAATATTCTCGGTACAACTCCAGAGCTATGCCATTCGTTTTCCTCAAATGTTCGAACATTCATGCACAATTGGTAAGTTTGAAGGAGTCATATGCTGGGGCACATATTTTCATTCAAGTTCCCACTCCTCCATTTGGCCATTACCAAGGGTTTTCTTCCGGTGCATCTGCCCTGGTTGTGTCTGGTACAGGGGTGTCAGGGTGATGTGCGTCTGGTTCAGTTGCAGCTGTTTCAGGTGTGTCAAGATCCGGTGTGTCTGATTCAGGTGCGTCTGGATCACGTGTGTGTGGTTCAGGTGCATCTGGTTCAGGTGCATCCGGTTCAGGTGCATCTAGTTCTATTCTATATGTATTGGCTTTAACCAACCTCCAATTCTGGCATCCATACAGAGTGTTGTTGATAGGAGTCACAAACATTCGGCCATAGGAATCCATCAAATCCAGTGCACCTGCTACGGTCTCAATCAATCCCAGAGAACCTCACGAAATCCCTCATAGTAGCCCCAGACCACTGTCATCAATATCAACATCGACCGTGAACATTGTCTCTGCTGAACTCTGTCAAGATGCACCTCAAATTGCATCCTCCTCAACATTATTTGACTTCTTGCCCCCTTTTGCCCGTTATTGTATTGCACTTAGTCTAATATCTACTCTTTATTCACTCTCTCCCACATTCCCCAAATTTCTGTCTTCATTACAGCAAATGGAACCTACGCCCAGCCAGTTGAGGGATCACTATTCACAGAAGAATGAAGAAGCTCACCTTAAGATAGCACTTGCATTCAAGAAAGGAGCCAATCATCATTGTCCATCACCTGGTTACCTTCCAATGATCTACATTCGAGGATCCTAGTGCTGATAACTACTACACTCGGTTTGACTAATGAAACAGGATGATGAGATCTATCAGGAGATCGGTGGTGTGAAAAGTAAGGACACTCGAGAGTCCACCTTATCATCTGATATTAAAGAAGACGTTCTGCCTCAACAGCAGGAGGTCCGTCATCAAGGCCAGGCAGATAGGCACAACTCATTACCAACAACAAGGGTTCTACTGACAAAGACACAGAGCCATGCCGATACTGTCATTGCATGCCCTCCACACCAAATTCCCGAGATCCAGCTGGGGCAATCGCATCACCACTGCTCAAAAACCGATAGTCAACACTTTTAAACAAAGTATCTGAGTCTGACCATACAGCAACCACCGATTTGCTGCCGCTTTACCAGTCTAGTGGAGTTCGGAATGTTTTGCAACCCAAGGCCAGTGGGGGTTAGAACGTGCCCAAACACCAAAAGCTATGTTTGATGTAGCGAAAAGGTCCTGGTGGCAATGATGTTCACAAAGACCACTTCGATAATATTCGCTGATGACATGTACTCGCTGGTTGAAGATGATTGTAATTTACGCATGGAAGTTTAGGATCTTCAGCGAGCATTAGCAGGTGCTCCTGTTGGTACACCATCTGTGTGTCAATTGCCCAGTGGTCCATCTCTTAAAATAGATCTGCTAGTATGAGAAGCTGTAAGTGTCAGATTCTGTTTAATACTCCTCTATCGGACTTATGATATTGACTATGCCCCAAAATATACTGAGTGAAAACTGAAGATAAGTACCATTCAAGGTTACCTGGCAGATGGGGCATGTCGAACTGTTGTCTGTAGTTACCTGTTGGATTGGGGCTCTGAGAATGAGCTTCACTTCCAGGTTAAGGAGCTTCAGTTTGACAATGGATATCTCTCAAAGGTCATGGATGATAAAAGATCATTGTTCACCTGAATAGAAGTGCTTGATCAAATTTGCCATCGCTGTTTCATCTCCACCAATCGCCTGGGGTGCCAGCCTACTTCATCACAGCATTTCCAACCTATCACTCCACAGTCCGTAGCACAGGCAGCTGCTAGGAATTATTGTGCACTGTCTGAATATGCCAGTGGAAAGAAGGCAACAGCTATGTTTTCTCATGATGAATATCAAGGTACATTGTGCCCATCTTCAGTGATACATTGTACTCTGGATGGCACCGCACTCGTAAAATGCAAATAAGTGGGCCACTTCACGCGCCCCCCCCTCCTATAGAGCAAATCCCCGAGGCTAGGCCCACCTCAATACCCATCGGGGCTCATCAGCCTAGATTGATGCTCTTCAATACCATTCTGCAGTCAGTTCCTTCTCTTTCAGCACTCCTATGCTGGGATACATACTCCTCAATCACCTCTGTCCAGCTTGGCACTTCTCTATTTCATTCTGTTCTCTGCACGCCTCTGCCCACACTCCTCAGCCTGGTTTGGGAGCTCATTAATTCCCACCTGTGTTCCTCTGGCTGGAATGTCGTTCAAATATTGGATTCGGCACTCTGGACCCCACCCCACTTTGGCGCTCCTCCGCCTGGATTGGCATTCATCAATCCTATTCAGCACTCCTTACCCCCCCCACTTTCAATGCTCCAGAATCTCTGTCGGTGCTCCGCAACTGTGATTTCGCACTCTTCTTTCTGATTCCATGCTCCTCAAATACCTTCTGTGTACTCCTCTGTTTTACACAGCACTTCCCATCACTTTTCCACACATCACTCCACATCTGGTGCTCATCATTTCCACACAGCACTCCTCATCTGGCGCTTCTCATTTCCTTGAAGTTGCGCCCTTTTGTCATCCGAATATATCATATTCTCTTTGAAACCCCCATTTAGATTTGTAGCTAGATAACATCTCATTACACTATTGTTAGCTATCACAAATCGAGCCAAATGGCACTGGGATTCAATTTCATCTACTTGCCAGGTACAAATGATCAGCCAATACAGAAAGTGCCTCCAACTTCTGGGTACAGGGGATGAGTGTTAAAATCCTACTGCTGTCGGCCCAGATGAGATGCGAGATGTAGTGAACACCATCGTCACCCGTGTTCATTGATATCATTCAATCAGTTAGTCGGTTTATTGTTTTGGTGTACCTGCATATAAGTTCGAATCACTCACCTTTGTATTTCATTCCTCGATGAAGCATGGCAAAAAATACAATGTCAAAGATGATGATCGCTAGTATAATTCCGAAGTGATGATGAACAAACAATCCATGGATCTTATTAGCCATTGAGGACAATCGATTGCTCGTGTATATCTGGAGAGTCTCAAATACTGCCTGCTGTCCTCCCAGTCAATATCGATAAGAACCCAGGCATCCCTCAGAATGTGTTTGTGATTGCCATGTTGGTTCGGCGAGACTCCCAGGTGCACCGAATGTTCTCTCTGGTACTCTGACATGTTTCGAAACTTACTACAATTATTCCGATGGCAATACGGTACCAGTCATCAGGGATTCCAGTTATTCTGAAGGCCTGCTGGAATGCCCTCCTAGGGTCTAATTCACTTCTGAAATTGATGCTTCTTAGTTTACAATCCACATCCTCTAAAACACTCCTGGAGGCTCCCAGTGACTAAAATATATTTTCCTGATGTTTTCAGTAAATAACAACTTGCATTATTGGATATTATCATCATCTTTGGATACTCACTTACACTAATACATAAACCTAAATCTGGATATTATTGTAATGTGCATGTATTCTAAATCATCATATTCTATACTTTATTTGTCAATATTACAATCAGGTTTCTCATAATTTTCAAACAGAGTGCCATGCTTTTTTACTAAACCTGCCTTCATCAGATATCAATTTGTAAGAAACCTCAATATAACATATAACATTATAACTGATACATATTCAAAAAGTTCCTTACACACCAATGGAAGCCAACTGGAGATGTACCAATGAATCTTGGGCTACAATATATTCCACAATACTCTATATGTTAGATACTATGGATTTCTAAATGACTGTATATAACTGCATACTAGTATTTGTAATGATACCCAGTTAAGTGGCTGTGGTTAAGTTTCTACAATACAAGTACAGTATGTTCAGATACAAGTAGTACGCTATACCCAGAGAGGTTTCAATTTCCGGATACAAATTATAAATCATACCTATAAACCAACTGGCATTGTAGACTCTGATTAGACCTGACAGGGTTTATTACCAGATGTTAAAGTCAAATTTCTCTTAATTTGATTTAAGGTAGATATCACACAGGTGCCTATTAACAAAAAATGCTATTAGTAACAAACCATTAAAATACAGATAACTAACTCTACCACACTTCAACATACATTTTTGTCTTTATATTGTTGACTTGGTATTATATAATTCTTCACAATCAAGTACATAACATCTTGACAAAAACCTGTTTCAAATCTGATTTCACTATAAAGAATGCTGTAAAATAGTACAAAGTCACAAATCGGACTTATAACAGGATCTGAGTTGCATTGGCTTTGGGAAAGTAGTATATACTCTATTAACACTTACTTCAATGAACTATAGTATAATCATAAAATATAGATGTGATTAATAATAGGATTATTCCATGAGTCATTATTTGTTACAGCAACCAATATATGAATCAAATTCATAATTTATGAACACTTTGATGTACAGTTGATGTTGACTGTAATAGGTTGTATAATACTCTAATTGGAATAAATTGCCATTAATAGCTAGCAGTTTGGATTATTAATGACATTAAAATGCAGTGATTTTACTTGAACTGAAATTGATGTAAATAAACCAGTTGATAATTAATTGATATAAAGTTTGATACGCAGTATTATTGATTTACTGTGCATATTTCCCTCTTAATTTGAATAATACTAATCATTACATTATGTGCAATCAAGTAACATTGGCTGAGATTGTTATAAGCTTAAAGAGGATTGACATTCAAGTAATGCTCCCAGTGGTCAGTTGTATTTGCTGTATAGACCCAAATCGCAGTGTAGTTATCAATATCAATTGGTTTCCAATAATATATCTATTCAATTATATACTGTTATACTTTTCGTAACATGTAGTCAATTTATAACCAATGGAACCTAGTACAAAGATGCTACTTAAACGACAGTTCTTGGTAAACAAATATCCATACTTCTCATCATCTCAACCATTATTCATATAGCTATAACATTACTTTCCAATATACTAGAAATGAAAGGACATGAGGAGTCAAGCATTTATCATATATCACCTTGAAATCATATGGGCACATTCAATTTACGTCCCAATGACATTTCTGTAGCCATATACATTTTACTTTCTTGTACAATTCTTGCTACTATTCCCAGTCACTTCAAGCGCTGTGTGTGGTTGAAAGGTGCTGGGTATTGGTAGCAGCTAACAACGAAGTCTGCCAGCATCATTACAGTCCACCCCCAACTGCAGTCAATTATTCTATCTATCGCTGTATCCCCAGTAAGATTAAACTTGTTTATGGGTGTGCAACTGCAGTTCAACTTTAGATTCCGTTATTGTTGAGTTAACTGGCGACTGTAAATCACAGAGCAGGGGAGAAATAGTCTGAATGCCAAGCTGCTTGAAGACATGCAAGTTGTACATTGATTTCATACAGTGTACTCTAAAGGTAAATTGTTTGGCATAGGTTCCCAACTGGGGAATTGACTTCTGTTCTTTCAACATCCTGTCAACAGCTCTTCAGATACAGATGACACATCCACTACTGAATATATAGTACTTTGCATATGCAGCATACTCCAAATTAACATACCACTTAAGTGTACCTTCCTGTCTAAGTGTACCATCTTCCCAAAGGATTACTTCTCTTCCATGATCTGGACTATGGCCAACTTCATCATGTGATCACCAGCACTTTGTGTTCTTGAGGTTCTGAAACATGCACTTGAGATCTCTTGTATAATGTTTTGTAAGGTCAATATTGTACCAGTTGAAATCTGTGCAAGCAGGATTCATAGCAAGCCAAATGTCAATTATTGCGTAAATTAACATTCAAATCACTGATGTATATAGGGTTATATTGGATGGTTTCTTCTTGAGCTGCTCCTTTTAAAGCAACATTCCCATTGAAGTCACAACTGGTTATGTAACATTCTTGCAATCCAATGCCCAAATTTCATCAATTTTGTTGTTTTCATGGATATTATTCCTGCATAGCTTCCTGTTGCATTCAATGTTCAGGTTGATATAGAAACAACATTTCAAGTTTCCTGCATCAGAAACCTCTTTATCAGTATGTTATTAATTATGTCAAAAATCCTTGTATTTGTAATACTAAGCAGACTATTAGAGTATAGAACAATTACCACAATGACTATATCTTGACAATTGAGAAGGTTCTTGAACTGTCCTCCATCAACTCACGATGCTACAAATACAGCACAGATGAAGTACATTCATGTAACTTACCTAATCTACAAAAACTATCTAGGCTATAAAGTGACTTTCACCAGCTGAGAACCATCTTCCACCAAGTGTTTGATTTAAATCATTGTGAATGAAATACAAGTATCTCTAAATGGAGTGTGTAATAATATCTTATTTCAGGTCAACTTTCAAGAAACCCATGCATAGGATCTTTTGATAGATCACAAGTTAGTAAATTGCGGCAATTCCAATTGGCCGTTTACATCAGTTCCATGTCTATTAGGTTCTGGGTGTTTCCAGGAGAGTCTGAAACATGGCAGAGAATGAAGCAATAGTTGCCAAATATATATAGACTGAGATCAAACAATAGAAGCACCCACTGATTGGTCGTCTTGCAATTATGATCTCTAATGTCTGGTATATGCATACTATAGAAGTAATTTTGATAAGTTTGGAAGCATGTCAGAGGATTGGAGAAAATTTTTGAATCACCCAGCATTGTCCCCCAACCATGTAATAATTTCTGACTGATCCTGAGTATTACCTGGATTCATTGACATCATTATTCAAAACACTGCTTGAAATACCCAAAGCTCCCCAGATGTATCCATGCAATGCAATATACTCTCTGGCAAATATAGTCTATCAATTATTGTTGTTCATTATGAACTTATGAATTGTACTATACTAGCTAAACATATTCATCAAACATCATTTTTGGTGATTACTTTGCTACCTTAATGAACTAAAGAAAATTGTTGCATCATCTGGGAATGAACTATAGAGACCACAGTGTAATGTCTCTTCTAAACCATAGAATTTTCGCAATTTTATATATAGTTCAAGTCATATACTATATTTTACATATCACCAGCACCAAAAAAAGTTCGAAAACAAATTGTTTTAGTGGCATTCAGTATATTGGCTAATGGTTTGTATCTATTATAGAGAAGCAATTGATTTGCTATGTTATTTGGCTCAATTTGTAATATCTCACCAATGTGTAATCAGAATTTAGCTATCTGCACACAAAAACAGAGCTGGAGAGAGAAGCTGAAACTCTGGAGGAAAGGATGAGAGTACCACCTGCAATGGTAGAGTCCAGAAGGGGATGTAGATATATTCAATAAAACAGAGGAGAACATAGAATGGCTGAAGTGTGCTTAGTGGGATTCAGAGAAGCCTATTGTGGCGAAGATGTACATCATAATGCACATTGCAGTGGTTACTGATGGCTGGTTGAATATAGCAGTTTCTACATTAATATTGTATGACTTGTCAATGGAATAAATTACTTCAATATTCAACTTTGGCAAATTTAAGGGAATTCTTTTCCTGGCAGATTATCTAGACAAAGAACAATAAGTAGCTGCAGTGGCCAGTGCTGTAGTCTGGAGAGTAATATATTGAATGAACTGAAATGTGGTTGGCTGGCACACCCAGCTGTTGGCAGTTAAGAATAATTGATAATAACTAAAATCCAGAACTTCTATTTAGGAAAAAAGCAATTTCTAATCTTCACTGACCATTGTGAGATAGGAATCATCAAACAGAATATTCTGATTCTGAATTCATATATCAGGCTTAGGGTATCAGTTCATTATGTTACTACAGACAACAGTACAGTACACTGCATCTACCAATTGACTTCGATGCTTGCTAATCTTTAACTTTCACTTTCTATTCTTTGAACTTCAGTCAATCTGATACATTTAATATAGAAGCATATAAGTTTCATACAATGCTGACAGATTTCTATATTAGTGGATATATATTGAAATTTGAACTATCTGGCATGTGACACACAAAGGCTATAACAACAGAAGTACCTGCAAATACTTGCTGCTAATTCTGAGCATCAATTGCAGCTTGGAAGCTTTATCAACAATGGAGTACTATGTGTTGGATACAATTAACCAAGGTGTCTTCATGAAGATAATTGCCTCCATCGACTTAATGACGAACTCAAATATTGTCCTCTAGAGTATGGGAACTCTTTGAGAACCACTTGTCAGTCATGGTGGAATATGAACATCTTCCCTGCTCACCATTACCAAGAGCTTCTGGGCATTTGGTGCAAGATTAGACACTCACAATGTGTTTGAAGCAGACTGTTGATATTTATGCAATGTGGGTGCCATAAACGAAACTAGTTTGCACATTTTTTAAGGAGGCGGTGGAGGGTTTATTCAGATGATATTAATATAGTATGATATCTTTACGCTGGGTATTGTTGTAGTCAGAACTATGTTGCTGTCATATTCCTAAATTTAAGGAAGAACTGTCTGAATATTTTCCATGTATACATCATTATTGTTGAACAATATTGTCGACTGTGCAAACTCAACAATTCGATCTCTATTCATGACCCGATCAGTGTATGTATTATGCTAGGTAATTTCGATTGATAAAATCGATGTGATTTTGTGGTCATCTTCACATTCCATACCACTGCAGATTGGAAGTTCACTATGTCAGGGATCATGAATACGATCCATTCTGCTCAACATTGTTCTTGGCCCAGGTGAGCTACTTAATATTTCTGTGAATACTGGTTTCTCACCTGGGTAGCTATTTGTTCTGTGTTGAACAGAGAACGTATATTGAAGTAGAGATAGATGATAAATAGTAGAGAGACAAGTATATTCAAATTAAGACAAAGTATAAATATGAGTCTAATAACAGGTGTAAATATATTTTCAGTAACTTACTATGGATTGAGAAGAATACAATTCTAGTCAAGCTTTGGAATAGTGCAGAACAGATGATACCAGCTGGTTATATTAATATCATAGATAGCTGTACTATGCACTGGTTAAGACACTAAGAAGTATACCAGCATCAATAGATTTATAATACTGTATGCCAAATGTTCCCATTGCTTTTTGAGTTATGCAATCATACAAAGATGGAAGGTTGGGATATGCCAATGTACCTAGAATTGGACTGCGTATAGCTGAAGAATTCAAGATATTAAAAGGCTTTGATTAGCAACATGCTCTCCAGACTGGCTAGAAAGAGTGCAGAGCAATGTTAGAAGGTCATTGCCTGGGTATATAACATCTGGAGGAGTAGTTGCTACTGATGGAGTTGAAGCTATGTAAATAACTGCATTGTATCAAATTGGTGCAATGTATAACAAAACTACACATCCAAACTAAATTGAAACTACTAAGTTGTTATATTTGCATTAGCATGGTTTGAAATAGAGATTGTTGGATAGGGTGAATGAATATTAATCTCCATATGTGGCTTATGTACTGTAAGAATACCCTACTATGATCATCTGCTAATGGTTTAGAATTTGTAGCTTCGTGAGTTCTCATTAAGGTTCTTTGATAGGTGTAACTTTATGTTTATATCATCTGCCTGGGTTATATCAGGTGTAATACGATAGCATTCACATTGTTACATAAATGCAGAATACGAGATGATTACTCCTGAATTGTGTAAGCATTGTGTACTGAAGAAAATTAGGGCGCAAAAAGAAGAGAAACAATCAAGAGAAAGAATATTATGACTTGATAAGACGCAATGGAACATGAGTCATAAAAGGTCTCATCATTGCCAAGATTACTTCTACATGACTCAGAATCACTTACTCACAGGCAGATTTTGCACTTACAAGTGATTTTAGTAAACAGTAAATCCTGGAATTACAAACCAATTGGGTTGTTTCACACCTACAAATGTTGACTTAGATTATAAAGTATGGGATTGAAAACCTGTATGTAATCTGGATGATGTAAATATGTAGAGACGCATAATATCACTTTGCTCAGGTGCATGATCCCAGGAAGTGATAGGGAATATACCAGAATGAAGTCATCCATTGGAAAGGCAGGCTTACATACATGGATGGGATTGCCTGCTAGCTGTATACTAACAGTTATATATATTCCCATGGTCTTCCTTTTCTTAGCTTGAGTTAGTATTTTGAATTTCATTTCTCTTGCAATCATGGATATAGAACTTGGCAGAATTAAGATGACTTACATCATAGACTTCAGATTTTCAGGATGAGGGGTACAGTGTGGAATAGAGGTTGCTAGTTGCATACCAAGTTGTACACTAGAGATTGCCTTGCAACATTCTTTAATAAAGTACTCTTGCTGGAGTTAGATTTGTAGATATTAGTGTAAAATAAAGTTGGTAGTGAACAAAATGATTCAATTCCTGCAGAAACTTGATACTTTGGAGAAACATGTGTTGAAACCTAAGCAGTCAAGAAATAGTGATATACATGTACATGGGAGTTGCCATCATTCCACTCACCAAATATTTCTGAATTTAATTCTCTCATTCTCAATCTCCGGCTGTATTGATGCCGACTGAACCACTGACACTATTTGAGAATCTGTGACTTGTATGCACACACATATACACTGATAAAATATGTAGTTAACTGAGGTTACCATGGCTATACATGAAGGTGTATTATGATGTGGCTACCTTTCTCCAATGATTATACCACACAGATAATTACAATCAAGCCATTTCAGTAATAGCCTTAACAAATCACCGAATTATCATTTCTGATATAATCTTGGCCAGAGAGCAATAAGCAACATGGATAGCAGAGTGTAGTTTCATATATAGTCTATATGTGAAATGTTATACCGGCCACTGCCACGACTTTATCAGATTGTGCTGGAATACGGTGTATGTTCCACAATGGAGCAAGCTGTCATACAGCAACTGGCAGAATAAATGTTACATAGTGTAGTGGGCCTGATTAACTGATTTGACACATGCTTTAACTAAACCACACAATGTGGCTTACTGAAGTGGTTATAATACAATAAGTATCTTTTGAAGAATGGTAAAAGACTGCAACCTGTTCTGGATTGTACATCACAGGTGTAGATCAACTTGACTTATAAGTCTGGAAATACATAACAACCACCAGAATCAATTGAGTCAGGAATATGCAAAACTGTGAATTGTATGTTTTGATAATAGCACTGGATATAACCTAGACTGTCCTTGATTTCCACTGAAATGGGACAATTGTCACTTGAACTTCCATTGTGCTAAGTCTCTGAAAATATACTCAATAGTGCAGTTTATCTGATAGTAATTTGTTGAACTATTTTCATTTCAGATAGATACCTTGCAGTCTGATTATTCAAGTAAACCTCAAAAATAACGTCAACTAATTGGTTATATCACTCTCAATTAACTGTTTATATCTGAAATATCAACTATAATGATATGTGCAGAGCCTAGAGTATTAATCATTATCCACTGCATTGGGAAATTTTTAAAATTCTAACTAAGACAATAAAATACAAAGGAGAATGTTAGTCAATTGGACATTGCTTCCAGTACTACTGTCAAAACACATTACCAGGAAACCTGCACAATCATGGTTGAGATTTTTTTTTTTTCTTATTCTCAATATAACAGATTTTGATAAACATCAGTGGATTCTCACTTAGACCAATATGATTATATGAAATAACACAAATACCAACCCAACAGCAGTTATACATAGTTTGAAGATATCCAGCAGAACAGATATATTAATGAACTTGGGTACCCTCAAATGACAACAGTAACTGTTAAGCATCTGTATATTAAATTGTGGTGACTCAATGTGTGAAGTAGTATACCTATACTTGATTACCCAGGTAATCTATAAATATACCAGATTTTCTTACAGATATTGTATACTGTCTTCACTTTCAGTGTTCTGGCTTGTATAATAATCAGAAGACTCTGGTATATGGCAATTATCAAGATTGTACTATTTGGTCAACAGATCAGGCCATACGGCACGCTGCTTTATGGCACGGCAGGGACTTAGTCGAAATTACACGTTCAGCTAAGATTACCAATAATAATCGCATTCAGTAATTGTATATGTGACACTCTGTATTGCCTCTATAGAAACAGCCATTCAAATGTCTAGGGCTGCACATTCAGTGTCCAGAACTTCGAGGTCATTTCCACAGAATTTACTGCTGTAACATTATGGCCTAAACCACACACCATGGATATAGTAACAAATGCTGAAGGATTTGGGGAATCTTGAAATTAAAGCTGTAATTCTGTATGATGATTATTGCCCATTGCAGCATATATATTGCTCATATCCACATAATTCACAATAAGATTCATTAACCACCAATTCAAGACATGATCTAGATTCTTCAGAGGATACGAAGTTGTCTCCATATCCGAGGAGGTATACCATGTATGGTTTTTTCACTTCTTTCGCATTTGTAAAGAAACACATGACTTGATATTTAATATTTGTTATGTTTTGGATACTTTCAAGGCTCATGGACCTGTATTGGCAGAATTGTGTCTCTCAGCTAACCGAAAATTCGCCAATGCACTCAACTATCCACTGTGCCATTCATTATAACACTAACCACAATGATCAATGCGATTCTCTATATCTTAATACATTGTTGGTAATCACCTGAGACATCATTACAGTACCCTCCATGTTTTCAATACTCCATATTAAGGGTATCTTTTTACCTGTATCAGCATTGTTACTAGCTCTACTTCTGTCTATTGCATTCTTGTCTAGAAGGTAATCTATTTATTTCTCTCAAATTAGTGTCCATTGTGACAGCCAACTGATAGTCCCTGGCTCTGCAATATGTAATCTTCAGTACTCCACATCCATTTGAGCTTCTATATGTGCAGTCTGGATGGCATTTATCCAATTGTTTCCGGCTGAGTGCAGTGTCGCTGCATCATACATTTCTATCATGGTATCTGGCTCTGAATTTTCAGAAGCACGTGACAATAGCCAGATTTGCTGGAATTTCCATTCAAAGAGTAGACAGATTCTTAGCATCACCATTAACAAAAGCTTTGAATCGATTTCAAGCATTCATTATGATTTGCCGACTAATACTGACAGTTGTCATATACTCATGAGATATGTTAATAAATGATAAACTCCATAAATTGTACGAGTGGTGACTGTTGCTTGTTGGTTTCACTCTGCAGGTTGACACATCCTTCAATCCAGATTTGATATGCCATCAGCTTTCTGGCCAGCAAATAGTGTTGACCTGTTCCTTATTGGTGAAATTTGGATTTTCTATATGCATAATATTTACCAATGTATAATCTGTTGCATAAATTGAATTGTTAATAATACAATGCAATATATACCCAACTGTACATAGTTATGGGGATGAATCTGAGTATTGTCATTACATGAGCCAGTTTAAAGTTATCTATGGCTGAGTCACATCTGCTTTTGATTTTGTGTACATGTTAAATCAACTTAGAGAAGTCAAGTTCAGTCAAGAGACATTAAGTTTACAAGATCCAACATATCAATTATGGCCTGCATAATGAGTTTTAGAGTTGGTGTATATACTGTGTAGTGTTGCAGTTTAGTTGTCCAAATCTCCAATTGACAAGAGCATATTGTATTTATCCACAGAAATCGATACCGATTTCTTTCCTTCATGATAATCCTGGAAGAATTGTTTTCAGCCATATTCACATATTCAGTATGCGTATTCTCCCAAACAGTTGATAATAGCAACCCAACAACACCCTACTCTTTTGGCAATTTGCAAACAATTACTGGTGCAGCTAATGTAAACATCTTACAGAGACTCATTTCAGCTGCCACTAGTACTTCTGGCATATCTAACTCCCCAATCTATCTCCCTATAACATATCATATTGCTCAAAGCTGGTGTGTCAGAAACTTGTTTCCTTGCATGCTATAAACAAAATACTTGTAGCAAGCAACTGTAGCATCAAGTAATTGCTATAGGTTGTGGGCATTTGGAAACTTGAGTGCCACATTGAGTTACTCATATTTAGATTTGTTGTTAATTGTATGGTGAACTGTATTCAATACTAGATTACTAATATCACAATTAAGGATCTCATCCTCCCCATCGAGTTGTTTCTGAGTCTCTCTTGCACCATTCGCTGTATTGTTTCAGTTTTCAATATTCTGCTTTAGTTGGTCCAAGGCCATTGGAGCTGAAGAACGCATACTCTCTCACTTCAAACATACAATATAATAATAAGTATTTCACTGATCTGTATTCCAGTTAATGGATATATGTGGATAATCATCAATTCCATTCTCTCAATTAGAACTAACATTAATACTACAACCATTCTGTTGCCCATCTTTCTCCCCCTCCACTCTTTACGTATTCCTACCACTGTTGAAGGTCTATTTATAATGATTCACAGCCTATCGTATCTGCCTATATCACACTTAGACACTTCACCCCAGCTGGACTAATTACTTTCTTCTTACTATCATTCCTTGTCACAACTGTTATTTCTACCAGTTAATAGTCACTGATATTAGTTATTTTATAGAAATGCAGATATCAGTGTATTGAACTACACAAATTGGGTGGCTGAAGACAGAATAATAGTATTCTTTACTGTCTAGAATCCTTGTGGGTTGACTGGAATGGTATACTGTAATAATGAGTATACTTGAAAGTCTGCTCACAATTGAGAGTCTGCTTGGCATGCTCCATTGTAGTATACCTATCGGCCTACTTGAGAAAGCTACACCTGAAAGCTGCACTAGGGAAAGTCATACTGCAGGCGGTGTAGAGTTTACCACAGGAAGTATTTAGTTAATGGAAGACTATATATCTGTAAAAACTGTGGCTATGAGATAGCTTTATGTGTATGAAAGCTTTGATGCTGATTTTGATGAAGCCAAGCAACTTGAATAAGCACATCTGGTACTGTGAGTGCGATCACCAAAACTTTTCCCATTGCCATTACCATCACACCGATCAACTCCAAATCAAATATGGACATATAAGTTAGTACTTAGTAGACTGTGGGCTGTTTAATCAGCTGTGAAATCTGAGTCTGACATTAGCTCTCTCCAAGATCCAATTGTCTACAATTCCATTAGAATCTAAGACTATAATTGTAATTGCCATCACTGTGAGGCTTCTTAAGATCTTGACATTCTAGCCATACTAGAGATGAAGTTCAGACCATAATATTGACAGACAGTAAGATTTCTGCTGCCATACATCAACTGCCACTCAGTATCTGCCACCCACAATTCACCAAAGTCCATGCCCTGTCTGCCAAACACTGGCCATATACCTGACTTGCCTGACACCTTTTAGTACCTGTTATCTGCAACTCAGCAGGTCTCTCAATCAAGTATACAGGAGTAAACTTACCTGAATACAGGAGTAAACTTACCTGTATACAGTCCAGTGGAATTGGTAGTATCTTGCCACAGGAGTGTATATAGGAAAGGGCAGCGGCAATTGGACTCACAGTGTGTTATTGAGAACAATCTGGAGCATACATGACAGCAACCCCAAAAGTACACTTGAGCATGAGGTTGAATATATACTACAGAGGATTTGAAAAGTGTACTTGGAATCAAACAGTTATGTAGGCGGAAAGTTTGCATTTCCATACTGTTGGAAGAGTACAATAGCAGATACATGGATGGATACCACTGAGTAAACTTGATTGTATACTTAAAAGCGTACCTAGTGGTTTATTTTACATTGTTCTTGGAGGTGTACTTCAGAGCATCTTGGAAGCATATCTGAGAGCATACAGTCCAGTAGGCTGGAAGTTTGCAATCGGGTGGAATTATGAGTATACCATAGAGCTTACTTGGGAGTATGCATGCAGTAAAGTACATTTGGCAGCTTGATATCAGGTGTGTTGTAAGCGGCATAATGAATAGTAGAAAGTGTGCATAGTCAAATATATACTACAGTTATTGAGTCGATATGGAGGTCTATAGAACTTAGGAGTATCACATAACAAATATGGTATCGATTTCTATCCTAGATACAGCTTCTCTGTGTATTTTACATTATCTATTGTACTTTGTCCAGGTGGTTATTTTCACAACATTAGTGAAAATGGCAGATTGGGGTACCCTGAGCATAAGCGGTAAGACTATACCTATATCACAAGACAAATTGAGTATAGTAAGGCTAATGGCACATAGTTGGCTAATTGATTGTAGTGAAGCTAAGTAAGTGTCATAAGATGGAATATAAGTTGTACAGTATAAAATAGTCTATTCTCAAAGACTAGTTAGTCAACCTATATATGCAAATGAAGTTATCTGGCTAATATGTATCAATTTTGCTTCTGTATTATAGGGTATCTAAAAGCTAGCTCATTAGGAAAAGTAACCTTACACAACACATAACTCATAGAAAAGCTGTTTTTGGCACGGCTATGCAAAGCATATTTGATGTGTGGCACTATGCTGTCATATGGACCTATGAGTTGACTAGAATACTATGGTACACATGCAAATTTATGCAGTGGATACTATTCATCACACTGCATACGACAAATATGAAGCAAGCTGCCAGATGCACTTCGTTGCATACTCCCATGTTCATTCTGCAGTATACTACTAAATGCACTTGATTAAACATTCCCAGCCCACACGACTGTACACTCCCAATTGCTCTTGATGGTATACTCACTGCCTGCTTGATGTACACTCTCAAACATGGTCTTGAGAGGCTCACAAAGACAGTCTGAACATGCTCGCAAGTATACATCCGAGTATGTTTTCAAGTCCACTCCCAGGCATACTCTCTAGAACACTCCCAATTGCACCCAATAATGCACTCCCAGCCTGCTTGACTGCTCACTCCCAAATAAGCATGCAAGATACTCTCAATCACATTCCCACAGATGCTCTCAAGTACACAGCATATGGAACTCGATGATACACTCCAAGCCTGCATGACTATGCCCTCTGAAGTATGATCTCAAGATGCTCCCAAGTACACGTTGGGTATACTGCCAAGTATGCTCATGATATGCTGCTGAGTATACTCCGAGTATGCTCCCAAGTGCACCCCCAAGTATGTTCTCCAGTAGACTTGCAGGCATGCTCTCCAGGACACTCCCAATTGCACTTGATGGCACACTCCCTCATCAGCAAAATAGATTTCAGTCACTGGGAGCCTCCAGGAGTATGTGAGAGGAGGCGGAGTGTAAACTTAGAAGGGTTAATTTCAGGAGAGAATCAGACCCAAGGAGGGCGATCCGGCCAGCCTTCGGAGTCACTGGGATCTCTGATGACTGGTACAGGAGCACCATGGGAGCGGTTCTGATAAGTTTGGGAGCAGCTGGGACTGTCGCCCAACCAATGCGGGAATCCCAAACAGACTCTGAGAGATGTCTGGGTTCCTATGGATATTGATTCGAAGGACTGCAGGCGTTATCTGAGAATCTCCGGATGTACACCAGCAATAAGAATACCCTCCACATATGATGCATAGATTATTGTTCATTATCAACTTCTAAATGATACTATAGTACCCAGCATCCTATTCAACATTCTATTGTTTGCATCGCTATATTAAGGAGAACCAAAGAAAATGGCAAGGGGTTCAAAAATACAAGCAGGTGAAACCGAAACAATAACCCGACAAATCAATCGAATGATATCAATCGAACATAGTTTCAATGTCATCCACACATTCTCCCATCTCATCAGTGCCGAGACACGCAGGAACACACAATTCATCAACGCCATAAAGAATCCGGAGGCGCTCCTTGTATTTCCCAATTATTCGAGTCTGGCGAGTGGGTGATATTGAATTCCAATGTAGTTTGGCTCGATTTGTGATATCTGAAAGGTTGCAATTCACAGGCGAGCTGGCGGTGAATCAAAATGGAGATTGAAACACAATCGGATGAATCTGGGGGAAAAAGAGGTACGCCACCAGCAATGGAAGAGTGCCTGATGTTGAGTGAAGCGTGGGTGAGGGGAGTGCTGATGGTGATGAAGGAGCGCGGAATGAAATTGAGGGGCGCAAAACCAGGCCAAGGAGCACCAACGGGGATTGAGGAGCGTCTATCTAGCGTAGCAGCCCATCCGTGATGAGCAGAGCCGAAAGGGGAGGGAGGTAAACAGTCTGGAATGAAATAGAGGTGCTCCTGATCGAGGTCGAGGAGGGGATGGAGGAGCGCCAATCCTACAGGAGGAGTGCCGACAGAGAAGGTAGAATGGAGCGCTGAATGAAGTACCGAAGCACCATTCTAGACTGAGGAGCACCCACTGGGATTGAGGAGCGCCTCTCTAGCGGAGCAGCCAATCCATGCTGAGCAGCGCCAGAAGGAGAGGGAGGTAAAGAGTCTGGAATGGATTAGAGGCGCACCTAATCAAGGTCGAGGAGTGGATTGATGAGTGCCCATCCAAGAGGAGGAGTGCCAACAGAGAACGTGGTATGGAGTGCTCAATGAAAGACACAAGCGCCAATCCAGACTGAGGAGCGCCAACTGGAATTGAGGAGCGCCTATTCTAGCGGAGGAGCACCATTTTGGGGGGGGGGGGTATGATGCAGCCCACCATGGGTAATTGGTGAGTGCAGTGGCTTCTGCAGGGATACAATCTATCACAGTGGAAGGGCAAAATTTATGTCAATATTCATCTTGCGAAAACATAACTGTAACTTTCTTTGCAGTGGCATACTCAGACAGCGCGCAATGAATAGCTGCAGCCAGAAGCGCTAACGTCTATGGTGTAAGAGGTTGCAAGAACTGCGATGTGGTCGGTTGTCGCCCCAAGCTAGTGCCGGTGAAGAAAAATTGGTGGTAGATTAAGTCAAGCACTTCCATCTGCATGAACCATGATTTCGTATCGTTGATGACCTTCGAGAGATACCCATCATTCAACAGGAGTTCTATAACCTGGATTTGAAGCTAGGTCTCTGATCCAAAATCCAACTGGTAACTATGGACAATAGTTTGACGAGCTCTATCCGCCTAACGCCCTCGAATGGTACTAGTCTTTAGTTTTCACCAGGTATATGTTTGGGGTTTAGTATCATCATAAGTCCAATCGAGGAGCAGAAGACAGGGTGAACGCTTACAGCATCTTGGGTTTGCGGATTGATTTTAAGAGATGGACCACCAGGCAATTTACACACAGATCGTGTACCTACAGGAGCACCTGCTAATGCCTGCTGACGATCCTGGGCATCAATGGCTAGTTGCCGAGCTTTGTCAACCACCAAGTACTTCTCATTGGAAATGATTGGCCAGGGAGTCTTTGTGAATACGATTGCCTCCATGAACCGTTTCGCTACCTCAAAAGTAGCCTGTTGGTGTTGAGGCACGGTGTGATCTCCACCGGCCTTTGGTTGAGCAACATTCTGGTCACCACCAGCGTTGGGAAGCGGGAGCGCCTGGGCCAGTACAACATCAGACTCGCGTAATATGATGATGGCTGACTGTTGGCGTTTGAGCAATGGTGGTGCTATGGCCCCGGCTGGATGTCACAGATTTGGAAGCGAACTTCATGCAATGACAACATCGGCATGGCTCCATTTCTTTGGCAGTGGAACCCTTGTTGTTCGTGTGGTCATCTCACGGCACACCAGGTCTTGATGTAGGACCTCCTGCCCGTTGTCCAAATCGTGTTGTTCGATATTGGATTACATAGTGGACTCTTAAGGATCATCACTTTCGTTCTCGCTTATCTCCCGATCGGTATTGTCATCATCCTGCTTAATACGAATCATAGTGCGGACATTGGCTATCTCCAACACTATATTTGAAGGCTGGGTTCGAAGTTCAAACATTTGATGGGCGATGAAGATTGGCTGTCTTCCTCAATGCATGTGCAAGTGCTCTCTTGAGGTGCGATTCTTGATTCTTCTGTGAATAGTGATTTCTCACCTGGCTGGCCGTAGGTTCCATGTTGATGAAGATGAAGTGAAGTTGGGGAATGTAGACAGAAGTATATAAGGGTGAATATAGTATGAAGTGTAATAGAATAACGGGAAATAAGGTAACAGAGTAATACTCGGTCGAGGAGGATGCAATTCTAAGTGTGCCTCGATAGAGTCCGGAAGAGATGTCGGCGGTTCAAATTTATATTGCAGATGCTAGCTCTTTGTTGTGATTTAGGAAGCGTCAGGTGCACTGGATTGGATGGATTTTTCATGCCGCAAATTCCAGAATGTTAGCACTCATATCCAAGTACACTATCGATGCAAGAATTGGAGGTTGGTTCAAGACAATATACCGAGAATTCAACCAGACGCACCTGAAGATCTTGACAAACCTGAAGATCTCAAGACATTAACATGATTGTATCACTAACTAGAGCTCAGGGCCGGAGATATGGAATACTGAGAAATGGGTTGATCATGATCGCCCCTGCATATGACTCTGCCAAAGGTATTTCATTATACCTCAGGTTTGAGCATATGAGTGGTGACCATGTGGCACAGAATTGTAGGTATGTTGAAGAATCTTGCAGAACCTGAATGGAGGATAGAGCTGGGACCTTGGTGAGTGGCAACAGTTGAAGTTACATGGGTTCGAACTGAGTTTGCTGCAGATTGTGGATAATTATGAATCTCCGAATGCAGTATACTAGTTGGACGGACACCCGATGTTCATGATATTCTGATTTACGATTCTGCAGGAATGTTAGCAGTCGATTAGGCAATATCGTGAGCAGAACTTCACTTTCAGTGGTCCGAGTCTGCTGAATTCACAATATTTCGTATGTAGTCAGTGTAAGCAGTCAGTGTAAGAGAAGAGGGAGACTTTGGGTTTACAAAGAAGAGATTCAACATAGAGGAAGAACAGTAAAGGTACAATGAAGATTGCGGGGTAATGTAATGGATTCCAGTTCTCAACAATGCCAAGATTGCCAGGAAATGGGTCATAAATAGTCACTTCCATTAAGATGTTGGGCATAATATCTTGTAAACACCGCATCATGTAATCACAAACTCATTATGAGTCTGAATGCTACAATGTTGACTTAACATAAATATTGCGTTGAAAGCAGTGCATACAAACGATATGAATGCGTCATGGGGTATCATCTGACAGCAGAAAGACGAATAACAGCATCCAGTTCCAGCCAATTGAGGTGCAGTGAGCATTGAATTGGCATGCAAGATTCAATCTAATGTAATGGCTGGGATTGCAGGCTCCCCTTACTTTGACAGTTACTTGAACTCTCAAAAACTGCCTTTTCTTAACTCGAGCTTTCATCACGATACGTTCTTCATGCACTCTTGGGATTGGACATTGGCGGAAATCAGATATTGTCTGTGTATGCTTTGTCATGAACTCCAGGCGTTCAAAATATCCGGCGGGCGCGAGCTTGCCAGTCACCAATTGCGCCACTGAACACAGACTGCCATTCAGATTGTCTCCATGCGAGCTCTCTTGATTGAAATCGGTTCACATAATCTATTTCAAGATATGGGTTTTTGGCGGCCCAAACATACAAGTTAGTTAGAATGTAGTTAACTGTGCATTAGGAGCATTGTGATATTAACTCTGTTCAAGCAGGTTGGGTATACAGGTGAGTGGGAGTTGCCGGTCATCCGCAGAGTAGCTGAACAGAAGCTGTCTTTTGAGGTTCACTCTCTGAGGCTGCAGCTTGATTATGGAGCCCGAACGACCGAAGCCATTTTAGGATCTTGGAACTGTATAGATCCGAATGTACTTCTTAGTCAAAATCCAGTTAAGTGTGGTGACTTATCGCCCAGGGATGTGCATCTATGGTAAGTGTGTCGGGGGCACCATCCTTCAAAGAATGGGCTGACACAGAGCATGACAGTGATGGCATTTTGGCTGTGGCCTTGGGATACCGATCAAGCATAGATCCAGATGGTAGCTGGGGCCGAGCGGGATGAGCCATGCCTGCACCTAAATGTTCAGTGTCTGAAAGATGACACTCTGCGTGTGCTGGCAGCCACAGATTCAAAGCATTCAGGAAGGAAGAAAATATGCTTTGAATGGAGCAAAATGAAGTGTTCTAGGGGAATGTGAAGTGGGTATACACGGTTCAGAGGTGTGCCTGGTGTGGGATCATATGTTAATGATGAGTGGCGGCTTGTCGAAATTGGCCATTGAATATGCGTGATCTGTCAAATCTGAGACAATCCAACTCGACCAGAGAGTGGATCTGAGGTGTGCCTGAACTTCATTCCTGAGTGACGAAATACTAGGCTGGATTCTTGGGGTAAGCCTGGAATATGCGAGCCGTGTCTTAGGATACGATACATCAACTCTATATCACTTAGACAGTCATTCTATCCCTGGATGATTAGAGATATACTGTGGTGGATCTGTCTCAGGAGTGTCAAGAAGTTCATAATGATTCTCTTGTGCAATTGACTGTACATTATTCAACATTGTTGATTCAGTGAATATCCCGAATTCGTTCGAAATTCTAGTGCCCTGTGCACTTGAAATTGACACCTCACAATTCATTAGAATCACCCTTGGAGGATCAGGCGCACCTGAAAACTAAAATCCTTATTTAGGTATCACATTTGCATACGGACAATACACGATGAAGATCAGCAGTTACTGCAGCTTCGACAGATTCTCACAACAAGAAATATGCACCGCAGAATTGGACTTAGTCAACCATCAAACAGGTGCACCAGCTTTTCATCACATATTGTATCATCCAGATGAGGCTGTGTTTCAGTTAACCAGATATCTGTTTATCATTGACTTCATCTCATATTAATCACTATGAGCTACTAACACGAAATGGAATCGAACTCTAACCATTACTCCTGGACTCCTGACGAGCGCCTTAATCACCCTACCATTTGACTATTTTGCATCAGTTGGTGGGATTGTATTGGTAGAATGTTTAAAGAGAAGTCCCTCGATTACACTGCCCTAATAATTGACATTCATCCTCACCATCTGATGGCACGATATCTCCACATTCCATAAGCTGCATCATATGGTCCATTCGACACTCCAGTGTGCTGTATATCATCAATGTCGTGGTGTTCGGTCGGCTTATCAGGCCATACAGGACTCTCCTTTGTGCTGCTCCGGAGAGATGGTGGTGATCACACTCTCTGTTATCATCACCACTGGGTCCAGTGTTCAATAGCCATGTGGGTGGAACTATGTTTTGCCCGAGTCAGACAACCTGCGCAAACGACTGGCACTGCACATTCATTACCCAGAACTTCTGAGTTATTACCGCATGGTTTGCTGCTGTGAGACTTAGACCTGTCCCACCCACTTTGGGTGTAGTTACACACACAGAGGGATTTGGCGAAAGTTGGAATTTGAGCTGCATTTCTCTGTGCTCATCGTTACCCATTTCCGCATACATGTAGACAATATCCAAATCATCCACTGAAATCTTTGTGAACCACCATTTCAAATGACGAACTTGGCCTGGAAGACAACAAAATAGCACCGCTTGTTGAGGAGAAGGTGCACGGGGTGAGGCGCAATCATGTCATTCAGGTTCGTGCAGAAGTGCCTCATTTGATGCTTCGTCTTGGCTAGGTTCGGGTCACTCCGCAGGTTCGTTGACCAGCATTGGCAGAAATACCTCTGTCAGCCATTCGAGGATCAGAGAATCTACCCAAGTCTCGGGTGGCCATTCATTGTTCCATTGTTTTGAAACGTCATTCTGATCTTCGGTGTCTCCCAATACCAATGAGAAACATGCCAGACACCATCAATGTACCCTCCATGCTCCTGAAGCACCTTTTGAAGTGTATCGTTCCACAAGGGTCTGTAGTTTAGCTTGCTCTTCCTCGGTCCATTCATGATCAACAAGGTGTGCATTCTCCTTTGGTATCCAAAAAAGTGGTTCGCCATTCGCAAGCTACGATTCTGACAACCTCCTGCTCGTCCAGGGCTTTGCAATTTGGATCATCCGGTGTGCCGCATCCTGTCGAGTGACTTAATCATCAGTCTGGATGGCATACATCGAACTCTTCACCGGGGTATACAGTGCCTCGGCGCCATGCTTTTCCATCACTGTCTCATCTTCTGGATCTTCAGGCACCCCTGAAAACAGCCACATCGTGTGAAAACACCAGTCATATACTGAATGGAGTCCCCGCATTGCTGTGACATGAAGTTTGGATCGATATCTCCCACTCCTCGCAATTCACCAGCCCACACTATTCTTTGTCTTGTACCAATGGTACTCATCAAATATCCCAAAACTCCATGAACAGGGTGAGAGTTGGCCATTGCTGGATGGTTTCGCTCTGGATGTTAAGGTATCATATGACACAACGTGGATAGTCGATCAGTTTTCCGGCTGGTCAATACTGGTTTTCAGTTCCTCGTGAGTGAGATTGTCATGGTCCGTGTGCAACAAGTCAATGAGTTTGATATCGGTTCTATACGTCATCTCATCGATGATACTCTTGAACGTCTCTGCAACTCCCGGCATTGTCACCACCAGGATTGGTCCAAAGGCTGATGCAAATGCTGGATGCCCCTGCAGTGGAGTTCACTGGATCTCTGAAAGGCAGCAGGGCACTGAATTCTGTCTCCGCAATGGATACCACTCCCGTTCGTCACCGATAATGCCAGGGAAGTTGTTCTGTGCCGTCATTACCCACTAGTCAAAGGTATTCCGCCACAAAATCAACAGCGGTAACCCCATTACAACTGTCTCAGTCAGCAATTTGCATATCATTGCTGCTGCTACTGAGGTGAAAGTCTTGCCAAGACCCATTTCATCCGCCACCAGCACTCCTGGCATATCAGAATCCCAAACCCACTTCCTCACAATAAACCATATGGCCCAAACCTGGTGCGCCAGAAACTTCATTCCGGGCAGGCCTGGAATTGAATACTTGTGGCCAGGAACACTGTCATCTGTTGATTGGTGAATCGGTTGGGCACTCAGCAGGCTGACCGCCTCATCAAGACACTCATGTTCAAATTCGTTGTTGATGGTGTGGAAGACAATGCTCAGTACTGAACTGGTAATATCTGGATCGAGGACCTCCTCGCCATCCACCTGCGCCTGAACCTCTCTTGCACCTTGATCGGTCTTCTTTTCATCATCAATGATCTCTTTCGGTTACTCCGAGGTAAGTTGGGCTGGCGGGCTCATACTCCGGTCTCCTGAAATTCATTGCGATGTAATGTATTTCACAGACAAGCATTTGGACCCAATATATATCTGGAATATAATCAATTCTATTCACTTAATAAGAACTTACATTAATACTACTGTCAGTCTCTTTCCCACCTGCCTCCTCATCCACCACTCTGTTATTTTCATCAGATCCTGCCAAAGTCTTAGTATACTGATTAGTAGTGGGGCTACTGTTAGCAGCAGATCTGGTCCGTCACTTCAGGTGCGGGTCCGGGTCGCTACCGAACCGTTGACAGATTGGCCTTCCGGGTTGTCAATTCACCTGAAACCGTCAATTCGGGCATGGTTTGATGGACATCTCCCAACCCGTGTGGATTGGGTTGGTTGTCAGCAGGTCACCCAGCGGCTCCATCTGTAGATTTATCTAACGTTGTCGTTTTTGCAGTTGGATAATTCTATATTATCAAAATTAGGTATTCGACAGCCAATAATCTGTTGTTGCATGTTTTGCAATCTGCGAAATTGATTATTTTGGAATCTGTGTTTTGCCTGTTATACATTGTATTGTTGGTTATAAAGGCAGTGAAAAAGTTCTGTTATGAGCTGATTTATCCGCATAAAGCCTCGATTACCCAATATGCATGACCAAATATTGTTGACGCTCCGTTGACGCTCAGTTTCATGAGAGGGTAACTGATGTGTCATGCAATGATTCAAATGACAAGGCTGCCATAACATCGTCTATGAATTATTACTACATTGTGACACATAGATCCGCCAAGATGCAAAACCAATAATCATTGACACTCCATTGATGCTCATTTTCGGGATGGGGCAGGAAGCATGCTGCAATTGTTTTTGCCCCTAAAGGTGGTCAATATCACATTTATGCATGTTTACAAACCAATCACCAGTGAGATTACCCAAGATGCAAGATGAAATAATGTTGAGGTTCCATTGACACTCATTTTCAGAATGGGGCAGTGACCATGTCATTCATTGTTTTGCCAAGGAAGGCTGCCAGTACGTTGCTTAGGGATAGCAGCAACCAGGTCACTTTTCAATTACCATTCTTACAAGACATAAAATCGTTGACACTCCATTGACGCTCATTTTCAGGATGAGGCAGGGAGCATGATGGAATTATTTTTGACATGGAAGGCAGCCAATACCTCGGTGATGAATGGCTGCAACCATTCGCCACTGAGATCACCCACGATGCACAGCCGAAAATTGTTGAGACTCCGTTGACCCTCATTTTCAGAATGGGGCAGTGACCGTAAAGTTTACTCTTTTGCCAGGAAAAGCTGCCAGTATGTTGGTTATAGATAGCACCGACCACGTCACCATTCAATTACCTGACTTACATGACTAAAAAATGTTGACGCTCCGTTGATGCACATTTTAATGTACTGTCTAGCCAAGACCTGCTGCCATTAATAATTTCATTCATGATTGTTTGAGCTTAGTCGTTGAATTTCAGCCTGATTAGGACTTGCCTGAATGGCGAAGCCGAGCCCAGTAATATTCTAGGACTGGTCGCTCTCATCCGGTTAAAATTTATTCATCATGCCAAATACTGCATATTGCCCGCTATACCTTTGTTTATTGACTAATTTTCTCACGCAACTGCTCAATATTCTCCCACAATAGTGCTCTAAATGAAATTCTCGGTCAAACTACATAATGATCATGGTGATACTACATTGAAGCATTCTGTCCTAGTTATTGTTGATCCCCTTAATCCTCCTGGTTTCCATTATATTGACCGTCATCAACGTCTGTTCAGCCTTCTTCTTTGACCATTGTATAGGCCGAATCAATCCGGGAACATTCGATGCAGCAATTACATTCCGCTGCTCTGGGGTTTCTGAATGCTCAGTGCCACTTTCCAGTTCCATATGTGATTCATTGTGTACCTCCCTGTCGTCTTCGCTGTCGTTTGGATTATCCATGTCCCCATTCCAGTTAAGCCTATTGTGGGTGTCTGAAATGCTTTCAGGTGAACAATCCTCGTCACGTTCGGCAGGATAGTGGTCGATTTGTATGATTTGGTGTGTATTCAATACTTGAGTTCCTTCTCCAGGGAGATCCTTTGCAGATAAAGCTGGTGGCACAGGTGATTTTTCCGACAATTTCAATGCAGCCCCACCATCGTGTTGAAAGTGTGACCGGGATGCTTTGACGATCTCGTCAGTATCTGGAATGTATCCTACGGCTGTCATTTGTCTATTTTGAGCGCGACATTCCGTCTGTGTAGCTCTTAGGTTTTGGCTGCACTGCCACATCTCCAAAACGTCATGGACCTTGGCCATTGGGTGCAACTTCTTTTCCTCTGCCTCTCTCTTCATCTCCATGTCATTATCAGTACTAGTAGGATCCAATACTGGGTCATCGCCAGCCAGTAATCCATGATTGGCTCGAGCGAACTGCGTTACCACGACCTATTCGCAAAGGGTCAGGCCTGCAGTGGTTTTCGACTGCCGCCACCCAATCACATCTCGCCCAAGGGACACAGTGTCCTCCTCTCCGACACTTTCAGGTATGATAGAGAATATATCCCATGCCACATTGGAGATATTGGCGTACTTTCAGTGCGTTGTTTCCTGCTGCCGCCACCAGTCGGTGATATCCGGTAACCATAATGTACTGCTAAACTCCATTGGGTCGGAGTGGTAATCATTGAGATTCGGATTGATTTGCCCCCAGTTCTGTGGAAATTCAGGAGGTGAATCGAAATAGAGCCTTGCGGCTGCCATGAGCGTGCTTTACGATTGCGTCGTCCGGGTGTCATTTCAGCCACATTGTTAGGCATTAAGTATTCTTCATCACCGCTGGACAAATCATATGGATCATAAGAAGATTGACCAGATCTAGAAGCGTTTGCGGAGGAGAAGAGACAACGGCAACAACTCTAATTTCCGTCAGAAACACCCAGGTGTTCCGGACGGCTCTGACGGCTCTGACGGAACCTCACACCCTCTGACGGAGAATTGCACGCTGCCTGTCGCCCAGGCGACAGGTCGCGTTGCATACGTACTCCGTTACTTTGTGGTGACGTTTACGCACCATCAGAAGGACACGTGTGTTACACTCTTTGCAGGGGCTGCAGTTATGCTGAAGCCGTTTACACAACGGCTGGCGATGTTAAATCATAGCTACTACTTATCGTTCAACGATTTTCAAAACTTATGCATTCAGTTTGTATTCTCATCTATCTATCTATGTATCTATATAGCTAATATGTACACCCCGTTGTTCAGTCCACCTCCGTTACCCCTGTATCTCCGTACACCCTCCGTCGCTCATTGACGGTGTACTTGGAGGCCGTGATCGAGCGAGTTGAGAGATGCACTTGGAGGCCGTAATCGAGCGAGTTCGGAGATGCACTTGGAGGCAGTGATCGTGTGAACTTGGAGGCCGCAATCGAGCGAGTTTGGATATACACTTGGGGGCTGTGATCCACTGAGATTGGACGAGTAGTTGGAGGCGGTCGATGGACGGCGCGCTGGGTGCTGAGACTGTATTTCACCACTGAGTTAACTCGCAACCGTGGGAATGTGACAAGGTGACTTGAACTTTGAGCTCTCATGGAGAGCTGGCTGATGGCGGTCGATTGTGTATGGAGGCACGCCAGAAGCTGAAGCTACATTCAGGGGTCAACTTGTAATCATGAGAATGAAGGGAAGACAAACAATCTTTG
>Ga0307512_10000596_pt1 | contig 53638 bp, 48 predicted proteins | sample 14_EM_MG_FD_200267 | JGI IMG/M metagenome (GOLD analysis project Ga0307512, IMG submission 200267) | Populus trichocarpa ectomycorrhiza microbial communities from riparian zone in the Pacific Northwest, United States - 14_EM | ecosystem: Host-associated > Plants > Roots > Unclassified | place...
CGGTCGACTTCATGGTTGCGCTCTCGATAGGCGGCTTCAGTAGAATCTTGGTCGACTTCTTGGTGTGTCTTGGTAGACTGGCTCTCGGTGGGCTTCGACTTGTCGGTAGGATTTGATCGTGGAGACACGGCTATCTCCCTCTGTAAATTCGTTGCTCCGTCGACGACTTCATCATCATATCGATTGTTGATTGCCATCGTAGCTAGGTTGCAGTGTAATTGTGATTCAGGATTTTAATCGTAGTCTCTGTGATTTGACACGTAATTCGGTTCGGCTTTCGTTTTATAAAGTTGGGTCTCGGCAGAGACCATCGTCGGAATTGGCAGGGTAATATCGGTGAAATAGTCGATCATCACATGTCTCTCGTCTTGACTTTGGGCATTGATGTGAGCCTCCGCTCCTGGCATCGTCATAGCCGTCGGTTCTCATATGTGACTCGCTGGTGGCCATTCAAGGGTGGTAGAATTGACGCCAATTGCATCGGGCGTGGGCGGTGTATCATTGATCCGTATCTAACACGTAAGCTTGACAGAAGGTGGTCATACTGACCATGATAGGAGTGCGCTTCTGCTCTCAGAAATCCGCTTTGTACATTGCATTTGCAGATCTCGGCATCTCTTGATTCGGCATTTTGTAGGGTCTCGGTGGGCGACTTCTCCGTGAAAGTCATTCGGATGGTGGCTTCGGTGCGCTCTTGGGGGAAATCTCTGTCACCATCTCGGTAGGCAGCTTCAGTATAATATTCGTTGGCTTATCGGTAGTCATTTGGTAGGCCTTGAGTATGGTCGTTTGGCATTCAGTTCGGTATGCTGTTCGGCGATAGTTGCTTGATCCTTCGGTACGCCATTCGGTAAACATCTCGGTCGGTGGCTTGGTACGGTATGGCTCCCGGTAATTCTCTCATTCGATCTCCATGTGAAGTCCTTGGCAGTGATATCCGTCGCTGTGAGATCTCGGTGATCATCTCTTGGTAGTTATCTCGACTCTCTCTCATGGTGCCATTTGGTAGACTGTTCGGTACGCTCGGTGGTCATATTCGACCTCGTTCGGTAGCCCTATTCGGTATCTCATTCGGAACTGTTTCAGTAGCCGTATTTGCGTTCATTCGGAATATCGTTTGGAATGCTTCGGTAGTTATATTGCACTCGTTCGGCATGGATCGGGCTCGGTTGGCATGTCATCTCTCTGGTGCCTTTTGCAGGTATACTCGACATCTGTCGTATCCTAGGTGCATTTATTATCTCTAATCGCAGGGTGTGCTCGCTGGATCTCCTGCGGGTGTGCTTGTTGATTCATCTGTAGGTGTGCTTGCCATCACTTGACTCGGTGCACTTATCGTCGTTCTCTGAGTCCAAGTCGATTCGTCTCTAGGTGCACTTGCCACTGCTAGCCTTCTCAATTGGTGAATGAATCTCACGGTGCTTCGTTCCTGCACTTCCGGTACGGTAATTGTTTGCGTTAGGGGTTGTTTGCGATTCCGGCACGGTCATCCCCCTCTTTTGAAAGTCGTTGCTCCGCCGGCGACTAATCTCATATGCCTCCGTAGGGAATATTGATTGGAAGTGCTTGATTCGGAAGTCGATTTGTAGTCGTCAATTGTCATCGTGTTGTGTAACTCGGGATTGCCGAGCTTGAGTCGGGATCCCATTCGGGATAGTGTTCTCGGTAATGTAACTTCGTAACAAATTCGGCATTGTATTCGGTATTGTATTCGGCATTGTAATCTGCATTGTAATCTGAATTGTAATCTCTTCCATACCGCACTGGAATCTGGTATCTTGAATAGTAGTCGGGGTTGTACTCGGTACAGCAAGGCCGCCGGTACGTATATCTGCATCTCGGCATTCAATTCCTAGTCTCATCGATTGTCATCGGAAGTAAGAATATTAGATAGGGTAGAATTCCACATAGCTTCGGATATATCGCCATAGTCAAATAGATTGATTGTCATCCGTCTCTGAGCATTAATGCAGCTCCGGGATGGGCATATCGGCGCTCGTAAGTCCAATTCTCATGGTCTCAACGATAGCTCTTTTCCTCGAGAAGTAGCTTTCCAACATCATTCTCTCATGTCTGTCGGGGTTATCCCATTTTGTGTTGGTTCCAATAATTGCGACGTTCACTCTGTGAGTTCATCGTCGCTCGGCCTGTATGGCGTACTGGTGCCTGGGCTTCCAATTGTAGTTTGTAAGTTCCCGGCCGTAAACTGCGCTTTACCGCTGTGAACTGTGATTCGTCCATGCAGATTATCTCTGAACTGCAGACCCGTGCAGAGTTGTACGGTTCTGAATCTGCTCCATCTGTGTTAGCCAAAAGAATCAAGAGAAAGGATGGAAGCGGTGGAAGGGAAAATCCAGGAGGCCTTGTCATTAACGGTTCGCTCACAAGGAGCCAAGCCCTGCCGTCCAGTCACTCCCTTCGTGTCTCGGCGAGCCGGTAGCAGTCATTCAGGATTCCCATGTGGACCCCCTTCTGCCGCAACTACCGCCGCTGCTCCTTGCTTGCCCATTCAGCCTGCGAGGGTTACCACTTCTGCTGGCTCACGATGCCGCATCCATAGGTCCCTATACCGCAGCTCCCAGCAAACTGGTGCAAACCCCAGACCATTGGGTGAATGCCATGATAACCGCCTTCTAGCTAGCAGTCATCATGCGGTCCCCGAGTTGGTATCCCCGGGAGAGGTATGTCCTACATCGGTCCAGAAGCTTCATTGATGCTTGTGGAGAAGGACTGTCCTCACCGCGATTGTCTCGGTAGCATATCTCGCGCTACAGACATGTTTCCGCTGCACGATAGCATCCACATATCAACTTGCTCTTGGGCAGTCCATAATAGAGGCTGCGAGAGAAGTATATTGTTTGTTTGATGGTAAGACCGGCACAGTGACCGATCAACCATTACCGGGTTTGGGCCAGATACCGCGGCAGTTCTGTACCACATCATACCTCAAGATGGGCACATCCAGCAGATCCATTCGTAAGTCTGAGTCCATTCCATATCACCATAAGGACTGTTAATGTATGCCGGTTAATAATAGTAATTTTGCTGGTATGTATATTGACTGAGTACCATGGAATGGGTCCCAGCATTAATGAAAACTCGTATTTTCCATATCTCATCGATTGATTGGATCCTCCAATTAGTTTCCTGAAAGTGGTGCCTCTGGATGTGGTAGTTTCGAATCATAATGTCATCTCTCCCGTAAGAAATATAGACAATCTTCGTCACCTTTCTTGACTCGCTCGCAGTCATAGCCGTGGTGATGCCGGAAGTCCAGAGCTTATTTGGTCCGTAGGTAATAATAGTCACATGTAGCCTCCGTTGCCGTAAATGTAATCGTAGTCGAAATCATTGATATGGTAGGTGGACTTTGATTGTCCATAATAATTGTGCTCTGAGCGGTCATCGTAGTCATCGTGGTAATCGTAGTCTTCGTAGTCATCGTAGTCCTCATAGTCAGTCTGCGGAATTGTATACGTCTCGACCGTACATGCACTTCATGCTGCGCAATGTATCACCGCTGTAAGTTCGCTTCAATCGAGGGAATGCTTCTCATCGTCAATGTGCTTCAATCGTAGGGGTAGGGTGTCTTCTCCGTATGTGCACTTCGCTCGTGTAGACGTTCGCGGTGGTAAGAGTGCTTCATTCGTAGGCTGATCCTAGGTGGGTTTCGTTTATAGTATACTCTATCTCCGTAGGCATGCTTCGCTCGAGTAGTGTATCCGTAGGTTGGCCGTAGAATGCTTCTAACAGTGGACTTCTTCGAGGTTGCTAGAACTGTAGGTGTACATGCCAATTGAAGTAGGCGCCCTTCACACGATTAGAATGAATGTAGTTGTAACTGTGCTGACTCGTAAATCGTCTCTCGACTTCGCCTTTGGTTCTCGATATGGCCGCATTCAGGGGTAAGATCGCTCCGTCGATTGTAGGTTCTCTGACTGATGATCTCGCTCAATTGACTCGTAGGAACAGTGTTCCAACTCAATTCGATCGGTCGTTTGCAATTTCTCTCATTGGCAGGGTCGAATAGTCGTGTTCTGTACTCGTGATCGTCGTCGTTGCTGGTGACACGCCTCGTGCGCCAATTGGTCGTTGAACTCTTCACTGCCCTCATGTGGCTCAATTGAATGATGAATTGATCAACGCTCGGTGCTTCGCAGTAATGATGTTTCGATATCTCGTTTGGAGGGCTGTATTCTCAATTGTTGACTTCGTGATATCACGCGTCGGAAAAAGGGGTAAACTCGCGAAATCCCATGAGCGAAACGTATCCTTTTACTGAAAAAGCGATAATAGTGTAAGGGCACGTACGCCGGCGTTCGGCCTCGTAGGCATACGGATTGTAATTATAGGAATACGGTTGCAAACGTGGATGCGAGTGATAGTAGGTGTAAAGGTATAGTAAGATTATCGCTAGAGATCTAAGGCTCGTGGCGAGCCGACTATATAGAATGGCCGTTACCCGGCCCCGGGTCACGTGCCGCCGTTACAGAGACTCAATAATATGTGGAATATAATGAATTCTATTCACTCAATCCGAACTTACATTAATACTATCAATCTCTTTCCCACCTGCCTCCTCATCCACCACTCTTTCATTTTCATTGGATACCTCTGAAGTCTAAGTATACTGATTAGTAGTGGGGCTTAACTAACCGTAACAAGGCGAGCGGAGATTCCCTTGGCTGGACTCAGTACGTGCTCCGCAATATCGTTCCCTGTCGCTGCCTTCATGTCTACCAAAAATAGTTTCACATCGTGTCCCAGTTTCAACTTGAAGGCATTTGAAAGGGAACTGTTGTATGATATCTGACCATGTAGAGGGTCATTCATGATTTGGCCCGGGTGCGTATAATCCCATATACTCTTCATCCAATTCTTCCTGCTTCAAGTTGCATTTGTATATCACCGTCAGACAGTATGGTTGTTTCAGGGAACAATTTTTTTCGATGAAATCAATCAGCTCCTCCCAGTGCCTCACATCCGTGTACAAAGCTTGGAGTTGAATGCTGGATGTCTGGTCATTGTTGCCGTTCGGCACTCGACGAATTACAACCATGAAAGTTGTATTTGGCCACTCTAGGAGGTTACCTCTCACTTTGTTGACTGGGCACTCACCCAAATCCGTCGTCGGTCGCTTGTTGCCTCGCCTTCCCTTCTTCCTCACCTCCCAAACCTCACTTGCACATCTCTTTCAAAACATCTCAACCCACTGTCGCCGAATCCATTTGGCATTATCGAAATTTTCCAAAGGCAGCGAGGTCTCGAAAGTCTCCAAAAAATCTGCAACTGCCGTCTCCCAGTGCAGGGGTCCATCTTACATCTGGTTCAAACAGTTCTGTCCCGGGATAATGGACCAATGCTTCTTCTCGAGAAACCCAGCCACCCATACTTTCTTCCACTTGTTGAACGTACTAAAGTCAGGCTGCCCCATCGTTTTGGCAAATTGCTTCAAGGAGAATTGCGTTTGCTTCAAGCTAATTGGGGCTTTGCCTTCGGCCCCGCCCAAGTCTGACGAATCATCACTCTCAGCATCTGCATTGAATCGTCATAAGAAATCACTGGTAATGGGGGCAAATCCGCAGCCCTGCAACATCTGTCATGCGCGGTTCCGCAGCCGGCTGAAATCATTTCTTTGGGAGGCTAATGGGATGTCTCCCACATGCGGCAGGAATTTATCCGTATGGAGTAGAGCTGGAAAATATTGGCCGATTGACTGGAATGTTTCCAGCCGGTGCTGGAGGCACTTGAGGTGCGCCTGGAAATGATGGCCCCTGTTCTGTAAATTGCTGAGGAGGGAACATTCAAGGTCCACTCTATCCTCCTTGGGGGAAGTCATATCCTTGCCATGATAGCCCATAACTCTGATATCCTTGGGTTGCACCACCAGAGCTTGGTTGCGAACTTGGTGTCATGTTGAATGGGGCAGGGTGGTAGAACTGGGGAGCGCATGGAAATGGTGGCTGCAAAGGAGGGTAACTATACCCCAGTGGTGGATGAAATTGATTTGTGGGTTGCCCGAAATGAGTGTCTTTGCTTGGTGTATTTCCAGCATTATTATCGGATGCTCCCACATTGTCATCTGGGTGTTGTTGTGAGCCAAACAGGCCACCCGGTGGAGCCATATTGGTTGTCTTTGGTGGAGATCTGTTTGTGGACATTGTATGTGAACAAAAGATGGTGGTAAACAAATTATCAATTCAATTGGTGATTTCGAATGAGGCAGAGTATAGATGAGAATATTGAAGGTAGCAGTGACCTTTGGCGGAATGATGGCCTCTTATATCCATCCTATTTGTCACGAACTGTGGTGTTTCACCGCACCTTTGATCCATGAATCCCGGCTGAGAAAAAGAAATCATAATCACACCCATCCTGTCTTTCTTGGTGATATGCTCGAATTCGTATACTGGGAACTTGGATAGAAGCTCACCTTTCTTCAGTTCATGACTGTAAAGGTCATAGAAGGGATTCGACATGATATCGCCAGGAAACCAACAAGAACTATATCCGGTTGGAAGGTTAGCATGACTAGGCATTTTACACTCAAAATGTGTGGGTACGACCTGACTACTTGATTCAATATGCCGCCTGTTAGTCGAGCGGCAACAGTGATTGCTTCCTTTTGAGCTCCTTGTGCAAACTTTGTTGTCTCCTCAGGATTCACCCACCAGTCAAGGATCGTTACTTACGAACACAACCTAACAGCCTATCAGTTCTCGATCATCAATCGAGCGGGGCATACAGCCAGCTTGGAGACTTAACTATTCATTGTATTGAGCTGATGTTATCCACTGCTTGAGGCTCTAGAGTAGACATCATCTGCACAATGCCGCGATGACGTAGTATACCATCAGGCCAATCGTAGTAGCACCTGATGAAGAGTATTAAAAGTTGATCGCAGTGATGACAAAAGATGCTTTCTCAGCTAATGATTCTCAGTAGAGATTATCCTAGTTTGTGAAGAAAACTGATCGTGAGGTGACTTTGTTTTACCCCTCCTCTACATTTGGTGAGGTGTGATGCGGCTTTGAAAGTGATACGCTAACCTGGGTTAGCTCGCTTTCAAACAAATATCCCTGAGGCTCAAATCCAGCAACAAACCATACCCCCTAAAGCATAATCGAGATTTGTCAGAACACTGAGCATTTCTCAAATATGGTCAACACTCGCCAGAAACATGTTAAATGCTTTATCTGCAAAATGAAATTATGCAATGAGAACTGACTGGAAGCTCACTATCAATGATATCACCCAATATCAATGAATGAAGGGCTATTACCCAACGGGATTCTACCACCTGCAGACTTACCGCACCCTGAGACATCATGGTTTGACTACGGTAGGTGCACCTGAATGGCCATCGACAAGCTGTCAATTAATAATCTACTCATAGACATCGTACTGGGTGTACCACCACCTGAAGATACTCCCAACGAAGAACCTATAGACCCTCAGCAGCCTGATCTCACCTGTACCCCTGATCCAACCAAGACAATGGCTCATTGGCAGGTAGTTGGAGTGGAAAATGCAGGGGGGAAAGCATATGGCAACGCAACTGGATTGTACAACAAGCATCGCAACTACTCAGAACAATGGAATCCATGGCATCCAGTTCGGTCCGCACATGACTTTCAGCAGGGTCAGTCATTTAGCCAACAAACAAAAACCTGGACTGATCAACATCTCAGGCGTGGACTGGACAACTTCAAAATCAAATCATTCTAATCAGCAGATGCCCTACGAAAGCATCTTTCTGAACTCGATTTCGGGCTCAGCGATGATGGTTGGATTGAAGATGACTCCTATATCTTCAGAACATTATACTACAGGGATATTTTCAAATGTATCCCATTCCTTTTGGCACATCTCCCATTTCAGGCGCACCTCAATTTTGAACTGGTGCGCCTCGCTAACTGTGAGGGTAGTCGAATCTACAGCGAGATGAACTCGGGCGATAGGTGGTGGGATACACAGGATCAACTTCCTACCGGAGCAACGATTGTGCCAGTCATATGTGCATCGGACAACACTCATATGACCAATTTTTTGGGCGACCAACATGCCTGGCCGCTGTATCTTACAATTGGTAATATTCGAAAAGTTATCCACCGCACACCTAAAATGCGCGCCAGGATTCTTGTCGGGCTGATCCCATGTCCCCCGAAAGATGCCAAAACCATTGACCAAGCTTGGCATTCCACGGTTGGAACTGTGCTGTCTCAACTTAGGCATCTTGACATCACTGGCCCCGGCTTGAAATGGGATTGTACTGATGGATTCCAGCGACAATGTTACCCTCTGTTGGCTGCCTGGGTCAGTGATTATCCGGAACAAGTCATGGTTGCTCCAGTCACATATGGCCCAGGCCCGATGTGTGAAATTCCTAAACATACGCCGATGGGGTATTCAACTTTTCGACCACTCAATGACTCAAGAGACCAGCATATTTACTTGGAGCTGCTGGAGGACAATAATCTTGATGCTCTTCACACTCTAGGTGTCCACCCAATCCGCAACCAGTCCTGGCAATACCCTCTCTGCAATGTCTATCGCCTTTGGCAGCCTGATGAATTGCATCAGCTGCTCCTAGGTTTAGTTAAAGACTTATTGCACTGGCTGCTCAAATACCTGAAAGCTAGAAATGTCAACGATCAATTTGACAATCGATTCACATCCATGCCGCGATATCCCGGCCTCCAGCACTTCATTAAACCATTCGATTCATTGACAAGCGGCACCTGGCAAGGTAAAGAGATCCGTGGAATGATCAGAACACTGGCAGTGAATTGCGCTCCAATTCTTGACTGCTCCCAGGATGCCGGGAAAACAGCAGTGGAAACCGCCTCCGATGAAAAGGTAATAGGAGCAGTGCGGGTAGTATGTGAATTCTCTCTACTTGTTAGCGAACAAAATCACTCGGATCTATCTCTCAAAGCACTAGACGATGCACTCAAGCGATTTTACCAGAAGAAGGGTATTTTTTGAAATCAGAAAATGTCGAAGTCTGCAAAGGCCAAAGTGGATAAACTGATGGCAAGTGAATCCCATCGGTTACGCGAACAAAAGATTTATAAGATTCGTGCTGCAATGGAAGCTCTTGTGTATCGGGCTGAGAAGGTTTGCACAACAAAACATAGGCCAATTCAGGTGCACCTGAACGGAGCCCGAGAAGCGGCGATCACTTGGTCAGATGCTGATTTTCAGAAGGCAATAGAGTGATTGGAGCGTGAAATCCATCAGGTAACACCTGCTAAATGCGAGCTACTCAATAAATCATTCCAACATCATCTGCGACAACTATTGCAGGAAGTTGGGACTAGAGCAACGTCCCCGAAGCAAATTTGCCCAAGAACTTGCAATAATGAAAACTGCCACCAAAGCCGAGGCTCACGGGGCAGCGAACATGACCTACAACAAGCGACAGCAATTTCAAATCCACCAATCCAATGCTGAGACAGAAGCCAAGACCTGGAGCTTGGCTGATAGGAGCGGGTCACTAACCAGCTGGAGAGTGAGATTTATGGTATCACCCCGAATGAACAGAAGCGGTTCAACAAGGAATTCTCAATCCACTTGATTGAGTTTGAATCTTGGTGGGAGACTATCAGCATTCAGGCGCTCCAGAAAACCATTGAACAGCAGGTAATCCATTTCGGATATCCAAAGATGGATCTTGTGAGCCATATATCAGAGTCGATTCGGCGAATGGGTGCCGGTGACAATTTTACCACTGATATTTCTGAACGGCTACATATCGCCAACATGACAGAGGCATATCGATCTAGCAACAAAGTCAATTACATTCGACAGATGCTCAAGCACAATGACCAGTGTTCCGGTCTTGACTATATGGAGGTGACACTTTCATATCTTGCACTCCAAGGCTGGTACGATATTGACTCTGCAAAAGTTTTCAACCTACTGTCTGCTACCGATTGATGGCAAAGTACACGCAGAGCCCATCTGTGACGTCTTTAAACAATTCAGGACGCGCCCATTTTCGACCCTGTATCACAGCAGGTATATCATTTGAGAGAAACGCATGTCCGTGGAGTGTGCAGAAGTATCAAATTAACCTCACTCAGAGATGCATCAGAAGATGTCGGAATTCCCAACTTTGGACAGCTATTCCGCACGCAAATTGATGAGGACTGGGGACATGAAGTTAGTGGACTCGTGCTCAGATACGATCAGAATGTACTCCTCGACAGTATATTTATTAAACTCCAGAATGGGCTGTTGTATTACCGTCCACCATTTCACAACCCTACTTCTGTTGAGTGTCTGGGACTTGATTGCAATGTAGAATATACCAATGCCAACCAAGGGATCATGCCGAAAGCTCATAACATCTTGGTCCAGTATACGCACAGTGATGAGAATGACCTCGATAACACTTTCCACGGACAAATTCCTTCTTTTCCTGTATTATACTTCAGCTGGACTCCACCGAATCAGATTCTCCAATTTCAGCAGCACCTGCCAGCCGGGAAAGCATTATCAACCTTTTCTAAGAGGTGCCAGACAACTCAACGATGGGTATTACGTCCTCAAGCTCAAGAATGCGTGGTGGTGATTACAACAAAGTACAAAGATCTTCATCGTTGGCCTGATTGTGTTGACGGGTTCATCCGGGTTGTCAAACAAACGAATAAGATGCATATTCTACCCGTTGGAGCAATAGTTGGACTGGCACATTTGGTGCGGGAGAATGCTGCATCGGGCAGCATGGATAGCGTATGGCTTCTAGATAATCATGTTGATTTAGATACCTACTGGACTGTATATCAATTTAGATTAGAATGCCTGATTCATGTGTATAGCTGTGAGATAGTTTATCGAATTTTACTATTCGATATACACATTATTTATTTATCACTCTTGGAGAGTCTGGCTCCAGGTGCACCGGAATCATCTTCGAGACAAGTGTCGTAGTCCCAGCAGCTCCAAAATTTTACCAACTTGAAGGCATGATTTTGTAGCATTCTGAAGATGACTTCATACTCTTTACAATATTCTTGTATTCTGTTCCGCTACTTCAGAAGTGTTGAGGAGCACCTGAAGTACTCTCAGAGCACCTCAGAAGCACATCGTTTGGCATTCTGCCTGTTCGGGACCTTCTGGGAGCTTCTGGAAGGATCGGTGTGGCTGTTCGGAAGAGCTGAGTCGTTGAGTTATGACTTCCGAACCATTTTACATTTTGCGGATGTTATTGCTGCGGCATTTGCCCAAATGCCTGAATGACTTAGCGACAAGTTCCCTACAGCTATCGTATTCATGATTGAGTTGTTTTAAAGTACTATTCTCCCAACTAGGATCATCCTCAAACAAGATATCAAATGCATGTATACGCTGTCACATACGTGTAGTGTTAGCAACGGTTCCAAATCCGCAGTTCGGTTCCGGGTCCAGGTTGGAACCGAACTGGAACCTCTACAACGGGTTTTACCTCAGCAAAACACCAAACTGCACCGAACCCGTGGTATTTCAGCAGGTTCCACAATTTTGCCAACTCTGAACTTTGGCTCCAATTAAGTATTTGAGTTCTGATTGTATCACAATATGATATATACGTAAATAATACTGTTTTGTATGCTCTTTCGCCTCCCAATGTTCACGTTGCGATCTGATCAATATTCGTTGAGTTGGTGACAAATAACGCCACATATTGGGTGTTTTTCACAGAGACGCAACGAATGTTGATTGGATCGCAAAGTGAAGAAGAGGTGGTGAAAGACCATGCAAAACGGCATCTTTTACGTATATATCATATTTTGATACAATCAGAACTCGAATACTTAATTGGAGCCGAAGTTCTGAGTTCGCACAAATGAGGCTCTACTGTATGTAGATCACGACCAAAAAACCACGGGTTTATGTCCAGTCCGGGTACTAACCCCGCCACTACTAAGCGGGTTGGGTTTTTGGACTGGTCTGGAACCAAACCAAACCGTTTCTCCGGTCGAAACCCAGACTGCTGGCAAGTTACCCGGACCCGTTGCTAACACTAACTGATACTCCGGTAATGTAGATTATGACACTCTTGTAAGATTGCAATGCATAGTGACTCAAACCAATCAGCAGGGTCGCTTCTGGCCTCATATCTTCAGCCAATGCCCATAATCCCTCAGACACTTCACGCTTAGGTCTCGACCATTCCATGACTGGGAAGTACTATGAGCTGTTCTCACTCTATAGGAGATGGACTCGAAGAATCTGCTTACCTGCATATTGCATGTTACGGGGTTGTTTAGATCCCAATAATCAATACATATATTTTATTTGAATGTAACTACAGCCGCCTATCTAAGTTTCTCTTTCTTTCCTCGTCTTATGCTAAGACTCAACCACTTGACCTGTATTCGAGAGTTACCAAAATCAATCCTCTCCCAGGAATTGATATTACCGCGTTGGTGACAAATTACGCCTTGTCGGGAAACAAATGATCTTCAGGTGACTCTTCGAAGGGAAGTAGTCCGGTAGACAAGTATTGATGCGTCTCGTAACCGATACCGATCGAAACGACAAACCTGAAAACCTGATTGAATGTACAGGTTGAATGCTGCTCTTGAGAATCAAACCTCAATTGTCCAAAAGCTTTGATGACCTTCTGATGTGCATTTTGAGCAGAGGTTGATTGTGAACCAGGCATAGACGGACTGGTCTCGAAAGTGAAGTAGGGAAGTAATTTTGAACTTTGATAAATAGATAGAATACTTAATAATATTTTATAATTGTCTTCGGTGCTTCTGTTGTTGAGTGTGGATTGCTGCTTGAGCTTCTCCTTTTCATCGCCGCAGCAATGTTGTCTCTTTATAGCCAACCTCTGGGTCATGTGTTACCACACCCTAATTGCTATGACTACGATGCTCATGATAGCATCATTGTGGCCACGCCATGATGCACCCGGTGATACACTGCCCTGCATCCCTTCGGTTATCGTGTTCATGCAATATGGTTTGAAAGCATTGCACTCCTGATAACAGTCAGGCCATCCATCGCACGATAACATGTCAGACAACGTGTCAGACAAACATGAACTTTGACATCTTGCAATCGTGTGACTCTGTAGTTGGAACATCCACCTTCGGTAGGCTGGCATGCTTTTCGTTATCAAATGCCTCAACTTGAAACATTAATATAAATGTCATAGATTTAATTGGCAACCAACCAATACAATGCCAATGTGGAACTAGACGTGTCAGCTCGTATTTCTACGAGTCTGATCCTTGCAATCCATACTATCTCAAACCAATGAGATGTGTTGCTTCTGGCACATGCCAACGTCATTATTCCCTCAGCTACGTCATGCTAGGGCCGAGAACTAATCTCCTGCCAGAATGTGCTCCGATATATTCCTAGCTCGTTACAAGCAGGATCAAAGAGTTCACCTAATCACATATTGACTATCTGCTGCTGGGCATGCTCATCCATGCCTGTCCCGTATAGTTTCTAAGAGTGAATGTGGTCGAAAACCATTAGCACTGCTAATGCTCACGCATTCCAGTAAGGCATAATAGTTGGATCATTTTGAATGAATCTGCAAAGCAACATGCTTCTTCAATCGACACGTGACCTGTATATCTAGCGCTAACCAGTATACAGCTGGCCAACTTGCATTATCTTGAATAGGTGTTATGCATAATCATAGTTATGTATTCGTCCAATAATAACAAGTACCATTATCACTATCAGGGGAGAACCCCTAACATTGCATGACATCTGCTGCACACGTAATTCTGTGTAAGTGCAACTTAACTGTGTATTGTCCCACTTGTTAAGATATAATAGGTGTGGTTGACACTGATATGCACTGCTAGCACACTTTTAACAATGCTCTGGCTATAGCAATATAATTGTGGCATCATAGGTGAATCAGCTAGCACCCATGTACAGTGCCCTAATCAATTGACATGCGGCTTAAGTGTAATCCCGCTAAAGATCACTTGACTGGCAAACATGATGTTACTCATAAACAGGTTCTATGCATCTTTTGCCATATGACATCAGAAGTATTTATTATAACTTATCATGTACCATTACTGCTGCTAAGAGAGAACTCCTAACCTCAAGGTCAGATTTAAGTTCAACAGTGACAAACTTCAATGGCCTCAAATTATGCTATCAGTTGTATATGTACATACTAAGATGAAAATGAAAGTGGAAAAAATGGAATAGTGTAGTGAGAAATCAAAGTTATAGGAAAGTCTGAAAACTTCACTCCACACAAAGTTTCCAGATCAATCCAATTAAAATATATGCCCCATAGGTTTAAGCTGGGTTTGTATGGAAATACAAGTTTATGGGACAAGAGATCAACTATATATATCATACTAACCAAATTGAACAAAATTTGTATTGTAAAGTAATCAAGTTACCAGGTTAAATCCAGATCAGCTTCATATTTAGGCTGCAGTAAGTCCACATTCAGTGGAATTCTTTCAAAACAATACTCAGCATTAACTTAGGTAGATATAACCTAATACCCTCTCCCCCCCCCAAAGCTGAGCTCCTTGGAGGTAATTTGAAATTTCGGTGGAGTGATGTCTCCAGGCCCTTTCACCCCACTTTTTTATGATCCCAATTTGGGTCAGACTCGCCATTTCGGTTAGTATAAAATCACGTGAGATCAAACGGCCGGGGTACGAGGCCAACATTTCATTGCATTCCGAGGGAGGGGGTAGTGCCCGAGGAGATCATGCCGACCTTCAGGGGTTGCAAAACAAGCTTGCCTCGGGTATTGGTATCGAGAGTACGATATCGCACCGCCAGGCTTATCCGGAGTCGAATAGCGCAGACACATGACACCACTGACTTCTTGATCATTGTGGCGCACGAACCACACACCTCTTCCTTGGACGGTGCATGAACACCCATACATACTGTACAAAGATAAAGAGCTGTGGTCATGTTGTGCAACGTGAGAACTGTTGAGGGCGAAGTCATAGATCGCAGGGCTGGCGTTGCACACCCCGCCGGTGCAACACGCTCAGTCAATGTGATTTGGCAACGGCGAAAGGAATGGGGGGAGAGGAGAGGCGAGAAATCATCCGACATCTCACGTTAGACAAGTGTATCTCGAGTACTAACATATCATATATGCAGTAGTTCAGGTAGGATCGGCGTTCGCGTTCTTGCTGTGTGTGCGTTGTGCCTCAGTCAGTGCCCACAGTGCTGGGCGCTGGAACATTCCCCACTCCTAGTAGTTTTGCGTACGCGCTAACACCCGAGTACAGCTCTCCTCCACCTCCTTCTCCCTGTCCTTCTCCTCATCCACCACCTCCAACAGAGTGCGAACCCCGCCATCGCCGCCGCCGTCAAAACATTTAATATTAACTCTAATTTCATATCAATCGATCGCACTCAATCTATCAACCAAATCAATCATTCAATCAATCAATCTTTCTGCCATACCCCCACTCTGATGCATGAATTGAATTCCAGTCCGTGTTCCTGCCATCGGTGACATTATTCTTTATTGCTGCAGGTGAGATATGCCGACTGTGTGCTTGCTTCAAGTTGCAGGCATCACTGCTGCCGCCTCACTCATTCACTCATCGCCATGTCGTGCCTACGTATCCATCTTCCCGAACTATAAGTAACTCAGAACTACTCGCAGATCTCGCGCCTGCGCACAGCGATATTCTGATCCACAAACAACGATAGTTACAATAAGCTTATACATAGTGTCCACCACCACCTACATCCTACGATGGAGTACGCGCAGCTCGGCAGTTCCGACTCAAACGGCCAACACTGCGACCACCAATGTGACCTCCTTGGCCAAATCGATGCCGAGAACCGATACAACAGAGAACAGCAGAGCTTGCGTTCGAGGCTACAGCGACTACAGCAACAGCAACAGTTTGCACAAACAGACACACACCCACACGTCCACTGGGCCCCATTTGACCCTCCCATATCAACATATCCCCAAACTTCCGATCCCCCTGCACCATACTCGCCCGAAGATGGGTACTACATCCCGAATTCCAATGTCAGTGTCGTTTCCTATAATGTCATTTGGTAGCTTTCTGCTTGCCCCACGGTTCGTTGCGCTCACAATTTGTCTACCTTCTAGAGTAACTACACCGATATAATACCTAGTGCCTTATGCGAAAGTTACGTCGGATTTAACCCGACTGTAGACATTACGAATCCTGTCACCCTACAGCCGCGAGCCTATAGTCAACTTGAAGGTCCTTCCAACTGGCAAACGGTATAATCTTCCCTATTCCGATGAACCCTAACCCGCGCCAGGATTGACATATTGCGGTGTGGAGGTGCCCAGCAGTATGCCCAGCAGTGTCCCCATCGAGGGCCAGATGCCACCAGTGACAACCGATGAAATAGAGAGTTATTACCCGCTAGATCTTGCGGATTTGAACCCAGGAGCAGGCCAAATCTACAACGACTTCAGCGGGTTTGTGCCAGATTTAGTTGCCCCTCAAGAACAGCAGTATGAACCTGTCAATCTCGGTTCACCAGGGGTACAGCTGTGGGACCGCCCGGCCCCCGAATATGATTTTGCACCTCCGCAACTGGAGCCCCAGTGGTCGTCACCTCAACAACGATTCCAACACACCCCCAAATCTATCATTGATTGGTTTTCAGAGAATTATGCATCCAGGCGGGACCCTCCATTATCTGGAAAAATCATGTCCGAACAGAGCGGTGGAATATGGTGCAAGATTTGTCGGCCACAATATACCTTTTTAGATCCCCTATCCTATCGACAACATAAGGAAGATATCCACGGTATTGACTTCAAAACGGGATATCAGTATTGGGCTCCACTCGGTGTACGGCCTATATCAGGAGTTGTTGGGATTGGCTATGAAGGTTACTGTCCTACGTGTACCCTCTGGATTCCGCTGGATCTATCGAAACCGGACTTCAACTGGTTCCATCATGCATCTGGGGTTCGCTCTCTGGTAAAAACACGCCCGAATAATGCTGACCATTCATAGTGTCAAGATAAAAGGTACGAGCCCAAAAAGACGAAGCCGGCTAAATCAAGGCCATCCAGCCCTCTCGAACGATGGAGCTCCAGCGCATCGGAAGATGACGCCGCTCCTATTGAGAGCATCCAAAGAGAGGCTATCCGAAGAGCCCGACAAGGAGAGTTCCTCCGTCCCAGACCACCGTTCGCATCCAACAGCAATTCCAACCCGTCGGATGAAACCAACAGCGATATATTTTCCTCCGGAAGTTCACAATCCGTTCTTACCTCCAACTCAGGCTCGGGTTCCAGCATGGGCTCTGCCATGTCACAACACTCACTCGAAAGCCGCCGGAAAAAGGTTCTTCGTCACCGAAAGCGAAAGGGCGCAAGGTCGTCCCATCAAGGGCTGCGTGTCTATCAATGCACCTTTTGCATGGCCGACTTTGCAAACTTTGGCGACTGGAGACGACATGAAGAGGTGATACACCTCGTACTGGACAAGTGGGTATGTGCGCCCGAAGGCCAATATAAAAATGGAACTCGCGAATGTGTCTACTGTGAAGAAGTCCATTCCGAGCAAACCAACATTCCGAACAAGTGCAATGCCAGTTATTGCCATGGCAAAGGTCCCGCCGATCGAGTGTTTGCTCGCAAAGACCATCTGAAGCAGCATCTGAAACGTATGCATGGAATCCATTCCTGGCGACCTTCCTTCGACGCCTGGTCAAAAAAGGCGAAAGGACCACGACAGAGTCGCTGTGGTTTCTGTGGTCAATCGTTCGATGACTGGCAGCAGCGCATGCAACATGTAGCATGGGAATTCAAGAACGGGCAGAAGATGTCCATGTGGGAAGGTGATTGGGGACTCGAAAGTGCGTGGATGGTGGAGCAGAAGCTCGGGGGTGCCGTTCTGCCAAAGAATAGACCTGATCACGTCTCAAGGTCGTTGAAAACTGCAATCGATAAGCTCCCCATATTACAACAACCGACACCGGATTCAGGTCCCAGGGTGAAAAGTGCTCCGCCCGGTACTGATAGTTCCGCCCGAGAAAAGGGCAATCGCGGACTGCACAGGAAACCGAGACTTACCTCGTTAAGGGATACCCAGCAACAGCAGCTACAGCAACAGCCTCAACTTCAGACTCAGGCTATCACTCGTACCTTTGCCTCACTCGCGAACATGTGAGAATATTGCACTAACGTCGAACTAGCACCAATTTCTTGGTCTCTCCCGTCCAGCGCCTCCGGTCCGCACACCACACCACCATCGCGACAATCTCCGCTAGCTCCATACTCCACGAACAACCCATACACGATGTCGAGCTCGGACCTGCCAACCAATATCCAGCCAAGGCCTCCAGAATCGGTAATGGGGGGAAGAGGTGGTGGCAACGGCGGCAGCGGCGGTGGCAGCGGTGGAGGAGGTGCAAAGCGGGTGACGAGAACAGCACGAAGCTTTCAATGCCCTTGTTGTTCGGCGGAGTATACCAGGCAGGATAATTTGAAGCGGCATATGAAGTCGCATTTTGCAAAGGGAAGTTCTGGTGATGGCTAGCTGGGAAGTTATGGGTGGGTTTCGTTTTTGTTATGTTTCGGAGAAGCGGCACCTGAGGGGTAGTGTATATAAAGGATGGGGGAGTCGGGATTTTATTATGATACCTACGTACACACACAAATCTCGTGTACTCAATGTATTCATGTATGCCGATACCCTACGACGGATACGATAGCTTGATTCGTATATACCCCCCCTCTTTGGCTGTAGTATTGTTGCACCACAATCAAACATAACGTTAATGGAAGAGTGCGCATGCCAACGCAGCTTATTTTCGAGCTTACCCCGCACAAGATTGGCACCGGATCTCTAGCGTGGCCGTCCTATATCACTCGTGCCTACTCTTAAGTAATATCGTGCAACACGGTGCTTATATGATACAGATATCTGCAAATCCTAAGCCTCAAATCATCCGGCTACGCAAAGCCGGTGACATCTGACGCGAGACAAGAAATAAGTCTCATTTCGAACGAGAATCACCAATCATCATTCGCGTTGGATTTTGAATCAGAAAACCGTCTCCTGAATGACAAGCTTCCTGGAACTCTAACTATCAAGGTCAAAATCCCCGTTTAATAATTCCCCGAACGATTTCTTCCTTTCAAACAAAGAGAATGGTACAGCCCGGGGATTTGGATCATAAAGTGCAGATCTCCCTCACGGCCGTATCAGTATCACCAGTGTTGGTGCGACGTACACGACCTTAAACTAGATAAAACATTAGGAGGCATGGTATTGAAGCTTCTCAATGTTCCCGCAACTCGGGCAATGCCCATTGTACTGCATCGATTCAGCTGGTGCTTTCAGTCAAAATTCAATAGAAACCAAACAATTGATGTTAATGAGCTACTTCTATCTTTTTGGGATCGAGTTCAGCATTGTTGCTATTGGATGGGTTAATTGGGTTGGTACAGGTATTTCGCACGTTCCCTCACTTTTGTCCCGGAGGCCATCATTTCGCGGTGGTGGTGGTGGTGGTGGTGGTGGTGGTGGTGGTGGTGGGGTGATCATATAAATTCCTCATAATTAATCTTGCAGAGTATGTACATACCTTTATATTTGCCAATGTAAACGGAAGTGGACAATTCACTCCATTCGTTATTTATATTTCCTGTAACTTTCCGCAGCCCATAGTGCACGAGATCCATCGATCCAGTAATCTCCTTCGAATCAGTACTATAAAACAAGGAAGCTAATTCCTCTTTTGGAGGTGTGGTTCGGGAGATTGCCTGGTCAGCATCGAGCTGTACAAACCCCCACCAGGAGGTATGGAGCCGGTGAAGCGTGCAGTGTAAATACATATCGAATGCACTCCACTGAATACCACATGAATAAATGGAGTTATTTGACCACTAATAACGATTGAAATAGCATTAAAACAGTTAAAAAAACAGACGTCCAACGGTATAAAATTAAACTGGTAAGTAATCCATAAATTTAAAAATGCATTTTTTTTCTTGTGGTAGTTACGTCTACGGAAGCTATCGAAGATACAAAGGCTCCAGTTATGGAGTTTACTGCCCTAACCACCATTCACGGAAGTGGGGGGCTGACGAAAACTCTTTGCCGATAATCTGGGATCAGTCGTTATACCAGCAGTGTATAGCCGTAGGGGTCTGGAACCAGGTTATTTTCCTGGAAAATTTCCCGAATTATATTTTATAGGTTATAGCTTTCGGGCCGACGGGTATACGTACGTATACAACAATACTCTACTTGGACTTAGGTGCTCCCGAGTATACCATAATAAGGGATCATTATTATGATTGTTATCTATAGTGCTTTTCATATTCGAAACAAAATATAAAGCTAATTGAAGCTACTTTAATAAGTACAGCAAATGCTCTTCAAAGACCAATTGCTTTCCTGTGTACCGGTCTACATAAGTAGTTTGGTTTCAACATCCGCCAATACACCCGGGGGAGGCAATAAAGATTCGAATGCTCCTATTCTGGCAGCAGCCACACAGGTCTGGCAATAATTAAGAGCGCCACATGCAACTTAGGGTAAAATGCAGTTTGATTCACCAGAAACAGCATAGTAGATGTGCACTGACTTCAGTCTCAGCCTCTCCCCCTTGGTCAACACCCTCCTCTTAAAGCATGATCCACTACCCAAAAAGGAGTGTCCAAATCTTTGTTGCCTGCCCCTAGTACACTAGCAGGCCTAATACTCTAGTACATTATACAGTCTCCTTAACTATTTGCAGAATAACACATAACATAAAACTACAGAACTGAATAAGTAGCTCCATTTTTCCTCAGAACTTCAACCTGAAGGCCTTGTAATGGTGACACATGATCCAAGGCAGGGTAAGTGCCAGTGTATATATGTCACTGCTATGGCACTTAGATCTGTATTGAATATATTGCCACTTACTTCTTCTTATATACTCACTTGCTCTTGTGTATAACTATACCCCTATACTAAACATTAACAGCCAAGTATAGATGTATATGCCATTACAGGTCTACAGTTCATAGCATTAGTAATACACTTGTCAAAAGATCTATACTCATAACAAACAGACTGTTTTAAGACAAGTTAATATGCCATCACATTATTAACCTCACTATATTAGTTAAATGAACAGGTTCTTGATTATATCAATCCAGTGGTTGAAGTGTTTTAAACTTTACATAGAAAGGCAACCAAGATTGCTACTTACTACTCTTGGATTAAACCATCTGTTATGAAAATGAACCATAATTATTGATTTCCCTGCCATCAGATTTGGTCCACAAGGTGCAACATTAGAGATACACCTTAGTAATATTTCAATTCCATTCTGCTGGTACAATTCTCCCAGATATTTTTCTGCTCAATTATATTACCATCTAGCCATACAATCATTACTACTGCATCTTTCCATTCTTCAGTATTCAAAACCTGAAAAAGTGATATTTGCTATTGTAATCTACTGGTAAGAAACCCTCAGTAAAGTCTTCCCTATCTTGACACTTTCTCAAATTCAACTCTAGATATACCACAATGACATCTTAAGTTCAATCAGAAAACCTCCAAAGAAGTACTATCAAATTGCAGCAAATACAATAAAATATTCCTCATGAAGTACTTAACATGCCACTACTTTCTGCCTAACCACTTCTACACCAGTTGTGAAATCAGAAACATAGTACTATATATCCATCTACTGAATCCAAGTTTGGAAATGGAAATATATTGAATTGGCACTTGGATTCAATGTGATATAAAGTGAGTTCATCACAAAATCTTCTGTATTGATAGATTTGCCATCATTGAATTGTAAATCATGTGTAAGTATAAGAGTGAAATAATGCATCTGGTACTAGGTTTATTAGTGTAAGGCTGTATATCCATATATGGCTGCGTATGAGAGTATATGGGAAGATATGGTTGCACACTTGGATGTGGTAATATAACAGAGCAGTTGATACGTAGGAGAAACCCCATCAAAAGACACACAACCAATGCATATGCCTCCGCACGACTTAATAAGTCCCACAACCGATCAGTACCCTATGAGCAGCCTCACGGCGGATTCTGTGCATGGGGAAACTCCACCTCCACTTGACTAGTCTCCGGATGTGGTACAAACCCGTGCCGACACCATTTGTACTGGGCTGAGATCCTTAAGAAAGTAAACAAAGTAAAAACCCTGTAAAACATCCAATTCCACTCCTCCAGTCCAATCATCATCGAGGCTTCCTCGGATGCTCTTGGTGGAACTCATCAACCAATTCCTGTGCATTCCCGAGATTCTCCACAGGTTCCCAGCTAGTCCATATGTAACTGGGTGCCGCGATCTGTAACTATGATGTCTGGGGCGCCATGCTTGCAAATACAGAGTTCAAAGAAGAGCCAGGCCAATTCCGGCGAGTCAATATCCTTCCGGCGTGGTAAGTAGATTGCCATCTTTGTCAGTTGGTCCACAATGACGAGAATCCCAGTGTAGCCCAATGCTGTTGACTCTGGCAAGTAAGTGATGGAGTCCATTGTGACACCTTCCAATGGGCCTGATGGTGTCTCCAAGGGCATGTTGATCCTGTGCCTGATATGCCGAGGCGCTTTGATTTGGTGGCATACTTCGCAGCTGCTGACATGCTTACATACATGCGAGTCCATTGCTGACCAGTAGAAATCCCTCGATACCACCTCAGTAGTCTTAAGAGCACCAAAATATCCCGACTCAGGGTTGTCATGAAATAGAGTTATCACTTTTCCGCGTAGGTGGTTGATTGCAGGAATGTATAGCCTCCCTTCATAAGTCAGAGGCCCTGCAACGACTGTTCATTGGCTCTCCTCTTCCACAGTATCTGTGGCATCTGCCACTGGCCTGTCAACTAGCTTTGCAAAGATGTCGGCAGCCAAAAGGTCGGAAGCCTGCACTGTCATGATTGCTGGCATGAGATTGTCATATGGTTCCACTGAGACGATTGCCAATAGTCGTGACACAGGCCGTTGGTAGCCGATCTCGTAGTTGGGCCGTCTGGATGGACCATCGGCCGTGTTCTTGCTACCTTCCAGGTGCTCGATGACAAAGTCATAAGCTGAGAGAGTTTCTGACCACCTAGGTTGTCTTCTGGAGAGCACATTGGATGTCTCGAAGTATTCGGGATTCTTGTGGTCACACCGAAATGAAACCTGGTGATTGGCGCCCTCAAGGTAGTAATGCCACTGTTTTAGTGTTCCCACGATGGCCAATAGCTCCAGATCATAAGTGTCGTAATTGTGTTCTGCTGAAGAGCACTTCCGGGAGTAGAAATTGACCGGCCTGAAAACCCCGAAACCATCGTTCTGATTTAGAATGCCTGGAACGGTGAATCCACTCGTGGCCATTTGGAGAATGATCGGCGTGGCATGATCGGAATACTGGAGGATAGGTGCCTCAGTGAAGGTCCTTTTCAGTTTCCGGAACGCCAATTCGGCTTGCCTTGTCCATTCCCATTTGGCTGAATGTGCCCCTTTTTTGCCTCCCTGGCTTGCCTCTGTCTTGGTTAGTAATTTTGTGAGTGGAAGGGTCACCTTGGCATATTTCTGGATGAATCGTCAGTAGAAGTTCGTGAATCCGAGAAGCTCCTGGAAATCTCTAACTGACTTCGGTGTCGGCCTGTCCTCGATTGTGGATATGGTGTCCGATTCTGTAATGGCACGGCTGCACGTGATGTGCCCAGGGCTGGGTAAAACCTGTTTTTTATAGTCGGCTTGCTACAAGTCCTAGATCTCTAGTGATAATCTTACCTTAACTTACCTGCCTACTACTCTACAATATTGATATCCATGTTTGCAACCGTATCTACTGATATACCATCATAGGAGGCCATACATGGGCTTATGCCTTTACACTATTATTGATCTTTAATTTCAGATACGTTTCGCATACGGGATTTCATGAATTGCACCTTTCGGACTCGTCACAACATGTAGTCAACGCGCGAGGTATCATACAGATTTGAAAGCACTGATTGCATCAGCGAAGTTTCTAGATAGGTCTATTGAATTGAGGTTGACGGTAACAGAGATGATTTCGTGCAGATTCCAGAGGCCAATCGGCCAGAGACGCAGTGTGACACCTACGAACAAGAAATCATCTAGATTTGACAGTGACCGATTGCAGAAGCAAAGATGTTTGAAATGTACACCGAATTGAGGTTAATGATTGCAGATACAATCCGAGTTGATTCCAGAGGCCAATGAGCAAAGAAACGCATCAGCGACCAAGTCGGTCAAAGTCAATTGCAACGAATGCATCATACGAAAACTCGAAGGCTACCAATTGCGGCATCAATGATATTCGATAAGTTACCTTCCAATTGAGTCAATCGACGATTACAGGGACAATGCCAGAGCCCATACATCCATCAGAGTCGCGTCACCGGCAATGCCGAAGTTGTTCATTCTCCAGAGGCAGTTTGCGAATTACATGTGATTCATGTCGATCCACATCGCAAACAGCAGTTGAAATTGCGATCACCTTCTAGATGACTCGATGGAGTCATCTACCTTATGGATGCTGCGAGGAATTCCAGCAGCGGCTATGCAACGATACTACTCCAATTACCCATATGATTACCCGTATCATTGGTCTTTCGACGGTCAGAGTTCAAGATAGTGGAGCAGCGATCGCAGATCATGTGGCAGCTCTGAATGGGAAGTACAATAACCCCCGAATGTTCGAAAGTGGCTAGCAGATACAATTCGCAATTACCATTGTCAATTGTCACACTTGGCACCTGTTTGGATGACCGAATCGGATTGCTGTGAGGAGAGAGCCATCTGCACCAACTCTATTCTATTTTGTCGAACAAGTCAACGAAAGCTGATCAATCACCAATGAGCGAATATGGATATGTGCTCATACGATGGCATATGAAGAGGGTTTTTAGGGATACAATGGAGATGATTTTTATTTTGTAGTGAGGATTCTAAGGATCCATGGGGCTACCGGAGAATGGACCGTCTGGGCACTCTCAGGAGACCAGCGGATTCTGTGTGTATTTCACGCGTGTGGAGGTTCAATTGATGTGTCATATCCCGACGTGGGAATGGACAGTATTTGGTAGTCAGTCAGTCCCAATTGGGTGTGACAAGGATGTGATTCGCTCAGTGAGCTTATTTGTACACATGGTGGCAGCCATGGTGGACACAATGTGTGAGCTGGAGAATTAGCATTGACTTGCAAAGCATTCAACTTTTGGCTCTGCAACCGCAGGGTGAGCGGACAAGGTGGCAGTGGACTGGGCATGGCATCAAGCATGCCCCAGGTATGTACCTCGATCACAGCGAGGGAGGAGGCATGTTCCGAAGGAGGTGGCGTTGTCCCGGATATTGAAATCGTTGGAGCCAATGCCTTTGACGATCAACCGGCCAGTGAGGAGGTCATTTGGACGTTCCTCCTAAGAGTGGGAGTTTGTATAGGGCTGCTCGGAGTGACCATGGAAAGCATCTCTAGTGGTGGGATTGGCACCAGGCACTGGACGGGCGAGCAGGGAGCAGCGGCGGTAGTTGCAGCAGAAGCGTGTACTGACAATGCGGACCTTGAATGACTGCTGCCGGCACGCCAAGACACAAAGGGAGTACCGGACGGTGGGGCTTGGCTCTTACATGGGCGAAACCTTTTGAATCCGGACTCCCGGGTATTTCTCCTTACCGCTCCGGATATATATATTACGAATTGAGAACTAAAGTGTCCTGATGGAGCTGGTACCACGACAAAGATAGTGCCAACAGACGGTGGAGGACTTATCCAGTGATGTACGGACATTTTGTGGAGGTTTTCAGCCAAGCCAAGGCGGCGACACTCCCGCCGCATCAGTCAATTGCAATTGAATTGGAGCCCGGCAACATTTTGCCATATTTGAGTTGAGAGGAGTTGAGCGGTATTCACGCAATTGCATGCATTAAGATCATGTGCTGACGAGGCCGGATCATGGAGTTCGACATGAACATCCCATGCCATATGGACGGATCGAAGAGTGGGTATTTTCTGATGATGGATGATATATCACCGGATCATGGCGCTGCGATGAAGAATCAATGAAAGTCTGACATTATGGAGGTCAGTAACGATGACCTTTAGAGAACTTACAGAGCTACAGGAGAAGTCACGGAATGCGGCCCATAAGAGCGCAATTATGCACATGGTGGAAAAGAATGGCTGGACCCAACTGGATCACAGCCGGAGATGAATCACGGCCAGAGAGGGATTGCAGCCAGAAATGGATGCTAGGAGATGGATCCCGGCCAGATATGCATCGCAGGCAGATATGGATCGCGACCAGATATGGATCAATGACCGGAGGTGAATAATAGGGGATTGAACTAAGGAGATGGATCACGGGAGGCAGATGGCAATCCATCCGCTTCTCTTTTATGAAGATATTGCGGTTATGCAAATTTATACCCTTCTTGAAATCACTTACTTTGATTTCAATCTACGAAGTTACAATCGAGCGCAGGTATGCAGACATACGATGTACTGGCGGCATGGCTCCACCGAGCACGATACTGAGCACTATTCAGACCAGTATTCAGCGATACCCAATTATGCAGCTACATGCCCTAGTTCCCATGCCGAATACAATCCCGACTCAGCCTCAGTGATCTCGAGTCACACAGCTACAATGCCAATACCGCACATCATGAAGCCGTACAATATTAGCCTGTGGCGGAGCAACTATCATTCAAGATCGGGACGACAGTGCCGAAACCACAACAACCCCTACCACGAACAATTACCGTACCGGAAGTGCAGGAACAAAGCACCATGAAACACATTCACCAATAGAGAAGGCCAGCAGCAGCATCTGCACGCAGGGAAGTGATGGCAAACTCACCTACAGATTCATCAAGAAGCCCCATGTCCAAGTTATAATCCCGAATGAAATCCTGACTCAATCTCGGCGATCCCGACTCAGTCTTGACAATTCCAAGATACACAGCTGCTACTGGAAATCAACTTCAGAATCAAGCCTAACTAACCAATATGGCACCTGAAGAAGCCGGAATGGATTAGTTATCGGTGGAGCCAAGACGTACAAGAGGGGGATGACCGCACCAGAATCAAAATCAACCCCTACTGCAAGCAATCACCATACCGGAAGTGCTGGGAGGACGCACCTTGGAGCGGACTTACCAGCAGGAAATCACAGCTGGAGATTATTCAACAATCGTAGGTGGAGAAGAGTCAACCAATGCACCTGGAGATAGAATGACAAGCGAACTCAGAAAACGACGATATAGATACCCAGACAATTGACAGCAAGCACACCTGGAGAAGGAGCGGAAAGCATACCCGTAGGAAAACCGGCAAGCAATTGGAGATGATAAGTGGACCGAGCACAGGGCGGATGTGAAGTGTACCTACAAGTACACCAACTTGGAGGATGATCAATGCAACTGTGCAGCACAGGAGAGATGATGAGAAGTCAAACGAGTTTGACCAATGTTGAACGAGTGCAAATATGGCTACCGAAGCAGTTCCGAACGAGACAGAAAATGATCTCTCAACATACCAAATAGTTTACCGAACAGCATCGTGAGAGACAGTCACCGAATGCCATTGTGAGACAGTCGAGATAACTACCAAAAGATGATTACCAGATTGCCTTGAATGGAGGGCACAGGAACTTAGTATTATCGGGAGCTCTACCTACCGAAGGCACCTACTGGGATGTTTGCCAAACCGCTTACTGAAAGGAATGCCGCACGACTATACTGGAGGACTATAAGCCTGCTTGGCCGATGCTGAAGAAGTATTGATATAACTACTGACAGGCACCGTGTGAGAGCCACCGGCTGCAAGTGATGATGTCCGATATCGAGGCTGGGCTACGACGCTATGCACGAGGATCTGGAGAGCACGAGGAACAGGATATCGCACACTTGTTCGAATATATATGGTATGAATGACCATCTCAGGAGAATCTAACAAGATAGATACGAGGTCATATATGATTGCCCATCACCAAAGGCTATGATACCAGGAGCAGAAGCTTGCAAAGCGGCAATAATGATCACTGATGGGCAGGGCCTGCGGAGTTCACGAGGAATTGGGAGAACTTGATTGCCAGTGCACTCGAAAGAATGGTGAGTATGACCGGTTACTGGGATGCTTACAAGTCAGATATACAGATGCGAAGGCCAATGGCGACGGTAATGGCGATGATGAGTAGCGAGCGGAAGTCACCATCGATGCCGCCGAGTCAAGACGAGGCTCATACTACGATTGAGGATTTCACCGAGATTACTGTGTCTAATTCCGACGATGACCTACACTTGATACGAGTTACAAGTGCGAGATTGAATGGTCGGATTCCGGACATTCTGGAAGTGGAGATATGGAGGACGGTGTTACTTTGGATGTTCCTTCTTTCTCTTCTCTTTCTTTACTTCTTTACTTCTTTGGATCTTGGCCCAGTACAAATGGCGTCAACACAGGTTTTTACCACCTCTGGAGATAAGTCCAGTGGAGGTGGAGTTTCCCCATGTACCGGATCCGCCAAATGGCTACCATACGGTACTGATCGGTTGTGGGACATATGGGTTCGTACGTTCGCGTACTTTGAACAGTTGTTTGATTGTTTCCTTCTACTCTTATACGGGGTTATGCAGCCCAGGGGGTCTGCTCCTAAAGAGGGGGATAATGTAATGGCATGGCTGCACATGATGTGTCCAGGGCCAGGTAATATGCGCTTTATATAGTCGGCTCGCTATGAGTCGTAGATCTCCAGTGATAATCCTACCATACCTTACCTGCCAACTACTCTACAATATTGATATCCAGGTTGGCAACCGTATCTACTGATATACCATCATAGGAGGCCATACACGGGAGTATGCCTTTACAAATTTCATGCCGACTCGATCAGCAGTGATAACAAACCCCAGGAAGCCGACTTCCGAAACTCCGAATTGACATTTCTCGGCTTTGCAGTAGAGGCTGAATTCCTTGAGTTGTTGCAGCACTTGGCGCACATGCTCCTCATGCTCCTTCTCATTTGTCGAATAGATGAGTACGTCATCGAGGTAGCATACCGCAATGTCGTCAATGTCTGGCCGTGGGCAATCATTGATATATGACTGGAACATAGCCAATACGTTTGTTAGACCAAATAGCATGACCCAGGATTCGAATTGGCCGTAACGCGCTCAAAACGCCATCGTGTATTCGTCTCCTTCCTTGATCCAGATGAGGTTATAGGCACCGCGGAGGTCCAGTTTCTAGAATATCTTTCCGTCGCGCACACTGTCAGGCATCTCTGAGATTAGGGGAAGGGAATACTGATTCTTCACCGTCGCCAGATTGAGTGCTTGGTAATCAACACAACGCCTTAACCCTCCATCCTTCTTCTTTGCAAAGAGGATTGGCGCTGCCGCTGGCGATGATGATTGCTGAATGAATTCGTCGCCTAGGTGTGCCTGGATGAAAGCCGTTCGTGTCCTGAATTCAAACTCCGATAGATTGTAAATCCGCCCATATGGCAAATTATAGCTGGGCTCCGAGGCAATTGGATGGTCGATTCACTGATGTGGGGGAACAATCTCCGCCTTTGTTTTGCTGAAAACCTCCACGAAATCTCCCTATATGGCCGGAATATGTCATCCATCCTCTGTAGGCACCATCTTTGTCGTTGTGCCAGCTCCATCTGCAAACGTTAGTTGTCAATTAGTACTAGATATGGAGCGGTATGAAGGAATATCCAGCAGCCCGGATTTAAAACGGTTTACCACAATAGGGCCAAGCCCCACAGTCCCATACTCCCTTCGTGTCTCGGCATGCCCGTAGCAGTCATTCAAGGTCCGCATTGTTGGTACACTCTTCTGCCGCAACTACTGCCGCTGCTCCCTGCTCGCCCGTCCAGCACCTGGGGCCTATCTCACTCACCATCAGTGATGCCTTCCACGGTCGCTCCCAGCAGCCTAGTACAGTCTCCCACTCTTAGGAAGAATGTCCAAATGACCTGATCACTGGCCAGTAGATTGTCAAAGGCAGTTGCTCCAAGTATTTGAATATCTGGAATACCTAGCGTTAGCAACGGTTCCAGACCGTCACTGCAGGACCGGGTCCGGGTCGGAACCGAACCGTTGACAAATTCAAGGTCCGGGTTGTCAATACACCCGAAACGTCAACCTGGGTACGGTTCGATGGTAAACCCCCAACCCATCTGAATTTGGCGGGTCGTCAGCGGGTCGCCCAGCGGGTCCATCTATCGATTCATATAAGGCTCTTGTTTTTGGAGTGTATTTATCATATCTTACCAAAATCTTGTTTTTGACAACCAATGATACATGTTTGCATGCTGTGTAGCTTGCAATCTCGATTAATTTGGAATCTGTGTTTTTCCTGTTATGCATTGTATTTTTTGCTATGAAGGTAGTCAATAATTCTGTTATGAGCTCATTAATCTGCGTAAAGCCTTGATAAACCCAATATGCAAGACCAAATGTTGTTGACGCTCCGTTGACGCTCAGTTGTATGATGGGGTAACATATGTGTCATGCTCTGTTTCTAATGAAAAGGCTGCCACAACATCGTTTATGAATTATTACCACATTGCGACATTTAGATTAGCCAAGATGCAAGACTAATAATCGTTGACACACTATTGATGGTCATTTTTAGGATAGGGCAGGAAGCATGCCGCAATTGTTTTTGCGTTTCAACGCAGTCAATATCTCACTTATGCATGTTTCTAAACCAATCGCTACTTAGGTTACACAGCCAAAAATCGTTGATGCTCCGTTGACGCTCATTTTCAGAATGGGGCACTGACCATGTTGTTGATTGTTTTGCCAAAGAAGGCGGCCAGTATGTTGGTTATGGAAAGCAGTGGCCAGGTCACTTTTCAATTACCGTACATACAAGACTAAAAATCGTTGACGCTCTGTTGTCGCTCATTTTCAGAATGGGGCAGTGAATGTGTTCATTGTTTTGCCAAAGAAGGCTGCCAGTACGTTTGTAATGGAAAGCAGCGGCCAGGTCACTTTTGAATTACCGTACATACAAGACTAAAAATTGTTGACGCTCCGTTGACGCTCATTTTAATGTACTGTCCAGTCATGATTTGCTACCATTAATAATTGAATTTATAATTATTTGAACTTAGTGGTTGTCTTTCAGCCTGATTAGGACATGGCTGTATGGCGAAGCCAAGCCCAGTAATATTCTAGCACTGGTCGCTCTCATAACGTTGAAATTTATACATCTTGCCAAATAGTTCTTAATGCCCGGCATTTCTTCGTTTATCAACAAAGTTTCTCACATGTCTGCTCAGTATTCTGCGATAATATATCTCTAAATATAATCCTCGGTCAAACTACATAATGAACTTGGTGATAATACATTGACGCATTCTGTCCTACTTTTTCTTGATCCCCTTATTTCTTCTTGTTTCCATCATATTGACCGTCATCAACGGCTTTTCAACCTTCTTCCTTGTCCGATGTATAGGCCAAATCAATCCGGGAACATTCAGTGCGGCACTAACATTGCGCTGCTCTGGGGTTTCTGAATCCTCACTGCCGTTGTCCAGTTCCATATTGGATTCATTGTCTGCCTCTCAGTCGTCCTCGCTTTCATTTGGATTATCCATGTCCCCATTCCAGTTAAGCCAATTTTCGGTGTCTGAAATGCATTCTGGTGAACTATCCTCATCACACTCGGCAGCATGGCGGTTGACTCGTCTGATTCGGTGAACATTCAATATTTGAGTTCATCCTCCAGGGAGGTCCTTTGCAGATAAAGCTTGTGGCACAGGTGATTTTTCCGACAATTTAAATGCAGCCGCACCATCATATTGAAAGAGTGACCAGGATGCTTTGATGATCTCTTCGGTATCTGAAATGTATCCTACGGCTGTCATTTGTTTGTTTTGAGCGCGAGATTCCTTCTGTGTAGCTCATAGGTTTTGGCTGCCCTGCCACATCTCCAAAAGTCGTGGACCTTGGCCATTCAGTGCAACTTCTTTTGCTCGGCCTCTCTCTTCATCTCCATGTCGTTATCAGCACTGGTTGGATCCAATTTGGGGTCGTCACCGGCCAGTAATCCGTTATTGGCTCGAGCAAACTGCCTTACTACGACCTTTTCGCGAAGGGTCTCGCCTGTGGTTTTTGACTGCCTCCACCCGATCACATCTCGCCCAAGGGAGAAACTGGCCTCCACTCCGACACCGTGCGGTATGATTGAGAATATATCGCGCGCCATATTGGGGAGATCGGTGTACTTTGAGTGCGTTTCTTCTTGTTGCCGCCACCAGTCGGTGATATCAGGTAACCAAAATGTACTACTAATCTCCATTGGGTCGGAGTGGCAATCATTAAGATTCGGATTAATTTGCCCCCAGTTCTGTGGTAATTCAGGCGGTGAATTCAAATACAGACTGGCAGCTGTCAATAAGCATGCTGCATGATCGCTTCGTCCGGGTGTTGTTTCGGCCACATTGGTAGGCATTAAGTATTCTTTATCATCGCTGGACAAATCATATGCATCATAAGAGGATTGGCCAGATCTAGAAGCCATTGCGGAGGGTCTGAGATTGTTGTTCGGTATGGTTTCGACCTTAGTGACCGGCAATCGTCGATGATTAGCGTAGTATTCGTTCTCCACATACTTCAGAAAGGCCTCCTGGTATTGGGTAGTATAAGAAGTCTTGTCATCAGGATTGATAACCATTCCCTTGTCCCACTCCCGAAACGATCGCAACTTCCTGAAAGGATCGAGGATATGAGCCGAAATCAGGAGCATACCAGTCGTTGGAGTGACTGCAGTATAATATTTGGACAGCTTCTGCCGCGCAAACTTCATGGCAAAGAATAAGTCTTCCTTCCACTGAGTCTTCTTCTTGGCCAAAGCTCTCATCACGCCGTCCATGTGATCAAACATGTCATTGTAGACAGTGATGACATGGTGCAGAGTAACGGTATGCCGTTTCGACATCCACAGGGTCCAGTACCGGAATGGGCATAAAACCTTCATGACATACTTAACAATCGTCCACTCATCCTGTGTTGTGAAGAGTGGTTGGTAATCGCTGTATTTTGGGTTTGTAAGCCACTCGCGCGTGAATTCACGTAATTGGTAGGCGTGCTGGAGCAACTCCAGTGTCGAGTTCCAATGTATCTTCACATCCATAATAGGTAGTACTGCGATCCGGACTTTGGCTTTTTGACAGTCGATGAACTCGTTTCGCCGACCAGGTGTCAGCGTAATCAATACAGCCAGCATTCTCTGCTATTTGTAGGTCAGTTTCTGCACATTCAAAATATGTTGAAATAAATACTTTCTCAATTACCTTTGCTAAACCTGGTTTCATGGCCGACACCTTATTGATTCTAGCATTTCCCTCTTTTCGAAGTCTTTGACTCTTCCCAATGTCTATTCTTTCATTCTCTCCAAATTGCTGATTGCGCTCATGGGCTTCCCAAGACTTGGTGCGGCCTTTTACACCCAGGCTACTCATGAATGCCCCTAAAGCAAGCTGAATGACGTGCGCCATGCATGGTATGTGGTTTCTCAATGCGGGCCACTCGATTCCTGAGGCCTGAAGGGTAGTTTCTAATTTGCGAGTCATCGAGTAATTTGAGGAAGCGTTATCAGTTGTAATTCCGAGTAAACGGCCGTCAGTCAGGTCAAAACGATCAAGAACTTCCTGCAAATGTCCCGCTAGCCGTGCTCCAGTATGTTGACCCTTGACCTGTAATTCTCAATGAGCTTTCGAAATAGAAAATGAATGGGCTATCAACCGCATCAAATGCCGGTTGTACTTCTCGCAAAGCCCAATTTGGATCCATATAATAGGCAATGACCAACATTATTGCTAATTTGTTCGTTGATGTCCATCCGTCTAAAGCTAAACTCACTCTGTTTCTTGACGGCAATTGTTTCTTAATAGCATTCACTGTCAGTGTGTATTCCCTCCGGCAAATATTGCTCAGAGTGCTGGCTGACGGTTACACCAAATCGCTTCATAATGCATTGTATGACCGTCGTAGCACGAGGTTTGATTTTGTGTTCCATGGAATATGAGCAGAAACAAAACCTAACATGAGGTAACGAACCAGGTGTCTTGGTGAAATTCGGCAGTTTGAAAGTCCTTTGATGCCAGTTTAGAGCGTTTTGTCTGTCAATTCAATGAGTATACTTCAAACCGAAATATAAGATTTGAATTTCGTTTGCGAACTTACAATCGATATACCTCTACTTCCTTTTCTCTTGAGCATGGCCAAAGCAGTTTCATCAACCGTCGAACTAGTCAGTTCGGTTACTTCTGACACTGTTACTTTGTTCAACTTTGCGATGTGCGCTTTTGCCAGCAAGTGTTTGCCCATTGAGCTGGTCCCATGTTCTAATGGATGGCGAAGAACTTGATGACAAACGATACATATGATGCCAGGACAGCCGGTCCCCTCAATTCCGCAGTGTAAATAGAATCGCCATGAAGGCGCATGTCTAGGATTATTCGAAGCAATAGGCCGCTTCGAGCCTACATTCATTGAAGCCCACCAAGCATCGAAGATGATCGCTAAAGTAAGGTCGCTTAAATCACGAATAAAGACAGGTTTGTTTTCGGAAGATATCATAACCTCCAGCAACGAGGTATTTAAAGATTTTGTATCTGACATCACGGTAGGATATTGAGCTTTGGGTAATTCGACCTGAATAACCGTCAGAAGATTCGATATTGTCAGGTACAATGCTGGGTCTTGAATATTGACTTTAGAGCTACAAGCGAGAAAAAGGTCAGACCTGTAAGACATCGCATGCATATTTGTAAAGTTGAATATAGGACATACAAAGAGGAGGCGGTTGCGATATGGTCACTAGCATTTTTGCCCATAAAGGCAGCCGATTGAACGAATATGGGTTAACACCGTTGCATTGCTGTCTGATTATCCACGATGCAAGCCCAAAAATCATTGACGCTCCATTGACGCTCATTTTTAGGAGGTAGTAGCGAAATCATCGCTGGCATTTTTGCCTATAAAGGCGGCCAATATTGCGATTACGGGAGTATGTCGTTGCAGAGCCTTTGAATTATCCAAGATGCAAGACCAAAAATCGTTGACGCTCCGTTGACGCTCATTTTCAGGAGGTGGTAGTGATATCGTCACTAGCATTTCTGCCTATAAAGGCGGCCAACATTGTGAATATGGGAGTAGGTTATCGCAGAGCCCTTGAATTATCCAAGATGCAAGACCAAAAATCGTTGACGCTCCGTTGACGCTCATTTTTAGGAGGTGGTAGCAATATCGTCGCTGGCCATTGTGCCCATAAAGGCGGCCGATACACGGATTATCGCGTGATGCTATTGCGCAGACCAGTGATTATCCAAGATGCAAGACTAGAAATCGGTGACACTCCATTGACACTCATTTCTAGGATGGGGCAACGAGCATACCGCTTGTCTCTTTTCATCCAAAGCCGGCCAATAACGCTTCTTTGCATCGATGTGACTATGAAACCCTTTGATTGCCGAAATGATCAAACTAAAATCATTGGCGCTCCGTTGACGCTCACCTTAGAGACATACTGACAGTCATTGGGCGCGCAATTATTTGCTTAATATTCATACCGTCATTTTTGACAGCCAATAAACCGTTTCAAGGTATTATCATGTGCATCCAAAAGCATCAAGGCCTCTCAGTTTCTGAGCCACCAGTATTCACGTCATCGGTCTGATAAATGACATAGCTCCGTCGCGTTTTTGCGCTTCCAGCCGGTATATTACGGCATACAGATCCATCAACTGATTTTAGACATATATACCCGATATGCTGACCTTTCTTTTTCCAGCTCGTTTTCCTCGATTTCCATGATGTACCATAAGCACTTTTCAAATTCTCGACCATGTGCAGCAGGTCTGAGTGCAGAGTTATACAGTTAGTTGCATGGACTGATTAAGCATGACGGCTGGCATTCATCCGGGTTCAGACTGTGCACTGACCGCTTATCCTACAACTCGTATGACATCACTGTCATAAATGTTGTTAGTAAATTTCGTCTCTATTTTAGGTTTTGCTTTCTAATGTAACCGTAACAGGCAAGTCGATACCACATTCGTTGGCCGTCTATCAAGGAGATTTGGAGTCTAGAACTTTCGCATGGCCCGTATGACCCTCGCACACACACTGATGAAATATCCTGTCTCATAATTCGGTCAGTGATATCAAGAAAAAGCAGACACGTAGCAAAGTAGGTACACAATTTGTTTTTACACGCGATAGAACCCCACAATTGACTATTTGGCTCTCTATACCTCTGGTGACGCGGGAGCCGTCACCATATCTTCCTCCGTATCCGATTTCTATATGGTAATTGACTAGGGATGCTTTATGCAGGGGTGAATGCTTACGGGTTCAACAGGCTTTGAATCCAGGATCGGTGTCGAATCGGGTTCCGCGACGGGCAAGAAAAGCGGTATGAATTTGTGTGACTGTGGTTTCTCCGAACCCAGCCTCATGTGACTACTTCCTGGTCAAGAAGTCACTGCCGGCATCTGCGATTGTCCGCTGACGATTTGAAGTGTCTGCATATGCTCTCCAAATGTGGTCGGAGATGGTGTGGCTGCAATCCAGTCTATTTGGTGATTGACAACTGTCAGAACCTTCAATTCGGCTGTCCCATACTTCATATCTCTCTCACGGAAGTAGTTGGCTGCATCCCCCCATCCCGGTTGCGTTAATTTGTCAAGCCTCATCTGCTTCTGCCGAAAACTCTCCATGCGGTGCTGTACATTTTTGGAGATTGTGCCCATCACCCAGCCAGGTTCGTCATCACTCAGCTTGCCGAGCTCTGTATCTTCTTCCTTATCTTCCTCGTCTTCGCTATCCTGCTCATCATCGGAAGTTGCAAGATCGCTCGGATTGTCTCCGATAGCATTCATCATCTCTTCAAACGTTGTTTCAGGCATTCTGGTTGTCCCCCCCGCGCTTTCAGCAGTAGTCATATCTTTCAGCTCTTGCATAATTGTTGTCTCTGCATCTTGAACTCGCTTTCTTGCCACCGCGGTTTCCCTCTCCACATAATCCTCGATCCATTTCTCTTTCTCTTCGTTGTTTACAAAGTGTGTTTCTTGTCTCTTCTCTGCTGCAAGCCTCTTTTTGGATTGTAAGCTGCGCAATGCTCACAACGCTCGGACCCATTCTGCCTCCAAACCACTCTTGCCTTCATTTGCTTGATGACGTCGATGAGTGGACTGCTTTGTCGATTTGCCGTATTTGCCAGCTGGGAGAGGAGAAAAGTGCTTTTTCGAAGCATTGACCATTGTATCGTGTGTCGACCTTGTTGTTGGGCGAGATGTTGGATGTTGCAAGATATGGACCACATGGAGGCAAGCTGAGTCTTTTATGTCAAGGTTCGTACATCCGATCAACTCGAACAAAGCAAAATCTGCGTTTTGAGTGGCATTTCATTCGGAATAGTTACGCTAACCGTACGACATGCCACGATCGTTAGCCTGGGATTTGTGTAACATTCCGGCGATGTGTTGAGACAAACATCACCAGACGTCCTTTCCATCGATGAATTTCTTTTTTGTTTGTATCAAACATGAGATATCAGCTGTCGCTCACTCCAATGTGTCCCTGAAAACAAACAAACAAACAACATCAGACCGACTTACTGCAAATCGCGGGACCATTGGAGTCACCCGCAACTTGCAGCTATACGCAGCAGGGTAAAACTTGAACGTGCAAGTTGACTGTCATTCATTCCATTGTGACTTGTAGCTTACTATATATTCCTCAGGACTTTCCACTTTTCGTTATCATCTTCCTCACCTTTTCCACAACAGCAAGTCATGGCTCCACAACCACCGCAACCTGGTGGGATTCAATCCGAACCAAGCCAAACGACGGGCGCTTCATCCAATGAGCCGCTCGCCGGGACACAGCAGCAACGCAGCCACCAGTTAGTCCACCGCGACGCTGCAATTGCTGCCACCGAAAATCTGGCCCAGGACGCAGATTTAAAAAAAGTACGTTGAACCGGACGCCGCAATAATAGGCAGCAGCATGCAAATGGATGTGAGTCGCTCCATATCGACGTAGAAGGTGGTCAACTAACAATATAATGTACAGCTGGGGTACGTAGAGAGCTCCGTGACGAATGTATCGCCACCCGCAATGGCAAACCTCCATGGTCAACGAAGGCATATGTCTGCACAGTCCGCGAAATCAAACATCATGATGTCGTCAGCTCTGGGAATTTTGCAGACTAATTTCGTGACAAAGGTCCCTGGGAGTGGACAAAACAGGCTTTGAAGACCTTAGAGGAGGCTACGGAGTCACATATGGTTGAGGTAATAGCCAAATCTTCCTTTTAAACACCACAACCAATTTCTTGTACGTTTTCAACATGTCTGCCACAATGGCGAGGCAAGGAGGTCGGGTACAGCTAGAACAGTCCGACATGGGTCTTGCCTTGAATATGGCCAAAACGGCTAAAGGAGGGTTTTCGTGCGCCGCAATAAAGGAAATGCAACAACTAATCAAGATACCTCACGCCGAAGTCCGAGAAGAGAAGAAGTGAGGAGTTGAGTTTCCTGGTCATCAAAAGGTGAAGGCTGCGATAGAAAGACACCCGGCAATGGTTTATAAAAATCATACAAATGGCTGCCTTCCATGCCAAAATGGCACAGCAAAGAATCCGCAGACACGCTGGAGGCGCAAAGGAACCGCCACACCTCCACCAGAACCGGCGGCACCTCCGCCTCGAAGGCCACCTACACCCGGAACGCCACGTGCGCCACAAGGTGACAGTGACGAACATGAGAGTTATGAAATAGAAGGTATGCCATCGTTGTGTGTGTATATACATTCTTTGCATCCCAACACTCTATTTTTCAATCATAATGCATCTGCCAAGGATAGCAAGCGCGATTAAGATTTTATTCCAGATTTGCTGAGTACACCATCTGCTACATGGAGATACCGTTGACATTGATTTCGAAGATCACAACAGCCTTTTAGGTGAATCTGGAGGTGCCGACGAGAATTGGTCGAAAGGAACGGGAGTTTTGAGTATCATCATTATCTACAATTAGCGGACACTATGAAGTGTATTTTAAAGGATATATTTATATGCACAATTAAAGAACAATGTAGTGATAAATGAAAACATACATGAAGAGGATAGAACGACTGCCAAAAGGCAGTTATTGGTGTTCTAGGCCAAAGTGAATAGTTGCATAATGCAGATACACCTGGGCCAAAATGAGCGTCAACAGAGCGTCAATGATTTTTCGTCCTGTAAGTCAGGTTATTAAAATGTGAATTAGTCGTTGTTATCTATACTCATCATACTGGCTGCCTTTATAGGCAAAAGAGAATGCTGTACTCTCCCTGCCCCATCATGACAATGAGCGTCAACGGAGCGTCAACGATTTTTCGTGCTGTAAGTCAGGTTATTGAAATGTGAATTAGTCCTCATCATCTATAATCATTCTATTGACCGTCTTTACAAGGCAAAAGAGAATGCGATACTCTCCCTGCCCCATCATGACAATGAGCGTCAACGGAGCGTCAACAATTTTTCGTCCTGTAAGTCAGGTTATTACAATGTGAATTAGTCGTTGTCATCTATAATCATTGTATTGGCCGCCTTTATAGGCAAAAGAGAATGCTGTACTCTCCCTGCCCCATCATGACAATGAGCGTCAACGGAGCGTCAACAATTTTTTGTCCTGTAAGTCAGGTTATTGAAATGTGAATTAGTCCTCGTCATCTATAATCATTCAATTGACTGTCTTTACAGGCAAAAGAGAATGCAATACTCTCCCTGCCCCATCTTGACAATGATTTTCAACAGAGCGACAATGATTTTTGGACCGGAATCTTGAGTAATCTTGCTGGCAAATGATCGCAGACATCTAAAAACAAGGTTTTGGCTGCCTTGATAGGCTGATAAGCAAGAGATAGTCCCGCAACAGCCTCCCGGACAATCACAACTTAATTTGTTTTCAACCCTGCAACATAGTGATCCTAAACGTTTTAGCCTATAAAACTGGTCGAAACTCCGTATATAGCTATTAGCAGCCATCTCGCGATTTGATCAACCATCATGCAAAGCCTAAAATTGTTGACGCTCCGTTGACGCTCATTTTCATAATCGGGCAGGGAGCAGGTCGCTTTCTCTTTGGCCATTAAAGGCAGCCAATATAACGATTATGCATAACAAAAAACAAGTCACTTTTCAATTACCTGACTTACAAGACTAAAAATCGTTGACGCTCCGTGGACGCTCATTTTCAGAATGGGGCAGCGAGCATATGCCTTTGGTTTTTGGCTTTAAAGGTGGCCATTACCTCATTTTTGAATGTTTGTAAGCAGTCGCCTTATATATTACCAAGATCCAATACCAAAAATCGTTGACACTCCATTGACATTCATTTTCAAGATGGGACAGGGAGCGTGTCTGTATTATTTTTAGATATAAAGGCAGCCGATTCATTCGAAAAGAACAATCGCGTACCAAAGTCAATATTTTGCGATTGGCAGTAAGATATTTAAATGGGACAATAAATAGAAAACCCGAAACACAGAACCGGAGGTCAGAACTGACGGGTCGAGCCAAACCCGGCAGAACCTGCGGGTTGATGGGTACGGGTCTGGGTCTGGCCTACCAAGACACAGCGGGTCGGGGTTTGGAAGGTTCTGGAACCGATCCGAACCGTTTCTGCGGTCGGAACCCGGACCGCTGGCGGTTTACCCGGACTCGTTGGTAACACTAGGAATACCTCTGCGTGCTTCGGAACACGCCTCCTCCTTACACGTTGATCATGGTACGTTCCCGACCCATTCCTGCAGGTGTACCCAGTCCACTACCACCACTTCCGCTCTCCCTGGGGTTTGCAGAGCCAAAAGTCGACCGTGTTGCCAATCGACATCAGGATTCCTTGACTGGAACCAAGGCAATCCCAAAACCAAGTCGTAAGCCCGCATGGGCACAACTAGCACCTCCCATTCTTGAACTGGTAATAAGTGCTCCATATAGGTAACCGTGAATGCTGTTTTTCGACTGTCGCTCTCATGAGCCATTACTTTGAGGTTGAGGCCTAAAGTCGTGACGTATGCTGGTTCGTCTGCCAGGCCGAGCCATTTTCGCAGTCTCAGTGGCATAAAGATGCTCGTTCCGCTGCAATCGATGAGAGCTCGCATGCATTGCATGCTCTCAGTTTCATCTCATATAAGAACCTCGTGAATAATATGGGATGTGTCCGGTCTGGACATGCCACTAAAGTACTGACTTGACATGAGAGCTTTTGGGATCTCCGACAACACCCTTGACTTCAAAGCGATCTGATGCAGTTGTATGCTGTCCATCGTCGCCATCAAAGCCTGCATTGTCACCCTGGCTAAACCCAAAGCCGCCTTGTCAAACCTCTCCCATCGGCCCAAAGGCCGAGAGAGGCCTATGAGTATTTTGGCTGTTGATTGTCAAAAGACTTCTGTCATTTGACTTTGTGTCCTCCGTCCTGGTTTGAGGCTAGTGTCTGGTCCTGCTTTTGCGGTGGGTTACCTCCTCGTGAGTATTTAGGGAAGAAGCTCACCTTCTGGTTCGGAGATCCGCATCGTGAGCATTCACTGCTAGAACATTGGCCTTCGATGATTTCTGTTGGGACCCATGGTGCTGGCGGTAAGCCGGACGATTGTCCTTTGCCACCTGATTTGCCGTGTTTGTTTCATCCTGATTGGCTGGATTTGCCGCCTTTGGTGTCAGGTGGCTCAGAGATGGATGGCCAGTAGCCTCGTTTGCTGCCTTTGGATGACGAGTCCGTAGGCTGTTTCTGCTGGTGTTTCTGCTGCTGTTGCTGCTGCTGCTGCCGCTTCCTGTTTTCGACATGTGTGACTTCCGAGGCCGCTGCCATATCGAAGATTTTGTCCAAGGTGTCAAATCTGCCCCAGGCGGGCGTCATTGGTCCAACTTTGTTCTGGAGAGAGTTGCGGAGACCTGCCCAGGCATTATTGTAGAGGACTTCTTCATGCTTGTGTAGATTCCACCCAGCTGTCTCCAATTACCTTTCACGTGATTCGCATAGGCTCTGACCGATCCCTTTGGAAGTTGTATGTATTCCTGCATCAGTGTAATCACTGCCACGCGACGTCGATCCTTATCCCCATGAACCATGGCTATCTCTTGTGAAAAGAGGTCCAAGTCCTGTAGGCATGGGCCGGATTCCGCAGATAAGTGTCCCGCCCATTCCGAAGGGTCTGTCATCGCCATTCGTCTGAGTGCCAGGATTTGGTGATTGCTCCAGGCGTCGAGAAGAGAGATCGCGTATTGACATGGTTGGGTCCACCGCAAAGGAATAGGTGGCCGTGGGAGGTGAAATTCTAGTGTAACGTGTCCAGATGTTGGTCCAGCTCTTGTGCACCTCCGCAGTACCGTACGGGGTTAACCATCATGTAGATATCTGGTCTTGGGCCTGCGTTGCTTTGTTCGACGCATTCGGCGCATTTGGGAGCCCTTTCATCCCATTCGGCAGCCATTCGTTCCCATTCGGCAGCCATCCTGTCCTGTCCTAGTTTCTGTTCGGCTTTCCACTGGTCTTGGCTTTGGAGCTGCATTCCCAGCATCAATCGGTTTTGAGTCACCACGTCTAGATGATCCTGGTCAGTATTTCACGAATTGAGATCACCAATATCGTTGTCGATCAGGCTATCTTTGTCTCTTTGACCTCCGAGGTCATTGTCAAAGTCATCGTTATCATCAATCTTGGCCTCAGACAGGACCGTTGGAGTAGTGCGTTTGGCTGTTGATCCCGCTGCCTGCACAGTGTCATCACTCTCATGGACGTCAGTGACGCGCAATTGAGTTCTGGTAGACTTCTTTGGAGGGATGATTTTTGAGAAAACGCATTATTTTGTGGCGACGCATCGAAAGGGGTATATCGCGAGATCCTGTGAGGGAAACGTATCAAATTGATTAAGAGTGTTGATAATGTAACACTGTATATTTATATATGGCCGCGTATGAGAGTATATGGGAAGATACGGTTGCACACGTGGATGTGGGAATATAATAGAGTAGTTGATAAGCAAGATTATCGCTGGCAATCTCAGAGAGATCGCGAGTCATCTATGTCAGGTTGGGGTTACCCAGCCCTGGACACGTCTCGTGCCATTGGCGAGAACCTACTCATGACTGCCATTACAATTAGTATAAAATGATAGCATCTTAAGACAAGATATGATTCTTGCCAGTTGATTATAAGAAAATGATCAATGCAACCTAATAGCCTATATATTGTAACCTCATGCTGATTTATACAGATTGACTCATTAGCATACAAAAATAATAAAAGTACATATTATTTTGTTTAATTGCAGGCAGACAGACACTATTATTATGAATAACAGAAAACTATCCAATCTCAACTGTGAATACCTCAATATCAGAACTTGCTCTCAAGTTTCCATTCTCTGTATTCCAGTACTGCATTTTCCTGTAACTTCAAGTCTAGAGTATAATCAGCTTATATTTGGCGTTGAAGTGTATACAAGTCTTGGAATACACTATGGCACATGGATGCAGGCAGAGCCAAAATGATTTCTGGAGAGCAGCATTCTTTGAGATAATATTGAATACCCAAACTTGTGGTACATAAACTGAAGCAATATCAAATAACCCGTATAGAACAGCAGACCATTATTATTAAACTATATAATAAAGTTTCCAACTTGCAAAAACCTGCCAGATAGGAACATGTTGTATTTGTCAGAGGTGCAGAATGTATATTGCGATAGTCTTTTGCCCACATTTACAGTTATCCACTGTATAGTGTTAGCAACGGTTCCGGGTTACCTGGCTTCGGTCCGGGTTGGAACCTAACCGAAGCCCCCGGTCCAGGTCAGGAACCGCCAAGCAACCCGACCCGCTCTGTCTTGGCGGGTTTGTTACCCAGACCAGACATATACCCGCGGTTTTTTGGCCGGGTTGATCCCGGACCGCGGTTCCATTTTGTGGTAACTACCACTTTGGCACTCCTTTGCCTCCAATTAAGTATTTGAGTTCTGATCATATCATGACATGATCAGTATGTAGATTGTGCAGTTCTGGACGCGCTTTCACCTCCTGGTTTCTGATATGCGATCCGACCAATATTCGTGAAGTGGCTGTGAAATAACGCCAAATTGGACACGAAAATCGCGGGTTTTCGATAGCGCCTCCACCAATATTGGTCAGATCGCAAATGTGAAACCGGGAGGTGAAAGAGCGTCTAAAACTGCACAATCTACGTACTGATCATGTCATGATATGATCAGAACTCAAATACTTAATTGGAGCCAAAGTTGTGATGTTGAAATGCCGGGTTTTTGGTGGTAATACCGGCCCAATTGCAAAGGTCCGGGTTTTCGTGTGGTAAAACCCGTTGCAACGGTTCGGTTCCGGTCCCAACCCTAACCCGGAACCGTACTTGCGGGTTGGAACCGTTGCTAACACTACCACTGTATCGGGTGGAATTGAGTGATATCTAGTGTCAACAACAGGTCGGGGTAACCTGCCAGTAGTCCGGGTTTGGACAGCAAAAATGGGTCAGTTCCATTCTGGACCCATCCAAAAACCCGACTCACTTCTACTTGGCAGGCCTGACCCAGACCAACTACCCGTCAACCCGCAGGTTTTGCCAGGTTGTGCTAGACCCATTGGTGGCAATCTCCAGTTCTGCGTTTCGGGTTTTACAATATATGGTCGCATTCAGATATGATACTGTTAATCGCAAAATATTGAAATTGATACATCGCCATCTTTTTTGGATGTATTGGCCGCCATAATGATCAAAATAATCAGAGACACTCACCCTACCCCATCCTGAAAATTAGCGTCAATGGAGCATGAACGATTGTTGGTCATGTATCTTGGGTAATCTGGGGGGCGATAGGTTGCAGTCAGTTATGAACGAAGTATTGGCCGCCTGTATAGGAAAGAGAGAGGGCAAAACGCTCCCTGCCCCAGCTGGAAAATGAGCGGCAACGGAGTGTTGATGATTATTGGCTATGCATCATCGTTAATCACTGTGCAATGTGGCCATTATTGTTTATATCCATTTTTTTGACTGTTTCTGTTCACTAAAAGGCTCAAGAAGACGAGGTGATAGCTCTGTAAATGATATAAGTTGTTACTGTCCCGGAGGCTGTCGTGGGAATATCCTGTCCGTATCTGCCTCTAAAGGCTGCGAGGTCATTTTTTATGAATGCCTGTGATCAGGTGCCACTCATATTACCGAAGATGCAAGACCAAAAATCGTTGACCCTCTGTTGACGCTCATTTTCAAGCTGGGGCTGGGAGGGTATTGCAATCTCTTTTGCCAATACAGGCAGCCAATACTTTCTTTCTGGCTGTCTGCAACATATTGCCTGTCAGATTACCCAGGATGCAATACCAAAATTTGTTGACACTCTGTTGACGCTCATTTCTAGGATGAGGTAGGGAGTGTGTTGCTATAATTTTTGCCTATAAATGTGGCCAATCCTTCGATTATGTATAGCACTAACCAAATCAAATTTTAATTTCCTGACTTACAAGACCTAAAATTGTTAACGCTCCATTGACGCTCATTTTGCCATGGGCATATCCGCAATCTGCAATCAGTTGTTTTGGCAGAGTATATCATTCACATCATTTTGGCAGCCTTTCTATCATTTTGGTTGATATTCTCCTTGATCACTACATTGTTCTTTAATAATACATATAAATATATCCTGTAAAATATACTTTACAGTGTCCACAAATTGTAGGTAATAATACACTCAAAAATCCTGTTCCTTTCTATCAATGCTCATTCTTACTGCCAGGTTTACTCAATAGGCTGCTCTCCTCTGCAAAATGGATGTTAGTTGCATTACCACGCAGCAGTGAGTGTACTAACCAGTGGATGTTCCTTCATCAGTCAGCATATCAGGATTATAATCTGTATTGGGCTGGCTATCCTGGGCATATGCAACAAGATTGAAAAATTGAGTGCTGGGAAGAGGAGTGTGTGAATATACATATCCTGGTGGCAAATTGTTGATTTTGGAACGTTGACCTCCCTCATTGTCACTAGGTGGCAGAGATGGCGTCGATTCTAGTGTTGGCTGTCGGTGTCGGTCTGGCGGAGGTGCACCAGTCCTTTTGTGTGTCCATTGTGTCTGCAGATTCGTTGCGGCTGCATTTGGGCAATGGAGGCATCCATTCGTGTGGTTTTGATGAAGCATAGCCGAGTGTCTTTCTATTGCAGCCTTCACCTATCTATGCCCAAGAAACTCAACTCCCCACATCTGCTCTTCTTTGACTTCAGTGCGAGGTTTTTTCATTGGGGATTGCGTTTCCTCTATTGCGGCGCGCAAAAACCCTCCTTTGGCTGTTTTAGCCATATTCCAGGCTACACGCATGTCGGACTGTTCCAGCTGGACCCGACCTCCTTGCCTTGCCATAGTAGCAGACATGTTTAAAACCTAAAAGAAATTTGTTGCTGCCTGTAACAATGAGATTTGGCTACTACCTCAATTATATATGCTTCCGTAGCCATCTCTAGGGTGATTAAAGGCTGTTTGGTCCAATATTGTATATGATTATCACAAAATTTGTATCCAAAAATCCCAGGGTTGACTACATCATGATGTTCCATGCCTCGGACTTTGCGGACAAAAGCCTTGGTTGACCATGGAGGACTCCTGTTATGGGCAGCAATAAATTGCTCATGTAGCTCTCTATGTATACCTGTTGTACATTATCTAGGTCATTGATGGCCGTTTACCGCAATACAGATATAGGCCCATCCAATTGCATGCTGTGTCTTATTGTTGCTGCTTCTGGTTGTATGGACAATTTTTAAATGTGCATCCTGAGTCATATCTTTGGTGGCTGCATTGGCATCTTCACGGCGGACTAACTGGTGTCAGTGATTGGGGTTTTTCCGTAATGGAGGTATTGGTACTAGTCTACTTCGAGATCTACATAACAGTTCATAATTTCGAATTGTACATAAGGACGATCTCAAATGGCGTAGTAAGCTGCCATAAGTATGATCCTTAGCGGGTGATTACATGCCTCGTGTCGATTTGACAGCGAGCCTCATTGCTGGCAGATTCATTGCAAGTTCACATACTACGGTAGAACTGATTTGATGATGCAATAACCTTGGCCAGTCGATAAGCATTCAAGGCTTATAGTGATGCCAGTTATTTCCTACCACATTCATTCGACTGAACTAAGGGGACTGGATGCGGCAGTTGCAAAAATGCAGCTGATATGTCAGGTAGACGATAGCCAATATGCGATTATGCGGGACTTCAAGCCAATCCCTTGTGGAGCGGAACAACGTGGGTACTTCCCGGTCAAAGAGAATAGTCTTGGCCTTAGCATGGTGTGTCTGATTGATGAAGACGTTGGGCAAAGTCAATAAGCCCCAATAAGCATGGCAGGGAATCAACGAGTAGAGTAAATTACTATCAGTACAATGATACTGCTGTAATACGTTGGGTCAAATGTCGACAGAGCAATGGTGGTCTGCCACGTACGCCTCTGAAGCAGATAAGCCACATAGCGTATATGGTGAAGGTTGTGTTTTAATTTATTAAGCAGTCTGTTTGAGCCCTCCAAATAACCACGTCAGGCGACAGGGAGGTATCGGCTATCCGAAATGAACCAGTTGCAAGATATCTAAGTTGAAGTTACAGTTTGATTAAATCTTATTGCGGATGATGGCCTGATTCTTATCAGGAGCGCGACGCTTCAAAACCAATCATGCAATTACACGATAACCTTTGGGATGCGTGGTCCTCTATCTAAGAGCCTGGCTAGTGATAAATGACTACTCGAAGATATGACAGATGAGATCATAGCTAAGGTTCTGACATAAACTTTGGCAGCCCAAGGAATGCTATAAAGAGACAGCAGTGCTCCGGCATTGGAAGGGTAGCCCCACAGTTACGAAGAATATCTACCTGCGAAATATGAAGCTGAAATGTTATTAAGTTTCAACTTCTTATTTTATTATTAGAATTATTACCAAGTATATTAGTATCATCTATTAGGATTGTACGCGGTTCCGCCGCCCCATGGATGAACGAAGGTTTACGAACGATTACGATATTAATGCGTATGCATTATCCCTGTTGATAAGACGATTTCCAAAAGAGGATAATATATTTGCTGCCCAGTGTATTTGGTGGCTGGCAAGTATAATCCAATATATGGAGATATTAAGATACTATCTTAAATATCAAACCTTCCCATCGGAGTACCTCAGGGATTGCACGGTTACGCCGTTATCAGAACAAGTTAACGACGGGACAATTATTCCGGAAAGGTTATCTGGGGAAGTGATTGTCCCAGATTCAGATATTTCTGAATTACAGTTGGATTCAGAGACAGAGTTTTGATCTGAATCAGTATCTGAAGCTATAGCGGAAACACAAGGAGTTTTGCCGATTAATCGAAGAATGCGATCTGGAAGAGTCGTGAAACCTGGTGTCTTTCCGAATAAGAAGAGACGACAACGATACCCGGGAAGGATTGAAAAGCAGCTAAAGGCTTTATGATTTTCCATAAAGAAAGACGGTTTAATCCATGAAGAAATTAAAGGTCGAGTCGAATTGACATCTACTATTGAGGCTGTAAAAGACAAGGAATTAGGGAGATTATGCTTAGACATAATATTGCCGATAGTATCTGAACACCAGATTTATGAAGGATTGAGAAGAGAGTTTTGTGAAGATACATGTCAATTTCGATTGCACTATCAATGGGCAAAATATTGCCGCTGAATATTAATTAATCACCTAGATTGATTATTCAACACACCTTCCAATAAATATTAATCACCAAGATTAATTATACGAAGTACCTTACGACAATATATTAATCACCAAGATTAATTCTATGAGTTATATGTATTGCCAATATTGTATCACACCACGATACGATCCAGTTGTTATTCATCTTATAGCTTCTGATATGACGATACATATTTGTCCTCTTTGCGTATATGACTTTACAGACTGCCAATATACTTTGTCTGGAGATACGCATAATGAGACAATGATAAGAGCTACGGCTGTGTACCTAGTACGTACTTAAGTATTGACTGATACTTGATAAGTATGGTTACTAAGGTGTAAGCACCCCCATAACGATCGGCGCTGTTGCTGTATGCCAGCAAGTGCCACATGTTACGGGGGTGCCTTCACCTAAGTAACTATACTTATAGGTATACAGAGATACTTAAGCAAGTACTAGATGGACGGCCGTAGTTCCTAAAAGGTGTTTAAGCGTATCGCAAGACAAAGTGAATGGGTAGTCTGTAGAGATCGTATACCCGAAGAGGGCAAATCTGAATTGTCGTATCGGAAGCTATCAAATGAATAGCAACTAAATCATATTGTGGCGTGATACAATATTGACAATATATATAACTAGTAATTATGTTCCAATAATTAATCTCGGTGATTAATTAATATTGTTAGTTTATTCATATAAACAACCTCGGTGATTGATTAATATCGCAGTTATGTTTGTATAATTAATCTCGTTGATTAATTAATATGGTAAAGTATATCGTATAATTAATCTCAATGATTAATTTCTATAGTAAAGTATGTCATATAATTAATCTTGATGATTAATTAATATAGTAGCAATAATATCTTACTCGTTGATAGTGCAATGTAGATTGACACGTATCTTCAGAAAAGAGTCTCCTCTTCCTAATCCGTGATAGATCTGCCGTTCAGATACTATCAGCAATATTACGTCCGAAGCCTAATCTCCCTAAATCCTCATCTTGCACAGACTCAATAGTAGAAGGCGATTCTACTCGACCTTACAAATCCTCAATGGATTAAACCGTCTTCCTTTGAAGATGCTCCAATACTCTTCAGCTGGTGCTGAGTTTTTCTGGGATATCTTTTCCGTAGCTTCGTATTGGAACGATTAACGGGTTCAACAATTCTTCCCGATCGGGTTCTTCCATTATTGGGCAGAATACTCCGTGCTTCTGCAACTTCTTGTTGTATTGATTCGGATCAGAAAACTGCATCGGATGCTAACTGCAATTCAGGAATATCGAACTCCGATACTTAATCTCCTTTATCTTCTTGATGTTGTAATGGTGTAACTATACAGTCCCTAAGGTATACTGATGGATATGTATTATATTCAAGATGATACTTTAGTATCTCCGTATATTGGATAATACTTACCAACCACCAGATACACTGTGCAGCAAACCACTTATCTTCTTTCTCAAATTGTCGTAGCAATAATGCTAATGCACACACAATAATATCGTATTCGTTGGCAAACGTTTGATCTTTCATGGGGCAGGGGAACCACATACAATCCTAATAGATGATTCTAATATACTTGGTAATAATAATATCAATAAAAATAAGAACTTGAAACTTAAGAATATTTCAGCTTCGTCTTTCGCAGGTAGGTATCATTCGTAACTGTGGGGCTACCCTTCCAATGCCAGAGCATTGCTGTCTCTTCATCGCCTTTCTTGGACTGCCAAAGCTTATGTCTGAACCTTAGCTATGATCTCATTCTGTCGTATCTTAGAGTACTCTTTTATTACAAGCCAGGCTCTGAGATAGAGGATCATGCATTCCAAAGGTTATCGTGTATAGGTATGATTGGTTGTTTAAAGCGTTATGCTCCCACAAGGGGTTCCTACCCCCATCGGATTTAATTAAACAGTAGCTTCAACTTAGATATCTTGCAACTGGTTTATTTTGGATCGTCAAAACCTCTCCGTTGCCTGACATGGTTATTTGGAGGGCTTTACACAGACTGCTTAATAAATTAAAACACAACCTTCACCATATAGGTAATTTGGCTTATCTGCTTCAGAGGCTTATGTGGCAACCCACCATTGCTCTGTTGACATTTGACTTGAAATACCACACCAGTAGTATTTAACTGATGGTGATTAACTCTACTCGTTTGTTCTCTGCCAGGGAGTCGGGAGCGTATCGGGGCTTATTGACTTCGCCCAATGGCTTCATCAATCAGACACACCATACTAAGGTCAAGACTGTTCTCTTTGACCGGGGAGTACCCAAGTCGTTCTGCTCCACAAGGGATTGGCTCGAGGTCCAACTTAATCGCATATTGGCTATCCTCCGCCTGGCACGTCAGTCACACTTCTGCAACTGCCACGTCCAGTCCCCTTAGCTCGGTTTGAATGAATGTGGTAAGAAATAACTGGCATCAATATAAGCCTTGAAGGCTTATGGACTGGGCAACTTGGTTATTGCATCATCAAATCAGTTAAACCGTAGTGTGTGAACTTTCAATGAATCCGCCAGCAATGAGGCTCACTGTCAAATTGTCACAAATTATGTAATATCCCGCTAAGGATTATTACGTATGGCAGCTTACTACTCCATTTGAGATCGGTGTTATGTACTATAAAGTATTCATAGAATCCCTTATGTAGATCTCGAAGTAGACTAGTACCAATACCGCTGTTAAGGGAGAACCCCTAACACCACATTGGATGCAGCACCCATCGATTGGCTCGTTTCGGATCCACTGTCACCACCCTGAGTTGTTTCTGTAGCCCTAATTTGCTTTTGCAGAATAGAAGAGGAAGATGATAACAAAAAGAACATCAGCAAAATGTAATTTAGTCACTGGGAGCCTCCAGGAGTGTCTGAGAGGATGTGGAGTGCCAAATGAGATGCGTCAATTTCAGGAGAGTGTCAGACAGTAGGAGGGCATTCCGGCCGGCCTTCGGAGTAACTGCGATCTCTGATGACTGGTACAGAAGTACCATGGGAGTGATTGTGATAAGTTTGAGTACACCTGGGAGCACCGGCGACAAGTCTTGGAGCGCCGATGACATGCCTGGGGGCACCCAGGAGCACCGGCGACAACCCTGGGAGCGCCAGCCCGAAGCCTGGAAGCACCTCGAATCACAGTAAAGCAGTCTGGGAAAAACGACATCTTCTTTGGGAACATTGCTGGTGCGCCTGGAAATCATAGCTACTACTTATCGTTCAATGAGTTTTAAAACTCAGGTATTCAGTTTGTATTCTTATCTATCTATCTATATAGCTACCCATCTACACACAGTATATCTGGACTGGTTGCAGGCGGCGGAGCTTGAGAGCAATTCGAAGTGCGCCTGAAGATGACGCTCGAGCCTTGAGTTCAGAGATATGCTCCGTGGCCGTGATCGAGTGAGTGTGGAGATGAACATGGAGGCGGCATTGCAGCACATTCAGAAATACACTCCGAGGCCCTAATCGAGCGAGTTTAGAGATGCGCTTGGAGGCGGTAATCAAATGTATTTGGAGATACACCTCGAGGAGGTGATAGACCGAGTTGAGAGATACACTTGGAGGTGGTAATCGAGCGTATTTGGAGATACACTCCGAGGCCGTGATGAAGGGAGTTTAGAGATGCACTTCGAGGCAGTAATCACGTTTATTTGGAAATACACTTGAAGACAATCATTGAGGGAGTTTGGAGATGCACTTGGAGTCCGTAATCGAGCATGTTTGGGGATACACTTGCGGGCGGGAATGGAGGGTATTTGGAGATACATATTGAGGCCATGATCGAGCGAACTTAGAGATGCACTCCAAGATTGTGATCAAGCAAGTTTGGAGATGGAATTGGAGGCCATGATCGTGCGAACTTGGAGGCCGTAGTCTTGCAAGTCTGGAGAGACACTTCACAGGCTTTGATCGAGCGAGATTAGACGAGTACTTAGAGGCAGTCGATAGACGGCATGCCGGGTGCTAAGACTCTATTCATCAGTTGGTTGACTGGCAAACGTGGGAATGTGACAAGGTGACTTTACCTTTCGACTCTCATGGTGAGCTGGCTGATGGCAGTCGATTGTATAGGGAGGCACACTGGAAGCTGAAGCTACATTCAGGGGTCAACTCGTAATCATGAGAATGAAGAAAAGAGAAGCAATCTTGCATATGCTGTACTCAGTGTATGCTGTACTTGGTGTATGCTGTACTTGGTGTATGCTGTACTTGGTGTATGCTGTACTTGGTGTATGCTGTACTCGGTGTATGCTGTACTCAGTGTATGTTGTACTCAGTGTATGCTGTACTCGGTGTATGCTGAACTCGGTGTATGCTGTACTTGGTGTATGCTGTACTCGGTGTGTGCTGCACTCAGTGTCGACTCTGCATCATGGCATAGAGAGATAGAGAGGGATGACTTAACTTTGTGTTCTGTGATGATGGTAGAGTTGTGGACGCGAAAGAGAGAGATGGGGGATAAAGATGAGAACGATGTGGAGAATATGCACAAAGATGAGAAATCAGGGGTACGACTTGCCTGATTGGGTTGAGATGACCTCATATCAATGATATTACACACCAGATCTGGACTTGTACCTGCCATATCGGGGATGGTATATTAACTCTCACACGAATGTCTCTTAAGTCGCAGTTTCTCATGATGATTTGCCCCATCTACTATCATCTCTCTCCTCCTTGTCCTCAACTCTACCATCACCTAAGAACACGAAGTTAAGTCATCACTCTCTATCTCTCCATGCCATGATCAAGAGTTAACACCAAGTGCAGCATACACTAAGTACAGCATACACCGAGTACAGCATACACCAAGTACAGCATACACCAAGTACAGCATACACCAAGTACAGCATACACCAAGTACAGCATACACCAAGTACAGC